>Ga0105242_10000444_pt1 | contig 32946 bp, 53 predicted proteins | sample KBSM24metaG_FD_81521 | JGI IMG/M metagenome (GOLD analysis project Ga0105242, IMG submission 81521) | Miscanthus rhizosphere microbial communities from Kellogg Biological Station, Michigan, USA - KBS M2-4 metaG | ecosystem: Host-associated > Plants > Roots > Rhizosphere > Soil | place...
GGTTGGGCGGCGCGCGCCGTGATGCTATTCGACCGCTTCGACGCCGATAAAGTTATCGGCGAAGCCAACAACGGCGGCGATATGGTGGAGCAAACCATACGGACCGAGCGGCGCCAGATCCCGTACGAGAAGGTTCATGCGAGCCGCGGCAAAGTCGCGCGCGCCGAGCCGATCGCGGCGCTTTACGAGCAAGGCAAGATACATCACGTCGGCGGTTTGCCGGCGCTTGAGGATGAAATGGTAAATTTCGTGCCGGGGCAAATCAAGCGATCGCCGAACCGCGTGGACGCGCTCGTATGGGGCGCGTCGTACCTCATGCTCAAGCCGGCGCGCGTCGGACGGGCGTTGTCGCTATGAGTATTTATGACAGATGAACTAGCGGAAACCTTAAAGCGCCTAGAAATTCATGCGGATGTATTGATGACAATACCAGCTAACGAACAGAATATCGGGAATATTCAATCCGTTGTTTCGGTGGCGCTCTTGGAGATAAAGCGGGCGATTGAACAAGCGGCGAAATGAGCATCGTGACGATTCGCTATCAAGCCGAAGTCGAGTGGTACGATTCGGGCGCCGATCGCGGCCGGCGCGAACTGTGCGACGTAATCCACCGGATCGAGTATTCGACGATGGAAACGGCCGATTTGGATTGGGAACCGATCGCCGAGCGAAAGACAACGTAAGTTGTTGTAGACGACTTGCGAAGGAACCGCGAACGGCGATCGGCGATACTGAGTCTACCATGCGGCAAGGCTTCGCCGGGAATAGTCCACCCGACGAACGGGCGGACGGGGCGCTAAACGACCGGGGGCGGTGAGGGCGGCGCCCGCGTTCGCTCGGGGTTTATCGGAGGGTTGCCATGTTGAATGTTCGCTTTGTGTGCCTGGTGCTCGCGTTCGCGTGCTTGACGGCCGCGGCCGTCGGCGTGCCGTCGCGCGTCAATCTGATCGCGGCCGGCTTGGCGCTTTGGGTGCTCGCGGTGCTGATCGCGTGAACTGGAAAGAATCTCAGATCCTAGCGGCCGCGCGCATGATGGCGACGGATGACGAATTGTGCCGTATGTTTCAGATGACGCCGAAAATGCTGGAGCGATACCGCGCGACGATCGAGCAAGGGAAAGCCGAAGGGCTCTTGGCGTTGCGGTTTGAGCGAGCGAAAGAAGTTGCGCGCCGCGGCAAGGGAAAAAGCCAATGACGCCGGTACTCGCGGCGAAAATCGAGCACTGGCCGATCGGGCGCCTAATACCGTACGCGCGCAACGCGCGCACGCATTCGCCGGCGCAAGTCGAGCAAATCGCGCGCTCGATTCAGACGTTCGGGTTTACGAATCCGATCCTGGTAGACGGCGCCCGCGGCGTGCTCGCCGGTCACGGCCGGTTGCAGGCGGCGCAACGGCTCAAGCTCGCAATCGTGCCGGTAATCGTGCTCGATCATCTATCCGAAGCCGAACGGCGCGCGTATATTCTCGCCGATAACAAGCTCGCCGAGCACGCCGGTTGGGACGATGAATTACTCGCCGCGGAGCTCGCCGAAATCAAGGCAATGGATTTCGGGCTCGACGTAATCGGCTTCGACGAAAAAGAGCTTGAAAAGTTGCTCGGCGCACCGGCCGACGACGCCGCGGACGAATGTCCGGACGTGCCGGAACGGGCGGTTACGGCTGCGGGCGATTTGTGGCTACTCGGCCGGCATCGCGTGTTGTGCGGCGACGCGACGAACGCCGAAGACGTGGCGCGCGTCATGGCCGGCGCGAAAGCGGATATGGTATTCACCGATCCGCCGTACGGAATGGGATTGGATACGGATTTTACTTCCGCAAAGAGTAACCTTCGCATGATCCGAGAAAAAGGGTTGCTCGGCGGACATAAATATGCGGCGGTTATCGGCGATGATAAGCCATTTGATCCGTCGGCGATTATCGAAGCGTTTAGCGATTGCTCGGAGCAGTTCTGGTGGGGTGCGGATTATTACGCTGATTGCATTCCGAGTCGCAACACTGGTAGTTGGATCATATGGGACAAACGGTTAGACGAATCCGCTGATTTGATGTATGGATCATGTTTTGAGACGTGTTGGTCGCGTCAGAGACATAAGCGGGACATCGCCCGCGTGAAGTGGGCGGGAGTCTTCGGTACGGAACACGAACAGGCGGTTGACGGTAAGAAGCGCGTGCATCCGACGCAGAAGCCGGTTGCGCTCGTTATGTGGTTTTTCGCGCGCTGGGGCGCGGCTGATGATAACGTCATTGATCTATTCGGCGGTTCCGGCTCGACGTTGCTTGCCTGCGAGAAGACAGATCGCAACGCGCGATTGCTCGAATTGTCGCCCGAATACTGCGACGTCATCGTGAAACGCTGGCAGATATATACGGGCAAGCCGGCGACGCGCGAGCGTGACGGGCGCACGTTCGACGCGTGCGCGGCCGACGAAATCGACATTCCGTTGAATACGCCGGCCGGCCAGGTGATGCTCGGGGCGCGCGATTGGATCGCCGAAGAAGCGTTCGCCGAGGAAATCGACGGCTCGGGAGTTTGACGCTATGCCAGTAATCCAGAGTGTGCTATCGCGGCTCGGGCTTTCGCGCAAGGCCGACGTTCCGATCATCAACGACGGCCGCGGCAACCTGCCGACGGTACGCGTTGTCCGCGGTACGGGACTCGGCGCCGCAACGTGGACGGCGACGGATTACACCGGCTTGGCGAGCTCGGGCTATTCGGTCAATTCGGACGTGTACGCCTGCATTTCGTTGATCGCCGCGGCCGGCAAACAGGTCAAATGGTGGGACAATTCGGCCGGCTCGAAAGCGTATACGCCGGCGCCCGAACTCGCCAAGGCGATCGGCCGCGACGCCGACGGCTTGCGGTTCGGCGGCGACGATCGCAAACAGGCGCAATACGTCAAGGCGGCGACGAATCCGCGGCCGTCGATCGAGCTTTTGACGGCGTCGGGCGGCGCCGCGTTTATCGAAGCCTGGTTGTCCTATATCCTGATTTCGGGCAATAACTATATCGAAATCGCGCGCAAGGGCGACGGGCCGGCCGGTCCGCCGTCGCGGCTCTACCTGCAACGGCCGGACCGCGTAACGGCCGTCTTGCGCGCGCCTGGTGGCGAAGCTCTGCAAATGAGCGAAGACCAATTGGTCGAGCGGTGGCGCGTTTCGGCGTACGGGCAAGCGCGCACGCTCGACAAGGCGGATATCGTCCATAGCAAGCTATTCAATCCGACGGACGATATTTACGGCATGGCGCCGTTGCAGGCGGCGCTTTTGCGCGTGGACGCCGAAAACGAAGGTCTGACGTTAATGAAGCGGATGCTGCAACGCGGATTTTCGCCGGGGTGGATCGAGGCGGCGAAAGATAGCCAATGGGACGAACCGCAAGTGGCGCAGTTGAAGGAACGCATCCGCGGTTCGAAGCAGCTCGGCGAAGAATTATTCCTCGAAAATGCGACGTGGCACCAAATGGGATTCACGCCGCAAGATTCCGGCGTTACCGATCAACAGATCCTGAGTAAGCGCGACATCGCGAGCGTCTTTCACGTGCCGTCGGTACTGATCGGCGACGCCGCGGCATCGACGTACAACAACTACCAAGAGGCGCGCCGCGCGTTGTACATGGAAGCGGTGATCCCGCTACTCAAGCATTTTAAAGACGACTGGAACCGGCGTATCGGCTCGCTGATCGGCTCGCCGCTCGATTTCGATAAAGACTCGTTCGACGCAATCACGGCCGCGCGCGCCGAAGCGACGGACCGTGTCGTAAAATTATTCACGAGCGGTTTGATTACGCAAGCCGAAGGGCGAAGCGATTTGGAGTACGGGCCGGCGCAACCGTCCGACGTGTTCTATGCGCCCGCGAATATCATGCCGTTGGGGGATAAAGGCGTGTAAGATGGCGCAATTTGCCGGCATGTTTCAAGTCGAAACGGTTTTGGCGCCGGACGGCGGTAAAGTCGTTATACGGCTCGACGATTACGAAGCGCAATTGGCGCCGCTCGACGCGCAACGCTTCGCGCTTGCGCTCGTGGAAGCCGCGGCCGCGGCTCGGGCGGAATCGTGGCTTGTGCAATTCCTGCAAACGCAACTACAAGTCGAGCTCGGCGCCGCGGCGCGCGTGATTGCCAGTTTCCGCGATTACCGCGCGGCCGATAGCGAACGCGACGCGGCGCCGGCCGCGGCGCCAGGTGGCAAGCCGTGACGTTGCAGGCGAACCAACGGGTACGGATTTCGGGCGAAGCCGGTACGGTAATCGGCCGCGTCGAGGATATCCGGCCGGTGGACGAAATGCCGGAATTCGCCGAGCTCGGATTCGCGACGGCCGGCGAATTCGCGCCGCGCTCGATCATGCGGGAATTCGGCATCGAACGCGTCGCGGCGATCAGCTATCACGCGTCGCCGAACGCCGAATTTCTGTTTACGGCATTCGAAATCGGCGGCGAATGGTACGACTTGCGGCGCAACCGGCTTGCAATCGAAGTCGTCGGGGTATTCGGATGAGGTCGAGACTGCAAACGGCGATCGCGCGTTTCAACGGCCATTGCGCCGCGTGCGGCCGGCCGATCGCGCGCAACGCGCCGATTGTGTACGATACGAAGCTGAAACGCACGCTATGCAAGGCGTGCGGCGAGCACCAACAGACTTCCGAAGGGCAATTATTCGCAAAGTAATGGTACTGGCAGTGCCGGCAAAAGCCGCGCGGATGTATCGCGCGTTCGATGCGTTTATGCAGCAAGCCGGCCGCGGCGCGTCGCGCTCGGCGCATACGCGCCTGGTTGCCGAAGCGGGGAAAGCGGCTCGCGCGTTTGCAGGCGGCGCCGGCGAAGCCGCGGCGCTCGGCGAGATACTCGATTCGACTTGGACGGCGTATCTCGGGCTCGTGTGGGTGGAAACCGTCACGCGCGCCGGCGCGCTTACGGCCGAATCGCTCGGCGCGACGTCGGTAGACGCCGGCGTCTTCGATCGCGCGGCGCGCCTATACCTGCAACGCAACGCGGCCGGCCGCGGCGCCGGCATCGCGGCGACGTCGCGCAAGGCAGTAGCGGCGTCGATCGGCCGCGGGCTCATGGTGGGCGAAACGCCGGCCGACGTGGCGCGCCGGATCATCGACGACGCCGAAGCCGCGGCCGTATGGCGCGCGGCGACGATCGGCCTAACCGAGGCGCACGCGGGCGGCAATCTCGGCGCGTTCACCGGCGCGATTCAAACGTTGCGCGGTTGGGTGAAGATTTGGACGGCGCCGCGGGCCGACGGCGTGACGTGCGATCAGCACAAATCGACGCAAGGGCAACGGCGTGATTTGCGCGAGCCGTTCGCGGTGCTCAACGATTACGAACCGGACGAACCGGCCGAGGCGATGAATTATCCCGGTGACGGCGAGCATGGCGCCCGGGCGTCGAACGTCATCAATTGCCGTTGCACGATGGAGTTTCGGAGGTAATGACGCGATGAAGGGCAAACGTTCAACGCCGGCAAATTGCAGGCATGAACCGCCATATCCTGACTTGCCTACAGTCATCTTTAGTCTGAATGCGCCGGATTGGACGGCACACGGCGTCATGGCACTTTGCCAGATTGAAGAACCGCATCCGACAACCGCATGTGGCGAATGGGAGGGACGATGAAGGGTAAAAGAGGCGATCGGCCGGCCGCGGACGCGGCGAAGGATGAAGCCGCGGAACCGGTCAGAGTCGAGCGGAGCTCGGGCGAAACGGACGAAACGCCGGCCGCGGCGCCCGATACGACGATCAAGACATACGAAAAGATCATCGTTACCGAGTCCGTCAAGCACACGTTTACGCAATCCGAGCTCGCCGAGCTCGCCGATCGCATGGCGCAAGCCGCGGCGCGCGTCTATGAAATCGAGCGGCAAAAAGCCGAGCAAGCGGCGCACTATTCGGCCGAGCTCAAGACGGCGAATCTTGCGGCCGGCGAACTGGTGGCGAAGTACAACCTTCGCTACGAAATGCGCGACGTGGAATGCCGCGTGGAATTCGACGTGCCGGAACCGGGGTACAAGTCGTATATCCGAACCGATAACGGCAAGAGCGTCAAAGAAGCGCCTATGACGCCGGCCGAGCGGCAACGGGCGTTTGTATTCGATGCCGGCGACGGCAAACCGCAATGAAGGGCAGGGAAGTGGGCCCGTATCGTGGGCCCAACGGGCTTGCTAAAGGCCCAACGCTCTGCATTACGCGGAGTAGCGACTTGCAGAGGGGTTAATGCGATGGGTTCCGATTTTCAAGCGCCTTTAATCGGTCTTCGTGGTTTTCGATTTCGGTATCAAGGGCTCGAATCGCGGCGGCGTGCGTGCGTTGCCGCATTTCGTTGGGTGATGCCCATTTATGAAACTCAGTCAAAAGGGCAGTTTCTACGGCTTCGACCTTTTGATGTAACAAGGCCAACTGCCTATGGATTTCTTCAAAGTGTTCTTCAGCGTTCAAGGGGTTTCTCCTGTCGGTTAGCGACCGACTAAGTACATTATAACACGGGAGTTACAGTCATGCCGACGATCGAAAAGAAATCATTCGTTTGCGAGCTCGCGTTTAAGGAAGTCACCGAAGACGGCCAGTTTGAAGGGCACGCCGCGGTATTCGGCAACGTCGATCTTGGCGGCGATCGCATCAAACGCGGCGCCTTTACGCGCACGCTCGCCGAAACGGGCGGCAAATGGCCGGTGCTCATGGGCCACATGATGGCGCGTCCGGTCGGATTCTCGACGGGCGGCGAAGAGGATTCGAAAGGCTTGCTCGTGCGCGGCGAATTCACGCTCGCGGCCGACGACGGCCGCAATGCGTACGCGCTTGCGAAGCACGCCGCGAAGTTGAAGCAACCGTTCGGGCTTTCGATCGGTTATGGCGTCGGAAAAGACGGCGCGAAATTCAATTCGGATACGGGTGTCCGCGACTTGAGCGATTTGGACGTTTACGAATTCTCGCTCGCCGCGGTGCCCATGAATCCGCGGGCGCGCGTCGCTCGGGTGAAAGCGGCCGGCGAGCCGCTCACCGAACGCGAAATTGAGGGAATCTTGCGGGATGCCGGATTCTCGATCAGTGAGGCGAAGTGCCTCATTTATTCTTTGAAGGGGCAACGGGACGTTGAACCGGAAACGCTAGAAGTAGCGGCGAAATTCCACGAACTCATAAACACGGCCGGCGTGATTCAGGAATTCATGGCCGGCATGGAGCAATTACGTCATGCCTGAAAACAATACCGTAGTCACCGGCGACGATGTCCAGAAATTGATGGGCATTCTTACCGGCTTCAAGGGCCAGTACTCGGCGCTCGCCGACGACTTGACAAAGTACTCCAAGGCGCAATCGGAAACGACCGAAAAGCTCGGCAAGCTCACGGACGACATGATCGCGTTGCAATCGAAGTATCAAACCGAAGCGCAAAAGCGGCTCGACGCGATCGAGGAAAGAATGAACCGCGGGCCGGCGCAGTCCGAGGTAAAGACGATCGGTCAACAGGTCGTCGAGAATCCGGCGTTGCTCGCGGCGATCAAATCGGGCGGGCGGTTCGCCGTCTCGATCGCGGTAAAAGGTCCGATCGCGGCGTATCTCGCGCAGAAAGACATACTCAACGTTTCGACCGGCATTTCCGCGCCGCTTTCGCAAATGGCGGTTGGGCCGCGGTTGCCGCTCGGCGTGCGCTCGCTCGTACCGCAAGGCCGGACGTCGGCCGGCGCCGTCGAGTACGTCGAAGAAACGAGCTTTGCGAATAACGCGGCCGTCGTCGCGGAGGGCGCCGCGAAACCGAAAAGCGACAAGGTGTTTACGGTCCGATCGCAAATCGTTCGCACGATCGCCCACTATTTCAAGGCGTCGAAGCAAACGCTTGAGGATCTGCCCTACCTGCAAACGCAGATCGAAAACAACGGGATTTACGGCGTCCAGTTGGTCGAAGACAACGAATTGCTCAACGGCTCGGGCGTACCGCCACACCTGCAAGGCTTCATGACGGTTGCGACGGCGGCGCCGGCGCCGGCCGTACCGGCCGTCGGCGAGCCGGCTAACACGCTCGTAGACGCGCTCGGCGTCGCCGTATTCGATCTTGCCGCGAAGGGCTATCTACCGGACGGCGCGGTGCTCAATCCGGCCGATTGGGGTTCGGTAGCGATGGTCAAAAACGCGCAAGGGAATTACGTGTTTGCGAATCCGCTTGACTACACGAGCGGCGGACGCGTATGGGGCGCGCGCCTGGTGCTCTCGGCGAATCAGGCCGCGGGCAATTTCCTGGTGGGCGCGTTCCAGGGAAATTCGCAAATTCTCGATCGCGAAGACGTGAACGTGCAAGTCGCGACGCAGAATGAAGACGACTTCATCAAAAACATGGTGACGGTGTTGGTTGAAGAGCGGTTGGCGCTCGTGATCTATCAGCCGACGGCGTTTGAAAAGGGCGTAACGCCGGCCGCGCTTGGGGCAACGGGCACGTCGGGCGAAGCGCGCGGGGAACGCAATCGGAAGTAAACTAGATATCGGCCGGCGTAGGAAATGCCGGCCGAGTAGCGCGTCTTGGGGGAATCGGCGTCGAAACCCGGTTCCCCGTTTTCGGAGGTTGCATGAGCGAACCGAAGGAACCGAAACCGAAAAAGATCAAACCGTCGCCGAAGCGCAAGCAGAAGCCGGCGCCGGAAAATAAGGCGATCGACGGCGCGCCGGAAAATAAGGCGTCATGAAGGGCAAACGGGCCGAACGGCCGGTATTGCCGGCGCCGGATGATCCGCGGGCGCCGAAGTACTGGGTATATGAGCCGGACGGCGAGCTTGCCGCGGCGATCGGCCGGCTAGTCCGCGTCGAATCGCTCACCGATCGCGATTACCATTTGATCCGCGCGTATTTCCGGCAGTGGATCGACTCGCCGGTGTGGGATATGAACCCGCACCAGGACGTGGCCGGCGAAGCCGCGGCGCTCGCGACGTTGCGCGCCGGCGTGGACGGGCTCGCGACGGCATCCGATATTCACGATTGGTTGCGGCTCGCCGATCAAACCGGAGTGGACCCGCTATGAGATTTCTACAAATCGACGTTGTAACGCCACCGGCCGCGATTCCGGTTACGGCCGAGCAATTCGTAGATCATGCGCGGCTCAACGGGTTAACCGTCGATCGGCAACCGGAACTGATCGACCGCGAATTAGCCGCGGCGACGCGCCGCGGTGAGCAATTCTGCCGGCGCTCGTTTCTGACGCAGACGTTAAGCGCGTTGTACGTGCCGGACGATCTGACTTGCGCCTGCACGTTGATGCTCATCTTGCCGCGCGGCAAGGTGCAACGGTTGACGTCGATTACCGCGGGCGGCGCCGTCGTCGATCCTTCGACGTATACGCTCGAATGGAACGTCGTCAAGCTTGCTTCGCCGCTCGCCGGCGCCGCGACGGTGCTTTACGATTCGGGATACGGCGACGATCCGGCCGACGTGCCGGACGGTATCAAAGAAGGGATTCTGGAGTACGCGACGGTGCTTTATGAGTCGCGATCGGGCGGACGCGAGCAGAAGTACGCGTCTATGGGCGCGCAAGCGTTGCCGGACGGCATCCGCGATTTGTGGCGCCCGTTCCAGATCGAGATCAGCGGATGACGCCGAAAGAAATCGCCACTTATCTTCGGTTCATAATGCGTGAGCCGGGGTATACGTGTTTTCTTTGCCGGCAAGCGATCGGCGTAGGTGAAAGGGGATTTTGGGTGCCGGAAACGTGCGATGACACCGAAAAGTGCAACAACGGGCAACCGTATGACGCGAAGCCGGCGCACAAAAAGTGTATCGAGCTTGTGCCGTGAACGCTCATGCGATTTGACGACGATCTAAAATGGGCTCGGTTGGCGGCGCGCGGTTTGCTCGTTATCAATCTCGGGCTCGCCGCGGCGTTCGCGTACGGCCGGAATTGGGGCAATGTGCTCGCGACGCTGATTTGGGCCGGCAACTGTGTAGTTTGGTTGCGGACGGTTTACGCTTGCCAGGTGACGCGCGACGAAATCCGTATCGTCGAAGCGGTAATCAACGGCGTGCATAAGGCGGAACGATGAACGCGAGCGATTTGCGCGAGTGGATTGCCTTGTTCCAGATGGAATTGACGCCGGACGGGCAAGGCGGATACCGCGAAACCGTGCCGGCCGGCCTGGTTGCCGACATTCCGGCGCATGTGCGGACGCCGAGCGGCCGGCCGGTTACGGCCGGCGATCAATTGAGCGATCGGGCGCGCCACGAAATCACGATCCGCTATCAACCGGGGGTGACGTCGGTTTATCGCGTCATGTGGCGAAATCAGTTGCTCGATATCATCGGCGAGCCGGAAAATCTCGACGCTCGCGAAACGTGGCTAAAGCTCATTTGCGAGCGAAAAGAAGCCGGCGCGCAGTAGCTCACCGAAGTGAGCTTGACGTGTAAATTTGTCAATGGCGCGAGTTCTTAGCGCGAAAATCACCGGCGACGCCAAGATAAAGGCGAATTTCGGCAATTTGCGGGCGCAGTTCCCCGATTGGGTCAACTCCGCGAACGTGGAAACGGCCGTCGAGATTCGCAACGAAGCGCGCAACAACGTCCGGCAAATCGACGCGTTCGATACCGGCGAGCTTTACGACTCGATCGAGTTTAGCGTGTCGCGGCTCGGTAACTCCGTCGTCGTCTTTTCCGACGCGAAGCACGCGCCGTTTATCGAATTTGGGACGGCGCCGCATTTTCCGCCACTCGATAAAATCCGCGCCTGGTGCCGGCGCAAAGGGATACCGGAATCGGCCGCGTTTCCGATCGCGCGGGCGATCAGCGAACGCGGGACGCCGGAACGGCCGTGGTTGTATCCGGCGTACAAGGTCGGAATGCGCGGGCATATGGACCGGATACGCGATTTCGTCGGTACGGAATTGAGAAAGTTACTTGCCTAGCGATCGCTTTCGCACGCTCGACGATCCAGACCCGAAGCCGACGCCGGCCGACGCGATCGCGGCCGGCTCGCTCGCCGCGGACGCGATCAACGCGGGCGGCATCGGCGTCACGGCCGAATGGCTCGTGCTCGGCCGGTTGCGAATTCCGGTAACGCGGCCGGCCTGGTGGCGCCGCGGGCTCGTTTGGCTCGTGCTCGGTTGGCGTTATGACGATTTGTGAAGTTGGAAAAGGAGAACGATATGGCATACACAACGCCGGCGATCGGAACGATTTTACCGGCCAAAGAAAACACGACGGTGGAAAATCCCGGTCCGGTGCATAATCCCGAAGGGCTCAACGAATGGAACCAGGCGCAGGCGCAGGACAACGCGTATCAGAAAAACCTGATTCTGGTTGAAGAGTGGCACAACGCGCAAAAGGATTCGCCGGAATACGCGCAACGGCTCGGCGCCGATTTCTCGTACGCCGTCGTCGTCGTCGAAGCGGAATCGGGCGGCGTAACGTTCGATTTGCAGAAACGCGGGCCGGCCGTGAGCACGTTGCCGGCGACGTAAAGCGAATAAGCGGCGAGCGGGCGTACTATTCCGCTTGTTCGCCGCTTCGTCGGCTCAACGAAGGCGCTCAAGCGCCATGAGTAGCGAATATTTCAACGTGATTTCTCGCGCGGTGCTCGGGAGTTCGGGCGTCGGCGTGATCTGCCGAAGCCAATCATCGTAAGCCGCTCTATGCGCGTCGTCGCCAAGTACCCATTCAAGGGCCGCAATCCAGACGGCGTTTGTCGCGGCGTCTGTAGGGCAATCGGTTTTCATGTGTTTTAGCGTGCGTTCAATGTCCGCTTTCGATCGCATCGAATCCTATGTTACCGCTCAGTGAAGTGCAAACCGCGATCGCCGCGGCGCTCGGGCCGGCGCTTGCGCCCGTGCCGGTGCTCGATCAGGCCGGACCGAATCAGACGTATCCGTACGTCACGATCGGCGAATTCGTCGGCGATCAGGTGGACACGTTGAACGAGCAAGGCGCCAATCTCGAAATCACGGTACACGCGTGGAGCCGGCAACCGGGGTTTCAAGAATGCCAGCAACTCATGGCGCGCGTGAAAGACGCGCTCGACCGGCAACGCTTGCCGGCGACCGGTTTTCAGTGGGTAGACACGATATGGACGTACGCGCAAACGTTGCGCGAGTCGGACGGGATCACGCGTCACGGCGTGTTGCGGTTTACCGTGGCAACATTCAGCAATTAAGAGGAGAGTAACTGAAATGGCGAAATTTACGGGAAAAGGCGCTCAGATCCTGGTGCTCGGGAGCGGGGCGACGCCGGCATACAAGGCCGTCGGCCAGGTGGCGGAAATCGGCAACATCGACGTGTCGGCCGACGAAGTGGACGTAACGACGCTCGACGCCGGCGACTATCGGGATTACTTGCAGGGCTTTAAGGATCCCGGCGAATGCCAATTGACGGTGCTGTTCGATCCGGCGCTAGCCGATCAGGACGAATCGGCCGACGGGCTATTCGGCTTGTTCACAAGCGGCGAAACGCGCGATTGGGTAATCCGCTTCAATTCGTCGGTTGCGGTCGGCGGCGAGTCGTTCGGGACGTTCCAAGGCTTCATCCGCGATTGGAGTTTCGGCGCGCTGAATCCAGATGATCCGCAGGAAGTGCAACCGACGATACGTATCGTCGGACCGATTACGCTTACCGATACAATGCCGGTTCCGACGGTTGCCGGCGATGAAACGCTCGGCGCGGATTCGTTGCGGCGCAAACAGGCGGAATTGGCGCGCCGGCGCGCCGAGCTCGACAAAGAAGCCGCGGGCTTGCGGGCGCAATCGGAAAACGAAGCGGTAGCGGCGTAGCCTTATGGACAACCTAGTCAATCCGTCCGTGCCAATCAAGCTCGACGGGCAGGACTTCATACTCCGGTATCGTGCGATCGCCTTTATCCACTATGCGAGCGAATGCAAGGGCGATCTACTGCACGATATCCGGCGTATGGGCGCCGCGTTGCAGGATTACGGCCGGATGCTCGCGGCCGGCGAATTCGCGGAGCTCGCGCCGATACTCGAGACGATGAGCGATGTACTATGGGCCGGCCTGATCGACGCACAGCCGGCCATCGTACGCGACGACGTGACGCGTATGTTCGGTTTGGTGGATTTCCCCGAACTCATGCCGATCATTACGCGCGCCGTCACTATGGCGTTGCCGGCCGCGGGCTCGGGCGCCGTACGCCCTACAAAGCCGGCGACGAAGGGCCGCGGTTCTCGCTCGAACAGTGGGAGCGACTCTGGGCAAAGTGCCGAGACACAAGCGGAATCGGCGCCGGCGAATTCGGCCGGCTAACACTTCGCGAGCTCGCTTGCCTGGTGGACGCGCAACGGGCTCGCGAAAACATCACCGATTGGCAAACCGCGCGCATCGTGGCGATGGTTGCCGCGGTGAACTCCAAACGCCGGAAATTCGATCCGCTCAAGTATATGGCGAACGGCGCCGAACTCAGGCGCCGCGCACGCGAAGCGGCCGAACGGGAATTGCCGACGGGCGATGAACTCCTAATGCGAATCAAGCGGCTCGGCGTACGGGTAATCGACAACCGCGGCAAGGGATAACTACACAATATGGGCGGGCTCAGTCTCGGCACACTGTCAATCACGATCGAAGCGGCCGTAGATCAGGCACTAGGCGAGCTTCAGAAGTTCGGCTCGGAAGTCGGTTCGATCATTGACGATCAAAAAAGCAAGTGGGAAGGGTTTTCGAACGTCGGCCAGTCGTTGAGCGGAGTCGGCCAGTCGTTGACGCTCGCGATTACGGCGCCGCTTGCGGCGCTCGGCGCCGTCGCGGTCAAATCCGCGGCCGATTTGGAAACCATGAAGAAAGGGCTTGCGGCCGTCGAAGGCAGCGCCGCGGCGGCTGACGCTCGCTTGACGTCGCTTAAGGAGGTGGCGAAACTACCGGGGCTCGGGCTCGCCGAAGCCGTCGAAGGCTACACGCGCCTTAAAGCAGTTGGCGTCAACGCGAAGGAAGCCGAAGGCTATCTGATGTCCTTCGGCAACGCGCTAGCGACGGTCGGCAAGGGCCGCGCCGACCTTGACGCCGTCATCACTCAGCTAACGCAGATGTTGACGAAGGAAAAGGTTGTCGCGGGTGATCTCAAGCCCATTATGGAGCGGATACCGCAGGTTGCGGCAATCGTCAAGCAGGCGTACGGCACGATAGACACCGAAGCCTTGCAAAAAATGGGAGTCAAAACGCAGGACTTCGTGACGCTCGTCACGACGGAGCTAAATAAACTGCCGTCGGTTGCGGGCGGGCTCAACAATGCGTTCGAAAACCTGAAAGACACGGTAACTGCTTCGCTATCGAAGATCGGAGCGGTGCTTGCGCCGACCGTGGAAGCAATTACGCCGGTCATCGAACGCCTGGTAACCGTTCTCGGTTCGCTCGCCGAATGGTTCGCGGGGTTGCCCGCGCCTGTGCAGGCGTTCGCGTTGACGTTCGTCGCACTGGCGGCGGCGATCGGGCCGGTGCTTCTAATCGCCGGACAACTCGCAATCGCAATCGGCGCGCTCATGCCCGTGCTTACCGCAATGGCGGGCGCGATCGGCGTCTCGGTCGTCGCGCTCGGCGGGTGGGTTATCGCGATCGCGGCGGTTGTTGCCGGCTTGGTGGCGCTCGGCGTTTGGGTTTACCAGAACTGGAATAAGATCATGGCGGTAATTCAGGACGCGCTCGCGTACGTCGTCGGCAAGATTACCGACTTCGTGAACTGGCTCGGCAAGCTCGTGCCGGCCACAAGCGCCGCGGGAAAGGCGCTTGCGGATACGGCGTCGGCGCTCAAGAAATACGGCGACGAAGCGAAGCTATCCGCCGACCTGAACCGCCAGTTGCAGGTCGAAACGGATAAAAAGGCAGAGGCCGATAAAAAGGCAAAGGCGGCGACGACTAGTCTCAGTACGGCGGTCAAGACGAACGCCGACGAACAGAAGAAGCAGGCCGAAGCGACAAAGGCGGCCGCGAAGGCCGCGGCGGATTGCGAGAAGGATTACAAGGCGCTTGCGCCGCGCTACACGACCGTAACGGCGCTCGGCCAGGAGCTCGCCGCGGCACACAACAAATTGGCGAAGGAAATTGCCGCGGCGCAAATCAAGGCCGAATCATTTACGGGTCTGATTACTTCCGACCTTGCGCCGGCCGTCAACAACGCGATTCTCGGTAGCGAGAAGTGGCAAGCGAAGCTATCGGAAATCGGAAAAGACGGCTTGCCAAAAGTGCTTGAGCATATCGCGCAAATCAAACCGAAACTCGATCCCGCGACGGGATCAGTCGAAGCCATGACGGCGGCGCTCGGTTCGCTCGGCATCACAAGCGCGGCGAAGTTTTCGCAGTTGGCGACGGACGCACAAAAGGCGTACGACGCCGTCATTGCCGCGCCGCAAGCGACGCAATGGGAAAAGGACTCGGCATTCCTGAAATTGCTGGAAGCGCAACGCCAGAAAATGCTGGCAAACGGCGTTGAGATACCGGCGCTGATGGATCAGCAAATGGCCGATATCAAGGCCAAAATCGACGGCAAGGCGCCCGAAGTGAAAAGCTCATTCGGCGGGATGCTCGATTCGGTGTCAACGGTAATTACGAACTTCGCGCAAAAGGCATCCGAACTATTGTGGGACTCCGATAAATCGTGGGGCGAAAAGGGCAAGGCGCTGTTGAAATCGCTCGGCGAAGCGTTTACGTCGCAATTCACCGAAGTGGCAACCAAAGCCGTAACCGATTTCATTACCGGCGCGCTCAAGTCGCTATTGAGCGGCGACGGGCTCGGCGGCGTACTCAGCACGCTAAAGGATATCGGCAGTACCGCTACCGACGCGTTTAGCAAAGTGAGCGGCGGTACGCCGAGCGTGCCTGGTGGCGGTACGCCGAGCGTGCCTGGTGGAGGGGGCGGCGCGGGCGGCGCCGGCGCCGCGGTTGGCGCGGGGCTCACTGGTTGGATATCGGCGATCAGCGGCGCGGTTACGGCGATCAGTTCGGTAATCGGCAATTTCCAGATGGCCGGCATGAATAAGAGCTTGGACATTATCGTCAAGCACACGTTGCAAACGGCGAACGATCTGGCAAATTTGCGGCGCGACGATTGGGACCGGCACGCCGAATACGCGAAGTGGAAAGACGATATCTTGCCGGCGCTTTGGGGGATTCAAGGCAATACCGGAACCGCCATTGCGAGCTTACAGGCGATCGAAACGCACTGCTACAACGCGTCGGCGTCGCTCGCCGATATGCTCACTGACTCGCGCACGAGCGGGCCGGCCGCGGCGTCGTTTATGGAAAACGTCGTCAACCTGCTAGGCAAGATGGTCTACAAGTTGGAATCGCTCGCCGCGGGCTCGGGGCTGTCGATGAACCTGTATGGAACCGATCCGACGACGGTTGCCGGCCGCATCGCGACGCAAATGCGGCTGCAAGGCGGGCGCGCGTGAGGTTGCGCGCGGCCGTCGCCGGCTTCGACGTGTCCAACGCGGTGCTTGTCGAATCTGCCACGATTAAACAGGATTCGAGCGAAGCCATTTCGACGTGCGAAATCACGCTATTTCAGCGGTTCGGCGAAGCGCAGTACGATCATGCGCGGTACGATCTGGCATCGTTCCAGTACACGTGGAGCGTTTCGGAATGGGACGAACTCGTAATTTGGGACGAAGATACGACGCAAATTCAGTTCGCCGGCTTTATTCTCGCCGTCGATCGCGACGCCGAAGGGCCGCATATCCGGTTGACGCTCCACGCGTCCGATTGGGGGATTCTTTTCGAGCGTGCGTTGATAACGCAAAGTTGGCCGGACGGCACGCCGGACTCGGTGATTATCGCCGACGCGATCGCAAAAGTACCGGAATTGTCGCTCGGTACGATCATCACGCTCACGGCAAATTTAGGGCTGATCGAAGCGAAAGACAAGCGCGTCCGCGATTTGCTCGACGACGTTTGCCAGTTGACGGGCGGCGAGTGGAACGTTGCCTACAACGGCAAAGTGAATTACTACGCCGCGGGCTCGATCGTCGCGCCGTTCGGTCTATCCGATCGGCCGGACGGCTCGACGACACAACCGTATCAGCTCGAAAGTTATAAACGCGATTTCAGCGACGCCGCAAACCGCGTGCTCGTGCTCGGCGCCGTCGGCGAAGCCGGCGAACTCCGCGCGACGGCCGAGGATACCGGAAGTCAAGGCCAGTTCGGCGTGCTTTCGGTGACGCTCGTCGATCGCAATTTGACGGATGCGACGACGGCCGCATTGTGGGCAGATACCGAAGTCGGGTTGCGCTCGACGCCGAAATACACGATACAGGCCGCGTGCTTTGTACCGGGGCTTGCGCGCGGGATGACGGTCAGTATCGAAGCCTGGAAATACGGGCTCACGGCGTCGCTGATTCTGCGTTCGCTCACGATTACGATAACCGCGCCGGACCGATCGCGCGCCGTCACGGCCGGACACAAGCTCAAGTACTCGGCGACGCTCGGGAGCCGTCCACCGGATCTGATCTATACGTTGCGCCGAATGCAACGCGTGCCGGTGCAACCGACGACGGCGCCGGCCGCGGCGATCGCGCCTGGTACGATCGAGGGCGACGACTTCGCCGCGGGCATCGCGCCGGTGTACATGGTTGCGCGCAAGCCGGCCGGCGCCGAGTGGGCGACGTATCCGGCCGACGCGGTTTTCCTCAACACGGCCGATCGCAAATTGTACCGGCGAACCGGCAACGATTGGACGGCCGTCGTTCCGACGTCGGATATCGAAGGGCAACTACAGACGTCGCAATTCGCGCCAGGTTCGGTTACGTCAACCGTGCTCGCGGACGGATCGGTTATCACGGCGAAGATACCGACGGGCGCGATACGGGCGCCGCAAATCGACGTCGGCGCCGTCACGGTGTCGGCGATCGCCGACGGCGCCGTAACGACGGCGAAGATACCGGACGGCGCGATTCAAGGGCCGAAGCTCGCGGCAAGCTCGGTAACGGCGAACGCGATCGCGGCGAATGCGATTGCGGCCGATAAGATTCAAGCCGGCGCCGTCACGGCGAACGCGCTTGCGGCAAACTCCGTCACGGCCGGCGCCGTCGCGGCCGACGCGATTACGGCGAACGCGATCGCCGCGGGCGCGATTACGGCGAGCGAGCTCGCGGCCGGCTCGGTCACTGCAAACGCCGTCGCGGCAAACGCGATTTACGCGCAAGCGTTGCAGGCGAACTCTGTCACGGCGCAAGCTCTCGCCGCGAACTCGGTTGTCGCGGGCAAAATTGCGGCGCTCGCCGTCGTCGCCGGCAATCTCGCCGCGGACTCGGTAACGGCCGGCGCGATCGCCGCGGGCGCCGTCGTCGCGTCGTCGATCGCCGCGGGCGCCATTACGGCCGATAAGATCGCCGCGGGCGCCATTACGGCCGATAAGATACAAGCCGGCTCGATTACGAGCGATAAATTCTCGGCGGTGGAGCTCGCCGTCGGGTTCGGCGCGAATAAGCCCGGGCGCGTCGCCGTCTATGACAATTTGCAAAATCTGGTGGCGTTGCTCGGCGATATGGGCGGCGCCGGCTTGCCGGCGAATACGTATTTCGGCGTTTGGGGAAAACTCGCCGCGTTCGGCGGTAGCGGTTATAACAACGCCGCGATTTATACCGATACGGCCGGCAATCTGACGATCCGGCAAACGTCGTTTACGATTTCGGGCGCCGCGGGCACGCCGGCCGCGGGCAGTTCGATTACGTCGAGTCCGTCCACATATGACGCTACGTACGGTTCGATTGCGTGGCAAGTGAACAAGCCGGGGGATTCGACGGCGGCGCTTGTAAGCCGCGGGCTCGTGCTCAAAACGGGTGGCGGTATTGCGTGCGGCTCGTTTGTCCGCTCGCCGACGGTGGGGCACGAGAACAGTAGCGAACTCGTGTTGAATAATCAAGCCGGCTCACTCACGATTCTGCTTGACGGGTTTAACGGGTCCATTCGCGCGTCGAGTTTCGCCGTCACCGGCAACGCGAGTTTTACCGGCCAGGTGCCGGCCGGCCGCGCGTTCAATGTGGTGAGCGGCTTGATTACGGGCTATCTGCTTGCGGACGGCACGGTCTTTCCGCCAGTAGAGACGGTATAAGCGGCGATCGGGCGTACTATTCCGCTTGCTCGCCGCTTATTGGAAAAGGGGAAAAACGATGAAGTTTGAACACACACTATCACCGGCCGCGGTTGCGGTCTTTCGCGCCGGCGTCGAGCAATTGAACACGCTACGGCTCGAGCAATTGCGCGGGCTCGGGCTCGCGAAAGAAGCCGAAATGCAATCCGCGGCGTTGCGATCGTCGATCAGCAACCAAGTTGCGATCATCGAGCAAACCGAGGGCTTGCCGGCGCCGTTGCGGCCGTACCAGTTGTCCGCGGACTGTAGCAAGCTAATCGGCGAAGTGCCGGACAAGCCGGCCGCGACGCCTCCGCACGAGCTCGCCGAGCCGGCCGCGGCGCCGATCGCGCCGGCAAAGGGCGCGCCGGTAAAGATCAACGGCGCCGCGGGGGCCGAACGTGTCTGATATTCCGGTCAAACTTCGCCCGCGCGCCGCGGTTCCGAGCGGTTGGCCACCGGATGTAAGCCCCAATCAGGTAATCACGGCCGCGCATATCAACGCGATTCGATCGAGCGTGTACGCATGGCCTGGTGACGTGGACGGGCAAGGGCACACGTTATCGAACGTCCATCTTGCCGGCGCAACCGGCGTGCTCACTGATCCGACGACGACGGCCGGCGACATTCTCGCGCGCGACGGCTCGGCGCTCGGGCGGTTCGGCGTCGGCGCGGCCGGCCAGGTGCTTACGGTCGATCCGGCGCAACCGGCGAAACTGCGTTGGGCGACGCCGGCGACGGCGCCCGTTGCGAGCGTTTTCGGGCGCCTAGGCGCCGTCGTCGCGCAAGTCGGCGACTATACCGCGGCGCAAGTGACGGGCGCGGTTGTGGACACTCTGACGACGCGCGGCGATATCTTCGCCCGCGGCGCCGCGGCGACGGGCCGTTTTCCGGCCGGCGCGGACGGCCAGGTGCTCCGAGCGGACGCGGCGCAACCGTTCGGGCTTCGATGGAGCGGCGAAAGCGTGCCGAGCGTTTTCGGCCGTACCGGACCGATCGCGGCGCAAGCCGGCGACTATGACGCGGCGAAAGTGACGAACGCGGTAAGCGTGCTCGGTTCGTATCCCGATCCGGCCTGGTTGACTTCGCTATCTTGGGTGAAATTGATCGGCACGCCGGCGACGTTTCCCGCGGCGCCGCATACGCACGATGCCGCGGCCGTCGTTTCCGGCGTGCTCGCGACGGCGCGGCTCGGTACGGGCGTCGCCGACGCGAACGTCTATCTTCGCGGCGATGGTACTTGGGCCGCGGCCGGCTCGGGTGGTGGGGGCGGCGTGATTTCGGTATTCGGCCGAGCCGGTACGGTTGTCGCGCAAACCGGCGACTATACGGCCGCGCAAGTAATCGGCGCCGTTGCGAATCCGACGACGATCAAAGGCGACTTGATGGTAAGGAACGATCTAAACGCGATCGTTCGTTTGCCCGTCGGCGCGTCCGGCCAGGTGCTGCAAGCCGATAGCGCGCTTACCGTCGGCATGAAGTGGACAACGCTCGGCGCCGCGGTGCAAACGCCGTGGGTGACGGATGTAGACGCGGCGAATTTTCAGTTAGTGAACGTGCGCCGGCTCGGCGTCGCAATCGGCTTGCCGGCGTATCCGCTCGACGTCGTCGGCGACATCAATTTCACCGGCGTGTTGCGTCAGAACGGCGCGCCGGTATCGTTCGGCGGTTCGCAAACGCCGTGGACTTCGGACATCGACGCGGCCGGCTTTCGCCTGATAAACGCCGGCACGCTCAGTATCGGTACGACGGCGCCGCTCGCGAAGCTCGACGCGACGACGGGCTCTACGCTCGTATCGAATATTGGCGCCGGTTTGGGCGGTTTTCGATTGGCTACGGACCCTTGGAATTCGGCGCCGGCGTTGTTGATGGGCGTTGATGGCGGTCTTACGGCATCGTGGATTCAAGCGATACAAGCGGGCGCCGCGACGAATCCCATATTGCTAAACCCGATCGGCAGCGGGGTTGGCATCGGCGTGACGACGGCGCCGGCGAGCCGGCTTGATATTGAGGGGCCGCAAGATGCAACCGGGGGGCTCACGCTCGGGACGACGGGCGCCGATCCGACGATTTACGGATACCAGATTTACCGCGGCGCGGCCGGCGAGCTAAAGCTGATCGGGAATCAGGGCGGCGCCGCGGCGTTCGTGTTCGGCAATCCGAGCGAGCGGATGCGAATTTCGGCGGCCGGCAATGTCGGCGTCGGAGTGGTGCCGGCGGCGCCTTTGCACGTGGGCGCCGATCTGACGCGGCAATTATATTTGTCGTCAAGCAGCGATCCGGTAAATAAACAAATGCGGCTCGGGTACGACGTGACGACGAACTCTTGCGTCGTAGAAGCGTTGCTCAACGGCTCGGGCCGGCCGTTGCTCTTGAACCCTACGGGCGGCAATGTGGGCATCGCAACCGCGAATCCCGCTAATCGCTTCACGATCGCCGATAGGTCGAGCGCCGCTAGTGACGCCATGAGCGGCGTAGCTGGATTCTCACTTTCGGCGCAAACCGGAGCGGTGACGGATGACAATCTTTTGATGGGAGTTTACGCCGGCGATTACGCATGGATACAGGCGGCAAAGGCAGGAACGGCGACCCGTAGCCTATTGCTAAATCCTAATGGGGGCAAGGTCGGCGTATGTACGACGGCGCCGATCGGCAATCTCTCAATCAATCCGCAGAGCACGCCGTCGGGCGTCGCGAACGCTTTGCAATTGACGATCGGCGAGCAAGGCAGCAATTCGAACTATTACCTATCGCTCGGGTACATGTACGACGGCGCCAATTGGGGCGGCAGCATTCAGGCGATCGCGACGGGCGCGCCGTGCAATCTGATTTTAAACGGGCTCGGGGGCCGCGTCGGCGTTGGCCTGGTGGCGCCGGCCGTTTCGATGCACGTTCAAGCTCCGAGCGGGGAAGGTAAGATCCGCGTACAAGCGTTGGGCGCCGGCGCGTCGGACTCCGTCGCGCTTGAGCTCATGGGGGGCGGCACTAACGCCTATTGGAGCTTGCTTACCAATCGGCCGGACGTGTTCGGCGCCGCGGATACGATCGGGTTTTATAAAAATGCCGGTACGACGGGTATCAAACTCTCGATTAAAGACAACGGCTTCGTCGGCATAGGCATGGCCGGCGCGTCGTACGCGCTCGACGTCGCCGGCGACGTCAATTGCTCGGGCGTTTTCCGCGTCGGCGGCGTGCCTCTCAGTTTCGCGCCGGCCGTGCATACTCACGACGCCGCGGCGATCGTTTCCGGCGTGCTCGCGCCGGCGCGGCTCGGTACGGGCACGCCGAATTCGTCGGTGTTTCTCCGCGGCGATGGAGTATGGGCCGCGGCCGGCTCGGGCTCGCAAACGCCGTGGGCGGGCAATATTGACGCGGCCGGCTTTGAGCTTACGAATGTGGGCTTGATTCGGGGTGCGGCGAACGCGGCGCTAAACTTCCGAATCAACGAAAACGTCACGCCGTCACTGGTGAATCAGAGCATTTCGTTTTCGAGCAACGGCAGTAACACGTTAACGGTTTATGTGAAGTTTGCCAATGGAACGCAGAAAGTGGGCTCGATAACGCTTTCCTGAAGTGGAGAATACTATGTTGACTTACGAAGAATCAGATACGTTGATGAAAGATCCCGTTTTCCGCGGGCGCGTGAAAGTCGCGGCGCTCAAGTACGCCGGCTCGATTTTGATCGAAGCCGAAACCGTGCCGGCGCACAATACGCGCGAGCGTTGGGCGCTCAATTGTTACCAGAATCCCGATACCGTCGCCGGCCAGTTGCAACCGCCCACGGTGATGGACCCTGTTGTACAGGAAACCGGCGCCGAGACGACGGACAACGCGTTACAGGGCGCCGTCGAAGGCGTCGTAAACAAACTGCTGTAGGGCTCGCCGGCGCCGGCTATCGCGTCGCCGGCCGGCTCGCGTTCATGGCTTGCCGCAAGAGCTCATTGACGCGCGTCTGGTATCCTTCGCCGGACGATTTCAACCACGCCAACACGTCCGAATCAAGCCGCATGGTTACGCTCGCCTTGCGCGGCCGGAAATGCACGAGCACGGCATCGGCCGGAATCTCGGGCGCGTCGGACAAGTCGATATCTTCGTCTCGCTTCGGGTTCTCGATTAACTTGATTAGGTTGGCGCGCTCTTTGGCGGTCAGTGGCGCGCCTGGTTCATGGCGAACGGTTTTCATGCCGCTACCTCAAGCGTGCCGGCTTCGCTAGTCGGCGCCGGCACTGGCAACCCTTCGGCCTGCAATCCTTCAATGTGGAGCTCGACGGCTTCGCGAATCATCGTTTCACATTCGGCGCGTGTGTCGCCGACGCTCGCACATCCGGGCAAATCGGGCACATAGGCGGACCACGTTTCGCGGCCGTCTTCATTCGGGCCGTGTTCGTAAATCACTGCGTACGTCATGGCTTCAATCCTGCTTTCTTTAAGATGCCGTGCGCGGTGCCGTGCACGGTATTGTCAACACGTCCGGCAAAATAAATGAGCGGGCGAACGGGCGAAGATTCCGCCTATTCGCCCGCTCATTTTGTGTTTTAGGATGCCTTGCGGATGAAAGCGCCGATCGCCGTTACCAGTTGCGCGATGCGTTCGTCCGTCACGCGATCGCGAGCGGCCATTTCTTCGCGCAATCGGCGCGTTTGCTCGCGGCTTTCTGCCTGGTATCGTTCGTATTGCTCGTTGGAACGGTTGGCGAGCTCGCGGATAAGCCGGCCGGTTTCGTCGATTTGCGCTTGCGTTTGTCGCCAAAGCTCGCGGTTTTCCTGGTGCTCTTTTTTGGATTGCTCGATCCATCCGGCCGTTAAATGCTCGATCCGGTCTAATCGTTCTTCGCTCGTCATAGTGCCCCTATTCGGCCGCGGCTTGCGCCGTTCCGGTCTTTTTCCTGCCGCGTCCACCGGCTAAACCTGCCTTGCGCGCAACCGCGCTTCGTTCTTCTGGCGTGAGTTTCGCGCGGCTCGCCGTTCCTGCCAGTCCTGCAATCTCAGATCGCCGTTTCGCCGTCAATTTCTTCGCCCGCAAGTGCGCGAGCGCAACCGCGGCCGGATTTTTCTTTTTCTTTGCCACGATTCGATGTTAGCAGAAAAAGCTAGCTTGCGCTCGATCCAAGAAAAGTTGAAACTGCCTATTGACTAACGTACGCAAGTTAGCTATTATTGGTTTGTAGACGACATTAGACGCGAGTCTTAAAAGCGCGAAGGAAACAAACCACAATGGCTACTCTCACGATTCCCACGAAGTTTAACAACATGACCGAAGCTGATTACGACGATTACGTATGCTTTCTCGCCGCGAATTGCTGCCAGAAATGCGACAAGGTTGAGGATTTGCGCCGCAACCATGAAACCCACATGTGGGTATGCGAAGCGTGCGACGCCGAGATTGTTGCCGCGATCGAAGCTGAAATGGACGCGGCCGAGCTCGCCGAGCTTGGTTCCGTCATGCCGGCCGGCCGCGAATTCATGCAAGGCGCCGGTTGCGCCAATTGCGGCGCGAGCGGCCGTTTGTTCGACATTAGCGAAACGTTCGAATCGTTCCTGGTATGCGACGATTGCGCCGGCGAGTTCGCGCCGGCCGCGGCGCCGGCGATCGCGCGCAAGGCGCCGGCCGCGGCTCGTTGCTACTCGGAGGTTGCCTAAATGTTCGCCAGTTACTTACTCGCCCGCGGTTGGACGCGGTACGGCGCCGGTTTCCAGAATCGCGCCGGCGATCGTTACGTTGACCTAAGCGGCGATTACGGTTTCGCGTGGGAGCTCAACGCGTTTGAAGACGGCGACGACGCCGACGGCATCGCGCGTTGCATGTGGGTGAGCACTCACACTGCCGGCGACACGCTCGCCGAGCTCGCCGGCGCGATCGAACGCGCCGATCGGCGAGCGCGCGCGATCGCCGCATAAATCTAGCGGGCGCCTGGTTTGCGAGTCGGGCGCTCGTTTTTATTTTGCGATTGCTCTTGACTAACGTACGCAAGTTAGCTATTATTACATTGTAGACGACGTTAGACGCGAGTCTTAAAAGCGCGAAGGAAACAAAAGACAATGACAACGAAAATGGAAACGATCGAAATTTTGAAACAAGCCGCTCGCATCAAGGCGATTCGGCAGGAAATGTTAGAGGAATTAGCCGCGATCGACGCGGCCGAATCGTCGGCGCCGGCCAGTAGGCCGCGCGTCGGTTCGGTTACGACGGTCGATCGCTGGAACGGTTCGCGGTGGGTGGAAGTCGAGCTCGTCTGGAACGGCTCGCGGTTCGCGGAGGTGGCATAACATGCCGATCAAATTCGAAACGAACGTACCGAACGAACTGCGTATGCGTTCGATCGCCGGCGAGCTCGTGGATTCGCAATTTGGCGGACAGCAATTCCGCTTCATCACCGAAGCCGGCGCCTTTTACGTGTCCGAGCCGGTCGGCAATCTCTTGCACGATCGGTTCGCATCGCTCGGCGTGAAAGTCGGCGAAGCGATCGAGATTTGCAAGCGCGAAGTCGTTTCGCGCGGGCGCCGCTCGATCCAGTGGGAAGTCGCGCGCGTCGGCTTCGCGATCGGCGAACAGACGGACGGTACATTCGTCGTCGGCACGCCGGAACCGCCGAGCGATTTAGAGCGGCAACTCGCCGCGTCGCTCGCCGAAGTCGCGCGCCGCAAGGCGCCGGCCGCGGCGCCCGTTGCGAGTCGCCAGGCGGCAATGGCGCAACCTTGGCAATCCGCCTTGCTCGCGCAAACGACGGCGTTGACCGACGTTTTCGCAGCGGCGCTTGCTCACGCGAGCGAACAGCACGGCAACGCGATTAAGAGCGATGATATTCGGTCGCTCATGCTCAGCGCGTTTATTAACATGGCGAAGGGCGGCGCCCGTTCCAATGCGGCATAACGGCTTGCAGGTGCTTGTAAGCGGCGATCGGGCGGAAGTTTCGCCCGTTCGCCCGCTCGGCCGGCCGACGAACGAAACGACGCTCGCGTTTCTCTTGCGCGAAGCGGTCAAGCTCGCTCGCGGGCGGAAAGATCCTACGTTGCTATGGTTGCTGCATAAGTGCGTGGAGCGGCTCGCGGCGCCGGCGCCTGGTGCGGAGGTTGCGCGGTGAAAATCAAATTTGAGCTCGACGCGCCGCGCGTGCTTCACATGATGGACCTTGACGGCCGCGAACGCGATTCCGACTTTCCGCCGTTCGATACGTACTGGATTTTCGAAGCCGAAGAAGGCGCCTTTTATCTCAGCGACACGCAAGGCGGACTATTCCGCGCACGGCTTCGGGCGCGCGGTATCGGCGTCGGCGAGCCGGTGACGGTGATTAAAACGAAAGTGCCGAATCCCAACAGCGATCGGCCGATCATCGAATACCTGCCGTACCCTTGGGTGCCGCTAGAATCCGCCTGATGAGTCGCAGAGAAACTTGCGACGAAACGCGCCTGGTAACGCGGGCGCGTCGCGGAAATCTCCGCATTAAAGGAAAACCAATGAAATACATGTTTGTTGCCGCGTTAGCTTTGGTCGGCGTTGTGTCGGCCGTCGCGCAATCGGTTTGCCGTGACGAAATGATCTGTACTCCGATAGGTGGGTGTCGTTGGGTGACGATGTGCAAATCGCCGGCGCCCGCTACCGTGCCTATGAATCCGCCGATTCCGTCGCCGGCGCCGTCGCCGGCGCCGTCGCCGCGGCCGGTCCAGTGCCGTGACGAAATGATCTGTACTCCGATAAATGGGTGTCGTTGGGTGACGATCTGCAAGTAAAAAGAAAATAAATCGGGCGCCTTCGGGCGTCCATCCGAATTTGGCAGGAAATCAATGAAATTAGGTCATAAGCTCGGGCTCGGCTGTATGGGGCTCATTGTCGCGGTATTCATCCTGGTAATGGTCATCGCGATTCGCAACAAACCGACGCCGGCGCAGCAAGCGGCGAACGATGAGAAAAGCGCCGGCGTTACCGCGGCGTTCGTCTGTCAAGACGCGGTACGCACTCGGCTGAAAGCGCCGGCCGGCGCCGACTTTCTGTCGCCGCGGCGTTCGGAAATTGTGACGCTCGCGCCTGGTAGATACCAGATCGGCTCGTACGTCGATGCTCCAAACAGTTTCGGCGCCAAGATCCGGACGGGCTATATTTGCACGGCCGAAAAAGAGGGCGCCGGATTTCGCGTGATGAAATTGGATATCGCCGGCCGCTAGTCGTCGTCGTTGTCGTCGTCGGCCGGCAAGGCGCGCGCTTCGATGATCCGGCCGAGCCGCTTCGCGAAGATTTCGCGCACGTCGCCGGCGTCGATCGCGTCGCCGTCGTCGGCCGCGAGCACTTTCACCGAATGCGCGTCGAGTACGTCGCGCATCATCGCTACCAGTGCGGCGCCGTCGTCGGCCGTGAGCTCGCCGCGGCTCACCCGTTGGATTACCTCAAGCATCGCGGCGCGCACGTCGGCCGGCGTTTCCGTCTTGGGCAGTTCGCACTGTATCGGCGCCGTGCGCGGCTTCGGCCAGATCCGATCGAAAATAATCTTCGCCGCCTGCATGTCGCCGTTTTCCGCGGCCGTGATGACTTTCGCGAGCAACGGTAAGGCGCGCGATCGCGCGGCTTGTTCCAGTGCGCGGTGCTTGCGGTTGCGGGCGCCGCGCGGCCGGCCGTCGCTCGGCGGTATCGGCGCCTGGTGCGGCGTGGGTTCGAAATCTTCGATCAGGCTTGCTTGTTCCACTTGATCGCTCCCGTTCTATCTATCATGCGCCGAAAGCCGGCACGATTGCGAGCGTAATCACACTTTCGCAGAATCCCGAACCGTGGCACAATATATGCCGGTTCGACATTTTCCCCCGATTGGCGGACCTATGGCAGTAGCGTTTGTTGAGCTTGAAAAAGAATTCGGCCGCTTGCGTGTAGGCTTCGACGTTTGGGACGCGCGCGGGCGCCTGGTGCTCCGTACGCTCGTAATGAAGCGCGTGCTTCGCAAGGCGGCGTATTTCCGCGTCAATGCCACCGGCAAGATATACGCGCTTGAGTCGCGCTTTCGCTCGGTCGAATTGCCGGCCGGCGCCGTGACGTGGATTACGAGCACGCGCAAAAGCGCGTGACGGAATAAGCGGCGAAACGGCGTACTATTCCGCTTGTTCGCCGCTTATGCGTTATCCTAGCGATCGTATGGCAAAGCACATTGAGCTATTAACGAAACAGGTTGCCGCGTCGCGGCTCGGGCTATCGGTCCGGCGCGTCATGGAAATGTCAACCGACGGCAAATTTACTCGGCATCGGGCATTTGATCCGGTGACGAACCGCGACGCCGTCATGTTCGACGCCGCGGAAATCGACGCCTACAAGGCGCAGAGCACGCCGGCCGCGGCGCCGCGTTTGCTGGCACCGGCCGCGGAACCGATCGCCGAATTCGATTTAGACGACGACGGCCGCGGCTCGGGGCGTCTCTGGTTGACGCTCGCCGAAGCCGCGGCGTACTCGGGGTTGCCGGCGTCGCATTTGCTCGCGGCGATCGACACGGGCGAGCTCGGCGCGCGCGACGTCGGCGTCCGGCCTGGTGGCCATTGGCGCGTGCGCCGGTTGGATCTGGACGCGATCAAGGCGAAGCGCAATGTCTAAACACGAACCGCCACCGACGACGATTGATGAACGCGGGCGTATTTACGGTCTGTTGAAGGTCGAAAACTATAAACCGCACAACAAAAAAGCGTTGAAGGGTAGGAGAAGGAAGGGCGCTAGCTTCACTGTTACGTGCGCGTGTTTACGCCGTTTTCGTGTCGTAGGTAGGAATTTACGCCAAGGAAAGAAGCTCGCCTGTATGTACTGTTATCCCCCAAACCGTTTGCTTGCGGCGCCGGACGCGGGCGCCGGCTCGCCGCGAGCTTGAGGCGTTTTCGCCGGCCGTTCGCCGTTTCTTCGCGTTGACTTTCCCGTTTGCTCGGCGTTAGTCTTGGGACGGTTGCAAAAAGCAGTACCCTAGTCGGGGCAGGGAAGTGGTTACGGCTCACCTTTGACGAGCTCCTGGCGTCCGCGTGTGCGTGCCTTTCATGGCTCACAACGCGGGGGATTACGTCGCCAACATCGGGCGCCGGCCGTTGAATCCCAACGGCGGTTGCCGCGGTGTGCTTGTAACCGCAATTATCACGCGTAACACGCGGCAACGGTGGAGGTTAGCCAAATGCCGCGACACTGTGATAACGTAGACAACGACTTTAAAAGTTTTCGGACACTGGCGGGCCGTTTCCGGCATCTAAACGCGGAAACGGCGCGATGTGTAACCATCGCGCCGCTGATTGTTGGCCGAGAACGGAAACTGATTGAGGTGAACCGTGCTACGGCCGGAAACTAAATCCAGCATACCATTTGTCGCGAAAAAACAAGCGGCGAAAAGCGAATTTTCTTCAAATAAGTCAACGACTTCCGATAACGAATATTCCGTTAACGGACCTGATAGTCTGATTCCTGAATTACCTTTCGAGGGCGGATTCACGGCAATTGATAAGTGCTACGACAACGCGCTTTCACGCCGTACGCAAGGCATTCAGTACAATCTGGTAATTTTCATCTTGAGCCGAACCACGTCCGCGGCGCGGCGCCCGAAGTACGCGCTAATCACGATTCGCGAATATCGGCAACGTACCGGCGACTCCGAACGGAATATATACCTTGCGCTCGCGGCGCTTGAGCAGAAACGATTTATCGAGCGCGACGAACGCGGCGCCGTTCGCGCGTGTCCAGAAAATTTCGAGGCGGCGCCGTTGCCGGCCGCGCGGACGTGCCGGAAACTGGTGCGCTCGGCCGCGGCGCTCGCGCCGTCGCCGGTTGCGGCTCTGAGGGTAGCGGATACCGCGGCGCCGAGCGCGCCGGCTAGCGATCGAGGGGGCGAAGCGATCAGCGAGCAAGTGGATGCGCCGCTCGTTGCGATCGAGCCGGCCGGACTGAAGTTAACTACAGTCGCGGAAACGATCGCGGCGCCCGTCGCCGAGCCGTTGCCGGTGCAAGAGTCACTGAAGTTAACTACAGTGAAACCGGAAGCTAACTTCAAAAAAGCTGAAACCTACTGCCCTTGGAATTGGACATGTCCCCACTTATCAACGGCTTCGCCGCTCGTAAGCATTGAAACAAAGAAACATATAGAACCGACGACGACGGGCGCGATCGCGGCGAGCGAAACACAAGATCGCGCCCGTTGCCTCACGCCGTCGCCGGACGAAAATCCGTATTTAGCACGTTTTCTGCAACCTGAATCCGGCGACGAGCAACGTATCGGCGATGCGTTGACGCGCTCGGGTGTGCCGTGCGATTTGATGGCGGCGCGGCGCATGTGGGCGGAATGCCGCGCTGTTAATCCCGCGTTGACGGTCCGCGAGTTTCTAGTGCTGGTGGCGCTCAAGCTCAAAGAGTGGAGCCGGCATAGCGATGATTTGCCAGGGCGAAGGACAACAACCGTAATCGGTTCGCTTATCAAGTCAATGCCGAATGCGGTGTGCGGCGCCGTCTACCGCGCGGCTCGCGAGCGGGCCGCGGCAGAACTCGCGCGGGACGTTCGCGACGCTGAAGCGATCTTGCAGGGCGATTCAACGGCCGGCGATCGCGAATGGGCGCTCGGCATTCTTGCCGAACGCGACGGTAGTTTATCCTGATAAGCGTATGGAATATAACAAGCTAGACTCGGGGCGCGCGGCCGATTTGATCGAGGTTTTCGAGAAAGCCATCCAACGGGACGGCGTTACGAATGTGCTCGGGTGCTTGAGTGACGCGTTGTTGGTTATCGGAACGCATCAAACGGTTTGTAAGCTCTACTCGGAAGCGTGGCACGAGATGAGATTTCGGGATGCGCAAAATATCATTGCCCGCTATCTACTGGGCGAACTGCTCGACAAACTAGAGTTAAACCCTTGCCCGATCGCCGACGCCGGCGAGTCAGAATAAAACAGAAACGCAATCGTTCGTTTTCGCTCCTACACGTGCGGGCTCGGGTGAATTCCTCTGCCCGTACTCTGCAAAAGTGCAGTAGCCTTGTAGGCGAAACCGCATCCATGCAGTATTTGCCCGCACGAGGGGCAATAGGCGTGCGATTTAAGGCGCGTTGTCTGCGCTTCGGGTGCCTTTTCCCTCAGTTTTTAGCAGGGAATTGCCCGAAGCTCTCGGCTCTCCTAATTCCATAGGGAATTTTTGCCTTTCCTCCCCCGAGGTGTTTTCCTAATGAGAATTTCTGTGCTCAACCCTTCCGGCGACAAGATTTACGACGTCCACCGTGGCGCCGCGATTCGGATGCTTGAGAAAGCGCAAGCGAAAATCGCGAAAAGCGGGCGCGCCTTGCAGTTGATCGGCATCGGCGAAGTCGCGCCGGACGGGCTCGCCGGCCGTACGCACACGAGCCGCGGCGGTTTGCTCGCCGCGATCGGGCGAAGCCAGCAATACACGACAGCGAACGGCCGCGGCCAGGTGGACGGCTTCAAGACGATTTATCCCGAAGATCGCGACATTTTCCGCTCGGCGATTCTCGATTGCGTGACGGTATGACGATCGGCGAGCTCAAACAGGCGATCGCGGGGCTTGACAATCGCCTGGAAATCGAGATAATCGCCCGATATGAAGACGGCGACGGCGACGACATCGACTTGTCCTGTAATCTCGATTCGGTCCGAGCCGGCATGGACGCAGATACGGCGGGAAAATATGCGCGTTTCGAGTGCTCCGAGCATCGGGACTGAGACGACGCCGATTAACTTCAACCGCTTGCCGGCCGGCATCACGGCCGACGAAATCGCCGCGACGGCCGCGACGTTGTCCGAGTCCGAAATTCGCGACTTGCTCTATTGTTGGGAGCTTTGGAGCCGGACCGAGCAAGAATGGCCGGCCGGCGATTGGCATACGTGGCTGATTATGGCCGGCCGCGGCTTCGGCAAGACGCGTACGGGCGCCGAGACGGTCCGGCGTATCGTCGAGCGGGCGCCGCGGCAACGGATTGCGCTCATCGGCCCGACGGCCGGCGATTGCCGCGAAGTCATGGTTGAGGGCGAAAGCGGGCTCTTGAGCGTGTTTCCACCGGCGCAACGGCCGGTTTACGAACCGAGCAAGCGGCGTGTGACGTTCCATAACGGCTCGCGGGCGTTTCTCTACAGCGCCGAGGAACCGGAACGGTTGCGCGGGCCGCAACACGGCTTCGCCTGGTGCGACGAAATCGCGACGTACGCGAAGATTAAGGACGTGTGGGATAACTTGCGGTTCGGCTTGCGGCTCGGCGACGACCCGCGGACGCTCGCGACGACGACGCCGCGGCCGATCCGGTTTCTCAAAGAACTGATCGGCGATTCCGGTACGGTTGTCACGCGCGGCAAGACGCTCGACAACCGCGCGAACCTGCCGGCGTCGCAACTCGCCGATTTAGAGCGGATTTACGGCGGTACGCGCATCGGCCGGCAAGAGCTCGGCGGCGAGCTCTTGGAAGAATCCGAGGGCGCGTTGTGGGCTCGGGAAACGATCGAGCGGGCGCGCGTGCGCTCGGCGCCCGAACTGGTGCGAATCGTGATTGCGATTGATCCGGCGACGACGTCGGGCGAAGGGTCGGACGATACCGGATTGTCGGCGTTCGGCATCGGCGCCGACGGCGACGGGTACGTGCTCGCCGACGATACGTGCCATCTCGGGCCGGCCGGTTGGGCGGCGCGCGCCGTGATGCTATTCGACCGCTTCGACGCCGATAAAGTTATCGGCGAAGCCAACAACGGCGGCGATATGGTGGAGCAAACCATACGAACCGAGCGGCGCCAGATCCCGTACGAGAAGGTCCACGCGAGCCGCGGCAAAGTGGCGCGCGCCGAACCGATCGCGGCGCTTTACGAGCAAGGCAAGATACATCACGTCGGCGGTTTGCCGGCGCTCGAAGACGAAATGGTAAATTTCGTGCCGGGGCAAATCAAGCGATCGCCGAACCGCGTGGACGCGCTCGTATGGGGCGCGTCGTAC
>Ga0105242_10000449_pt1 | contig 32713 bp, 21 predicted proteins | sample KBSM24metaG_FD_81521 | JGI IMG/M metagenome (GOLD analysis project Ga0105242, IMG submission 81521) | Miscanthus rhizosphere microbial communities from Kellogg Biological Station, Michigan, USA - KBS M2-4 metaG | ecosystem: Host-associated > Plants > Roots > Rhizosphere > Soil | place...
GACGGCGACGGCGACGACCCGGTCCTTGAACGAGTGGGTCGGGTTGGCGGCGTCGTTCTTGATCCAGATCTCGCCCTCGACCCCGAGCCGCTCGGCCAGGCGGTCGGCGCGGACCAGCGGCGTCAGCCCCGGCTCCAGCGGGTCGTTGGGCCGGCCCTCGAAGGGAAGGAAGTCGGCGTAGCGCCAGATCCCCTGGGATCCGGCCTGGATCCGCCGCTTCACCTCGACCGCGTCCAGGGCCGAGTAGTCGTAGGCCACCTCGAGCGGCCCGAAGCAGTTTTCGCAGACGTAGCTGGCGTCGAGTGCGTAGGCCGTGCCGCACTCCTTGCACTTGAGACTTTCGATTGACATCCGATCCTCTTTCTTGCCGTAAAGAAAAACCTCGCCTTGTGTGGGGCGAGGTCCGATCGGACGTCCCCCACATCTTCCAGGTGCCCTTGCGGTGCGACCTGCTGGAGTTGGCACCTCCCCTCGAACCGAAGTTCGAGGTGGTTGCCGGGGCTTCACTGGGCCAGTCCCTCCACCCCTCTAGATGTGGCGCTTATGTGGGAAGAACCTTACCAGGGCCCCTTTCAGGCTTTGCAGGTGGCCCTGGCGGCTAACCTAGGCCGATCATGTGCCCGCTGCCCGACGAGACGATGAGCCAGAGCGATGCCGAACCTTCCGAAGCCAAGGCTGCGACGCCCTGGCCGGCGCGGCGATCTCGTCGAGTCGGCCACCGCCACCGCTGAGCCGCAGACCCCGAACGTCGAGCAGATCGACGCCGCCGGCCTGCGCTGGGTCAACATCGAGCACCCCGGGGCGCTGGAGCGCGCCTGGCTGGAGGAGCACTTCGACTTCCACGCCCTCGACCTCGAGGACGTGCTCTCGCGCAACCAGCGGCCGAAGATCGACGTCTACGACGACTACCTCTTCATCGTCCTCCACTTCCCCGTCTTCGACCGCGCCGCGCGCCGGCTCGGCACCGGCGAGCTCGACATCTTCGTCGGGCCCGACTACATGGTCACGATCCCGAACCAGCCGCTGCAGCCGGTCGAGTACCTGTTCGAGCGCTGCCGCAACAAAGAGGAGCTGCGCGAGCAGCTGTTCTCGCGCGGCTCCGGCTACCTGATGTACCGGCTGGTCGACGACAGCTTCGACTACTGCTTCCCGATGCTGCGCAAGATCGGCAACAAGCTCGACGCTCTCGAGGACGACATCTTCGAGGAACGGGCCGACGAGGTCGTCCGCGACATCTCCAACGTCAAGCAGGAGATCATCAACTTCCGCAAGGTGATCCGGCCGCAGCGGCCGGTCCTGCGCGACCTCGAGAAGGTGAAGCTGCGCTACCTGGCGACCGACCTCGACCTCGAGATCTACTTCGACGACATCGTCGACGCCCACGAGCGGATCTGGGACATGCTCGAGAACTACAAGGAGGTGGCGGAGGCGCTGGAGGAGACCAACGAGTCAGTGATCTCCCACCGCCTCAACGACATCCTCCGGGTGCTGACCTCGATCAGCGTCGTGATCCTGCCGCTGACCCTGATCGCCAGCATCATGGGGATGAACACCTGGGTGCCGGACCAGGGCAACGAGGCCGGCTTCTTCGTCGTCCTCGCGGTGATGGCGCTGATCCTGATCGGCCTGGTCGCCTACTTCCGCCGTCGCCGCTGGCTCTAGATAAATGCGCCATGTCCTCCGCTCCCGGGTGGGCGCGCTCATTACCACCGGAAGCCACGCGCCCACCCTCCCGCGTCCGGGCATGGCTCCCTAGGATGCGTAGCCCGTGGCAAATTTCCGCATCTGGGCGCCCTGGCGCCTCGCTTACGTGAAGGACGCGTCCAAGGACAACGAGGAGGAGTGCATCTTCTGCGCCAAGCCGGCCGCGGGAGACGACGAGGCGAACCTGATCGTCCACCGCGGCCAGAGCTGCTTCGTGATCCTCAACCTCTTCCCGTATACGAACGGGCACCTGATGATCGCTCCCTACGGGCACATCGGCGATCTCAAGGAGATCCCCGCCGCGACCCTGGCCGAGATGATGGCCCTGGCCCAGCGGGCGATGGGCCGGCTGGAGGAGATCTACAGCCCGCACGGCTACAACGTCGGCTTCAACCAGGGCCGGGTCGCCGGCGCCGGGGTCGAGCACCACATCCACATGCACGTCGTCCCGCGCTGGGCCGGCGACAACAACTTCATGCCGGTCATCGCCGACACCAAAGTGATGCCGCAATCCATCGAGCAGAGCTACGAGGCTCTGAAGGGAGCGTTTTGAGCGAGCAGGCACCGCTGGCCCCGGCCGGCATCTTCAAGGCGTACGACATCCGCGGCCTCTACGGCGAGCAGATGGACGAGAGCACCGCCCACGCGATCGGCCGTGCCTTCGCGCGCGTGCTCGGGCGGCTGCGCGGCAAGGCGCCGAGCGAGCTCCGGGTCGGGCTCGGCCGCGACATGCGGCTGACCGCGCCGGCGATGGCGGCGGAGCTGCGCGACGGACTGATCTTCGAGGGCGCCACCGTGCTCGACGCCGGCATGGTCGCGACCGAGATGCTCTACCACCTGGTCGGCTCGCGCGAGCTCGACGGCGGCGCCATGGTCACCGCCTCGCACAACCCCAAGGCCTACACCGGGGTGAAGCTGGTCCGCGAGGGGGCGCTGCCGCTCTCCGGCGACGCCGGCATCGGCGACGTCAAGGCCGAGATCGAAGCCGGCCTCGGCACCGCGCCCGGCGGCGGCTCACTGGAGGAGGTCGACGTCGGGGAGGAGTTCCGCGCCCACGTCCTCTCCTTCATCGACCCCGCCAAGGTGAAGCCGATGAAGGTCGTGGTCGACGGCGGCAACGGAATGGCCGGGCCGATGATCGGGCCGACCCTGGAGAAGCTGCCGCTGGAGCTGGAGGAGATGTACTTCGAGCCCGACGGCGAGTTCCCCGACCACGAGCCGAACCCACTGCTGGAGGAGAACCGGCGGCTGATCATGGAGCGGGTGACCGCGACCGGCGCCGACCTCGGCATCGCCTGGGACGGCGACGCCGATCGCTGCTTCTTCATCGACGCCAGCGGCGAGTTCTGCGACGGCGACTTCATCTGCGCCCTGCTGGCCCGGGCGGCGCTGGCCAAGAACCCCGGCGCGACGATCCTCTACGACCCCCGCTCCAGCCGCGCCGTGCCGGACCTGGTCGCCGCCGAGGGCGGGCGCTCGGACCTCTCGCGGGTCGGCCACGCCTTCTTCAAGGCGCGGATGCGCGAGGAGCAGGCCGTCTTCGGCGGCGAGGTCTCCGGCCACTACTACTTCCGCGACTTCTGGAACGCCGACTCGGGCACGATCCCGGCGCTGCTGATGCTGGAGCTGCTCTCGCTCGACGGCCGCGGGCTCGGCGAGCTGATCGACGAGTTCCGCTCCAGGTACTTCATCTCCGGCGAGATCAATTCCGAGGTCGCCGACCCCGAGGCAAAAATGGCGGAGATCGCCGAGCGCTACGCCGACGGCACCCAGACCCACCTCGACGGGATCTCGGTCGACTACGAGGACTGGCACTTCAACGTGCGCCCGTCCAACACCGAGCCGCTGCTGCGGCTCAACCTCGAGTCGCTGATCTCACGCGAGGACATGGAGCGGCGCCGCGACGAGGTGCTCGGGCTGATCCGGGCGTGAGCGGGCTGACTCCCGAGGCGGCGCTCGAGCAGGCGGCGCTGGCCGGGATCCACCGGCTGCAGATACCGACCCCGTTCGCGGTCGGGCGGGTCAACTGCTACCTGATCGAGGACGGGCCGCTGACCCTGGTCGACACCGGCCCCAACTCGGGCAAGGCGCTGGACGAGCTGACCACCCAGCTCGGCGCCCGCGGCCACTCGATCGACGACCTCGAGCTGATCATCGTCACCCACCAGCACATCGACCACCTCGGCCTGGTCGAGATCGTCGCCCAGCACTCCGAAGCCGAGGTGGCGGCGCTCGGCGCGGCCGCCGAGCGCCTCGCCAACTTCGACGAGGACGCCGAGGCCGACGACCGCTTCGCGGTCGAGCTGATGCTGCGCAACGGCATCCCCGAGGAAGTGACGGCGGCGCTGCGCAGCGTCTCCCGCAGCTTCCGCGGCTGGGGTTCGCACGTGGCGGTGACGCGCCCGCTCGCCGACGGCGAGCGGATGGAGTTCGGCGACCGCAGCCTGGAAGTGCTGCACCGGCCCGGTCACAGCCCCTCCGACACGGTGTTCTGGGACGAGCAGCGGAGGATCCTGATCGCCGCCGACCACCTGCTCGCCAATATCTCCTCCAACCCGCTGATCTCGCGGCCGCTCGACGGCTCCCCGGGCCGCGACCAGGCGCTGGTCACCTACATCGACTCGCTGCGCAAGACCCGCGAGATGCCGGCCGAGATCGTCCTCCCCGGCCATGGCGATCCGGTCGTCGACCACGTCGCCCTGATCGACGACCGCCTCGCCAAGCACGAGCGCCGCAAGGAGAAGATCTACAAGCTGATCGCCGAGCGCCCGCGCACCGGCTACGAGCTGGCGCAGGCGATCTGGGGCAACGTCGCCGTCACCCAGGCCTTCCTCACCCTCTCGGAGGTGATCGGGCACACCGACCTGCTGGTCAACGAGGGGCGGGTGCGGGAAGTCGAGGACGGCGCGGTGGTCAGGTACGCGGTGACGTCGTGAGCGGCGTCGACTCGCCCTTGATCTCCACCGGCCTGCCCACGGGCATCCGCGGCGACGGGTAGCCGAGCCTGAAGCCCTGGCCGCCCTGGATCACCGTTCCGGGGCTCGTCTCCAGCGCCTCGACGTCGCGCAGGAACTCGAGGGTCTCCTCGTCCTCGATCCCCTCGGCGATCACGAAGGCGCCGGTCTGGCGGGCGAACGTCCCCATCGCCATCAGCACCGCACGGGCGTTGGGCTCGGTCGCGGCGGCGGCGACGATCGACTGGTCGAGCTTGACGTACTCGGCGCCGATCCTGCGCAGCATCTCGAGGCCGGCGTTGCCGGTGCCGACATCGTCGAGCGCCAGCTTGAAGCCGCGCTCGCGAAGGCGATCGAGGCTCGCGATGACCGGCTCCACGCGCGCTCCGATGCGCTCCGTGACCTCCACCACCACTCGGTTGGGCGCGATGCCGGAACGTTCGGCGGCGGCCCACAGCCACTCGTCGCCGTCGGAATCGAGCTCGAGCGTCTTCGGCGCCAGGTTGACGAACAGCAGCGCCCCCTCGGGCAGATCGGTCGCCGCCGCCAGCGCCCGTGTCGCGCAGAGCTCGTCCAGCTCGTGCACGCACCCGATCTGCTCGGCGATGTCGAAGGCTTCGGCCGGGCCCGAGAGCCCGTAGGAGGGATCGGGGCGGGTCAGCGCCTCGATGCCGAGCAGGTCATCGGTGGCGAAGTCCCAGATCGGCTGGAAGACGGTGGCCAGGCGTCCCTCGGCGACCAGGCCGCGGACCGCTTCCCGCTTCCCGCCGGTGGTGACGGAGACGCGCTCGCGGATCTCGTCGAAGCTGACGAACCCCCTGCCCCCGCGCCGCTTTGCCTCGTAGAGGGCCGCGTCGCCCTCGGCCCGCAGCTCCTCCGCCGAGTGCCCGGCGCGCAGCGTCGCCACGCCGATGCTCGCCGCCACGTCGGCCTCGCCGAGCGTCCGGGCCAGCCGCCGGATCAGGATCTCGGCCCCCCGCTCGTCGGTGCCGGGCATCAGCAGCGCGAACTCGTCGCCGCCGATCCGGTACGGACGGTCGGCGGCGCGACCGTCGCGCAGGATCGCCGCGACCCGGCGCAGCAGCGCGTCCCCCTGGGGGTGCCCGTGGCGATCGTTGATCAGCTTGAAATGGTCGAGGTCGATCAGAGCGAGCGCCAGCGGGGCCTGGTTTCGCCCGGCCGCCGCCGCGGCCTGGGCCAGCTCGTCCTCGAAGGCCCGATGGTTCGGCAGGTCGGTGAGGCCGTCGCGGGTGGCGCGCTCGAGCGCCAGCCGGTGATGTCGCAGCAGCGTGCGGCCACCCAGTAGATAGAAGAGAGCGGCGACCCCGACCAGCACCAGCGCCATCACCAGCAGGAGCACATGGCGGACGTCGGCGAGCTGGGTGTCGAAGGCGGCACTGCTGAAGCCCATCTCGAGGGCGTAGCGACCGTCGGGGAAGATGACCGGGGAGACGAACTCGAAGTTTTCGGAGTTCTCACCCGGATCGCTCTCCTGACCGGCGAAGGAGCTGCCGCGGTCGAGCGCGGCCGCGGTGTGGGAGTCGGACTCCTTCTTGCCGTTGAGGGGCTCGATGCTCGAGGCCTTGATCACGCGATCGGGGGCGATCAGCAGGGCCTGGACCGTGCCCGGGCGACGGCCGATCCCGTCCAGCAGCTCGTCGATCTCCCGCACCGCGACCGCTCGCGGGTTCTCCCGCGCGATTCGTTCGAAGTTCTTGACGTCGGCCTCCTGGATGCGGACGTAGCTGTCCAGCTGCTGGCGGTAGAGGGAGTCCGAGATCAGCTTGTAGCCGGCCGCGCCGACCACCGCGAGGGCGATGATCAGGGCGAGGAAGAGACGGGCCGCGAACCCCAGTGCCCCGAGGCGCCGGCGCACCGCATCGACGCCGGAGCGGGCAGTGGTGGACATAACTCCCCATCGACGCTTGCGGGGGCATCCATGAGCCGGACGCCCCCGGCACGGTCAGCGGTGAGCGTTCCGGTCACAATCCGGCGTCACCTTGAGCCCCTCACCCCACGAGACCGAGACCCCGGAAGCCCTCGGCGCGATCTTCCTTCGCTTCCTCAAGTTCGGCTGCCTCGCCTGGGGCGGGCCGGCGGCGCAGATCGCGATGATCAAGCACGAGTGCGTCGACGAGGAGGGGTGGGTCTCGGAGGCGAGCTTCAAGAAGCTGCTCGCCGTCTACCAGGTCCTCCCCGGCCCGGAGGCGCACGAGCTCTGTGTCTACTTCGGACGGCTGCGCGGCGGCAAGCTCGGCGGCTTCCTCGCCGGGCTCGGGTTCATGCTGCCCGGCTTCGTCCTCATGCTCGGCCTCTCGGCCCTCTACGTCGAGGCCAGCTTGGCGGGGCACCTGGGGGACCTCTTCTACGGGCTGACCGCGGCAGTCGGGGCGCTGGTTGCCCGCGCCGTGGTCCGGCTCAGCGGATCGTTCATCTCCGACCTGCCGCTGGCGGTCATCGCGCTGGCCGGCTTCGCCCTCACCCTCTGGGTCGGGATCACCTTCGTCCTGATCCTGCTCGGCGGCGGCATCGCCTACGAGCTCTGGACCAACGGCCGACGCTGGACCCACCGGGCCCACAGCTTCGCGATTACGCCGCTGACGGTCGCCACCCTCGCCGCCGGGGCGATCACGGTCTCGCTGACGGCGGCGATCTTCTTCGAGGGTCTGAAGGCGGGCCTGCTCACCTTCGGCGGCGCCTACACGGTGATCCCCTTCCTGCGCGAGGCCGCCGTCGAACACCACCACTGGCTGACCGCGAACCAGTTCAACGACGGCCTGGCGATGGGCGGAGTCCTGCCGGCGCCGCTGATCATCTTCTCCACCTTCGTCGGCTACATCGCCGGGGGGCTCGGCGGTGCCCTGGTGATGACGCTGGGCATCTTCCTGCCTGCCTTCGTCTTCCCGATCTTCCTCCACCGCCAGCTCGTCTCGGTCTCCGAGAACGAGCGCCTCCACCCCTTCCTGCTCGGGGTCGCGGCGGCGGTGATCGGGCTGATCGCGGCGGTGACGGTGACGATCCTCGAAACCAGCATCGTCGACGTCTACACCGCCCTGATCGCGCTCGGCGCTTTCATCGCGCTGCAGCGCTGGCACGGCAAACTCACCGTCGTCTACGTGATGGGCGTCGCCGGGATCGTCGGCGTCCTGCTTCAACACACGATCGTCTGACCAGGCGCGGAAGTCCGCACACCTCAATCGCAATACGCTGCATGGGCGCCGCGGAGCCAGCCGGCGCGCCGCCGCCGAATGACCCCCAAACTTCCCCACCGCAAGCCGAGAAAACCCGCCAAGAAGCGGATGCTGATCATCGTCAACCCGGTGGCGACGACGGTTTCGGACCGGCTGCGGAATCTGGTCGTCTACGCGCTGCAGGGGCGGTTCGAGGTCGAGGCGGTCTCGACCGAGGCGCAGAACCACGCGACCGAGATCGGACGGGAGGTGGCCGACCACGGCTACGACATCGTCGTCGCCTTCGGCGGCGACGGGACGCTGAACGAGGTCGCCAACGGGCTGGCCGGAACCGACGTGCCGGTCTCGGTGCTGCCGGGGGGCTCGACCAACGTGGTCGCCCGCTCGCTGGGGATGCCCAACGACGTCGTCGACGCGACCGAGCACCTGCTGGCGCTGGCCGACGACTGGGCGCCGCGCAAGATCGACCTCGGGATCGTCGACAAGCGCCACTTCGTCTTCGCCTGCGGGGTCGGCATCGACGCCTCGGTGGTCGAGCGGGTCGACGCCCACCCGCGGTTGAAGTCGCGCGCCGGCCCCTACTACTACAGCTGGTGCGGGATCTCGGCCTTCTACCGCCAGTACCTCCACAACGCCGTCCGCGTCCGCTTCGAGAGCGGCGCCGAGTCGGCCGAAGGGGTGACCGCGATCGTCCAGAACTCCGACCCCTTCACCTACTTCGCCAGCAGCCCGATCCGGGTCTGCGAGGGGATCGCGATCGACGACGGCACGCTCTCGGTCGGCGTCCTCAAGCGCGCCACCCAGCGCGACATGCCGACCCTGATCCGGCGCCTCTTCAGTGCCGAGAAGCCGGCCGCGCGGCACCGGCAGGTGGAGCACTTCGACGACGTTCTCACCGGCACGATCAGCTCCGTCTCCGAGGACAAGGACGGAGCCCCGCGGCCCTTCCCGCTGCAGGTCGACGGCGACTACATCGGCGAGCACACCAGCGTCGAGCTACGCGCCGACCCCGGCGCGCTGACGATCGTCGCCTGACCGCGTCGCCGCGGCGGCGAGCTGCTCTGCGAACGGCGCCTGTGCGCTCAGCGTCGTCGCCAGCGCCTGCCGCGCCGCCTCGCGCTGGCGGCGCTTGCGCTCGCCGAGCAGCGAGCCGAGACCGGCCCGGAGCCCGTAGCGCAGCGCCATCGCGCCGCGGTAGGCGCCGGGACGGGAGAGGTGCTTGCGGGCGAACTGCAGGCGCGCGTAGGCGGCCTGCGCTTCGAGCCGGGCATCGAGCCCGCCCTCGTGCTCGTAGTGGCGGATCGTCAGCTCCGGCAGGTGCGCGATCTCCCAGCCCGTCTGCTTGATCCGCCAGCAGAGGTCGGTCTCCTCGGAGAAGAGGAAAAAGCGCTCGTCGAAGCCGCCGCTGGTGGCGAGCGCCTCGCGGCGGGCGATCATGAACGAGCCCGCGGTCCAGTCGCAGACGGTCTCGCGGGAGTACTGGCGCGGGTCGAGCTCGCGCTCGCCGAGCCAGAGGCGCAGGCCCGGCACCCGCTCGACCCAGAGCGCTTCGGCCAGCATGTTCGCGGTCGAGGGAAAGCGGCGGATGCTCGCCGCCAGCGAGCCGTGGCTGTCGACCTGGCGCACTCCGGCCAGTCCGATCTCGGGCCGGCGGTCGAGCGCCGCGACCAGCTCGCGCAGGCTGCCGCTGAGCAGTTCGGTGTCCGGGTTGAGGAAGAGCACGTAGCGGGCATCGGCGGTCTCGAGGCCGCGGTTGTTGGCGTGGCCGAAGCCACGGTTCTCGCAGCGGAGCGTGCGCGCCGCCGGGAAGCGCTCCTCGACGTAGGCGGCGGCGTCGTCGGTGCCGTTGTCGACGACGACGACGTCGAGGTCGACGCCATCGGCGCCGGCGAAGAGACTGGACAGGGCGCCGTCGAGCCAGCGCTTGCCGTTGTGGGAGACGATGATCACGCAGACGTCGTGCACGCCTGAACAACGTCCGGGCACCGGCGCAGCTTGCGATCTCCCCGCGGCCGCGGCGGCCGCCGCTACGATCCCGCCTCGTGCCCGGGGCTTCCCTCCAACCATCCGACCTCGCCCCCGGCCTGCTGCTCGGCGCCGGCGTGGAGATCGGCGAGGGCGTCCTGATCGGCGGCAACGCGGTGATCCACGGAGGCGTGCGGATCGGCGACGGTGCGCGGATCGGCGACCACGCCCAGATCCGCGACGGCGCCCGGATCGGGGCCGGCACCACGATCGGCAGCTTCAGCTCGGTCGACCCCGGGGTGAGGATCGGCGATCGGGTCAGCGTGCAGACCCGCTGCTACGTCACCGGCGGCACCGTGATCGAGGACGACGTCTTCGTCGGCCCCGGCGTCACCCTCACCAACGACAACACGATGGACCGCCACGGACCCGACAAGGAGTTCGAGGGACCGCTGCTGCGGCGCGCCTGCCGGGTCGGCGGCGGCTCGACGATCTGCCCCGGGGTCGAGATCGGCGCGGAGGCCTTCGTCGCCGCCGGGGCCGTCGTCGCCGCCGACGTCGCCCCGCGCGCCGTCGTTGCCGGCGTGCCGGCGCGGGTGCTGCGCCAGGTTCCCGACGAGGACCTGCTCGAGCGCTGGCGCTGAGCCCGCGCTCGGGGGCTAGAGCGGACGCGCCGGGTTGCCGACCACAGTCGCTCCCGGCGCCACGTCCTTGGTGACCACCGCGCCCGCCCCGACCGTGGCGCCGGCGCCGATCCGGACGCCGCCGAGGATCGTCGCGCCAGAGCCGATCGTGGCGCCGCGCTCGACGGTGGTGACGAGCAGCTCCCAGTCGGCCTCGCTCTGCAGCTCGCCGCCCGGGTTCGTCGCCCGCGGTCGCTTGTCGTTGACGAACATCACCCCGTGGCCGATGAAGACCTCGTCCTCGATCCGGACGCCGTCGCAGATGAAGGTGTGGCTCTGGATCTTGCAGGCGGAGCCGACCACGGCCCCGCGCTGGATCTCGACGAAGGTGCCGACCCGGGTGCGGGCGCCGATCTCGCAGCCGTAGAGATTGGTGAAGGAGTGGACGGCCACGCCCTCGCCGAAGGCGACGTCGTCGAGCAGCCGGTACTCGGCATCGTTCACCGGGGAGAGGGCATCGACCTCGCTCATCCCCCGATCAACGGCCCGCACGCGAGGGACTTCCGCCCGACAGGCCGTCGCGCAAACTTTTCCGCCCCCGCGCCGTTGTTGATCCGTGGCGGTACTGAGCGAGCCAATCGACAGCATCCGGGCTTCGTCCGGCCAGCTCTGCGTGGTCGTGGCCCCGGAAGCCCCCACCACGCGGCGGCGCATCGCGACCGTTCTCGAAGGCGCCGGTGCCGACATCGAGCTGCTGCTCGTCGACGATCCGGCCGAGCTGGTCCAGCTCGAGCTCGAACCGACCGCGATCGTGATCCTCGTCTGCGACGTCGACCGCCCCCGCGAGATGGCGGCCCTGCGCCGCCTCCACCGTGAGGTGCCCGAGCCGGCGGTGATCGCCGTCTCGCCGACGGCGACCGGCACCGGCGTCCGCCGCGCCCTCGACGCCGGCGCCGACGCGATCGTCTTCGAGCCTCTGCTGGAGTCGACCCTGGCGGTGGCGGTCAGCGCCGTCGAGTCGGGCCAGTCGGTCGTGCCCCGCACGATGCGGGCCAGCGTCGAGAGGCCGACCTTCTCCCACCGCGAGCGCCAGGTCCTCACCTACGTCTCGCAGGGACTCACCAACGCTCAGATCGCCGACGAGCTGTTCCTCTCCGAGAGCACGATCAAGAGCCATCTCTCTTCCGCCTTCGCGAAGTTCGGCGTGCGCTCGCGCCGGGAGGCCGCGGCACTTTTCCTCGAGCTCGAACAGCCGACCGGAGTCGGCCTGCCGGGCGAGACGCATGAACTTGTCCCCCCCACCCCAAGCGAGGTCAAAGCGTGAGCACCGCAACCGCACCGAACGCCCTGCCCCAGGCGGCGACCGAGGGCACCAGCGTTCCCTTCATCCGCCTCGACAGCGCCGACTCCCAGCTCTTCGCGGAGCTGATGGAGACCGTCGAGCGGATCGCCCGCAACTCCGCCTTCACGCTCGGGCCCGAACTGGAGCGCTTCGAGGGCGCCTTCGCCGAGTTCTGCGGGACCACTCACGCCGCCGGCGTCTCCTCCGGCACCGCCGCGCTGGAGATCGCCCTGCGGGCATTGGAGATCGGCCCCGGCGACGAGGTGATCGTCCCCACCTACAGCTTCATCGCCACCGCCGAGGCGGTCAGCACCGTCGGCGCCACTCCGGTGATCGTCGACATCGACCCGGAGACGGCGCTACTCACCACCGAGACCGTCGAGCGCGCCCTGACCGCGAAGACGCGCTGCGTGATCCCCGTTCACCTGTTCGGCCGCCCGGTCGACATGGACCCGCTCCTTGCCCTCTGCCGCGAGCGCGGGATCGCCGTGATCGAGGACGCCTGCCAGGCGCACGGCGCCCTCTACAAGGGCAAGCCGGTCGGCTCGCTCGGCGACGCCGGCTGCTTCAGCTTCTACCCGACCAAGAACCTCGGCGGCTGGGGCGACGGCGGTGCGCTGGTTACCAGCGACGCCGCGCTCGACGCCAAGGTCCGCCTCCTGCGCTCCCATGGCGAGGGCATCCGCCACCACCACGAGCTGGCCACCGGCACCCACCGCCTCGACACCCTGCAGGCGGCGATCCTCGAGGTCAAGCTGCGTCACCTCCCCGCCTGGAACCAGCGCCGCCGCGACGCCGCCGACGCCCTCCGCGCCGGCCTCGAGGGCACCTCGGTGATCGCTCCCGCCCCCGCCGCGGCCGACAGCGACCACGTCTACCACCTGTTCGTCGTCCGCAGCGCCCATCGCGACGCTCTGCGCGACCACCTCGACGCCGAGGGCGTCGCCAGCGCCATCCACTACCCGACGCCGATCCACCTGCAGCCGGCCTACGCCGGGCTCGGGCTGGGCCGGGGCGACCTTCCCGTGGCGGAGCGGCTTGCCTCCGAAAACTGCTCACTGCCGATCTTCCCGGCGATCGAGGACTCACAGATCGCGGAGATCGTGGCGGCGGTCGAGGGCTTTGAAGTCCCAGCAGATAACTGAGGAGCCCCCGCGCAGCGAACGCCGGGGTGGGCTGCGGATCTGCATGGTCCACTACTCCGACTTCGTCGTCGACTCGCGGATCCAGCGCCAGGCGCGGGCCCTGGCCGAGCGCGGCGACCGGGTCGACTGCGTCTGCCTCAACGACCACGAGGAGATCGCGGTCGGCGACGGCCAGATCGTCCTGCACCGGGCGGCGGCGGGCAAGCCGCGCGGCGGCACCCGCGGCTACCTGGAAGGCAACGCCCGCTTCCTCGCCGGCGCCGCCCGCAAGGTCGCCGCGCTCGACCGGCGCGAGCGCTTTGACCTGATCGAGATCCACAACATGCCCGACGCCCTCGTCTTCACCGCGCTCGGGCCGAAGCTGCGCGGCACACCGTTGATCCTCAACTTCCACGACACCTTCCCGGAGCTGTTCGCCACCCTCTTCGACAAGTCGCCCGACCACCCGCTGGTGCGCCTGGTCCGGGTCGAGGAGAAGGTCAGCGCCGCCCTCGCCGACGGCCACATCTTCGTCACCGCCGAGGCCCGCGAGCTGCTGCGCGAGCGCGGCGTCAGCGCCGCCCGCTCGCAGGTGGTCATGAACACGCCCGACGAGCGCGTCTTCGGCGAGCGCCGGGCGCCGCAGCCGCTGCCCGCCGAGGGCGAGCTGCGGGTCGTCTACCACGGCGGCCTCGCCGACCGCTTCGGGGTCGAGACCCTGGTCCGGGCCGTGGCGCTGCTGCGCCGGCGCGGCGAGCCGGTCTCCCTCGACGTCTACGGCGCCGATGCCGAGGCGGCCCGCACCCTGGCCGCCGCCGCGGCGACGATCGCCCCCGAGGGGGTGCGGATCGCGCCCCGGCCAACCCCGGTCGACGAGATCCCCGCGCGCCTCGCCGCCGCCCACCTCGGCGTGGTGCCGACCCTGCGCGACGACTTCACCGAGCTGCTGCTGCCGGTGAAGCTGCTCGAGTACGTGCACATGGGCCTGCCCGTAGTCGCCTCGCGCCTGCCGGTGATCGAGCGCTACTTCGGCGACGACGTGCTGCTGGCCGAGCCGGGCGACCCCGGCTCCATCGCCGCCGCGATCGAGGGCGTCCGCGGCGACCCGCTGCTGGCACTGCAGCGGGCCGAGCGCGCCTCGCAGCGACTGGCGGAGATCGAGTGGCGGCGTCAGAAGGAGCAGTACTTGTCGCTGGTCGACGGCCTGGTCCAGGGCGCCCGGAGCCGCTGAGATGGCCCGTGTCCTCCTCATTACCCCGGCCCGCGACGAGGCCGCCCACCTGGAGAACACGATCCGCGCCGTCGCCGCCCAGAGCCGCACTCCAGACCGCTGGCTGATCGTCGACGACGGCTCCAGCGACGAGACTCCGGAAATTCTCGAGCGTCTGGCGGCGGAGCTGCCCTTCCTCGAGGCCATGCGGGCGCCTAGGCACGCCGAGTCGAGGGGAGCGGACGGGCTGGCGATCGCCGCCGAGGCCCGCGCCTTCAACGCCGCCCTGGCCACCGTCGACGCCGGAGAATTCACCCACGTCGGCAAGCTCGACGCCGACATCGAGCTGCCGCCCGACTACCTGGAGGTGCTGCTCGAGCGCTTCGCCGCTGAGCCCAAGCTCGGCGTCGCCGGCGGCACCCTGCTGGAGCGCAGCGCCGGCGAGTGGCGGCCGACCCGGACCCCCGCCTACCACGTCCGCGGCGCCCTCAAGCTCTACAGCCGCGAGTGCTTCGAGGCGATCGGCGGCATCGAGGAGCGCCTCGGCTGGGACACGATCGACGAGACCTACGCGCGGATGCGCGGCTACGCGACCCACTCCTTCCCCGAGCTGCCCGCCCGCCACCACCGCCCGGTGGCGACCCGCGGCGGCGCCCTGCGCGGGCGCGCCCGGCTCGGCCAGTGCGCCTACATCCTTCGCTACAGCCCCTGGTGGGTGACCCTGCGCTCGCTGAAGATCGCCACCTGGAGCCCCTACGGGCTCTCCGGAGTCGCCTTCCTCTACGGCTACGCCCGCGCCGCCCTGAGCTCCGAGGACCGGGTCGAGGACGAGCAGTACCGCCGTTTCGTCGCCCGCGAGCTGCGCGGACGGGTGCGCTCGGCGGCCCGCCGCCGGGCGGGAATCTCGAATCTTTCCGAAGAGATGCAAGTTCCTACGTTTTTCGTGCGTTCCTAGTCCAATGGCCCTCGTCGAAACCATCAGGCAGCTCTGGCAGCGCAAGCTGCTCGTCGGCATCGTGCTGGTGTTGGCGGTCGCCGCCGCGATCTTCTCCGCTTACCGGGTCACCTCCAGCGGGCTGGAAAGCCGCTCGCTCGCGGTCGCCGCTGCCTCGAGCCAGATCCTCGTCGACTCGCCCGACTCGACCCTCGTCCAGGGCGCCGAACTCGGAACCTTCGAAGCGCTCGCGACCCGGGCGAAAATCTACGGCCAGTACCTCGCCAGCCTCGATGCCCGCCAGGAAATCGCCAAGCAGGCCGGGGTGCCGGCGCGCTCGATCGCGACCAGCGGGCCGTTCAGCTCCGCCACCGGCCAGACCCCCTACTCCACGCAATCCTCCGAGGAACGGGCCGGTGAACTGCTTCAGGAAGGCGCCCAGAACCGCCTCGTCTTCACCGCCCAGGAAGGCGTGCCGATCCTCACCGTCGACGCCCAGTCGGCCTCCTCGGAGACCGCGATCGCGCTCGCCAGCGCCTCCTTCAAGACGCTCGAGAACTACGTCAAGGGCCTTGAGGCCGACGGCAAGCCGGTCCGCCAGGGAGTCACCGTGCGGGAGTTGGGAGCACCCGAGGGCGGCACCCTCGGCGGCTCCAACAACATGATCCTGATGGTGCTCGCCTTCCTCCTCGTCCTCGGTCTCGGCTGCGCCGCGATCCTCCTGGTCCCGACCTTCGCCCAGCGCTGGCGTGCCCTCGACGACGTCGAATACGCCGACGCCGAACTGGGGCACGACCGCCACAGCGGCCCAGTCGACCTCCACAATGCTCCCCCCCACGGCTACGACCCGCCGCCCCTGGCGAACGGCGAGCCGCGGGACCACATCGCCCCGCACGCCGCCCCTTCGCGCTAATGGAGGCCACGACCGGGGTCGGCCCATTCCTGGGGCAGCCCGCTGCGCGGTCGTCGCGCACGCTGACAACGCGAGCCGCGGCTAGCCGCGCCGCCGACTGGCCGCACACGACCCGCTTCCTGCCCTGGGCCCTGTTCGGGTTCGTGGCGATGCTCTGGCTGATCCCCTTCGACAGCATCAAGCTGCCGCTGGGCGGGCCGGTCGACGTCACCCTCGACCGGCCGCTGCTGGTGCTGCTGGCCGCCGCCTGGCTCTTCTCCGCGGGCGCCGTCAGGCGCACCGGTACCCGGCTCAGCCCGATCCACTGGGCCTTCGCGACCTTCACCGCGGTCGCCGTGATCAGCGTCCTCGTCCACTCCGAAGCGCTGGTCCGGGTCGGCGGCCTCGACCTGGCGATCAAACAGATCGCCCTGCTCGCCTCCTACGGCGCCTTCTTCGCCCTCGCCGCGGCGATCCTGCGACCGGCGGAGATCCCGAAGATGATCACCGCGATGCTGGCCCTGGCCTGCTTCACCGCCTTCGCGGTGGTGATCGAGTACCGGCTGGGGATCAACGTCTTCCACGACTGGATCGGGCCGCTGTTCCCCGGCTACGTGCGTCCACCCGAACTCGGCAGCGTCGACTCGATCGGGCGCAAACTGATGTACGGGCCGACCGCGCAGCCGCTGGCGGTGGCGGTGATGCTCTCGATGACCCTGCCCTTCGCCCTCGCCTGGCTGCTCAAAGCCAAGGAGCGCCGCGAGCGCCTGATCTACGCCGGCGTCGTCCTGCTGCTGATCGGCGGCGCGGTCGCGACCCAGAAGAAGACCAGCATGGTCGGGCCGCTGGTCTGCGTGCTCGTCCTCGTCGCCTACCGGCCGCGGGCGATGGCGAAGCTGGCGCCGCTGGCGATCGTCCTGGTCGCGATGGTGCACCTGGTCGCGCCGGGCGCGCTCGGGGCCGTCGTCGACCAGCTGGCGCCGGGAACGGTGACCAAAGTCAACACGACCAAAGACCGGGTCAGCGACTACGAAGCGGTGACGCCGGACATCGCCGCGCACCCGCTGGTCGGCCGCGGTTACGGCAGCTACGACCAGAAGCTGCACCGGATCCTCGACAACCAGTACCTCGGCCTCGCGATCGGGGTCGGCCTGCTGGGCCTGGTCGCCTACCTGGCGATCTTCTTCACTTCCTTCCTCAGCGCCCACCGCGTCGCCCGCTCGGACGACCCCGAGCGGGCCCCGCCCGCGCTCGGCGCCGCCGCCGCGATCGTCGTCGCGCTGGTCTCCGGCGCCATCCTCGACTTCCTCTCCTTCCCGCAGTTGCCCTACCTCTTCTGCTTCATCGCGGCGATCGCCTTCGTGCTCGGCCGCGAGCGGATGGAGCGGGCGCGATGAGCGCCGCCGCCCCTGCGCGCGCGAGCGCGACCGCCGCCCGCTGCCCCGGCTGCGGCACCGAGCAGGCCCACCCGACCGCGATCCTGCGCGGCCACGACCGCCTCACCGGCGCCCCCGGCGAGTTCTCCGTGGTCGGCTGCCCCGCCTGCGGCCTCGCCTTCACCCAGCCGCGGCTGCGGCCCGAGGAGTTCGCGACCTACTACCCGCAGAGCTACAGCGCCTACGAGCCGAACACCGGCGCTCGCCCCTCGCTGGGCGAGCGGATCGGCGACCTCCAGCGCCAGGCCGTGATCAGGTTCGGCGCCTACCGGCAGATCTGGCAGCGCCCGCCCGGACGCATCCTCGACGTCGGCTGCGGCGTCGGCGACCTCGCCGCCGCCTTCGCCCGCCACGGCTGGCAGGCGGCCGGGATCGAGCCCTCGGCCGAAGCTGCCGAGCACGCCCGCGCCGCTGGCGTCGAGGCCGTCAACGGCACCCTCGCCGACGCCCCCTGGGCGGATGGCAGCTTCGACGCGATCATCTTCAACCACTCGCTCGAGCACATCGACGACCCGGCCGAGGCGGTCGCCCAGGCAGCGCGCCTGCTCCGCCCCGGCGGCCTGCTGGCGATCGCCGTGCCCAACTTCGGCAGCTGGCACCGCCGCCTCTTCGGCTCCACCTGGTTCCAGCTCGACCTGCCCCGCCACCTGCAGCACTTCGACCGCGGCTCGCTGTCCAGGCTGGTCGAGAGCGCCGGCCTGCGCCCGGTCGCGGTCGGCGCCGCGACGATGCGGCCGAGCCCGCTCGGCAGCCTCCAGTACGCCGCCTTCGGCCGGCTCCGCTACGAGGGCCGCGGCTTCCGCCTACTCGCCTGGGCGCTGGCACCGCTGCTCTTCCTCAGCGACCGCATCGGCGAGGGCGACTGCCTGCACCTCACTGCGGTGCGCTGAGCACTTCGCCGGCAGCGGACGCGACGGCGGCGGCCGAGCGCCGCCGGGGCAGCATCCGCGAGGGCAGCACCCGGCGGGCGAGCTCGCTGAGGTCGCGCCAGACCAGCGGGAAGAAGACCCGGACCACGGCGCAGTGGATCAGCAGCCCGAGGGCGCCGACCGTGGCGACGATCGGGAACGGGGGCAGCCCGGCTTCGCGCATCAGATGGGTGAGCGGGAAGCAGACCGCGAGCAGCGCCAGCCCACCGGCCACGGCCGGCGCCAGGTCGCCGACCATCTGGTTGACCGGGATCCCCAGCACCTTGCGGAAGAGGATTCCGTAGACCGCCAGCAGCTGGGCGACGTAGACGGCGACGACGGCGATCGCGACGGCGACGATCCCCTGCCCGACCGTGGCGAAGACGGCGCCGGCGTAGACGGCGAGGAGGACGACGTTGAACCAGAAGAGCTCCCGCGGCCGGCCGGCGGCGAGCATGACCTGGGCGAAGCCGGTGAGGATCGCCGCGATCATCCCCGCCACGGCGAGGATCTGGGCCGGCAGCACCGAGGGGCCCCAGTCGGGGCCGAACAGCCAGGGGATCAGGACCGGCGCGGTGACGATCAGGATCGCCAGCAGCGGCACCACGACCGCGGCGTGGACCCGGGTCGCGCGCTCGTGCAGGCGGGCGAGCTCGGCCAGGTCGCGGGTGCGCGAGTAGACCGGGAAGGCGAGCCGCATCATCACCCCGCTGATCTTGTCCTGGTAGACGACTCCGAGCTGGAAGGCGCGCCAGTAGAAGCCGACCTGGGCGGAGCTGAGGCGGGCGGCGAGGATCGTGTAGTCGATGTTGGTGATCGCGACGTGGAGCAGGCCGGCGCCGGAGGCGGGGCCGCCGAAGCTGACGATCTGGCGCAGGTGGAACCCGTGCCAGATCGGCCAGAAGGGACGGACGACGACGAGGAAGAGGGCGCTGCCGAGGGCGGCGCCGGCGATCGAGCCGAGCACGATCGCCTCGCCTTCGAGGCCGGCGAAGGCGAGGCCGACGGCGACCACCGCCCCGAGCGCGACCGCGCTGGTTTCGATCAGGCTGACGTTGCGGAACTCGAGCTCGCGCCAGAGCAGCGAGCGCGAGACGGCGCTGACCGAGGCGATCAGAAACAGCGGCGAGGCGAGCTGGATCAGCTCCGCGGTGCGCTCGCCGAAGATCGGCGCCGCGACCAACGGCGAGAGGAAGTAGGCGAGCGCGGTCAGCACCACCCCGGCCACGATGCTGGCCAGCATCGCCGTTTCCATGTGCTCGCGGTCGATCGTCTTGCGCTGGACCAGGGCGCTGCCGAAGCCCTCGAAGGTGAGGATCGCCGAGAGCGGGACCAGGATCAGGGCGATCGCGGCGTGGCCGAATTCGGCCGGGGCGATCAGCCGCGCCAGGGCGACGGCGGCGATCAGCTGGGCGCTTTCGCCGACGACCTTGGCGACGGCGATCCAGCGCACGCCGGCGACGGCGGCGTCGCGCAGTCCCTCGTAGCTGGGCTCGGACTCCATATATGGACCAACGGATGACCGCCGGAGCGACTTGCGGCGCGAAAGCGGGCGCCGGCCCGTCCCGTTGATCGAGTGATGGCCGTAATCACGCCAAGCCGCCCGGCTGCTCGCGAGGCGAGAAGCCGGGACACGATCATGGTCCTCGGGTACACGTCCTGGGCCGGTGCCTCCAGGCGTGGCTACATCCACGCCGAAGACCGGCTCACCCTGGAGCTGATCGACTCGCCCCGGGTGCCGCGCCTGCTGGTCTGCAACCCCTTCCGCTCGCTCCCCGCCAAGGCGCTGCGGGCGGCCGCGAGGGAGGCGCGGGAGCCCTTCCCGGCGAGCCCGGAGCGCGGCCTGCACGAGCCGCTGCGGCTGCGGCGCTCGGACCCCACTTCCATCGCCGCGATCGAACGCGGCTGCGCCCGCTACGAGCGCAGCATCCGCCGCGCCGCCGAGCAGCGCGGGCTCGAGCGACCGGCCGTGATCGTCACCCATCCCCTGATCGCGGGCTTCGGCGACTTCGACTGGGCCGGACCGGTCACCTACTACGCCAACGACGACCTCACCGCCTTCCCGCCCCTGGCCCCCTGGTGGCCCGCCTTCGAGGAGGCCTTCGCCCGCATGCGGGCGGCGGGCCGGCGGGCGGTGGCGCTGACCCCGAAGTCGCTGGCCAGCGTCGGCCCCGGCGGCCCGGCGGCGATCGTCCCCTGCGGCATCGAGCCGGAGGAGTGGGCCCGGCCCGCCGCCGCCCCGCCCTGGTTCCTCGACCTTCCCGGCCCGCGCCTGCTCTACGTCGGCACCCTCGACGAGCGGATCGACGCCGCGGCGGTGCGGGCGCTGGCCGAGGCCCGCCCCGACTGCTCGATCGTCCTCGTCGGCCCTCGCGGGGAAAGCGGCCCGCTCGCCCCGTTCGGCTCCCTGCCCAACGTCCACCTGCACCCGGCGGTCGCCCGCGAGGAGCTGGTCGGGCTGGTCGCGGCGGCGGACGCCGGCTTGATCCCGCACGTCCGCAGCGAGCAGACCGAAGCGATGAGCCCGCTCAAGCTCTTCGAGTACCTGGCCGGCGGCATCCCCGTCGCCGCCACCGACCTGCCCGGGATCGCGCCGGTCAGCCCCGAGCGCGTGGCGCTCGCCGCCGGCGCCGACGAGTTCCCCGCCGCGGCCGCGGTCGCGCTCTCCCGCGGGCGGGCTGACGAGGCCTCCCGGAGCGAGTTCATCGCCGCCAACTCCTGGAGTCGGCGCTTCGAGGATCTGCTCGACCTCGCCCTCTCCAGCAACCCCTCTTTCGACCTACCCTCAACCTCTAGTGGAGGCTCATAGTGTTGCTCCAGGCTCGCCGAAGTGCCCGTTTTTCGTCCTTCTCCCACGCTTTGCGGGGGGAGAATGAGGGAATGGGCAACTGCCGCCACGACGCCACCCGTGCGTCCTTTGGATTGCGCGCCCTGGCCCTCGCCTTCCCCTTCGTCGTCCTGCTGCTGGCGCTCTGCCTGCGCTCGACCGCCGCTGAGGCCGCGGTCGTCTGCCCCAACCCGGTTCCGGTCGTCAACGAGAACCAGTGCAAGACCGGCACCACCTCCTGGCAGCTCTCCGGCGAACCGAGCCCCAACCTCGGGGGTTACACGACCCAGACCAGCGTCGACCTCGGCGAAAGCGTCACCCTGAAAATCGGTCGCGACGCCCCGGTCAGCTCGAACAAAACCGTCGACATCGCCGTCTACCGGATGGGCTACTACGACGGCGACGGCGGCCGCCTCGTCAACAGCGGCTCCAAAGTCGCGATCAACAACGACTTCACCTGCAAACCGATGGACGAAACCACCGGCGAGGTCGACTGCGGCAACTGGGCGCCGACCTACACGATCCCGGGAAGCGCCCTCCCCGCCTCCGGCGTCTACATCGTCAAACTGACCGCCTCCACCGGGGAACAGACGCAGATGGTCTTCACGGTCCGCGACGACGAGCGCCAGCCAACCTCGAAGGTCCTCTTCGTCCTCCCGGTCTCGACCTACGAGGCCTACAACGTCTTCGCCGGCAAGTCCCTCTATTACGGGGTCGAGGGCGGCAACACGGTCTCCGGCACCAGCCGCGCCGTCAAGGTCTCCTTCAACCGCCCCTTCGATCGCGCCGGCGGCGAACACGACTGGTTCTTCGGTCCCGACTTCAACCTGCTGATGTGGATGGAGAAGCAGGGCTACGACGTCTCCTACACCGACGACGTGCACCTGCACGAAGACCCCGCCTCGCTGCTCGAACACGACACGCTGGTCGTCTCCGGCCACTCCGAGTACTGGTCCCAGCAGCAGTTCAACGGCTTCAAGGCGGCCCGCGAAGCCGGTGTCAACATCGCCTCCTTCAGCGCCAACACCGCCTACTGGAAGGTCCGCTACGAGGACGGCCAGCGCACCCTGGTCTGTTACAAGACCGTCGAGGGCAGCGGCTCCGCCGGCAGCGGCTCGGTCGGCCAGAACGACTGGGGGCCGGACGGGATCAAAGGCACCGCCGACGACGCCCTCGGGCTCGACGGGATCGCCGGGACCGCCGACGACAACCCGCAGAACTCGACCACCACCTTCCGCGACAATGGCGCGCCTCCCGGAGACCCGGGAGCCCCTCCGGGTGGCCGCGTCGGCCCCGACATGCCGGAGAACCAGCTGTTCGGGATCATGTACGTGGGCGACAACGACGCCCGCGGCTTCCCGGTCACGGTGCCGCCCTCCAACGCCAACGAAGAATTCGCCGGCGACCGGATCTGGCGCAACACCGGCATCTCCGAAAACGGCACCACCAACATCGGCAACCTGCTGGTCAACTGGGAGTGGGACGCGATCCCGACCCAGGCCCAGTACCTCTCGCGCGAGCCGAGCGGGGTCAGGCAGCTGACCGCGACCAACGTCCAGGCCGCCCCCGACAACTCCTGGATCCAGGACGAGGGACGCCTGCGCAACACCACCCCCCCACCCGGCCAGCCCGGCACGGTCGGCGCCGTCCGCTACACCGCGGCCAGCGGCGCCAAGGTCTTCGCCAGCGGCACCATGCAGTGGTCGCGCGGGCTCAGCAACGAAACCGACGAACGGATCCAGCAGGCGACCTACAACGTCTTCTCCGACATGGGCCTGCAGCCGAACACGCCGGAAGAAATCACGCTTGACCCGGGCGGCTCCAACCAGGCCCCCAACGGCGCCTTCACGATCTCCCAGAACCCGGCGAAAACCTCGACCGCGATCACCTTCAACGCCTCGATCTCCAACGACCCCGACGGCACCATCGCCAAATACGAATGGGACCTCGACGGCGACGGCAGCTTCGAGACCAACAGCGGCACCAAAGCGAGCGTCACCCACAGCTTCGCGGCCGAGGGCACCTACAACGTCCGCCTGCGGGTCACCGACAACGGCGGCGCCAGCGATCTCGCCGTGCGCACGATCACGATCATCAACAACCAGCCACCGACCGCGAGCTTCACGGCGACGCCCAACGTGACCAAAAAAGGCGAACCGATCGCCTTCAGCGGCGCCGGCTCGAGTGACCCCGACGGCACCATCGCCAAATACGAATGGGACTTCGACGGCAACGGCAGCTACGAGACCAACGGCGGCGCCAGCCCCTCGATCAGCCACACCTACTCCAACCCGGGCACCTACACGGTCGGCCTGCGCGTCACCGACAATGGCGGTAAGACCGCGACCACGACCCGCCCGGTCAGCATCAACAGCGGCGAAATCAGCAAATACAGCGACTCGGTGCTGGCCACGCCCGGCCTCGACCACTACTGGCGCATGGGCGAGACCGCCGGCCCCACCTTCGCCGACAGCAAAGGCTCGAGCCCGGCCACCGCCAGCGGCGGCACGATCTTCGGCGTCCCCGGCGGCGTTCCGGAAGACCCCGACCGGGCGGCTGAGTTCGACGGCGTCAACGACGCCGCCAGCGCCACGATCAACCTCTCCTCCACCCACACGGTGACGGTCGAGTTCTGGCTGAAGTGGAACGAATACGCCAACGACGACCGCCTCGCGATGGAGCTCACCGGCAACTTCAACGAAGTCGCCGGCGGCTTCCTGGTCGACCCCAACGCCCCCCAGCTCGGCGGCAGCTTCGGCGTCGGCATCGGCTCCGGCCCGGCCCGCAACAACGTCTTCTTCGAACGCCCCTCGGCCGGCACCTGGCACCACTACGCCTTCGTGCTGAACACCGCGGCACCCGCCTCGCAGCAGATAACCCCTTATGTAGATGGCAAAGCGATCGCCTACACCAAGCTCGACAGCGGCACCGGCTCCGGCAATTTCGCCAACTCGAGCCTGTTCATGATGTCGCGCTCGGGGACCGGCCTGTTCGGCACCGGCGATCTCGACGAGGTCGCGATCTACAAGCGCGCCCTCGCCGCCCCGACCATCGCCAAGCACTACGCCGGCGTCGTCGTCAGCGGCGACGAAGGCTCTGTCGGCAGCGGTGAAGAAAGCGGCGGCGGCGAAGAAGAACCGCCGGTCGAAGAAGAAGAAAACCCCGGCCCGGGCGGCACCGGCCCGAGCTACACCGACGCCGTCCTCGCCAGTCCCGGCCTGCTCGACTACTGGGGCATGGGCGATACCTCCGGCCCGACGATCGCCGACAGCGTCGGCTCCAGCCCGGCCACCGCCAGCGGCGGGCCCAGCTTCGGAGCCCCCGGCGGCGTGCCCGGCGAGACCGGCAGCTCGGTCAAATTCGACGGCGTCAACGACGCCGCCGGCGCCTCGCTCCACCTCTCCGGCAAGACCGCAATCACGGTCGAGTTCTGGATGAAGTGGAACAGCTGGGCCAACGACGACAGCCTGGCGATGGAGTACACGCCGAACTTCAACAGCTCCGCCGGCGGCTTCTTGGTCGATCCGAACAGCAGCTACGGCAACTTCGCGGTGGCGCTCGGGATCGGCTCCTCGCGCAACGTCGCCCTCTTCGCCCGGCCCTCGGCCGGCACCTGGCACCACTACGCCTTCGTGCTCGACACCCAGGCCCCCGCCGCGCAGGAGATCGTCCCCTACGTGGACGGTCTGCCGGTCTCCTACACCAAGGCCGAAAACGGGACCGGCGCCGGCTCCTTCGCCGACTCCACCCTCTCTTTCATGTCACGCGCCGGCTCGAGCCTGTTCGGCGCCGGCAGCCTGCAGGACGTGGCGATCTTCGACCGCGCCCTCAGCGGCGCCACGGTCTCCGGCCACTACGCCAGCAACGGCGCCAGCGGCCGCCCGGTCGCCAGCTTCAAAGCCCCGGCGACGGCGAAAGTCGGCGAAACGGTGCAGTTCGACGCCTCCGCGTCCAAAGACCTGGACGGGACGATCGCCAAATACGAATGGGACCTCGACGGCAACGGCAGCTTCGAGACCGACACCGGCACGACCCCTAGCGCCAGCCGCTCCTACGCCGCCGCCGGCAGCGTCAACGTCGGGCTGCGGGTGACCGACAACAGCGGCAACACCGCCACCGCGGCGCGCACGGTCACTGTCGAAGGCAGCGGCGGCGCCGGCGCCGACTACAAGGACGCCGTCCTCGGCACCGCCGGGCTGGTCGACTACTGGCGCCTCGACGAGGCCTCCGGTTCCGTCTTCGCCGACAGCGCCGGCTCCAGCCCGGCCAGCATGCTGGGCGCCCCCACCCTCGGAGTCCCCGGGGGGGTCCCGGGCGACAGCGACACCGCCGCCCGCTTCAACGGCAGCGGCGACTCGGCCAGCGCCGCCCTCCAGCTCGCCGGCAAGACCGCGATCACGGTCGAGTTCTGGCTGAAGTGGAACGGCTACGCCAACGACGACAGCCTGGCGATGGAGTACACGCCGAACTCGAACGAAGTCCCGGGCGGCTTCATCGTCGACCCCAACAGCAGCTACGGCAGCTTCGCGGTCGGGCTCGGCCAGGGCTCCTCGCGCAACATCGCCCTCTTCGCCCGCCCCTCCGCCGGCGCCTGGCACCACTACGCCTTCGTGCTCGACACGACCCAGCCCGCCGCTGAAGAGGTCCTCCCCTACGTCGACGGCAAAGCGGTCGCCTACACCAAGGCCGAGAACGGCTCCGGTGCCCCCGCCTTCGCCAACGCGGCACTGACCTTGATGTCCCGCGGCGGCTCCGGCCTGTTCGGCGCCGGCGACCTCGACGACGTCTCGATCTACGACCGCCCGCTCAGCGCCACGACGATCTCCGACCACTTCCAGGGGATCGCCGGCAACCAGCGCCCGGTCGCCTCCTTCCAGGCTCCCGCCAGCGTCAAAGTCGGCGAAAAAGCCCAGTTCGACGCTTCCGCCTCCAGCGACCCGGACGGCACCGTCACCAGGTACGAATGGGACCTCGATGGCAACGGCAGCTATGAGACCAGCACCGGCTCGACCCCGACGGCCAGCCGCTCCTACGCGACCGCCGGCCCGGTCGCGGTCGGGCTGCGGGTCACCGACGACTCCGGCGCCAGCGCGATCGCCTCGCACACCGTGACCGTGCAGGCCGGCGAAGGCGGCGGCGGCGAAGAAGAATCGGGGGGCGGCTCCAGCACCGCCTATCGCGACGGCGTGCTGGTGACCCCGAGCCTGCTCCACTACTGGCGCCTGGGCGAGAAAACCGGCTCCCAGCTCGCCGACAGCGGCGGCGCCAGCCCGCTCAGCACCCTCGGCGAACCGACCCTGGGAGCACCCGGCGCGATCGCCGGCGATCCCGACACGGCGGCACGCTTCGACGGCGTCAACGACGCCGCCACGGTGCCGCTGCAGCTGTCCGACAAGACCGCGATCACGGTCGAGTTCTGGCTGAAGTGGAACGGCTGGGCCAACGACGACAGCCTGGCGATGGAGTACACGCCGAACTTCAACGACAACCCGGGCGGCTTCCTGGTCGACCCGAACAGCAGCTACGGGAGCTTCGCGGTCGGGCTTGGCCAGGGCTCCTCGCGCAACGTGGCGCTCTTCGCCCGGCCCTCGGCCGGCGCCTGGCACCACTACGCCTTCGTGCTCGACACGACCGCCCCGGCCAGCGAAGAGGTCGTCCCCTACGTCGACGGCAACGCGGTCGCCTACACCAAGGCCGAGAACGGCTCCGGCGCCCCCGCCTTCGCCGATGCGGCCCTGAGCCTGATGTCGCGCGCCGGCACGGCGCTGTTCGGCGCCGGCGACCTCGACGACGTCGCCATCTACGGCAGCGCCCTGAGCGCCGCCACGGTTGGCGGCCACTTCGACCTCGGGGCGCCCAACCACCTGCCGAGCGCCTCCTTCAGCGCCGCTCCCAACCCGGCCGCGACCAATGCCACCGTCAACTTCAACGCCGGCGCCTCCGGGGACCCCGACGGCAGCATCGCCAAATACGAATGGGACCTCGACGGCAACGGCAGCTATGAGACCGACAGCGGCACCAGTGCGACCACCAGCCGCTCCTACCCGACCGCGGGGGACCGCACGGTCGGCCTCCGGGTCACCGACAACCGCGGCGGCACGGCGACGGCCGCGGTGACGCTGACGATCCAGAACCAGGCCCCGACCGCTTCCTTCACGGCGACGCCCAACCCGGCCCCGACCGGGAGTGCGGTCGCGCTCGACGCCAGCGCCTCCAGCGACCCCGACGGCAGCATCGCCAAATACGAATGGGACCTCGACGGCAACGGCAGCTATGAGACGAGCACCGGTACGACGGCCGCCGCCAGCACCTCCTTCGCCACCCAGGGAAGTCGCGCGATCGGCCTGCGGGTCACCGACAGCAGCGGCGCCACGGCGACGACGACCCGGACGGTGACGATCCAGAACCGCGCCCCCGTGCCGGCCTTCACGGCGACCCCCAACCCGGTCGTCTCCGGCCAATCCGTGACCTTCAACGCCGCGGCCTCGAGCGATCCCGACGGCACCGTGACGAAATACGAGTGGGACCTCGACAGCGACGGCAGCTATGAGACCAGCACCGGCTCGACGGCCACCGTCAGCCGCACCTTCACGACGCCGGGCGCCCGCACGATCGGGCTGCGCGTGACCGACAACAGCGGCGCCACCGCCACCACCTCGCAGACGGTGACCGTCCAGAACCGGGTCCCGACCGCCTCCTTCACGGCGGCGCCCACGACCGCGCAGACCGGCGTCGCGATCGCCTTCAACGCGGCCGCCTCCAGCGACCCCGACGGCACCGTCGCCAAATACGAATGGGACTTCGACGGCAACGGCAGCTACGAGACCGACGCCGGCGCGACGGCGAGCACCAGCCACGCCTTCCCCGCCGCGGGCACGATCACCGTCGGCCTCCGGGTCACCGACAACAGCGGTGGCACGGCGACCACGACCCGGACCGTGACGATCCAGAACAGCCCGCCCACCGCCTCCTTCACCGCGACCCCGAACCCGGTCCCGACCGGCACCAGCGTCGCCTACGACGCCAGCGCCTCCAAAGACCCCGACGGGACGATCGCCAAATACGAGTGGGACCTCGACGGCAACGGGACCTACGAGACCAACACCGGCACCACCGCCAGCGCCTCCAGCAGCTATGCGACGGTCGGCGCCCGAACGGTGCGCCTGCGGGTCACCGACAACAGCGGCGCGACCACGATCGCCACGCAGACGGTGACCGTGAGCAACCGCGCCCCCGTCCCCTCCTTCACGATCTCCGCCAACCCGGTTCAGAGCCTGGTCAACGTGACCCTCAACGCCAGCGCCTCCAAAGACCCCGACGGGACGATCGCCAAATACGAGTGGGACCTCGACGGCAACGGCAGCTATGAGGTCAACGCCGGCTCCAGCTCCTCGACGACGCGCTCCTTCGCGACCTCGGGCGAACGCCTGGTCGGCCTGCGGGTGACCGACAACCTCGGCGAAACGGCGACCACCACGGTCAAAGTCAACGTCACCAACCGCGCCCCGACGGCATCCTTCACGGCCTCGCCGAGCTCGGTCCCGACCGGCACCAACACCACCCTCAACGCCGCCGCCAGCAGCGACCCCGACGGCGCCGTCGCCAAATACGAGTGGGACCTCGACAACAACGGCAGCTACGAGACGAACACCGGCGCCACCTCCTCGCTCGTGACCTCCTTCGCCACCACCGGCACCAAGACGGTGGGGCTACGGGTCACCGACAACAGCGGCGCCACCGCCACCACCACCCGAACGGTCACGGTCACCAACCGCGCCCCCACCGCCTCCTTCACCGCCTCGCCGAATCCGGTCGCCGTCGGCGCCACGGTCAGCTTCAACGCCGGTGCCTCCAGCGACCCCGACGGCACGATCGCCAAATACGAATGGGACATGGACGGCAACGGGACCTACGAGACCAATACCGGCGCCACCGCGACGACGACGAAGACCTTCACCCCGGCCGGCACCAAGACGATCGGGCTGCGGGTCACCGACAACAACGGCGCCACCGGCGTCACCACTCAGACCGTCACCGTCAGAGGCCCGTACAACACGGCGATCGCCGCGACCCCTGGCCTGATCGACTACTGGCGACTGGGCGAGACCTCGGGGTCGACGCTGGCCAACAGCGTCGCCGGCGCGCCCAGCGCCACCACCGGCAACACGCCCACCCTCGGCACCGCCGGACCGCTGAGCGTCGACTCGAACACCGCCATCTCCTTCAACGGCACCAACGAGGATGCCGCTGCCTCGCTCAACCTCTCGAGCACGTCGACCCTGACGCTCGAGTTCTGGCTCAAATGGACGACCTTCGCCAACAACGACGATCTCGCCTTCGAGTTCACCTCGAACTTCAACAACACCAACGGCGGCTTCCTGGTCAATCCCAACTCCAGCACCTCCGGCGGTAGATTCGAAGTCGCCCTCGGTCGCGGCACCTCGCGCAACAACGCCTACTTCACGCGGCCCTCGGCCGGAGCCTGGCACCACTACGCGGTCGTGCTCAACACGACCGCGGCGGCCGCCCAACAGATCGTCGTCTACGTCGACGGCTCACCGGTCGCGATCACCAAGGGGTCCAGCGGCACCGGTGCCGGCAACTTCGCCAACTCGGTACTCAACTTCATGTCCCGCAACGGCAGCTCGCTGTTCGGCGCCGGCAGCCTCGACGAGGTCGCGATCTACAGCCAGGCGCTGACCGCGACGCAGGTCTCGCAGCACTTCGCCGCCAAATAGGCCTGAAAATCTCCAGTTCCACCGCTGTTTGCGGGGATTTAACGGCCGGCGGCCGCGCCTTTCAATAGGGTTACATAACGATGCAGGTTCGATTCCGGCGCTAATGGGTATCGAACATCTGTCGATTTGGGAAACATGCGTCCAGCGAACGGGGATAGAGGAGACGGATCCAGGCTCGTGCGGGCGCTGTTGGTCTGCGCGATCGCGGCCTTGACGATCGGACTCACCGTCGCGGTCGCCAGCGGTGCCTCGATCCGAACCCTCACCTCGGCGATCGCGACGGCCCCTTCCAGCGGCCTCGACGCCGCCCTCCGGGCTGCCGGCTCGGCGACCGGGATCGACACCAACGCCGCCCCGCGCGGCCGCGCCCCCGTCACCCTGACCCCGGCGCGGCGCCTCAACCCCCGCCACCACCATCACGGCACTCGCCGGCCCCCCACTCCCGTCGTCGGCGAATCGAGCCCCACGGCCCCTGCAACGCCCACCTCGCCCGGGGCCGGGACGCCGCCGACCGGCGGCACGCCGGAAGCGACCCCGACGCCACCGGATGAACCCGACCCGGGTGTGCCCCCACCCCCCACCGACACCACCGCGCCGCAGACCTCGATCACCGACAACCCGGCGACCGGAACCACCAACACCTCGGCCAGCTTCTCCTTCGCCTCCAGCGAGACCGAGTCGAACTTCGCCTGCAAGTTGGACAGCGGTGCCTGGATCAGCTGCCAGTCGCCGCAGTCCTACTCGAGCCTCGCGGTCGGCAGCCACACCTTCAGGGTCCGCGCCAGCGACGGCTCCGGCAACGTCGACAGCACTCCCTCCAGTTACGGCTGGACCGTCGAAGCGATCACGCCGCCACCGCCGGTGGACACCGTCCCGCCACAGACCTCGATCACCAGCAAGCCGCCGGAGGTGACCAGCTCGACCTCGGCCAAGTTCAACTTCGCGGCGAACGAGAGCGGGGCCAGCTTCGAATGCAAACTCGACGACGGCAGCTGGGTCGAATGCTCGCCGCCGTTGACCTACGGCTCGATCGAAGCCGGCGAACATGAATTCCTTGTCCGTGCGACCGACCCGGCGGAAAACGTCGACCGCACCCCCGCCGCCGCCGAATGGACCGTGGAAGAGCCGAGTCCACCACCCCCGCCGCCCGCTTCGGGCTGCACGACGACCGCCACCAGTGTTGCCGCCGCCCAGTCGGCCGCCGCCACCGCCACGGCCGGATCCGTGGTCTGCCTCGCCAGCGGCAGCTACGGCAAGCTCTCGCTCGACGCCACCAAGGCGGCGCCCGGAGTCACCGTACGCGCCGCCAGCCCGGGCGGGGCGACGGTCGCCGGCGCCAGCCTGCAGGGCACCAACCTGACCCTGAGCGGCTTCGTCGTCACCGATGGCGTGCAGGTGCAGCCCGGCGCCACCGCGATGACCGTCGAACACAACAGGATCACCGGCGGCGGCCAGGGCATCGACGCCTGCCCCTCCTCGACCACCACCTGCAACGACACCAAGATCATCGGCAACGAACTGATCGGACCCTTTGGCGAGGACGCGATCCACCTCAACCGCTACCACGACGGAGACGGCAACGGCATCGGGATCCTGATCGAAGGCAACGAGATCACCAACGTGCGCGAGAACGGCAACCACAGCGACTGCCTGCAGACGATCTGGGTCGGCGACCACATCGTCTTCCGCAAGAACTACCTGCACGACAACCGCTGCCAGGGCTTCTTCATCAAGGACCAGGACAGCCTCGGTGGAGTCTCGGGGCCGATCAACGGGATCACGGTCGACGACAACCTCTTCGTTCGCAACAAGGAACCGTGCGGGCCGCCGCTGACCAGCTGCGGGCAGCCCAACTACTTCCAGGTCTTCGGTCCCTACAGCGGCCTCACCATGACCCGCAACACGATCTGGGGCGACGGCGACAGCTCGATCGCCGCCTTCCGCGAGGGCACCGGCTCGGACACCCAGATCGCCAACAATGTGATCTACCGCCTCTGGACCGACACCAACATGAGTGCCGCGACGCTCAGCAACAACACCGTCTGCCAGCTCGAAACCGGCTCGGGTGGATCCTGGCCCGCATCGCGACCTGGACAGACCACCAGCTGCAGCCTCAGCTTTCAGAGCGCCGCCGCCGACGATTACCGCCTCGGCGGCGGCCGCGGCGTCGACTGGGCGCCGGCGGAACAGCACTACGGTCCCTGAGCCCGAACTCTAGTTTCAGCGTCTGACCCCTGGGTAGACGTTCATACGACAGCGCCGGAGTAGACAACACGCGCCGTCCACCAGGGAGTTCCGTCCAAGAGGCAGCAGACAGCTGCCCGACGGTCAACGCAAGAGAGGGAGGCCGCTATGCGGACCACCAGTCGCGGAGACCAACGATTCCTCATGTCAGTGATCGCAATCTTCAGCACCGCAGTCCTGCTCCTGCTGTGCGCGAGTACCGCGCCAGCCGCCGACACCACCCCACCCGGAACCTCGATCGGCTCCGGGCCGGCCGCGAGCACCCGCGCGAAATCGGCGAAATTCACCTTCAGCGCCACCCAGGCGGGCTCGACCTTCACCTGCAGGCTCGACGGTGGGGGCTGGGCGACCTGTGTCTCACCGAAGTCCTACTCCGGACTCGCCGCCGGTTCTCACACCTTCGCCGTGCGGGCCAGGGACAAAGCGGGCAACGTCGACGCCAGCCCTGCCACCCGCAGCTGGAAAGTGACCACCGTACCCGTGCCACCACCCACCGGTTGCACCACCACCGCCATCAGCACCGCGACCGCCGCCTCCGCCGTCTCCTCGGCGGCGCCGGGAGCGACCGTCTGCCTCGCCGACGGCAGCTACCCCAAGCTCACCCTCAACGCCACCAAGGCA
>Ga0105242_10000453_pt1 | contig 32663 bp, 30 predicted proteins | sample KBSM24metaG_FD_81521 | JGI IMG/M metagenome (GOLD analysis project Ga0105242, IMG submission 81521) | Miscanthus rhizosphere microbial communities from Kellogg Biological Station, Michigan, USA - KBS M2-4 metaG | ecosystem: Host-associated > Plants > Roots > Rhizosphere > Soil | place...
GGCGTAGCCCAGGTGGGCGAAGCCATCGCGCAGATGGACAAGGTAACGCAGCAGAACGCCGCGCTCGTCGAGGAAAGCGCGGCGGCCGCCAGCGGCCCCAAAGGCGCAGGCGGCCCAGTTGCTCGCCTCGGCCGCGGCGTTCCGCCTTGCGCCGATGGGGCGCGCCGCTGTCCAGGCCGCCCCGCCGCCTGCAGACTTTGCTGCGCCCCGATTCGCGCCCAAGCCGGCCAGTCCCCTGGCCGCCAAGCCCCGCCCCACGGCCTTGCCGAGCGGCGAGAAGGCCGGGGCGCCGGCGGCAGCACCCCCTTCGGCCGCCCATGCCCGCCAAGCCCGCTCCGGCCTTGGCTACGGCGGGGCGGACGCCGACCGGGAAACCTTCTGAGACGGCGCGGCCGCCCGATGTTGTGGCGTGGTGCCCAAGGCAGGAAAACCTCGCCTGCGAGCGGATTGCACCCCCTATGATGGGACGCAATCAAAAACTGCTCAGAGAGAGAGAGGGCCCGCATGCCGACTCCACCGCCGATCGCCGCCATCGCGCCCTTGAGCGTGGCCTTTCCGCCCTGGCAGGCGGCACTCACTTTCTGGATCATCGCCATGCTGGTGGTGCTGCTCTGCCGCCGTCTGGCAGAGCATGCGGCCACGGCGGTGGACTCGCCCAGCCGGCGCATGAGCGGCGCCCGCGCCGGCATGGTCATCGGCGCCATCGCCTGGGCGCTGGATGTGGCGGGCTTCTTCATGTATGAGGAGCTGCAGCCCCATGCGCTCGAACTCAGCAATGCGCTCGCCTCGCTTCTGCTGATGGTGGCCAGCTGCCGGCTGACCATTCCCACCCTGAGCCTCAGCGTGCGCAAGTGGCACCTGGCCTGGGCCTGCGGGGGCATGGCGCTGGGCGTGATGCTCGCCCATGCCGCCCTGGTCTCTTCCTACGTCCAGGACTTCACGCACATCGATCTCACGGCCGCTGCCTTGGCGAGCGCGCTGTCGGTGACCATCGTGTTCTTCGCGGCACTGCGGCTGCGCTCCGCCAGGCTCAAGGGCCACCCCGCCTCGGGCGTCCTGGGCTGGGTCATCGAGCTCGTGCCGTGCGGCGCCGGGATCCTGTTGTGGCACTGGATGCTGTGCAACATGTTCCGGATCAAGCCGATGGTGCCGGACGCCACGGCCGGCAACGACCCCGTACTGCTGGTCGGTGTGCTGCTGTTCGCGGCGATGCTGACGCTGGACCAGCTGCTGACCATGCGGCAGGACAAGGGCCGCCAGCAGCTGCTGCGCCAGGGCCTGCAGATGCTGCGGGCCTCGAACTCGCCGCTGACGCCCGAGCGCGACGCGCAGCTCGCCCTGATCGCCGACCACCTGCATGAACTGCTGGTGCCGCAACGGCTGGCCCTGCACTTCCAGCCCATCGCCAATCTGCGCGACGGCACGCTGCACCTCGAGGCGCTGCTGCGCCTGCACCATCCGCGGCTGGGCGCGATCAACCCCGAGCTGTTCTTTCTGGTGTGCGACCTGCACGGCGTCACGCGGCGGGTGGACCGGCTCATCCTGCGCAATGCGATGGATCACGTGCGCCACTGGCAGCAGGCCTGCGGGCAGCAGGTCGCCATCAGCGTGAACGTGGCCCCGATCACCTTGCTGGACCCGGATTTCTCCGGCTGGCTCGCAGCGGAGCTGGCCCGGCGCGGCCTGCCCGACCAGGCGCTGAAGCTGGAGCTCACGGAGCACGCCATCATCGCCAGCGGCCCGGGCATGACGCAGGCCATGGACCAGCTGCGGTCCGTCGGCGTGCATGTGGTGATGGACGACTTCGGCGTCGGCTATTCGTCGCTGGGCACGCTGGCCGACCTGCCGATCGCGGGCATCAAGTGCGACCGGCTCTTCCTGCGCAGGATCGCGCAGGATCTGCGCCGCCAGGCGCTGCTGCGCCATGTGGCGGCCATGGCACGCGAGCTGGGCGTGCCGGTGATCGTGGAAGGTGTGGAGACGGCCGAGGAGCTGTGCCTCGTCGTGGGCAGCGGCATCGACAACATCCAGGGCTACCTGTTCGCGCGGCCGGTGCCCGCCTGCGATGTGCCGGCTTGGCTGCGCGAGCAGGCGCCGCTGCGCCTGCAGGAGATGGGCGCCCTGCTGGCCGCGGGCACGCCGGCGGCGTGCGCCGCATCGCCCTCAAGGCTGGGCGTTCGGGAAGAACAGCTGCTCGTTCCCCACCTTGTAATCGGCAATCGAAGCCTGGCCGGCGGGTGAGATCACCCAGTCCACGAACTTCTGCGCATCCGCCGCCTTCACGTGCGGATGCCGCGCGGGATTCACCACCATCACGCCGTACTGGTTGAAGAGCCGGCGGTCGCCCTGCACCAGCACGGCCAGCGCGGCGCGGTTCTTGAAGTTCAGCCAGGTGCCCCGGTCGGCCAGCACGTAGGCGCCGCTGGAGGCGGCGATGTTCAGCGCCGGGCCCATGCCGCAGCCGCATTCCTTGTAGCCGCCGCCCTTGCCGCCCTCGCCCACCGCCAGCTTCCAGTAGCGCAGCTCCGCCGCATGCGTGCCGCTCTTGTCGCCGCGCGAGATGAACCCGGCATGGGCGGCGGCGATCTTGCCCAGCGCGGCGACGATGTCCTGGCCGCGCACACCGGCGGGGTCCGCGGGCGGGCCGATCAGCACGAAGTCGTTGTACATGACCGGGTAGCGCTTGACCGCCCAGCCGTCGGCGACGAACTTCTCCTCGGCCGCCTGGTCGTGCACGAAGAGCACGTCGGCGTCGCCGCGGCGCGCCATGTCCAGCGCCTGCCCGGTGCCCACGGCCACCACCTTCACGTCCAAGCCGCTGGCCTGCCTGAAGGCCGGCAGCAGGTGGCTGAAGAGCCCCGACTGCTCGGTGGACGTGGTGGAGGCCATGGTGATCGACTGCGCCGACGCCACGCCCACGGTTGCTACCAGAACCGTAGCAGCCAGCGCCTTGCCCCAGCAGGCCAGCGGCCCGAAACCCTTGAAACCGTTCAACCGCTTCATACCAACTCTCCTTTGACGAACAGGCGGGCCGCTTCGGGCAGCGGCCCGTGGAAGAAATCGTGCACCGGCCGGTCGGCCATGATGCGGCCGTGCTCCAGGTACACCACGCGGCTGGCCAGGCGCTTGACCTGGCCCAGGTTGTGGCTGCTGAACACCATGGTGACCGGCAGGGCCGCGCCGGTGCCATTGCCGGCGGGGCCCGCGGCGAACTCGGCCATCAGCGCCTCGACCTCGCGCTTGGCATGCGGGTCCAGGCTGGCGGTGGGCTCGTCGAGCAGCAGCAGGTCGGGCCGGCGCGCCCAGGCGCGGGCCAGCGCCAGGCGCTGCTGCTGCCCGCCCGAGAGCGTGCGCGCGCTCTGCGCGGCGGCATCGGCCAGGCCCACGCGGCCCAGGGCCTGCAGCGCCAGGCCCCGCGCCTCGGCCCAGCGGTGTCCCCCCAGCCACAGTCCCAGGGCCACGTTGTGCAGCGCACTGGCGCGCAGCATGAAGGGGCGCTGGAACAGCATGGCCTGGCGGAAGCCGGCATCGCGCAGCAGTTGCCCGGAAGTGGGCCGCGCCAGGCCGTGCAGCACGCGCAGCAGGCTGCTCTTGCCGCTGCCGTTGGCGCCGACCAGGGCCAGGCGCTCGCCTGGCCACACGCGCAGGTCGATGCCGGCCAGCGCCTGCACCCGGCCGTGGCGCAGCCCCACGCCCTGCAGGTCGAAGAGCGGCGGCACGGCCGCAGCGGCCGGCACGGCGCTCATGCCGCCACCGCTGCAGCGCCGGCGACGGCGGCGCCATCGGTGCGCTCGCGCCAGCGGCGCAGCCCTGCGATGCACATGTTCAGCGCCAGCACCACGGCCAGCAGCACCAGGCCCAGCGCCAGCGCCAGGGGCAGGTCGCCCTTGCTGGTCTCCAGCGCGATGGCGGTGGTCATCACGCGGGTGAAGCCATCGATGTTGCCGCCCACGATCATCACCGCGCCCACTTCGGAGATGGCGCGGCCGAACGCGGCGAGCAGCACGGTGAGCAGCGCGTAGCGCTCGTCCCAGGCCAGCAGCAGGCTGCGCAGCAGCGGCCGGGCGCCCAGCGACTGCAGCTGCTCGCCATGGGCGCGGTCGGCGTCGTCGACCACCTGCCGGGTCAGCGCGGTGACCACGGGCAGCACCAGCAGGGTCTGCGCGAGCACCATGGCCTTGAAGGAAAAGAGCCAGCCCCACGCGCCCAGCGGGCCGCTGCGCGAGAGCAGCAGATAGACGCCCAGGCCCACCACCACAGAGGGCACGGCCAGCAGCGTGTTGAGCACCGCGAGCACCGCGCCGCGCCCGGCGAAGCGCGCCACGCCCAGCCAGGCGCCCAGCACCAGGCCCATGCCACAGGCCAGCAGGCAGGCGGTGGCGCTGACGGCCAGCGAGCGGCCGACGATGGTCCACAGCGCGGCATCGAGGGAGGTGAGAAGGTCGAGCGCAGTGGCCGCGCTGTGGGTCATCGTGGACATGGGTTGTGGGCTATCGTATGAAGCTCAGCAATGTCCAGCGATATGAAATTCCGTGCATAGGGTCCAGCTTCACTACACGCTCAGCCGCGATGCGGGCGACGCACTCATCCGCAACCCCCTGCTCGACACCCTGCAGGCCGTCGCGCAGCAAGGCTCCATCTCGGCGGCCGCGCGCGCGCTGGATCTCTCCTACCGCCATGTCTGGGGGGCGCTCAAGCGCTGGGAAGACGAGCTGGGCGGCGAACTCATCATCTGGGGCAAGGGCCAGTCCGCGCAGCTGAGCGAATTCGGCACCAAGCTGCTCTGGGCCGAGCGCCAGGCCCAGGCGCGCCTCGCGCCGCAGATCGAGGCGCTGCGCGCCGACCTGGAGCGCGCTTTCGCCGTCGCCTTCGACGACCGCAGCCATGTGCTGACGCTCTACGCCAGCCACGACGATGCCCTGTCGGTGCTGCGCTCCCATGCCGCATCGAACGCGGCCGGCACGGCCGGCGGCGCGCTGCACCTGGACATCCGCTTCACCGGCAGCGTGGACGCCATCCGTGCGCTCAACGAGGGCCGCTGCACCATCGCCGGCTTTCACACGCTGGAGCAGCCCGCGCCCGATTCGCTCGCCGCGCGCACCTACCAGCCGCTGCTGCAGCCCGGCCTGCACAAGATCATCGGCTTCGCGCGGCGCACGCAGGGCCTGATCGTGGCGCGCGGCAATCCGCTGGGCCTGCAGTCGCTGGCCGACGTGGCGCGCACCGGAGCGCGCTTCGTCCACCGGCCGCTGGGCTCGGGCACCCGCGTGCTGCTGGGCGACCTGCTGGCCCAGGCCGGCCTGCAGCCGGGCGACATCGGCGCCGACGGCCCGGAAGGCGAGCTGCATGTGGAGCCCTCGCATGGCGCGCTGGCGCAGGCCATCGCCTCGGGTGCGGCCGACGTGGGCATGGGCATCGAGCTGGCCGCGCGCGCGCGCGGCCTGGACTTCGTGCCCCTGGCGCACGAGCGCTACCACCTGGCCTGCCTCAAGTCCTCGCTGGAGCAGCCTGCCACGCGGGCGTTGCGCGACCTGCTGCAGACCGCCGCCTGGCAGCAGCGCATGGCGGCCATGCCCGGCTACGCGCCCATGCGCTGCGGCGAGGTGCTGGCCATGAGCCGCGTGCTGCCCTGGTGGAGCTTCCCGGCAGCGCGCCGGCGCCGCAGCCCGTCGGCCGCGGGCGAGTGACGCGGACGCGGCCGGCCGCAGCGCCGGGCCGCCGCAAGCCCTGACCGGAGGGCCGCTTCAAGGAAAACCCCAATCCTGCGCGTCAGTCTTTTCTCAGCAGGCGGGCATAGGATGCGCTGTAATCGCCCGACCCCGATCCGCGGGCCCCATGCGCGGGCCCGTTTCACTCTGCGTTCACTCTGATTACAAGACAGGAGACAAGCCATGTCAGGACTCCTCAGGCTGGCCATGGGCATGGACTGGATTTCCACCAAGCTCAGCAAGGTCGCCGGTTGGGCGGTGCTGGCCGCCGCCCTCATCTCCGCAGGCAATGCGCTGGTGCGCTACGGCCTCGACATGAGCTCCAACGCGTGGCTGGAGATCCAGTGGTACCTCTTCGGCACCACCGTGATGCTGGGCGCGCCCGTGGTGCTCAAGCTCAACGAGCATGTGCGCGTGGACATCATCTACGGCCGGCTCAAGGCGCGCGGCCAGGTGCTCATCGACCTGTTCGGCCTGCTCTTCTTCCTGCTGCCGGTGATGGGCCTGCTGACCTGGCTGACCGTGCCCTTCTTCTGGAACATGTACGTCACGCAGGAGATGTCCGGCAACATCGGCGGCCTGATCCGCTGGCCGGCCGGGCTGCTGCTGCCGCTGGGCTTCGGTGCCATGTTCCTGCAGGGCGTGGCGGAAATCATCAAGCGCGTGGCGGTGCTGACCGGCCACCTGACGATGAACACCCACTACGAAAAGCCGCTGCAGTGAGCGCGGCCCGCACGACGACGCCCATCCGATTCCTCAGCGCAAGGAACACCTAGCATGCACATGGAAAACTTCGCCCCGATCATGTTCGCGGGACTCATCGCGATCATGCTGATCGGCTTCCCCGTGGCGTTCTCGCTCGCGGCCCTGGGCCTGTTCAGCGGCTTCTTCGCCATCGAGATGGGTTGGTTCCCGGCCAACTTCATGGCCAATCTGCCGATCAACATGTTCGGCATCCTGTCGAACGATCTGCTGCTGGCCATCCCGTTCTTCACGCTGATGGGCGCGGTGCTGGAGAAATGCGGCCTGGCCGAGGACATGCTCGACTCCATGGGCCAGCTCTTCGGCCCGGTGCGCGGCGGCCTGGGCTACTCCGTCATCATCGTGGGCTTCATCCTCGGCGCCATCACCGGCACCGTGGCCGGCCAGGTGATCGCGATGGCGATGATCTCGCTGCCGGTCATGATGCGCTACGGCTACAACATGCGCTACGCCACGGGCGTGCTGGCCGCCTCGGGCACCATCACGCAGCTGGTGCCGCCCTCGCTGGTGCTGATCGTCATGGCCGACCAGCTCGGCCGCTCGGTGGGCGACATGTACAAGGGCGCCTGGGGACCGGCCATCCTGCAGGTGCTGATCTTCGCGATCTACACCTTCATCCTGGGCCGCTTCCGCCCCGAATACGTGCCCGGCCTGCCGCGCACCGCGCGCACGCTGCACGGCTGGGCGCTCTGGGGCAAGTGCCTGCGCGGCATCATCCCCTCGGCCATCCTGATCTTCGCGGTGCTGGGCTCCATGGGCGGCCTGCCGTTCATGGACCACGCCATCGCCACGCCGACCGAGGCCGGCGCCATGGGCGCCGTCGGCTCGCTGATCCTCGCCGCCATCCACAAGCGGCTGACCTGGCAGCTCATCAAGGAAGCCATGGACGGCACCATGCGCCTGACGGCCATGGTGGTGTTCATCCTGATCGGCTCGCGCGTCTTCTCGCTGGTGTTCCAGGGCGTCGATGGCGCCATCTGGATCGAGCACCTGCTCAGCGACCTGCCGGGCGGCCAGATCGGCTTCCTGATCGTGGTGAACGTGTTCATCTTCTTCCTGGCGTTCTTCCTCGACTTCTTCGAGATCGCCTTCATCATCCTGCCGCTGCTGGGCCCGGTGGCGCACAAGCTGGGCATCGACCTGGTCTGGTTCGGCGTGCTGCTGTGCGTCAACATGCAGACCAGCTTCATGCACCCGCCCTTCGGCTTCGCGCTCTTCTACCTGCGCGGCATCTCGGACACGCTGTTCAAGGAAAAGCGCATCGACCGGCCCGTCAAGTCCAGCGACATCTACCTGGGCTCCATTCCCTGGGTGGCGATGCAGGTGATCCTGGTGGCCATCGTGATCTTCTTCCCGCAGACGGTGACCGTTTTCCTCGACAAGGAAGTGGCGGTGGACCTGGACAAGGTGAAGCTGGAAATGCCTGCCGACATGCAGCAGCCCCAGGACAACCCCGTGGACATGGAGAACCCCTTCGGCAACGCGCCTGCGGCTGACGCCGCCGCCCCCGCCGCGGCCCCCGAGCCGCAGGGCGCGGCAGCCAGCAGCGCGCAATGACGACGGTGACGGCCACCACGCCCGCCGGCCCGGGCCCGGGCCCTGGCCACGGCGATGGCGATGGCGATGGCGGCGAGGCAGTACCCACGGATATCGAAAGCGCCGCCTTTCCGCCGCTGGTGCGCGCCCTGGCGGTGCTGATCGTCGCCGGCCTTGCGGCCTTCGCGCTCTGGTCGCTGCCGGCGCTGCGCGCGGCCGAATGGAACTTCACCGCCCTCGCCACCTTCGCGCTTGCGGCCGTGCTCATCGGCTGGGTGGGCTGGTGGATGGTGTTCAGCCGCACGCGCTTCTGCGGCGGCGCGGTGGTGCAGACCTGGCTCTGGGACAAGCGCGTGCGCGTCGAGGACGTGGCCACCTTCAAGATCGTGCACTGGCCCTGGCTGCAGGCCATCGTGGCGCCGCGCATGCTGGTGCGGCGGCGCGGCGGCGGCATCACCTGGGTGCATGCGGCCGATCCGGCGCTGCTGGTGGCCTTCGGGCAGGCCGTGATCCGCCAGGGCATGGCCCCGCCCGGCACCCCGCCGGCTGCGGACTGAAGCGCAACGGCGCCGGCCATGAGAAAACCCCGCCTTGGCGGGGTTTTCTGTTTCGGCCGATCGAAGGCGGGGGCGCCGCAAAGGCGCCTTCAGCCTTTGGCTTGGTTCCTACAGCTTCTGCGCCTGCATGAAGCGGTCGAAGGTGCCTTCGGTGAAGCGGAACCAAGCGTTCTCGTCGGCCAGGAATTTCGCGTAGTCGGGGTAGATCTTCTTCCACTCCGGATTGCTGTTGTTCAGGTCCGCATAGATCTGCTGGGCCGACTTGAACGCGGCGTTCATCACGTCCTGCGTGAATGGGCGCAGCTTGGTGCCGGAGCCCACGAGCTGCTTGATGGCCACGGGATTGCGCGCGTCGTACTTGGCCAGCATGGTCACATGGGCGTGCGAGGCAGCGGCCTCCACCACGGCCTTGTATTCGGCCGGCAGGCCTTCCCAGGCCTTGGTGTTGATGTAGAAGTCCAGCTGCGGGCCGCCTTCCCACCAGCCGGGGTAGTAGTAGAACGGCGCGACCTTGTTGAAGCCCAGCTTCTGGTCGTCGTAGGGGCCGACCCATTCCAGCGCGTCGATGGTGCCTTTTTCCAGCGCGGGGTACAGGTCGGCGCCGGGGATGGACTGCGGGATCACGCCGAAGGGTTCCAGCACCTTGCCCGCGAAGGGGTTGGTGCGGAACTTCAGGCCCTTCAGATCGGCGACGGACTTGATCTCCTTGCGGAACCAGCCGCCCATCTGCGCGCCGGTGTTGCCGCCGGGGAAGTTGATGATGTTGTACTTGGCGTAGAACTCGCGCATGAGCTTCAGGCCGTTGCCTTCGTACATCCATGCGTTCATCTGCCGGGCGTTAAGGCCGAAGGGCACGGCGCAGCCCAGGCAGAAGGTCGGGTCCTTGCCGTAGAAGTAGTAGGGCGCCGTGTGCGCCATCTCGACCGAGGCGCTCTGCACGCCGTCCACCACGCCGAAGGCCGGCATCAACTCGCCGCCGGCATGCACGGAGATCTGGAACTTGCCGCCCGTGGATTCGCTCACCTTCTTGGAGAACACTTCGGCCGTGCCGTAGATGGTGTCCAGCGACTTGGGAAAGCTCGATGCCAGGCGCCAGCGGATGGCGGCCTGCGCATGCACGGCGGGGGCGGCCCCGGCGGCGAGCACGCCGGCAACGCCCGCGTGCTTGAGGATGGAACGACGGTCCATGGATGATCTCCGGTGTGATTGTGCGAAACCCGGGCGCGGCCGGCGCATGGTGTGCGCTGCAAACCCGTTGGCTGCTTGTTTCAGCCGGAAACGATTGTAGGAAGCGCCTTTGCGCGGCCCGTTGGGGGTTTTCCCGCGACGGCGGCGCGGATGGCGCACGGCTTCAGGCTTTTGCAAGTCTGGGTGCCGCACCCCTGCCACCGGAGCCAGTGCCGGTGTGAGGCGCACTCGGGATGCGTGGCAGGGAAGATGCCGTACGGCGCAGGAGCGCCGCAAGCACAGCAAGTCGGAGCCGGCGCCGGCAGTGGCGCGCCGGCCGCGCGTTCAGCCGGCCAGGAAGCGCCCGCGGATGGAGGCTTCGATGCCGGCCGCGTCCAGCCCCTGCAGGGCCAGCAGGCGGGCCGGGTCGCCGTGCTCGATGAACACGTCGGGCAGGCCCAGGTGCAGCAGCGGCAGCGCGACGCCGGCAGCGGCCAGCGCCTCGCCCACGGCACTGCCGGCGCCGCCCATGACGGCGCCCTCTTCCACCGTCACCAGCGCATCGTGGCTGGCGGCCAGTTCCAGCAGCAAAGCCGTGTCCAGCGGCTTGGCCCAGCGCATGTTGGCCACGGTGGCGTCCAACGCATCGCCCGCCTGCAGCGCGGGATAGAGCAACGTGCCGAAGGCCAGGATGGCGATGCGGCGCGGCGCGCCGCCGCCTGCCGTGCGGCGCACCTCGCCCTTGCCGAAGGGCAGGCCCTCCAGGCTGGCGAGCGGCGCCACGCCCGCGCCGCTGCCGCGCGGGTAGCGCACGGCGACGGGGTGGTCCTGCTCGAAGGCGGTGGTGAGCAGCTGGCGGCACTCGCGCTCGTCAGCCGGGCAGGCCATGCTCATGTTCGGGATGCAGCGCACGAAGGGGATGTCGTAGGCGCCCGCATGCGTGGCGCCGTCTGCGCCGACCAGGCCCGCGCGGTCGAGCGCGAAGACCACCGGCAGGTTCTGCAGCGCCACATCGTGGATGAGCTGGTCATACCCGCGCTGCAGGAAGGTGGAATAGATGGCGACCACGGGCTTGACGCCCTCGCAGGCCATGCCGGCGGCGAAGGTGACGGCATGCTGCTCGGCGATGCCCACGTCGTAGTAGCGGCCGGGAAAGCGGCGCTCGAATTCCACCATGCCGGAGCCTTCGCGCATCGCGGGCGTGATGCCCACCAGGCGCTCGTCGCGCTCGGCCATGTCGCACAGCCACTGGCCGAACACCTGCGTGAAGGTCTGCCTGGGCGGCGTGGCGGGCTTGACGATGCCCACGCTGGGGTCGAACTTGCCGGGGCCGTGGTAGGCCACGGGGTCGGCCTCGGCCAGCTTGTAGCCCTGGCCCTTCTTGGTGACCACGTGCAGGAACTGCGGACCCTTCAGGCCCTTGATGTTCTCCAGCGTGGGGATGAGCGAATCGAGGTCGTGCCCGTCGATGGGGCCGATGTAGTTGAAGCCGAACTTCTCGAACAGCGTGGCCGGAACGACCATGCCCTTGGCCTGCTGCTCCAGGCGCTTGGCCAGCTCCAGCAGCGGCGGCGCGTTCTTCAGCACGGTCTTGCCCACGTCGCGGGCCTTGGCGTAGAACTGCCCGCTCATGAGCTGGGCCAGGTAGCGGTTGAGCGCGCCCACCGGCGGGCTGATGCTCATGTCGTTGTCGTTGAGCACCACTAGCAGGTTGGCGTCGGCCACGCCCGCGTTGTTGAGCGCCTCGAAGGCCATGCCGGCCGTCATGGCGCCGTCGCCGATGATGGCGATCGCGTGGCGGTCCTCGCCGCGCTGGCGGGCGGCCAGCGCCATGCCCAGCGCGGCCGAGATGCTGGTGCTGGAGTGGGCGGTGCCGAAGGTGTCGTATTCGCTCTCGGCGCGCTGCGGAAAGCCCGAGAGGCCGCCCATCTGGCGCAGCGTGCCCATGCGGTCGCGCCGGCCGGTGAGGATCTTGTGCGGATAGGTCTGGTGGCCCACGTCCCACACCAGGCGGTCGCGCGGCGTGTCGAACACCGCGTGCAGCGCGATGGTCAGCTCCACCGTTCCCAGGTTGGAGCTGAGGTGCCCGCCGGTCTGCGAGACGCTGTGCAGCACGAAGTCGCGCAGCTCGGCCGCCAGGTCCTTGAGCTCCGCACGCGACAGGCGGCGCAGGTCCGCGGGGTCGTTCACCGTCTGCAGCAGGGGATAGGAGTTCGTGGACATATGCTACTTTTTCTATAGCTATCAGCGCAGTCATGGCCTACGCTGGCAGCCGATTCGATTCAAATTCGCCGGACCGGCGCCCAAGGCTCGGGGCCCGGGGCGCACGCGGCCCGTCAGTGCGAGCGGTGGACCACCATGTCGGCGAGAGCCGCCAGCGCGCGGGTGTCGGACAGGCCGCTATCTTGCAATGCGCCGCGCGCTTCGGCCAGCAGCTCGGCGGCGAGGGTGCGGGCGCGCTCCAGGCCCATCAGCGAGACATAGGTGGGCTTGTCGCTCGCCGCGTCCTTGCCGGCCGTCTTGCCCAGTGTGGCGGAGTCGGCCGTCACGTCGAGGATGTCGTCCACCACCTGGAAGGCCAGCCCCAGCGCCGCGCCGTAGCGCATGAGCGCGTTCAGCACAGGGGCCGGAGCGCCCGCGCAGGCTGCGCCCATGGCCACGCTGGCCTGCAGCAGCGCGCCGGTCTTCAGGCGGTGCATGCGGCGCAGCCGGGCTTCGTCCAGAGCCACGCCGACGCTGGCCAGGTCGATGGCCTGGCCGCCGGCCATGCCCTCGTAGCCCGCGGCGCGGGCCAGCAGGCGGCACAGCTGAGCCTGCACGGCGGGCGGCACCTCGTCGCCCTCGGGCGTGAGCAGCTCGAAGGCCAGCGCCTGCAGCGCATCGCCGGCCAGCAGCGCCTGGGCTTCGCCGAACTGCACGTGCACCGTGGGCTTGCCCCGGCGCAGCACGTCGTTGTCCATGCAGGGCATGTCGTCATGCACCAGCGAATAGGCGTGGATGAGTTCGATGGCGCAGGCGGCACGCAGCGCGGCGTCGGGCTGGCCGCCCACGGCGTCGCTCGCGGCCAGCACCAGCAGCGGGCGCAGGCGCTTGCCGCCGTCCAGCACGGCGTAGCGCATGGATTCGCCCAGCCCGGCGGGCGCGTCGGCGCTGACCCAGCGCGCCAGGGCCTCTTCGACGCGCGCGAGCTGCTCGCGGCTCCAGCCGTTCAGGTCGAACGCGGCGGCGTGGGCCATCGTCATTCCTGCGTCCATGTCTGCAGCGTGCCTTCGTCCAGCACCTTGATCTGGTCCTGCACGGCCTGCAGGCGGCCCCGGCAGAATTCGAGCAGCGCCGCGCCACGCTGGTAGCCCGCCAGCATCTGGTCGAGCGGCAGCTGGCCCGATTCGATGCGGCCCACGAGCTGCTCCAGCTCTTCCAGAGCGGCTTCGTAGCTGACGGGATCGGAGGGGGTCTTGGCGGAAGCGGCGGCGGCCTTGGGCATGGGTGGGGTGCGGCGGAGGGAGCGCGCTGTCAAAACCGGTGATTCTAGAGCTTGAGCCTGCGCCGGCCGAACCATGCCACCCCTGGCGCGCCGCGCCTGGCGGGAGGGGCAGCAGGCCTCAATACACGCACCGGACGGCCGGAAATAACCCCACCGGCTACAATCCCATTCCTCTCGACGAACCGGCTGTGGGTATTTTGCTCGGCCGGTTTCGTTTTTTCCAAGTCCCGTGCGTCAAGCGCACCCTCCCTGTGGGGAGTCTTTAGGTCAGGTCACCCATGTCTGATTTAAGTCTTCAACTGCAGCAGGCCGCAAGCCAACTACCAGTTTCAAGCTACTTCGATGAGGCGCTGTTCCAGCGCGAGCTGGAGACCATCTTCCAGCGCGGGCCCCGCTATGTGGGGCACCAACTCTCCGTGCCCCATGCGGGCGACTACTACGCGTTGCCGCACGAAAAGGAAGGCCGCGCCCTGATACGCAATGCGCAGGGCGGTGTCGAGCTGATCTCCAACGTGTGCCGGCACCGGCAGGCCGTGATGCTCAAGGGCCGCGGCACGCTGCAGGGCCAGGGCAAGGGCCATGCCGGCGGCAATATCGTCTGCCCGCTGCACCGCTGGACCTACGCCCCCAGCGGCGAGCTGCTGGGCGCGCCGCACTTCGCGCAGGACCCGTGCCTGAACCTGAACAACTACGGCCTGCGCGAATGGAACGGCCTGCTGTTCGAGGACAACGGCCGCGACATCCACGCCGAACTGGCCGGGATGGGCCCGCTGGCGCAGCTCTCGTTCGAAGGCTTCTCGCTCGACCGCGTGGAACTGCACGAGTGCAACTACAACTGGAAGACCTTCATCGAGGTCTATCTGGAGGACTACCACGTCGGTCCCTTCCACCCGGGCCTCGGCAACTTCGTCACCTGCGACGACCTGCGCTGGGAATTCGGCAAGCACTATTCGGTGCAGACCGTGGGCGTGGCCTCGACCTTCGCGCGGCCGGGCTCCGACGTGTACAAGAAGTGGCACGACGTGCTGCTGGACTACCGCGAGGGCAAGCTGCCCGAGCGCGGCGCGATCTGGCTCACCTACTACCCGCACATCATGGTGGAGTGGTATCCGCACGTGCTCACCGTCTCCACGCTGCACCCGGTCAGCCCGACGAAGACGCTGAACATGGTGGAGTTCTACTACCCCGAGGAAATCACCGCCTTCGAGCGGGAGTTCGTCGAGGCCCAGCAGGCGGCCTATATGGAGACCTGTATCGAGGACGACGAGATCGGCGAACGCATGGACGCCGGCCGCCGCGCCCTCTACGAGCGCGGCGACAACGAGGTCGGCCCCTACCAGAGCCCGATGGAAGACGGCATGCAGCACTTCCACGAGTGGTACCGGGCCCAGATGGGCGACGCCGTCGAACAGCGATGATGCGCCGATGAGCCACCGCTCCACGTAAGGCAAGCCAGGCTGCCAGCGCTCCCATCGGGGCGCTGGCAGCCTTTTTCATTTCCAGACAGACCCCGCACCGTTTCAGGACTCCCCGCATGCAAGCCCTCTGGATGGTTCTGGCCGCCTTCCTCTTCGCCAGCATGGGCGTATGCATCAAGGTCGCCTCGGCCTACTTCAACCCGGCCGAGCTGGTCTGCTACCGGGGCGTGATCGGCATGGTCATCCTGTGGGCGCTGGCGCGTTCGCAGGGCATCTCGCTCGCCACGCGCTACCCGGGCATGCATGCCTGGCGCAGCACCATCGGCGTGGTGTCGCTGGGCTCGTGGTTCTACGCCATCGCCCACCTGCCGCTGGCCACGGCCATGACGCTCAACTACATGAGCAGCGTGTGGGTCGCCGCCTTCCTGATCGGCGGCACGCTGCTGACCTGGCGCCCCTCGGGCGCGCAGCCCCGGCCGCCGCTGCAGGCGCCGCTGCTGCTGACCGTGCTGGCCGGCTTCGCGGGCGTGATCATGATGCTGCGGCCCAGCATCGGCGACAACCAGGGCTTCGCCGGCATGGTGGGGCTGATCTCGGGCATGAGCGCCGCCTTCGCCTACATGCAGGTGGTGGCCCTCTCGCGCCTGGACGAGCCCGAAACCCGCACCGTCTTCTATTTCGCCGTCGGCTCGGCGGTGGCGGGCGCGCTGGCCATTCCCTTCGCGGGCATGTCCGACTGGCCCGGCTGGCACTCGCTGTGGCTGCTGCCCATCGGCCTGCTGGCGGCCGGCGGCCAGCTCTGCATGACGCGCGCCTATTCCCGCGCGGGCTCGCATCGCGGCACCCTGGTGGTGGCCAACCTGCAGTACTCGGGCATCGTCTTCGCCGCCATCTACAGCGTGCTGCTGTTCGGCGACGCCATCCCGCTGATCGGCTGGCTGGGCATGGCGCTCATCATCGCCAGCGGCATCGCGGCGACGGTGCTGCGCACGCAGGCCGCCCCCGGCACGCCGGCAGAAGAGCACTGAGACCACGGATCGGCTCCGGCTGCGGCACGTTCGGAGCACGCGGGCCTGCTCCTGCCCCAGCCGCAGCGGAGCGATGTCGCCGCGCGTGACGCGGCCTTGGAAACCGGCGCCTGGCCGCTCCAACACCCAGCCGCCCCGCCGCTGCCGGCTGGCTCGGCAACCCTGCGCCCCGAACGATCCACCCACGGCTGCCCCTCGTTGCGGCAAGACGCAAGGCATGCCCGCGCATACGTGGAATCCCTCATCGAAATCGATAATACGAATGCATCTCATGCCTATAATTTTTTCCGTGAGACGCGCTGCACAGCAGCCGCTTTCATGTGCAGCCAGGGATGCATCCCGAAGCCGACCGCTCCACCCGCCCGGGGCGGCTCCGCTTCAGGCCCCAGCCACCACTGCCGCCCTCCCCCACCCCTTCAGCCAGCCCCGGTTCCGGCCGAGTGCTGTCGCCCTCATTCCATCGCCATGCCGCAGTCCATTCCGACACCCCTTCGCCATCCCGCATTCGCCACTGCAGCCTCATCGCACCCGCCGGCGCTGATCCACGCCCTCGCCACGGCGGTGGCCGCGCTCTGCGCGCTGGGTGCCGGTAGCGGCGCGCAGGCCCAGACGGCCGCGGGCAACGCCCCTGCCGCCACGGCGGAAGCCACGCTCGCGCCCGTGACGGTGAATGCCGATGCCGCGCAGGAGAACCCCACCGGGCCCGTCACCGGCTTCGTCGCGCGCCGGGCGCTCTCGGCCACCAAGACCGACACGCCGCTGATCGAAACGCCCCAGGCCATCAGCGTCATCACGCGCGACCGCATGGAAGCCCAGGGCGCGCAGACCCTGCGCCAGACCACCGCCTACACCGCGGGCATCGTCTCCAACTACTTCGACAGCCGCGTGGACAGCTTCAAGGCCCGTGGCGGCGACGTGACGCAGTACCTGGACGGGCTGCTGCGCATCTACGGCACCTACAACAACATCAAGGCCGAGCCCTATCTGCTGGAACGCGTCGAATTCCTGCGCGGCCCCTCGTCCGTGCTCTACGGCCAGGGCAGCGTGGGCGGCGTCCTCAACCTCACCAGCAAGCGCCCGCAGGCGGAGCCGCTGCGCGAAGTGCAGGTGCAACTGGGCAGCCATGCCCGCAAGCAGATCGCGGCCGACCTCACCGGCCCGCTCACCGCCGACGGCCAGTGGCTCTACCGCCTGGTGGCCGTGGGCCGCGACAGCGATACCCAGGTCGACCACGTGCGCGACGACCGCCGGGTGTTCGCGCCATCGCTCACCTGGAAGCCCAGCGCCGCCACCTCGCTCACGCTGCAGTTCACGTACCAGAAGGACAAGAGCGGCTCGCTGATCGGCTTCTTCCCGTGGCAGGGCACGCTGCTGCCGAGCGCCTACGGACAGATCCCGACCTCCACCTTCATCAGCGAGCCCGGCTGGGACGCCTACAACAGCGAAAACAACTCCTGGGGCTACCTCTTCAGCCACCAGCTGAACAGCGACTGGACCGTGCGCCAGAACGTGCGCCGCACCGTGAGCGACGTGGACTACCGCACGATCTACACCAGCTTCGCCGCCAACCGCGCCACCGGCCGGCCGGCGCGCCCGGTGTTCGAGGCCGATGGCCGTACTCTCATCCGCGACGCCGGCTGGCAGCGCAACGCCAGCCGCCTGCTGCTGCTGGACACCCAGCTCGAAGGCAAGCTGCGCTCCGGCGCCGCAGAACACACGCTGCTGGCGGGCATGGACGCGCAGCGCAACACCACCAGCCAGTCCACCTGGAGCCAGACGATCGCCGGCATCGACGCCTACGCGCCCGTCTATGGCAACTTCACGCCGCCGGCGGAATCGGCGCTGGTGCGCCAGCCCGACGTGCGGCAGCGCCAGATCGGCTTCTACGCGCAGGACCAGATCCGCTGGAACCGCTGGACGGCCACGCTCGGCCTGCGCCACGACCGCGCCAAGACGAACACCGAAGGCCGCCCCGCCGCCGCCGTGGACGACACCGCCTGGACCAAGCGCCTGGGCGCCACCTACCAGGCCGACGGAGGCTGGGCCCCCTACCTAAGCTATTCGGAGTCGTTCCAGCCCCTGGGCGGCGTGGACGTCTACGGCACGCCCTACAAACCCCAGCGCGGCCAGCAGTGGGAAGCCGGCGTGAAGTGGCAGCCCGAAGGCCGGGGCCTGTCGGGCTATGCCGCCATCTACGAGCTGCGCGAGAAGAACCGCAAGACCACCGACCCGGCCAACCCGCGCAACAGCCTGCAGATCGGCGAGACCCGCTCCCACGGCCTTGAAACCGAGCTCACGGCGAGCATCGCGCGCAGTTGGGACGCCACCCTCGCCTACGCCTATACCGACGCCAAGATCTCCCGCAGCAACGCCGGCGACGAGGGCCAGCCCGTGGCCGGCGTGCCCAAGCACACGGCATCCGCCTGGCTGTCGCACCGCTTCAGCACCGGCGGTAGCGGCCAGTGGACGGTCGGCGGCGGCCTGCGCTACACGGGCACGCAGAAGGGGGTCGCCATCTCCACGCCGGCCTCGACCATCGCCGACGCGCTGCTGGCCTACGACGCGGGCGACTGGCGGCTCGCCTTCAACGTCGTGAACCTCACGGACAAGGTGCAGATCACGCAGTGCCTGGACCGGGGCGACTGCTTCTACGGCCAGCGGCGCACCTTCCTCCTGACCTCCACCTACCGCTTCTGACGCGGCGGCCTGGAAGCCCCGGCGCGCGCCCGGCGGACGCCACGCAGGCCGGGCGCGGTGCCACAATGGCCCGTTCCCGCCACCTCCGTACGCCACCGCCATGCCCGCCACCTTCACCACGCTGATCTCCGTCCCCCAGCTGCAGGCCCTGATCGACAGCGGCCAGCCGCACATGGTGTTCGACTGCAGCTTCGACCTGGCCCAGCCCACGCTGGGCGGCACGCAGTACCTCGAATCGCACATCCCCGGCGCCGTGCGCGCCGACCTGGAGCACGACCTGAGCGCCCCGCACGGCGCCCCGGGCGCGCACGGCACCATCGTCGCCACCGAAGGCGACGAGCCCGCCTCCGGCGGCCGCCATCCGCTGCCCAACCGCGAGCGTTTCGCCGTCTGGCTGTCGAGCATCGGCTTCAGCAACGACATGCAGGCCGTCGTCTATGACCGCAACGGCGCCAACTACTGCGGCCGGCTCTGGTGGATGCTCAAGTGGGCCGGCCACGACGCGGTGGCCGTGCTCGACGGCGGCCTGCAGGCCTGGACGGCCGCCGGCCAGCCGGTGGCCAGCGGCGAGGAGCCTTCGCACTTCCAGACCAACTTCCGCCTGAACGAGCCGCTGCGCCGGCTGGTCACCGCGCAGGAAGTGCAGGACCACCTGGGCCAGCCCGGGCAAGCCATCGTCGATGCGCGCGCCACGCCGCGCTACCGGGGCGAGGTCGAGCCGCTGGACCCGGTGGCCGGCCACATCCCGGGCGCGCTCAACCGCCCGTTCGGGCTGAACATCGGGCCGGACGGCCACTTCAAGCCCGCCGGGCAGCTGCGCGCCGAATTCGAAGCGCTGCTGCAGGGCCGCCCCCCCGGCACCGTGGTGCACCAGTGCGGCAGCGGCGTGAGCGCCGTGCCCAACCTGCTGGCCATGGAAGTCGCCGGCCTGGGCCCCACCGCCCTCTTCGCCGGCAGCTGGAGCGAGTGGTGCAGCGACCCGGCGCGGCCGGTGGAACGCGGCTGACACCACCGCAGCGATTCAGCCCCTATAGGCCCGAAGCCCGCCTGCAGAGCGGGCTTTTCGCTATCAAAAGCAGAGTAATGCAGATGTGACGGTCAGCGCGCGAGGATCATGCGCAGCCCCAGGCCCACGAAGACCGCGCCCGCCACCCGGTCCAGCCACAGGCCGGCACGCGGGCGGCGGTTCAGCCAGCCGCCGATGGCGCCGGCGAAGTAGCCCAGCAGCCCGAACAGCAGCGCCGCCTGCGCCGTGAACAGCACGCCCAGCAGGCCCAGCTGCAGGCCCACGCCGCCCTGCGCGGGCACCACGAACTGCGGCAGGAACGAGAGGAAGAACAGCACCACCTTGGGGTTGATGGCGTTGGCCAGCATGCCCTTGAAGAACAGGGCCCGCAGCGAATCGGTGGGCGCATGGCCGGCCTGCACGCGCGCCACGCCCGTGCTGCGCAGCGCCTGCACGCCCAGCCACACCAGATAGGCGCCGCCCGCCCATTTCAGCGCCGTGAAGGCCCAGGGCGAGGCGGCGATCAGCGCGCTCACACCCACCACGGCCAGCAGCGTGTGGCTCAGGCACCCCAGCGCGCAGCCCAGCCCGAAGGCGATGCCTTGCGCCCGCCCGCGCGACATGCCCATGCCCAGCACCATGAGGTTGTCGGGGCCGGGCGTGGCGGTGATCAGCACGGCGGCCAGCAGGAAGGCGAGGGTCTGGGCCAGGGTCAGCATCGGGTCATCATAAGGAGGGCCGGCGCAGGCGCCAAGGCGGGAAACACCGGCGCGCAGGCCATGGGGCCGTGGCCTGCCCAAGCCCGGCAGGCGATGGCGCCGCCCGCGCTACGCGCCGCCCCGCAGCCCTTGTGCGACCGTCGGGTAATGCAGCCGCAGCCGCAGTTCGCGCGCCATGCGCGTGCTGTCGAGCCGGCGCGACTCGCCCATGAAGCTCAGCAGCGACACCGGCAGCGTCTGCTGCGCCGCGCTGCGCGCCACGCGCGGCGGGCGCGGCAGGCCGTAGAGGTCGGCAGCCAGGTCGAAGTAGTCGCCCATCTTCATCTCGCTGGCGTCGCTCACGTTGTAGCAGCGCTGGGCGCCGCCGCGCCACAGCGCGGCCCGGCAGGCACGGGCCAGGTCGTCGGCATGGATGTGGTTGGTATAGACGTCGTCCTGCGCCTGCAGCACGGGCGTGCCGCGCTTCAGGCGCGCCTCGGGCGTGCCGCCTTCGCGGTCGGGCGCGTAGATGCCGGGAATGCGCAGGATGCTGGCCCGCACGCCGGCGCGGCCCAGGTGGCGCACGGCGCGCTCGGCATTCACGCGGCGCTGCGCGCGCGGCGTGGCGGGCGCCACCGGGCGCGCCTCGGTTACCAGCGCGCCGCCGCAGTCGCCATAGACGCCGCTGGTGGAGCCATAGACCAGCGCGGCGGGCAGCGTGCGCAGGCGCAGCGCCCGCGCCAGGGCCACGGTGCGGTCGTCGCGCCACCAGGCCGGGCCGCATTCGCGCTCGCCGGGCGGCGGCGCCAGGTGCAGCACGCGCGTGGCCAGGCCCGAAAGGCGGCGCAGCGTGGCGATGCGGTCCAGGTTGCCCACCAGGGGCGTGATGCCCGCAGCGCGCAGCGGCGCCACGCGCTGCGCGCTGGAGGTGAGCGCGATCACGCGGGGGCGCTGCCCGCTGCCTGCTGCCACGCCCAGGCCCCGCGCCACGCGCAGGCCCACGTCGCCGCAGCCGATGATGAGGATGCGCTGGCGCCGAAAGCGCGCCGGCAGCGCGCCGAGAGGGTTCTGGTTTGAGGGCAAAATCGAAAGCCGTGTTCCAAGAGAAGAACCCAAGGATACCCACCATGACGATTGCAGAGACCGCCGCGGCGGCCGTCCAGATCAGCGTGCAGCCCAGCGGCCGCACCTTCACCGCGCAGTCGGGCGAATCCATCCTCACCGCGGCGATCCGCAGCGGCGTGGGCCTGCCCTACGGCTGCAAGGACGGCGCCTGCGGATCGTGCAAGTGCAAGAAGCTCAGCGGCTCCGTGGTGCACGGCGATCACCAGGCCAAGGCCCTGAGCGCCGCCGAGCAGGACGCGGGCTACGTGCTCACCTGCTGCGCCCAGCCGCTGACCGACGTGGTGCTGGAATCGCGCCAGGTCACCGACGAGAGCGCCTTTCCCATCAAGAAGCTGCCGGTGCGCGTCGCGTCGCTCGGCCGCGCCTCGCATGACGTGATGGTCGTGAAGCTGCAGTTGCCGGCCGTGGACACCTTCCGCTATCACGCGGGGCAGTACATCGAATTCATCATGAAGGACGGTGCGCGGCGCGCCTATTCGATGGCCACCGCGCCGCACCACCAGGCCACGGCGCCGGGCGTGGAGCTGCACATCCGCCACATGCCGGGCGGGCGCTTCACCGACCATGTCTTCACCGGCATGAAGGACAAGGAGATCCTGCGCATCGAAGGCCCGTTCGGCAGCTTCTTCCTGCGCGAGGACTCCGCCAAGCCCATCGTGCTGCTGGCCTCGGGCACGGGCTTCGCGCCCATCAAGGCGCTTATCGAGCACATGCGCTTCAAGAACATCGACCGCCCCGCCACGCTCTACTGGGGCGGCCGGCGGTCGGGCGATCTCTACATGGACGGCTGGATGCGCGAACAGCTGGCCGGCATGCCGCAGCTGCGCTACGTGCCCGTGGTCTCCGACGCCCAGCCCGAGGACGGCTGGACGGGCCGCACCGGCTTCGTCCACCAGGCCGTGCTGGACGACTTCGCCGACCTCTCCGGCCACCAGGTCTATGCCTGCGGCGCGCCCGTGGTGGTCGAATCGGCCCGCGCGGCCTATACCGCCGAACGCGGCCTGCCCGCCGACGAATTCTTCGCCGACGCCTTCACCTCGGAAGCCGACAAGCACGGCGGCTGAACGCCGGGCACCAAACGCCGCAGAGGCCGCACCACGGCCCGCGCAGGCTTCAGGGGAAGATCAGGGGAAGAGATCCCGGCAGATCTGCGCGCAGCGCCGGCAGGCCCAGGCGCAGTCCTGGCAGTGCTGCGCCTCGTGGCTGGCGCACTCCTCGGCGCAGCTGTCGCAGATGCGCGCGCACAGCTCGCACACATAGGCCAGGTGGGCGCTGTCGCGCGCCATGGCGGCGGCGGCCAGGCGGCACACCGCGGCGCAGTCCATGTCCACCGCAATGCACTTGGCCATGTGGCGCGGGTCGGGCTCGCGCAGGCAGGCGGCCGAGCAGAAATCGCAGGCGTTCGCGCATTCGTTGCAGGCCGCGATGGCGTCGGCATAGCGGGACTGGGAAAGGCGGTTGGGCAGTTCAAGCATGGCGATCCTTGGAACGTGTGGGCGTTGTCAACCGGTCTGCACGCTGTCCGTCGCGCGGCGGAATCCTTGCGCGCCTCTGCTTTATAGGGACAGGCGGGCCTGCCGCGCTGTAGGACTCGGAACGTAGTTGCGTCCCCGGAAGCGCTGGGCGGCCGGACTGAACCCCATCCATCACCGCACATTCCGCAGGGCAGACCTGCGGCCTACCGTGCCCGCTTGCCGCCGCGCGCGCCTTTTTTGCACAATGGCGGGCTATGAACCGCAGACCCCTCCTTCTCGGCGCTGCCGCCCTGGCAAGCGCCTTCGCCGCCCCGTTCGCTCTGGCGCAAGACCCACCCATGCGCCTGATCGTGCCCTATGCACCGGGCGGCCCCATCGACGTGACCGCCCGCGCCCTGGCCGAGCGGGTGCGCGAGACCCTCGGAGTGGTCATCATCGACAACAAGCCCGGCGCGGGCGGCAACATCGGCGCGGACGCCATCGCCAAGGCGGCGCCGGACGGCCTGACCATCGGCATCGCGGCCACCGCCACGCATGCGGTCAACCCGTGGCTCTATTCGCGCATGCCCTACGACGCGGCGCGGGACTTCGTCGGCATCACGCAGATGGTACGCGTGCCCAACGTGGTGGTGATGAATGCCGCGCATGCCGATCAGCTGCACATCCGCACGCTGGCCGACCTGGTGGCCTACGCCAAGGCCAACCCGGCCAAGCTCAACTACGGCAGCGGCGGCAACGGCAGCGCTGGCCATCTGGCCGGCGAGATGTTCAAGCAGCGCGCGGGCATCTACGCCCTGCACATTCCCTACCGCGGCGCCAGCCCGGCGCAGCTGGCGCTGCTGGCCGGCGAGGTGGACTTCAACATCGACAACCTCGCGGCGGCCGCGCCCAACATCCGCTCGGGCAAGCTGCGCGCGCTGGCCGTGACCTCGCTCGAACCCAGCCCGCTGCTGCCAGGCGTGCCCACGGTCGCCAGCGTGTACAAAGGCTTTTCCATCGACACCTGGTGGGGGCTGGTGGCGCCGCACGGCACGCCGCGCACGGTGATCGCCCGGCTGAACAAGGCCTTCACCGACGCGCTGAAGACGCCCGAGACCAAGGCGCGCTTCGCCGCGCTGCTGGCCGAGCCCGTGCCCACGACCCCCGAGCAGTTCGACGCCTTCATGGCCTCGGAGCGGGCCAAATACCAGCAGGTGGTGAAGGCTTCCGGCGCCCGGGTGGACTGAGACCGCCGGGGTTCAAGGCCTTTTCGGCCTGCAGCGCTCGCTGCGCCTGCGCATTTCGCTACTGAATATATAGCAAACCAGGCCCTGCCCGCCATGCCGGCGGGCGGCTGGCGCGGCAGATCAGCCCGCGTGCCAGCCCGGCTCCGCGGCCCGCTCGATGCGCTGGCCGGCCACGGCCTGCAGCGCGCCGGACGGCACCTGCTCAGGCGCCACGTCCGCCAGCGGCAGCAGCACGAAGGCGCGCTCGTACATGCGCGGGTGCGGCACGGTCAGCACGGGCGTGTCGATGCGGCGCTCGGCGAAGAGCAATACATCCAGATCGAGCGTGCGCGGGGCGTTGCGGTAGGGGCGTTCGCGCCCGGCCGCGTCCTCGATGCGCTGCAGGGCCTGCAGCAGCGCCAGCGGCTCCAGCGTGGTGGCGATCTGCGCCACGGCATTCCAGTAATCCGGCCCGCCGGCATCGACGGGTGCGCTGCGGTAGAGGGCCGACACGCGCAGCAGCTGCGTGCCCGGCAGCGCCGCGATGGCGGCGAGCGCATCGCGCAGCGCGGCCCGGGGATCGCCCAGGTTGGCGCCCAGCCCGATGTATGCGACCTGCCGCGCTCCCTGCGCCGGGACACCGGACGCAGAGGGTCCAGACGCCAGCGTCATTCCCCGGCGGGAGCCGAACCGCTCCCTTCGCCCGCACCGCCTGCGCCCCCGGTGGGCTTGCGGCGACGGCGGCGGCGCTTCTTGGGGGCGTCGCCGGCCGGCAGCTCGACGCCATCGGACGGCTCGAAGGCGCCATCGGCGTTGGATTCATCGCGGCTTTCGGCCGGCGATGCGGCGGCGGGCGCACGGGCGCCTTCGGCCGGCGCGGGCTTGGGCACGCGGCGCACCACGGGCTGGGCCTTCTTCTGGCGGGCACGCTGTTCTTCGCGAGCCTGGGCCAGCATGTCTTCGCGGCGGGTCTCGTCGGCGAGCTGGAATTCCTGCCACCACTCGGCCAGCGCCTCTTCGGCCTCGCCCACGTCGGCGCGCAGGCGCAGGAAGTCGAAGCCCGCGCGGAAGCGCAGGTGGGTGACCATGCTGAACGGCGTGGTGCCCGAGCGCTTGTCGAAGCGCGGCTGCATGACCCAGATCTCGCGCATGTCGGCCGCCAGCTTGCCGCGGCCGGACACGTCGCCGATGCGCTGGTCGAACACGTCGTCGATGGCGCCCTGCAGCGCGGGGAACGGGTGCTCGCGCTGCGCGAGGCGCCGGTCCCAGCCGGTCTTCACGTCCTGCCAGAGCACGCAGGCCAGCAGGAAGCTGGGCGCCACGGGCTTGCCCTCGCCCACGCGGCGGTCGGTATCGGCGAGAGCCGCCTGCACGAAGGGCGTGTCGGCACGCTCGACCACCACGTCCAGCAGCGGGTAGATGCCGGTCGCCATGCCCAGCTTCTTGAGCTGCGCGATGGTGGCCAGCGCGTGGCCGGTCTGCAGCAGCTTGAGCATCTCGTCGAACATGCGGCTTTGCGGCACGTCGGCCAGCAGGGCCTGCGAGGCGATCAGAGGGCCGGCGGTCTTGGGCTCGATGGTGAAGCCCAGGCCGGCGAGCTTGGCCGCGAAACGCACGGCGCGGATGATGCGCACCGGGTCTTCGCGGTAGCGCGTGGCCGGGTCGCCGATCATGCGCAGGAGCTTCTTCTTGGCGTCCTGGATGCCCTTGTGATAGTCCACCACGACCTGGGTCTCCGGGTCGTAGTACATGGCGTTGACGGTGAAGTCGCGGCGCGTGGCGTCTTCGTCCTGCGGGCCCCAGACGTTGTCGCGCAGCACGCGGCCGCTGGCATCGACCGCATGCTGCATGCCGGCGAGGGCGGCGCGCGAGGTCTTCTCGTTGCCGCTGACCTGCTGCTCGGCGGCGGTGTTGTCCAGATAGGCGCGGAAGGTGGAGACCTCGATCACCTCGTGCTCGCGGCCCCGGCCGTGCACCACGTGGACGATGCGGAAGCGCTTGCCGATGATGAAGGCGCGGCGGAAGAGCCCCTTGACCTGCTCGGGCGTGGCGTTGGTGGCCACGTCGAAGTCCTTGGGCTTGAGGCCCAGCAGCAGGTCGCGCACGGCGCCGCCGACGATGTAGGCCTCGTAGCCCGCATCTTTCAGCGTGCGCACGACCTCGGCCGCGCGGCGGTCCACCAGGTCTGGGTCGATGCCGTGGACGGAGGCCGGCACTTCCTCACGCTTGCCGAAACGGTGCTTTCCGCCCTTGGCGGCGGCGCTGGAATCCTTGCCCAGCAGCTTGTCGATGAACTTCTTGATCATGTCTTGGAAGGAAACAGGTCCAGTATGCGCCAGCCTCTTTGCTGCGCGAGCGCGCGCAGGCGCGGGTCGGGGTTGGTGGCCACCGGATGATCGACTTTCTCCAGCAGGGGAACGTCGTTGAGGGAGTCGCTGTAGAAGGTGGTCTCCACAGTGCCCCAGTCCCAGCCGCGCGCCTGCAGCCATTGCTGCATGCGCAGCACCTTGCCTTCGCGCATCGAAGGCACGCCGCGGATGGCGCCGGTGATCCAGCCGCCGGCATCGCGCTCGAGCTCCACGGCCAGCAGGTTCTCCACGCCCAGCGCCCGGGCGATGGGCGTGGTCACGAAGTCGTTGGTGGCGGTGATGATGACGATCTCGTCGCCGGCATCGCGGTGGCGCTGCAGCAGTTCCAGCGCCTGCGGGCGGATCGCGGGGAGGATCACCTCCTGCATGAACTGCCCGTGCGCGGCCTGGCTGGCCTCGGCGCCGCGCAGGCGGGCGGCCTCGGTGGCGAAGCGCACGTAGTCGTGCACGTCCAGCGTGCCGGCCTGGTAGTCGGCGAAGAAGGCGTCGTTGCGGCGGCCGAACTCGGTGCGGTCGCACCAGCCCTGGCGGATGGTGAATTCGCCCCACTCGTAATCGGAGTCGAGCGGCAGCAGGGTGTGGTCGAGATCGAACAGGGCCAGTCGGGGACGGCGTTGCGGCGTATCAGTCATGTATCAGGCGAAAGGCCGGGCACGGGTGTCGGGGGCGGCCGCCCCGCTCACTCGGTCTCCAGCATGGTCTTGAGCAGCGGGACGGTCACGGCGCGGCGGGTCTGCAGGGCGAAGCTGTCGAGCTTGCCCAGCAGTTCCATCAGGCTGCCCAGATCGCGCGAGAAGCGGACCAGCATGAAGCTCACCACCTCCTCGGAAAGGGCGATGCCGCGCGCGCCGGCCTCTTCGCGCAGCACGGCGCGGCGCTCGGCATCGTCCAGCAGATGCAGCTGGAACACGTCGCCCCAGCCCAGGCGGCTGCGCAGGTCGTCGCGCAGGGGCAGGTCGGCGGGTGGCAGGTCGCCGGCGGCCAACACCCAGCGCGGGGAGCCCACGGCCGGGCTGATGGCATTGATGAACCAGTTGAAGGCCGCCGCCTGCTGCGCCGTGTTGTAGAGGTGGACCTCGTCCAGCATCACGGCCGTCCAGCGATCGTTGAAGGCAGTGGGGAAATTCACCGAGGCATCCAGCCAGCCGACGCTGCCGCCCTGCTCGCGCAGGGACTCGCTCACGGCCCGCAGCAGGTGGGTCTTGCCGCTGCCGTGCTCACCCCAGAGATAGGTGGGCACCGGGGAGCGGCGAGCGTTCGCATGGCCATCGCCCAAAGCCAGGCGCAGGTGCTGCAACGCGGCCGTGTTCTCGCCCGGGTGGAAGCTCTCCAGCGTGGGGCCGGGAGCCAGGCCGATGTCCAGCGCCAGCTGCTTCATGAGGCCACGCCCCTGGCGGCGGCCAGGACAGGGACGCCCGGAGCGCGGCTGCGCCCCGTCAACGCGGACAGCGCGACGGCGTGGGACGGCAAGAGGCTGTGTACAGGCATGGTGGACGAATGGGACGGGGCGGAGTCTCGGAGCCCGCAGGAGGCGATACGCCGGGACGCGACGCGCCTCCGGCATTAACAGGCACAGGTCTTGTGTCGAAACGGACCTGTGGCGCGGGATTTTAGCTGCCGCCCAGCCACCCGGGCGCTTCGCGGCGCACGAGCCCCGCCGGGGCCGGCCCGGCCAGCGCATGGGCATTGGCCGGGCCGGCGCGCCCAGCCGCTTAAAATCGCCCGGTTCCGGCCCGCCGCGCGGGCCTTCAGCCCTCACACCCCGATTCCATGAGCTCCTCCGCCTCCACCACCCCCATCTCCTACAAAGACGCCGGCGTCGACATCGACGCAGGCGACGCGCTGGTCGAGCGCATCAAGCCGCTCGCCAAGAAGACCATGCGCGAGGGCGTGCTGGCGGGCATCGGCGGCTTCGGCGCACTCTTCGAAGTGCCCAAGCGCTACCAGGAGCCGGTGCTGGTGAGCGGCACCGACGGCGTGGGCACCAAGCTCAAGCTGGCTTTCGAATGGAACATGCACGACACCGTGGGCATCGACCTGGTGGCCATGAGCGTGAACGACGTGCTGGTGCAGGGCGCCGAACCGCTCTTCTTCCTGGACTACTTCGCCTGCGGCAAGCTGGATGTGGACACGGCCGCCGCCGTGGTGGGCGGCATCGCCCGCGGCTGCGAACTCTCGGGCTGCGCGCTGATCGGCGGCGAGACGGCCGAGATGCCCGGCATGTACCCGGCCGGCGAATACGACCTGGCGGGCTTCGCCGTGGGCGCGGTCGAGAAGTCCAAGATCCTCACCGGCCGGGCCGTGGCCGCCGGCGACGTGGTGCTGGGCCTGGCCTCGGCCGGCGTGCATTCCAACGGCTTCAGCCTGGTGCGCAAGTGCATCGAGCGCGCGGGCGACTCCGCCCCCGCCACGCTGGACGGAAAGCCCTTCAAGCAGGCCATCATGGAACCCACGCGCCTCTACGTGAAGAACGTGCTGGCAGCGCTGGCCCAGCACCCCATCAAGGCGCTGGCGCACATCACCGGCGGCGGCCTGCTGGAGAACATCCCCCGCGTGCTGCCCGAAGGCTTGGCCGCGCACCTGCAGGCCGGCAGCTGGCCGCAGACGGAACTCTTCGCCTGGCTGCAGAAGACGGCCGGCATCGACGACATCGAGATGAACCGCACCTTCAACAACGGCATCGGCATGGTCGTGGTGGTGCCCGCCGAGGCGGCCGAGGCCACGGCAGCCACGCTGCGCGCCGCGGGTGAAGCCGTGTACACGATCGGTCGCATCGCCGAACGAGGCGACGGCGCGTCCGTGGTGGTGGCCTGACCCTCCACCGGCAGATGGCGCCTCCGCCCGCCCCTGCTTCCCAGCCGGCGCACACGCAACCCGCCCAGGGCCCGGCCCTGGCTTCTGCCGAGCCGGCCCCCGTGCCGCGCTACGTCGCGGTCGCCAGCTATCTGCTGATGGCCGCCGCGCTGCTGCTGGTGATGTGGCGCGGGCTGCTGCCCGGGCTGCTCTGCGTCTGCCTGGGCTTTCTGCTCACGCGCTGGCTGGCCCAGCGCCTGGCCGACACCCGCCTGCGGCGGCGCCCCGCCGAGGTGGCCGCCGCCGCCCTCGTCATGGTCGGGCCGGTGCTGGCTCTCTCCCTGGCGCTCTCGCATTCGCGCACCTATGTGGTCGATGCGCCGCAGCAATACCGCGACCTGCTGGACTTCATGGCCCGCACCGTGCTGGAGCTGCGCCAGAAGCTGCCGGCCGACATCGCCCGCCAGTTGCCCGAAGGCGCGGCGGAGATCCAGCGCATCATTGCCAGCTACCTGGGCGCACAGGCCGGCGCCCTGGCCGTGGCCGGCCGCGCCTGGCTGGGCGGCCTGCTCTATGCCTACGTGGGCCTGCTGATCGGCGCGCTGGCCGCCGTGCGCGTGCCGCAGGGCAGCAACGGACCGCTGGTGCGCCACCTGACCCGGCGCGTGGCGCTGCTGGGCGAGGCCTTCCGCCAGATCGTCGCGGCGCAGTTCTGGATCGCCGCCTTCAACACCCTGCTCACCAGCCTCTTCCTGCTGCTGGTGCTGCCGCTCTGGGACCTGCGCCTGCCCTACACGCCCGCGCTGATCACGCTCACCTTCGTGGCCGGGCTGGTGCCCATCGTGGGCAACCTGCTGTGCAACGTGGTCATCACCATCGTGGGCCTGTCGGTATCGCCCGTGGCGGCCGCGGCCTGCCTGGCCTTCCTGATCCTGATCCACAAGGCCGAATACGTCATCAACGCCAAGGTGGTGGGCCTGCGCACCCACATGGGCGTGTGGGAACTGCTCTCGGTGATGTTCGTGGCCGAAGCCGTCTTCGGCCCCGCCGGGCTGGTGGCGGCGCCGCTCTTCTACGCCTACCTCAAGAAGGAACTGGACGCAGCCCGGCTGGTCTGACGCGGCAGCGGGCCGCGGACTGCATGTCCGAAAATGATCGAAAGCCGTCCTGGACGGCTACGGCGAATGATCCACAGCCCAGGCACCATGGCAACCATCGTTTGACACCACCGATGGAGCCCCGATATGAAAAGCTGTCTGATTGTGATCGACGTGCAGGAATCCTTCCGGCACCGCCCCTATTCCACCGAACGCGACATGCCCGCCTACCTCGCCGCACAGAATGCGCTGATCGCCGGCTGCGCGGAGCGCGGCGTGCCGGTGCTGCGCGTGCTGCACAACGACGGGCCCGAGACGCCGGACAACCCTTTCGCCATGGCCTCGGGCCAGGTACGGCCGCTGGAGGGCCTTACGGCCTTCGACGAGGCGGCGTGCTTCGTCAAGCACCGCCACAGCGCGCTGGTGGGCACGGGCCTGGACGTCTGGCTGACGCAGCACGGCATCCAGCGGCTGATCGTGAGCGGCATCCGCACCGAGCAGTGCTGCGAAACCACCACCCGCCATGCCTCCGACCTCGGCTGGCAGGTGGACTACGTGACCGAGGCCACGCTGACCTACGACATGCAGCAGCCTGACGGCACGCCGCTCGCCGCCGCCGACATCAAGGCCCGCACGGCGACCGTGCTGGCCGGACGCTTCGCCACGCTCTGCACGGTGGAACAGGCCCTGGCCCGCGCCGGAGCGCCGGCATGAGTGCCCCCGCCACGCTGCGCGTCGCCCTGCTGGCCTTCGACGAGGTCGAGGCACTGGACCTGGCCGGCCCCTACGAAGTGTTCACCACCGCTACCCGCATGGCGGCGCGGCTGACACCCGAGGCGCCCGCGCCCTTCGAGGTGTTCTGCGTGGCCCGCTCGCCCCAGGCCGTGCGCGCCCGGGCGGGGCTGCGCGTGCTGCCGGAGGCCGGCTTCACCATGGCCCCGGTGGCCGACGTGCTCATCGTGCCCGGCGGTGTCGTCGATGAAGCGCGGCAGTGCCCGCGCACCCTGGAATGGATCGCCCGCACTGCCGCGCAGGCGCGCATCACCGCGGCGGTCTGCACCGGGGCCTTCCTGCTGGCCGAGGCCGGCGTGCTCACCGAAGGCGAGGCCACCACGCACTGGGAAGACGCGGCCGACCTGCGGGCGCAGTTCCCCGCGCTGCAGGTGCGCGAGGGCCTGCGCTGGGTGGAGCAGCCGGGCGGGCGGCTCTTCACCTCGGCCGGCATCAGCGCGGGCATGGATTTGAGCCTGCATCTGGTCGAACGCCTGGCGGGCCGCACGCTGGCGCTGCGCACCGCGCAGCAGATGGATTACGCATGGAACGAGAACCCTACGACGGCACCGGCGGCGGCCTGATCCGCGTCGTCTTCATCCTGCTGGAGGACAGCCTGGTGCTCGACTGGGCCGGGCCGGCCGAGGCGCTGCGCATCGCCAACCAGAGCCTGCGCGCGGCGGGGCAGCCCGAGCGCTTTCGCATCGAATTCGCCGGCCCGTCGCCGACGGCGCGCGGATCGGTGGGCGTGCAGCTCGCGCAGATCGCTCCGCTGCCCGAGCGCTGGGATGCAGACGAAGACGCCTGGATCGTGCTGCTGGGCCAGCCGGGCCGCACCATCGACGTGGGCAGCGACGACGCCCGCTCCCTGCTGCACTGGCTGCGCGGCCAGCGCCTGGCCGCAGGGCGGCTGGAACTGGTCACCATCTGCGCGGGTGCGGTGCTGGCGGCCCACGCGGGCCTGCTGGCCGGGCGCCGCGCCACCACGCACCACCAGCATCTGGACGAGCTGCAGGCCGCCGAGCCGCGCTGCGACGTGGCGGCCAACCGGGTGTTCGTGGCCGACGGGCCTGTGCATAGCAGCGCGGGCGTGACCACCGGCATCGACCTGATGCTCGACCGCATCGCCGCCACCTGCGGCCCGGCGGTGGCAGCCCAGGTGGCGCAGACCATGGTGGTGGCCATGCGGCGCGGCCCGCACGACCCGGAGCTATCGCCCTTCTTGCATTACCGCGACCACCTGCACGCCGCGCTGCACCGGGTGCAGGACGCGGTGGGCCAGCAGCCCCGGGCCGGCTGGACGGTGCCGACGATGGCCGAGGTGGCGCACACCTCGCCGCGCCATCTGACGCGGATCTTCATCGAGCATGCGGGCATCGCCCCGCTGGAATACCTGCGACGCATCCGGCTCGCGGTGGCGGAGGCGGCCCTGCGCTCGGGCCGCAGCGTGGCGCAGGCGGCCGATCTGGCGGGCTTCAGTTCCGATACGCAGCTGCGCCGCGCCTGGCATCAGTTCGGCAGGCCGGGCACGCCGTCGGCGCCCGGCGCGCACTGAGCCGGCCGGGGCTCGGAACCCGTGCAAGGTCCTAGTAGCGTTCGGGCACGTACATGTCCGCCGGCACGGGCTGGCGGAAGTATTCGGGGTTGCGCACACGCTCGGGCAGCACCACCTCGGGGTGCGGCACCTCGGCATAGGGCAGTTGCTCCAGCAGGTGGGCGATGCAGTTCAGGCGCGCCTTCTTCTTGTCCACCGCCTGCACCACCCAC
>Ga0105242_10000454_pt1 | contig 32662 bp, 29 predicted proteins | sample KBSM24metaG_FD_81521 | JGI IMG/M metagenome (GOLD analysis project Ga0105242, IMG submission 81521) | Miscanthus rhizosphere microbial communities from Kellogg Biological Station, Michigan, USA - KBS M2-4 metaG | ecosystem: Host-associated > Plants > Roots > Rhizosphere > Soil | place...
ACGTCAAGGACCCCCTGCTCCATCCACTCGGGGTCCATGTACTGCGGATACACACACAGCCGCTCGGTCAGCGCGTACCCCCGCGGCGCCAGCTCCTTGCGGACCTGGTGCGGCGACGGAAACGGCTCCTCCGGCGAGATGTGATCCCCATTGGCGGACAGCCCACCGAGGTCAGTAGCACCCGCCTCGACCAGCTCCGGCCAGAACTCCGAGAGATTCGGCGGCACCTGCACCCCCACATCCGGCATCAACCGCCGGCACTCGGCGATCAGCCGCTTGATCTCGTCCACTGAGACCGGGTCGGCCCACGGGGGGAAGGGTGGGGCGTCCTCCGAACGTTTTGCGGAACTTTGCCTCTGCGGCTGCACGGACGACCCCCCACGCTCCTCAAAGGATCCGAGTGAGGAGGATGCCCCACCCTTCCCCCAGCGCGCCCGCGCCGCCTCATCCGCGATCTCAGCCACCTCCGCCCCGTAGTACCGCGGATGCGGGACGAAGTTCTGGATGATCACCTCCTGCAGGTGACCGTGGCGTTGGTGGACAGTGGCAAGCGCTTCGAGGGATTCGACGCGCTCCTGCTCGGTCTCGCCGATCCCGACCAGGATGCCGCTGGTGAACGGGATGCGCAGTTCGCCGGCCGCCTCGATCGTGGCGAGGCGAGCGGCTGGGTGCTTCGTGGGACTCCCTGCGTGGACGGTCTCCATCAGCCGCTCGGAGACGCTCTCCAGCATCAGGCCCTGTGAAGCCGTCACCTCCCGCAGGCGGGCCAGGTCCCCCTTCTCCAGCACGCCGATGTTGGTGTGCGGGAGCATGCCGCGCTCCAAGGCGCGTTCGCAGGCCCAGACGACGTAGGACGTGAAGTCGTCGTGGCCCCACTCGGCCAATCGGGCAGCGACGACGGGATTGACCTCCGGTCGCTCCCCGGTGAGGACGAGCAGCTCCTTGGCGTTGCGTTTCAGCGCCTGGTCGAGCTGCCGTTCGACCTCCTCAGGCGGGTGGACGTGCGCCTGGTGCGTCGCAAAGGCGCAGTACTTGCAGTAGCACTGGCAGGTACGGGAAAGAGAGAGCGTGAAGTTCCGCGAGAAGGTAACCCGGCGCACGCTCGCCAAGCTACTGAAACCGCCGGGCCGGCATGGCCCGGCGGCTCAGTCAAGCGGGGTCTAGGAAGCGGTGCTCGGTTTCTTGGCGCTGGCTTTGATCGGCTCCGGCGACTCGGTCGGGGGCGCGCCACCCGGCTCGAGCACGAAGCGGAATACGGCGGCTGCCAACAGCGAACCGATGATCGGGCCGACGAGGTAGGGCCAGACGCCGCCCCAGGTGTTGCCGACCAGAGCGGGGCCGAACCAGCGGGCGGGGTTGTAGGAGCCGCCGGTCAGCGGGCCGCCGACCATGACGATGAAGCCCAGGGTGGTGCCGATTGCCAGCGGCGCCCACTCCTTGAAGCTCTTTTTCGAGAAAACGGCGGCGAGGATGACGAGGACGAGGCAGAAGGTGCCGATCGCCTCGACGACCATGCCAGCGGTCTTATTGGCGAGCAGGCCGCTGACCTGGGGCGCGCCGTAGTGCGTGGCGCGACCCTCGTCGAGCAGCAGGCTCTTGGTCAGCAGAGCGCCGAGGACACCGCCCGAAAGCTGGGCGAGGATGTAGATCAGCGCGTCAAGCGGGGCGATCCGTTTGATCACCGCAGCGGCAAGGGTCACCGCCGGGTTGAAGTGACCACCGCTGACGACCCCAAACATCACGATCAGGCCGAACAACAGGAAGGCGTGGACGAGGCCGATGACGGCGAAGTCGGAGCCAAACTGGGACTGGCTCCCGGTCGAGACGAAGAGCACGACCACACTGGTGATGAAAAAGACCAGCAAAAGCGTGCCGATCAGCTCGGCAAGATATGCGGCTAGACCTCGTTCCTGCACTCTCTCCTCCTCGTTCCCACTTCGATCGGTAAGCGGCGGCAGTCTACCCATATTCGCTTAATGAACTAGGTTGCCGGCCAGATGAGAGGGGCTGTCGCGCTGCTGGCGGCCGCCCTGCTGCTCGCCGGCATCGCCGGCTGCGGCGGGAGCGGTGCGGAACCGGGCGTGCCGAAAGGCGCGACGCTCGTGCTCGATTTCACCCCCAACGCGGTCCACAGCGGCATCTACGCGGCGCAGGAGCAGGGCTTTTACCGCGACGCCGGAGTCGACCTGACGATCCGCCAGCCCGGCGAATCAACCGATGCTCCGAAGCTGCTCGCCGCCGGCCGCACCGACTTCGCGATCCTCGACATCCACGACCTCGGCATCGCCCGCGAGCGTGGCCTCAACCTGGTCGGGGTGATGCCGATCGTGCAGCGGCCGCTGGCAGCGGTGCTCGCCCGCGGCGACGGGCCGGTGCACCGGCCCCGCCAGCTCGCCGGCCACACGGTCGGGGTCACCGGACTGCCCTCAGACGAAGCGGTGGTCAACTCCGAGGTCAGCGCCGATGGCGGCGACCCGGCGGCGGTCGACGAGGTGACGATCGGCTTTAACGCCGTCTCGGCCCTCGCCGCCGGCAGGGTTGACGCCGCCACCGGCTTCTGGAACGCCGAGGGCGTGACGCTGCGGCGTCAGGGCGTCCCGATCCGCACTTTCAAGGTCAACGAATATGGCGCCCCGCCCTACCCCGAGCTGATCCTCACTACCTCGGCGAAGACCCTGCACCGCGATCCGGAGCTGGTCGAAGCGGTGGTCGGCGCCAGCCGCCGCGGCTACGCCTACGCGCTCGCCGATCCCGCTACCGCGCTGGATGACCTGATCGCCGCCGACCCCGCTCTCAACCGAGCCGAACAGCGCGCGCAGCTCGCAGCCCTCGGCGACGACCTCCGCCCCCTCCCCTTCGATCCCGCCGTGCTCCGCGCCTGGGCCGCCTGGGACCTAGAACACGAACTGCTGAAGCGACCGCTCGACGTCGACGCGGCCTTCGACCTCAGCTCTGGCTGAGCAGTCCCTCGACCAATTGCGGCATTTCGCGGGCCAGCCGCGAGCGCGGCACCACCAGGTCGACCCCGGCCGCCTCGGCCGCCTGCCGCGTCTCGACTTCGACGTGCGAGTAGTAGCCCAGCACCGGCACCCCAAGCCCGACCAGCGCCTCCGGGTTCTCGACGTCGAGGTCGGCGACGATCAGCTCGGCCTCGCCAAGCGGTGCCTCTTGCAGCGAGGGCGACAGCGTCACCTCGTGGCCGGCGGCGCTGAGCGTTGCCTCGACCTTGCTGCCGAGCATCAGGTCCGCGGCGACAGCCACGACCCTGGCCATCAGCGCCCCACTAGATCGAGCGCCGCTGGCGGAACTCCTGCCGGACGCTTTCCGGCCGGCCCCACATCTGCACGACCTCGGCCCGGCCCTCGCGCACGTCGACGACCCGCAGCTCGCCGGCGACGGCCTCACTGTCGAGCTTGGCGAGCACACCCTTGACCGACTGCGGCGCCGCCGCGTGTCCGAAGCTGCGGGCAATCGGCAGGCGCCAATGCCAGTCGCGCTTCGAGTACGGCTGGGCGTTGACCTGGCTGAGCCAGACGGCGGTGTCGATGTAGCGGTCCTCGTCGTCGATCCGCAGATCGAGTTCGAGGTCGGTCCAGTCAGCCGGCAGGGCGTCGAGGACGCGCTGAAAGTCATCGGCGAGAGCCACGGCGGAAGCCTAGCGCGGCAGCGCCGTGCCGCCGAAGCGGCGCCGGAGACGACGGTGTCGGTGGCGGAAGACGGCGGCGAAGAGGGGGCTCAGCAACGTTCCCGGCAGTGGCGGTCGCGGTTCCCAGGCGATCCGGTCAACAAGGACCGTCCCGATCCCCCCAGGATTGATCGTGCGCTCGTGTTCCCAGCTGCGCTGCGAGAGCATCGTCGAGCGCTCCAGGAAGCCACCCTCGGGGTCGATGCGGGCCAGGCCGATCTCGTCGTAGTCGACCGGGATCAGGCCGAAGGCGAGTAGCCAACTGCGCCCCACCGGGCCGGGCTGCAGGGAGTGGACATCGAGCCCGTCGGCCCCGCGCGGCACGGTCATTCGCAGCCAGGGTGCCATCTCGTCGTTGATCCCCGCCGCGCTCAACGCCCAGGCGGCGACCTCGCCCGGCGGGGCGGCGAGCGTCGAGCCGACCCGGGCTTCGGCCCGCCGCCGCATCAGCCGAGGAACACCTGGTAGAGCAGGAAGACGTTGAGGGCGATGATCAAGGCCGCCAGGACGCCGGCCAACGCGGTCAGCCAGCGCGGATTGACCAGGCCTCCCATCACCTCGCGGTCGGCAGCAATCATCAGCAACGGCACCAGCGCGAAGGGAATGCCGAAGGAGAGCACGACCTGGCTTGCGACCAGGGCGTCGGTGGGGTCGATGCCGATCGCCAGCACCAGCAGCGCCGGCGTCAGGGTCAGGGCACGGCGCAGGAAGAGGGGGATGCGGCGACGGATGAAGCCCTGCATCACCACCTGCCCGGCCATCGTCCCGACCGACGAAGAGGCGAAGCCGGAGGCCAACAGGGCGACCCCGAAGATGATCGCGGCGCGTTCGGAGACCAGCGCCTTCAGGCCGTCGAAGGCGCCGTCGATCGAGTCGACCCCAGTCAGGCCGCTGCTGTGGAAGAGGGCGGCGGCGACGAGCATCATCGAGAGGTTGACCAGACCGGCCAGCGAGAGGGCGATGATCACGTCGACCTTCTCGAAGCCGAGGATTTTCTTTTTCTCGCGGCCATCGCGACCGACGATGCGCCGCTGGGTCAGCGCCGAGTGCAGATAGATGACGTGCGGCATCACCGTCGCACCGATGATCCCGGTGGCGAGCAGCAGGCTCTCGGTGCCGGAGAAGCCAGGGATGAAGAGGTGGCGGGCGATTTCACTCGCCTGCGGCTTGGCGTCGAACAGCTCGATCACGAAGGAAGCGACGACGACGCCGACCAAGACCGTGATCCCGGCCTCGAGGCGGCGGAAACCGGCTTGCTGGAGGCCGAGGATCGCAAAGGCGCCGATCCCGGCGATCACCCCGGCTGGGAACAGCGGGATGCCAAAAAGGAGGTTGAGCCCGAGCGCGGCACCGACCACCTCGGCGATGTCGCATGCCATCGCCACCAGCTCCGCCTGCAACCAGAGGCCGATCGAGGTGCGGCGCGAGAAGCGCTCGCGGCAAAGCTCGGCGAGGTTCTTGCCGGTGGCGATACCGAGCTTGGCCGACTGGGTCTGCACCAGCATCGCGATTAGGTTGGCCGAGAGCACCACCCAGAGCAGCAGGTAGCCGAACTTGGCGCCGCCGGCAATGTTGGTGGCGAAGTTGCCGGGGTCGATGTAGGCGACGGCGGCGATGAAGGCGGGGCCGAGAAAGGGCCAGATCCGCCCGACCCCACGGCTGTGCCCGTCCAGCGAGCGCCGCGCCGCGGCGTTGACAGCTGCCTCGCCCGGGAGGACGTCCTCGACCGTCGCCTCCCGAAAGCCCGGCGGTGGCTTCATTGCGGCGGCCCCGCCCCGCGCGGGGGCGGGAGCAGGTCGGGACCGGGAATCGGGGTGCCGTGGGGGTCGTGGCTCGGTTCACCGAGCTTGGCGGCGATCAGTATCTCCAGCTCCTCGGAGATGTAGTGCTCGAGCACCTCGGCCTCGTCGTGGACCTGGTCGCGCGGCATTCCCAGCGCCTCCGCCAGGTAGGCCTCGATCAGGCGGTGGTGGCGGATCACCTCCAGGGCGACCTTCTCCCCCGCCTCGGTCAGGCTGACGCCCTTGTATGGCAAGTAGTCGACCAGGCCGAGACCGGCCATCTTTTTCAGCATCGAGGTGGCGGTCGCGGGCGTAACGCCGAGCCGCTGCGCGACCTCGCCGTTGAGCACGAGGCGGTCGCGGGCGGGTGCGATCGCGTAGATCGCCTTCGCGTAATCCTCGATCGCGGCGGAGGTATCGGGAGGTTTTGACATATCTAAATCGCGAGTTTAGACACATCTAAAAAAGCGCGGCGCCGGGACCTTCCTAAGATCCAGCTATGACCGATCTTTCGCTTCTCGAGGTCGACGCCCAATACCGCCAGCTCCGTGAGGAGTGTGGGTTGCTCGATCGGGAGCGGGGGATGGTGCTCGTCTCCGGGCCCGACGGCGCGGAGTACCTGCAGGGGCAGCTGACCAACGACGTCGAGGCGCTGGCGGTCGGCGAGGGGCAGTACGCGGCGTTGCTGGATCGCAAGGGGCATATGCAGGCGGACATGCGGGTCCTGCGACAGGCCGAGGAGGAGATCTGGGTCGACACCGAGCCGGAGGCGCTGGCAGCGGCGCTGCGGCACCTGACGATGTACTCGATCGGTCGGGATGTGACCGTCGCCGAGGTCGGCGAGGAGAGCGCAATCCTCTCCTTGATTGGGCCGCGAGCCTTCGAGATCGCTGGCGGCGCCGTCCTCCCCGAGCACGCCAACGAGGCGGGATCGCTGGCCGGGGTCAATTTCCTGGCGGTCGGGGCGCGTGCCGGGGTCGACCTGATCGTCGCCTCTGACAAGAAGGAGCAGCTGCGCGCCGCGCTGCTCGACGCCGGCGCTGCCGAGGTCGGTGCCGAGGCGGCGGAGATCCTCCGCGTCGAGGCCGGTGTCCCCCGCTTCGGATCGGAGATGACGAGCGAGACGATGCCCGCCGAGGCGGGGATCGTCGAGGAGGCGGTCAGCTTCACCAAGGGCTGTTACATCGGCCAAGAGACGGTCGCCCGCCTGCACTACAAGGGCAAGCCGAACCGGCACCTGCGCGGCCTGCGACTGAGCGCCGCTGCCGAGCCCGGGACCGCGCTGCTGCTCGGCGAGAAGGAGGTGGGCCGGCTTGGCAGCACCGCCCTCTCCCCCGCCCTCGGCCCGATCGGGCTGGCGATCCTGCGGCGCGAGGCGGAGCCGGGTGCCGAGTTGGCCCTAGGTGAAGATGGCGTTACGGCTCGCGTAGTCGACTTGCCCTTCGGTTAGATTCCGCCCCGATGGGTCGTGGGAGAGCAAGGCGTGGGGCGCCCCGGGCTGCGGCCGCTGGCGTCCTCGGCGCGCTGGCGCTGCTGGCGGCCGGCTGTGGTGCCCAGACCCACCCCAACGAGGCGCGCCCGCAGGTCCCGACCCGAGTCGCGGTGACGATCGGCCCCAAGGGGGTCGAAGTGCAACCGCCCCGGATCGCCTTCGGCCCCGAAAAGAGCCAGCAGATCCCCCAGAACCAGAATCACGCGCAGCCGCCGATCAAGACGAAGAAGCCGCTGACGGTGGTCCTCGTCGCTGCTAACCAGACCGCCAGGGACACCAAGCTCGAGCTCCACGGCCGGGTCAACGCCAGCTCCCAGACGATCCCCGCCCGCAGCCCCGGCAGCCTGCAGACCGACCTTCCCACCGGCACCTACACGCTCACCTCCAGCGGCGGTGGCGGCGCCGGCAAGCTCGTCGTCGGCCCCTACCGGGCCTCCTCGAAAAACGATCTCCTGTTGCCCTGAGGAGGAGCGCGGGCGCGAAGCCCACGCCCCTCTGGGTGCCGAACCGATCGTCGCCCGTCGCTAGCCGACGTCGACCGGGATCTGCGGGCCCTCGACTCCGTTGTTGTCGAAGAAGCCGCGCATTGTGTAGTTGCCTGTCAGCGTGATCGGCAGGTGCTGGGTTTCCGGATTACCCCCGCAGATCGCCCCGCCGACACCGAGTGTGGCGCGGGCTGTGAACTTGGCGTTCACTGTCGCGTCGACGTCCGGGATCATCCCCGCGCCGGCTGTGTTGTGGTAGATCCCGGCCGGAACGGGGCCCTGCGGGCCGATGTCGTATGTGCATGTGGAGATGTTGGCCGCGTGCAGGAAAGCGTTTTCGTAGACGTGGATTTCGATCTGCTGCCCCGCTGGGCAGTTGATCCACGCCTGCATCGTGCCTGTCGTCGGCAGTGAGCCTGTCGTACCCGGGCGGGTGAAACCGAATGTGTAGTCGCAGCCGTTGAGTGTGACTGTGACCGGTGTGAGGCCGCCCGGTTCAGAGCTGCAGTTGTTGTATGTGGGCTGGAATGTGACCGGGTCGGTCGGCCCGAACAGTGTCGCGTCGAGGTTCGAGGCACAGGTGACGGTCCGGATCGGCGCCGCGCCGACGTCGAAGGTGACGCCGCCCTGTTGTTCGCCTGTGACGATCGACGGGAACCCCGCGGTTGTCAACACCCCTGTTTCCGCCTGGGCCGCCGCCGGTGCCACCACCGCCAGGGCCGCCGCGCAGAGCGCCAGCCCGAGGATCTTGAACTTGCGAGTCATCTGACTCCCCTTTCACTTCAGACGCCCGGAATTGGACGAGCGGCGAGTCTCCCCGACTGGTAAAGGAAAACAAAGTGGTTTGCGTGTCGCGCTTCCGCACGCGCGTAACCCCGCTGCAAGCGGCTTTTCAGATTTGCGGTCGCGTCTGGAGCGCTCGTCACCATCGGTGGCCGTGACCGTTGTGCTCTCGATAGCCGCAGTTCTGCTCGCCGCCGGGCTGGTCTATCTGCTCCTCTCCAGGCGCGAAGAGCCTGCCGAGTTGCCGGATCTCGGCGCCGCCGTCCAGGAAGCCGCAGCGAGGGCGGTCGCCGAGTCGTTGCCGGGGCTACTCCAGGCAAACGACGAGGCCCGCAAGCTCGACGCCAAGACCGCCGAGGCGGCATTGGCCCAGCGCCAGGCGGAGATCGACAAGGGCCAAGCCGAAATCAAAGGCCTGGCCGAGCGGATCGCCCGCGGCCAGGAGAAGATCGAGAAAGAGGTCCAACGCCGCGGCGAAACCGACCTGCAGACGCGGACCCTGGTTGAGCAGGTAGGCCAGACCGTCGGCAACCTCAACGCCGAGACCGCCGGCCTCAAGAAGGCGCTGCGCCAGCCGCAGACTCGCGGCCAGTGGGGCGAGCTGCAGTTGCGCCGCTGCGTCGAGATCGCCGGCATGACCGAGCACGTCGACTTCGAGCTGCAGGAGACCCTGCACACCGAAGAGGGGCGGCTACGACCCGACGCCCGCTTCCTGCTTCCCGAGGGGCGCAGCTTCGTCGCCGACTCGAAGGTGCCGTTGGACGCCTTTCTCGACGCCCAAGAGGCCGAGGTCGAGGGCGAGCGGCTGGCCCAACTGGAGCGCCACGCCCGTCAGGCGCGCGAGCACGTGCGGGCGCTCAGCTCCAAGGATTATCAGGGCCAGTTCAAGCCGGGAGAGACCCCCGACCTGGTGATCTGCTTCATCCCCAACGAGCCGGCCCTGCACGCCGCCTTCGCCGCCGACCCGACGCTCTTCGACTACGCGCTGGAGCGCAACGTCCTGGTCGTCAGCCCGACCTCGCTGGTCGGGCTGCTGCGAACCATGGAGCTCGGCTGGCGCCAGGAGCGGATGGTCGCCGAGGCGGCCGAGATCGCCAGGGCGGCCAGCACCCTGCACACTCGCTTCTCGAAGTTCCTCGGTGACTTCGACACGCTCGGCAAACGCTTGGAGTCGGCGACCAAGGCCCACAACTCGGCGGTCGCCTCGATGGAGGGACGACTCCTACCTCAACTGCGCAAAGTCGAGGACCTCGGCATTGCCTCCGGCAAGGAGATCGAGCCGCCCGAACCGGTCGAGATCACCGTTCGCCAGATCAGCGCGCCGGAGCTGCGTGAGGCACCGGACGCCGCCGACGCCGCCTAGCGGCGCCACCCTCCCGGTCTGACTAGGATTCGCCGCAGCTTTCGCAATCCCGAACCGGAGGACAACCCTTGGCCGTTGACACCAGCGCAGTCGCGAAGTTGGACGTGGAGCCCGGCACCCTGCCGGAGACGATGGCCGCGTGGGTGATCCGACAGGAGCGCGAGGGGGAGCCGAAAGACGCCTTCCAGCTCGAGCAGATCGAGGTCCCGGAGCCCGGTGCCTTCGAGGTGATCGTGCGGGTGATGGCCGCCGGCGTCAACTTCAACAACGTCTGGGCCTCGCTCGGCAAACCGGTCTCGGTCTTCGGCTACGGCGACCACCCCGAATACGGGCACCACATTGGCGGCTCCGACGCCTCCGGGGTCGTCTGGAAGGTCGGCGAGGGCGTGACCCGCTGGAAGCCCGGCGACGAGGTCGTGATCCACTGCAACCAGGCCTCCTACGAGGACGTCGAGGTGCACGGGCTCGACCCGCTGGCAGCTCCTAGTCAGCGGATCTGGGGCTACGAGACCACCTGGGGCTCCTTTGCTCAGTTCACCAAGGTCCAGGCCCAGCAGCTGCTGGCGAAGCCGCGCAACCTCTCCTGGGTCGACTCCTCCGCCTACGGGCTCACCTACTTCACCGCCTACCGGATGCTGATGGACCAGTGCAAGCTGCAGGCCGGCCACAACGTCCTGATCTGGGGCGCTGCCGGCGGTCTCGGCGTCTTCGCCGTGCAGCTCTGCAAGGCGGCCGGCGCCAACGCGGTCGGCGTCGTCTCCTCCGATGAGAAGGGCGAGCTGGTCAAGCAGCTCGGCGCCGTCGACTACATCAATCGCAACGAATTCGGCGCGATGATGCGGACCAAGGACAATCTCACCGACCCGGCCGCTGACAAGGAGCGCTTCCGGGCCTCACGCGAGTTCTCCAAGAAGCTGCAGGGGATCCTTGGTGACGCCCCCGACATCGTCTTCGAGCACGTCGGCCAGGCGACCTTCCCAACCTCGGTCTACGTCGTCAAGCCATTCGGCAAAGTCGTCATCTGCGGCGCCACCTCGGGCTTCCAGCTCGACTTCGACGTCCGCTACCTGTGGATGCGCCAGAAGCAGATCATCGGCTCGCACTTCGCCAACGCCTACGAGTGCATGCGCGCCAACCAGCTGATGGCCGAGGGCAAGGTGCGGCCGGTGCTCTCAGAAACGATGGGCTTCGACGGGGTGCCCCACGCGCACCAACTGATGCACGAAAACAAGCACCTCGGCAAGATCTCGATCCTCGTCGGCGCCGAATCGGAGGACGAGGGCAAGCACGAGGACGGACCGGGCGCAATCCGCGCCGAGGTCGGCGCCTAGCGGCGCCGAAAGTACGACGCGAAAGGGCTATCAAGATGGTTGAGGTCTGCACTCTCGACTGGCACATCGCCCCCTTCCGGGCCGATCGCTGGCTCGATGTCTGGGAGTCGGCGGCGGCGAAGATGCCCGCCTACGGCGCCAAGAGCTGGTCGCTGATCCGCGCGATCGATGACCCGCTCTCCTTCCGCCAGACCTCGATCTGGGAGAACCGCAAGGACTTCGAACGGTATTGGTTCTCGGACGAGATCGAGCAGGCACGAGCGGCCGTGATCGACCTCTACGACATCCCGCTGCTGCCCGCCTGGCACACCCTGGTCGCCGCCGAGTAGCGGTCCCAGCGTCCTTCCGCGCAGCCACTGGCGGGCGGCTCAGCGCCCGACGATCTTCCAGCGCACCAGCCTCACCCGGCTCCGTCCCCCGTCGGCGTCGACCGCGTAGACGCGGAAGGAGTGCCAGCCGCGCCTGAGGTGGCGGTAGACGCGCGGCGAGCGACACGGCCCGAAGCGCCCGCCATCGAGACGACAGCGGAAACTGACGTCGGTTTCGCCGCCGAACACGAAGCGGGCGCTGGTGGCGTTGGTGCGGGCCGCTGGCCGGCGACTGACTCTCGGCAAGCCGGGCAGTCGGGCCGAGGGTTCCCCGCCCCCAGTGCTGCCACCCGTACCTCCACCGACCGCCGCGGGTGGCCCCGCGTAGATCGCCGTGTAGGTCGCCGAGGCGGTGGCGGGGACGGTATGCACGCGAGCGCCGCCGTCCGACCAGCCCTGGAACGAGTAGGAGACGCCGTTCACGACCGCGGTTTCCGGCGCGGCGACCGTCGTCGGCGAGCCTTCAATCGCCTGCAGTTCGGCCGGGGTCGTAAGCGTCTTCGTGCCAGCGACGAGGGCTACCCCGGGCGGTTCCGAGCGCAGCCCCAACGAGACCGGCCGAGCGGGGATTTTGACTGAGGCTTCGGCGCTGAGCCCGCGTTCGTCGGTCGCGGTGAGGAAGAGAGTGATGTAGGAGGGATAGTCGTGATCGGGAGCGGCGAATTCGCCCGCTTCGGTCCCGGGGAAAATCTGGATCGGGTGTTCGTGGCAGTTGACCGGCCCGAACGGGCAGTGGAGCAGCCGCGCCTTCCAGTAGAGGCTCGCTTCCGGAATCGCGGCCCCAGTGCCTTCTTTGGCAGTGGCCGAGCCAGCGAACTGGATCGGCTGGCCGACGCCCCAACTCAAACTCGCCGCCGGCTCGGAGATCGTCACCTGCGGCGGCGTGTCGCCAGGGTAGATCTTCAGTGAAGCGACCGAGCTCTTCCCGGTCGTTGTGTCTTCGACCCGGACCGCGACGGTGACGTTGGTCGCCGAGGAGTAGGTCTTGGCGATGGTCGCGCTGGTGCCGTCGTCGAACTGCCCGTCGCCGTCGAGGTCCCAGTGGTAGCTGAGCGCATCGCCAGAAGGGCCGCTCGACCCAGCGGCATCGAAGGAGACGGCGAGCGGCGTCGGCCCCCACTGCCGGTCGGCTTCGACGCGGGCGACGGGCGCGCCGGGGTCGTAAGCGATGCGGTGGACCGTGTTCGCGTAGAGGTTGGCGTAGTAGACCAAGCCGTCGGGGCCCTGCTCGAGGTCGACCCCGGGATAGGTCTCGCCTTCGGACAGGAAGGGCGTCACCGATAACGGATCGGGCTCGCCATCGTCGTCCGCGCGCATCGCGTAGATGCAACCGCGAACCGAGTCGGCGAAGAAGAGCGCGTTGTCGTATTCGCTCGGGTAGGTGTCGCCTTCGTAGAAAGCCGAGCCGGATATCGCTGAGCCGTCGAAGGTGGGGCAGGTGTCCCCCGGCGCCACTGGGGAGCTATGCGTGTAGTAGAAGAACGGCGCCGAGGTGGAACCGGAGGTCGCATAGAGCCGTTCGCAGGCGTTTAGACCGAGGACCTGAAACTGGTAGTTGGGTTCCAGGCCTTCGTAGCAAGGCCAGCCCGAGTTGTAGGCGCCGGCGGCTCCGATCGGGAGGCGGTCGATCTCCTCATCGTCGCCGTTGCCGACATTGTTGACGAAGAGCTCGCCGAGGCGCGGGTTGAGGACGAAGCGGAAAGGGTTGCGGAAGCCGAAGCCGACGATCCGCCGTGCGTTCGCGTTGAGGCTGGCGGCGAACGGATTGCCGGGCCAGCCTTCGCCGGTGTTGGGGTCGATCCGCACGACGGTGCCATCGAGGGTGACCTGTCCGTTGGCACGGAGGATGCTCTGCGAGCGCAGCGAGCCGCCTTCGGCGTTCTTGTCTTCGGCCGACAGCGGCACGCCCTTGGTCCCGTCCGGATCGCCACAGCGATTGTCGAACTGGCCGTAGTCGGGCACCGTGAAGATCGCGCCCTCACCACCGCTGGCGAAGAGTGCGCCTTCGGGTCCGAACTGGAGGTTGCCGATCGAATGGGTGGTCGATTGCTCACACCAGTCTTCGAGCAACAGATGCTCCTCCGGCACTCCCCCGGAGGCTTTCGCGTGGTTGCCTTCGGCGGTCAGCCGAACCAGGCGGCCACTGACCATGCACTTGTTTTCTTCCGGGCAAGAATCGCCTTCGAAGGCGGTCGGGCCGCTGCCAGTCGAAGGCCACTTCGGTACTTCCCCGGCCGGCGCCCCGAGTTCGTGATTGAACGTGTAGAGCGCGTAGACGTAGGGGCGGCCTTCGTCGAACTTCGGGTCGAGGGCGAGCCCAAGCAGCCCGTGGTCGCCGTTGTCATAGACCTCCTTGGCGAGGTTGGCGAAAACGTCGGGGGTCGCGTTGGGCGCGCTTTCCTTCGGATAGACGGCGATCTTGCCGCCCTTGAGGGCGACGAAGGTGCGCCCGTCGGGGGCGAATTTGAAGTTGGTCGGCTGTTCGAGCCCAGGCTGGCCGAGTTCGAAGGCGACTTCGTCCTGAAACCCGGAGGGCAGCGAGGTCGCCCCGGCCTCAGCGGCGAAGAGGGTCAGCAGCAGCCCCAGCACGGCAAGCGCAGCGGTGGCGAGCAGCCGGTGGCGAGGCAGCCTCAAGCGCGCTCCAGCGGGGCCATCGTCAGGCCGGCCGCCTCGAGCTGCTCCCAGTAGTGCTCGGCCGGCTCGCGAGGACCGGTCCAGACGGTCGCCTGTCCACTGTTGTGGATCGTGTCGGCCATCCGGTGGCCCTGGCCGAGGTCGACACCAGGCAGGACGCTGGCCAGCGTCCGCGCCACGTGGTCGAAGGTGTTGTGGTTGTCGTTGCGGACGATCACGCGCCAGTTGCCACCGAGTCCTGAGTCGGGGCCAGCCGTTCGCGGTCGCTCGACGGTGGTCGTCGACATAGCTCGCGAATTATGCAGGCCGCGCCCCCTGCGACAACATCTCGTTCTCAAGGAAGCACCAAGCACGAGCCGAACAACTGAGCAGGAGTGAGCAGACCCCAGGACAGCCGCTTTCCCTACCTGCCGGGCGTCGACGCGCTGCGGGCGTTGGCCGTACTCGCGGTCTTCCTGTACCACGCCGGGGTCGGCTGGATGCCGGGCGGGTTCCTCGGCGTCGACGTCTTCTTCGCGATCAGCGGCTACCTGATCACCTCACTCTTGCTGCGTGAGTTCCGCCGCGACGGACATCTGCGGCTGGGCCGCTTCTGGCTGCGCCGAGCGCGGCGGCTACTGCCCGCTGTCGGCGTCCTGATCGCCCTGACGATGGTGCTGGCGGCGATCGTCGAGCCGGACCGGATCGACCAGCTGCGCGGCGACGCGGTCGCCTCCCTCCTCTACTTCGCCAATTGGCACTTCATCTACGGCCACGAGTCCTACTTCGAATCGTTCCAGCGGCCCTCGCTTTTCCGCCACCTCTGGTCGCTCTCGGTCGAGGAGCAGTTCTACCTCTTCTGGCCACTGCTCTTCGCCGCCGGGATGAAGCTGTTCGGCCGTACCCGGCTGCTGCTCGGGGTCCTCGCCGGCGCCCTCGCCTCGGTGGTGCTGGCCTGGCTCCTCTTCGACCCCGGCCACGACGCCTCGCGGGTCTACTACGGGACCGACGCGCACGCCGTCGGCCTACTCGCTGGCGTCGCCCTGGCGCTGGTCTGGAGCCCGATCGAGCTGCGCCGCCACCGCTCCGGGCCGCTGGTCGGGCCGATCCTCGACGGGCTCGGCGTGCTGGCGCTCGGCTACCTGCTGCTCGCCTTCCTCCACGTCCACGACTACGACCTTGCCCTCTGGCACGGTGGTTACCTCTGGCTGGCGCTGGCGACGGCTCTGTTACTAGCGAGCCTGGCCCACCCGGCGGCAAGGCTCGGCACCCTGCTCGGCCGCGGACCGGTGATCTGGCTCGGCCTGCGCAGCTACAGCTTCTATCTCTGGCACTGGCCGGTGCTGGCGCTGACCAGACCCGGGGTCGACATCTCCCTCCCCCGCGGGGTTCTCATCCCCCTGCAGCTGCTGGCGGTGCTGGCCCTCGCCGGCCTCTCCTACCGCTTCGTCGAGCTGCCCTTCCAGGGCAAGGCGAAGCTGCCGGCGCTGCCGGCCGGCTGGTTGCGGGTGGCGCGACCGGCGCTGGTCGCCGGGGTGCTCGCGGTGGTCCTCTTCGTTGGCTGGAGCGGCCTCTTCGACGGCGGCTCGCACCGAGCCGCCGCCGCCGCCTCGACCGCCACGGTCGCGAAGCTAGGAACGAAGCCGCCCGCGGAGCCCGATCGGCTACCAACTGAAGGAGGCTCGACGGCATCGCAGAGCCCGCCGCGGATCATCGCGATCGGCGACTCGGTGATGATCGGCGCCGAGGAAAGGCTGGCAGCGCGGCTCGGGCCGGGCTTCTCGATGGACGCCAAGGTCGGCCGCCAGGCGGACGAGTTCGTCGCGATCGCCCAGCGGATCAAGCACGAAGGGCACCACCCCGACGCGATGATCATCCAGATGGGCGATAACGGCCCGCTTTACGGGTCGGAAATGGAAGCGCTGCAGAAGGCGACCTCGGAGGTCGGCGAGCTCTTCCTGATCAACGATCACGCGCCGGTCAGCTGGGTCGACGAGTCCAACCGTGCGCTCGCCGAAGCAGCCGAAGACTGGCCGCACACGACCTTGGTCGACTGGGCCTCCGCCGCCGCGGCGGGCGGCGACGGGCTCTTCTGGGACGGCATCCACCTCACTCCCGGCGGCGCCGGCGTCTACACCCGGCTCGTCGCCGGGATGGTGGGGACCAGGCTCAGCGACGCCGAGCTGGCGGCGAAGCAGCCACGCAGCGGCCGTGCTGCAGGGGCTGCGAACGGGGGCAGAGAACCGTCCAGTGGAAGGTCAGCGACCGCGACTCACTGACGTCGCCGGGCGCGACCGCGACCACCTCGAAGCGGTGCGATCCGGGCCGCAGGCGACGGTAGGAGCGAGGCGAGTGACAAGGGATCGCCGCCTTGGCGTCGAGCTGGCAGCGGAAGCCGGAGGCGGCCACGTCGGCGGAGAAGGCGAAGGTCGCGGTCGTCTTGCGGGTGCGTTTGGCGGGATGGCGTTCGAGCCTGGCGGTGGGCCTGATCGGTGGGCCCACCAGCGGCGCCGAGGACTCTCCGCCCGCGGCAGGGTGTTCTTCGGGGAAGGGTTCCGGTTCGCATCCGCCCTCGACCTTGCTGGCGCCGGCACCGCTCGGTTCGGCCCCGGCGGCGAAATGGGCGGTATAGCCGCCGGAGCAGGTCGCGTGAAGGGTGTGGACGCGGGAGCCCCCGTCGGACCAGCTGGCGAAGCCGTAATCACCGCCCCCGAGAGCGGCGGTTCCGGGAGCCGAGAGGGTGATCGTCGAGCCTTCGATCACCTGCAGCTCGAACGGTGCCTGCTCGGTCAGTAGCCCCGCACTGAGCGTCATTCCAGGCGGATCGGAGGCGATCCTCAGGCTCAGTTCGCGGGGGTAGAGAGCGACCGCCTTGCTGACGGCGAGCCCGCGCGAGTCGGTCGCGGTGAGGATCAGTTCGATGTGCGAGGGAAGATCGTGTTCGGGCGCGACGATCGTCCCGGAGGCGACCGCCGGAAAGGCCTGCAGCGGGTGCTGGTGGCAGCCTGAGAACGGGCAGTGGTAGAGGTTCGAGCTCCAGTCGAGGCTGGTGGCCGGCAGCGGCGTGCCTTGATCCTCTGCCATTCCCGAGAAGTGGATTTCCTGACCGACGCTCCAACGGAAGCTGGCCGGGTCGGCGGGCGTGAGGATCGTCGGTTCCGGCGGCGTGTCGTGCGGATAGACCGTGAGCCGGGCGACGCTGGTGGCACCCTGTCCGTCGACCACCCGCACGGCGACGGTGTGGTTGCTCGAGTCCGCGAAGCTGAGCGTCTTGGTGGCGCTCGAAGTGGGCGCTTCGAAGCTTCCGTCGTTCTGGGGATCCCATTCGTATTCGAGCGGTTCGCTATCGGCGTCGGTCGAGCCGCTGGCGTCGAAGGTCGCGGTCAGGTTGCCGGCGCTCCATTCGTGATCGACGCTGAGCCGAGCCAGCGGCGGCTGATTGCCGGACGTGTAGGAGATCTCGTGGATCGAGCCGTGACTGCCGATGAATTCTTCGTTGAAGAGCTTGGCGTAGAAGAGGTTGCCTTCCGGTCCTTCCTGAATGTCGATGCCTGGGTAGACGCCACCGTTGGTGAGGAACGGGACCGTGGTCGAAGGATCGGGGCGACCGTCGGATCCGGCGAACATCACGTATATGCACTGGCGGACCGGGTCGGAGAAGAAGAGGGCCCCTTTGTAAGACGCCGGGAACTGGCTGCCCTCGTAGAAATCGAGCCCGGAGATCGCCGCGCCGTAACTGAAGTTGCAGGGGTCTTCGGGCGTCACCCCACTGCTGTGCAGGTAAGAGAAGAACGGCGACGCGGTCGAGCCGGGGTGGTCATAGATGTTTCCGCAGACGTCGAGGCCGAGGCTTTCCCAATTTTCGGTGGGGTGGCTGCCTTCGACGCAGGGCCAACCCGAGTTGTAGAGGCTGCTGGGATTGCCGGCAAAGCGGTCGATCTCCTCCACTTTCCCCCAACCGACGTTGCCGACGTAGACCTCGTCGGTGGCCGGGTCGATCGTGAAGCGGAAGGGATTGCGGAAACCCTTGGCGACGATTCGCCTTTCGTTTTCGTCGCCGGAGGCGAAGAGCGGATTGCCCGGCACGCCCTGGCCGGTATCGGGGTCGATCCGGATCACCTTGCCGCTCAGGAGCTTGGAGCTCTGCGAGCGCAGCGAGCCGCCTTCGGCAGTCGGGGGCGTCTGTGCCCCGCCTTTCCCCGCCGGCGGATCGCCGCACGGGTTCGGCACGTTCGTCCCGAACTGTCCGTAGTCGGGGGAGGTGAAGCTGGCGCCCTCGCCACCGCTGGCGTAGAGGTCGCCTTCGGGGCCGAACTCGAGGTCGCCGACCGAGTGCGAGGAGAACTGCTGGCACCAGCCTTCGGCCAGCGTTTTTTCAGTCGGGCTGCTGGCGCCACCGGCGGCATGGTCGCCTTCGGCGGTCAGCCTCACCAGGCGGCCGCTGACCAGGCAGTCGTCGGCGCCGTCGGGTTCGGAGCATTCGTCGCCGGTGTGATCGGGCTGACCCCATTTGGGCGGCGGCGCTTCTTCACCCAACTCATGGTCATAGGTGTAGAGAACGTAGACGTAGGGGCGCCCTTCGTCGAACTTCGGATCGAGGGCGAGCCCGAGGATGCCGCGGTCGCCCTGATCGAAGACCTTGGTGCGGATGTCCGCGAAGACCGTCGGCGTGGTGGCCTGGAGATTTTTGTAGACGGCGATGATCCCCGGCTTCTCGGCGACGAAGACGCGGCCGTCGGGGGCAAAACGAAAGGTCGTCGGTTCGTAGACGTTTTCGAAGACCGTCGTGTCCTGGAACCCCGACGGCAGTTCGGCAGCGGTCGCGGCTGCGGTTGAGACAAGCAGCGCGGCTAGCCCGGCAAGCAGCGCCGAGGCCAACCGGATTCGCACTAGAACCGCACCGGCACGCGCACCAATACGTCGTCAACGCTAGCGATGACGCCGTTGGGGCTCTTCAGGGCGCCGATCGCGACGCCGCTGAACTGGCCCGGCAGCGAGGCGCCGCCGTTTTCGTCGGTCGCTTCGACGACGGGACTGTTGCCGAGGTAGCCGGCGACGAGGACTTTGCCCTTTTCGGAGCCGTTGACGACGCGCAGGCGCAGCGCGTTGGCCTTGCCCAGGCCCATCACCGCCTTCTCGTTCTTGTCGATCGCCAGGTAGGTGATTTCACTGGAAACGATCTTCAGCAGCTGGACCTTGCGCTGCAGCGGGAAGACCCGCAGTTCAAAGCGGGCGTTGCCGCCGGCGCGCAAGGTGAGGCCGAGGTAGGCGCCGTGCTGGGAGGGCTTCGGCGTCGTGCTGAGCAGGCGCTCGGTGGCGCCGATCTCCATGTTGCGGCCAATCACCGGGGTGCGGTAAGAGCATTCCGGCGTTGCTTTCCCGAGGGTGACCCGCAGCGCCGATTCGGAGCCGCCGCGGCTGCATTCCTTGCCGGAGAGCGCCAGCAGCTGGCCGCGCTGGGCGGTCGTGTCCATGCCGTTGCGGTAGATGCCGACCATCGCCGCCGAGGCGCCGGCGGCGAGCAGCAGAACCGCGGCGAGCGCGGCGATCGGAATGGCTTTCAGTCGCATCGGCATGGCAGGGCGGCCCGAGGGCGCCTCGGCAGCCTAAACACGGATGGGGCCGAAAGATGCGGGTCGGGTAAGCCTGAAAGGCGGATTTCGGCCTCGCGCAAATAAGATTGAGGCCATGAGCGACCACCGACTCCCCGAGCGCGACCGCCCCTGGGTGATGCGCACCTACGCCGGCCACTCCGATGCCCGGCGCTCCAACGAGCTTTACCGCAGCAACCTGGCGAAGGGCCAGACCGGCCTCTCGATCGCCTTCGACCTGCCCACGCAGACGGGCTACGACCCGGACCACGTGCTCGCCCGCGGCGAGGTCGGCAAGGTCGGCGTCTCGGTCGCCCACCGCGGCGACATGGAGACCCTGCTGGAGGGGATCCCGCTCGACACGATGAATACCTCGATGACGATTAACGCCACCGCGGCCTGGTTGCTCGGCCTCTATGCCTCGGTTGCCGAGGAGCAGGGCGTGCCGCTCGGCAAGCTCTCCGGCACCACCCAGAACGACATCATCAAGGAGTACCTCTCGCGCGGCACCTACGCCTTCCCGCCGGAGCCCTCGATGCGGCTGATCGCCGACATGGTCGCCTTCACCGTCAACGAGATCCCGAAATGGAACCCGATCAACATCTGCAGTTACCACCTGCAAGAGGCGGGGGCGACGCCTGTCCAGGAGATCGCCTACGCGCTCTCGACCGCGATTGCGGTGCTCGACGAGGTGAAGGCGCGCGGCCAGGTCGCCGACGCCGACTTCCCCAAGGTCTTCGGGCGGATTTCCTTCTTCGTCAACGCCGGCGTCCGCTTCATCGAAGAGCACGCGAAGCTGCGGGCGATGACCGAGATGTGGCGTGATCTCGGCCGCGAGCGCTACGGCGTCGAGGACGAGAAGTTCCTGCGCCTGCGCTATGGCGTCCAGGTCAACTCGCTGGGCCTGACCGAGTCCCAGCCGGAGAACAACGTGCAGCGGATCGTGCTCGAGGCACTGGCGGTGACGCTGGGCCGCGACGCCCGCGCCCGGGCGATCCAGCTCCCCGCCTGGAACGAGGCACTGGGCCTCCCCCGCCCCTGGGACCAGCAGTGGAGCCTGCGGATCCAGCAGGTGCTGGCTGAGGAGACCGACCTGCTCGAGTACCCCGACGTCTTCGCGGGCTCGACCGTGATGGAGGGCCTGGTCGCCGAGCTGCGCGAGGGCGCCGAGGCGGAGATGAAGGTGGTCGCCGAGAACGGCGGCGCCGTCGAGGCCGTCCCCTACATGAAAGCCCGCCTGGTCGAGTCCCACCGCGAGCGGGTCGGCCGGATCGAGCGCGGCGAGCTGAAGGTGATCGGCCAGAACGTCTTCACCGAGGGCGAGGACTCGCCGCTGACCGGTGGCGATGACGGCGGCATCATGACCGTCGACCCCGCCGTCGAGCGGGAACGGATCGAGGCGCTGCAGGAGTGGCGGGCCGGCCGTGATCAGGCCGCTGTCGACGCCGCGTTAGCCGAGCTGGCCCGGGTCGCCGGCAGCGACGAGAACATCATGCCGGCGACGATCGCCGCCGCCCGCGCCGGTGCCACCACTGGCGAGTGGGCGGAAACCCTACGCGAGGTCTTCGGCCCCTACCGCGGCCCGACCGGGGTCGGCGGCGCCGCCCCCTCCGGCGACCGCGAGCTGCTCCAGCAGACCCGCGCCCGGGTCGACGAGGTCTCCGAGCAGATTGGCCACCGGATCAAGATTCTGGTCGGCAAGCCCGGCCTCGACGGCCACTCCAACGGCGCCGAGCAGATCGCTCTGCGCGCCCGCGACGTCGGCATGGAGGTGATCTACGCCGGGATCCGCCTCACCCCCGAGCAGATCGCAGCCTCAGCGATCGACGAGGACGTCGACGTGGTCGGCCTCTCAATCCTCTCCGGCTCCCACGCCGAGCTGGTGCCCGAGGTGCTGGCACGACTCTCCGAGGCGAGCGTGGAGGTGCCGGTCGTGGTCGGGGGGATCATCCCGCCGGCCGACGAGCGCAAGCTGCTGGAGGCTGGCGTCGCCCGCGTCTACACCCCCAAGGACTTCGAGGTGAGCCGGATCATGGGCGAGATCGTTGAGCTGGTCGCCGATCGCGCGAAGAGCGTCACCCCGGCCTGAGCCCGGGCGGCTTGGCGATCCTCGCGGCAGCGGCAAGCGCCGAGACCTTGCGCACGCTTGAATAAAGACATGAGCGAGCTCAACGGGGACCGCTCGGCCTGGCTGCGCTGCTACCGCTGCTGGTCGCAGAACCTCGAGATCCAGATCCACTACGACGCAATCCGGCGCGTCGACCCGGAGACCGGGGCCCTTGCCGAAGGGGTCGACGAGGTCCAGGAATCGGTCGTCCAGTGCCTCGACTGCATGCACGATCAGCCGCACCTGACTTTCCAGGAGGATCGCGTGGCGCCGATCCAGGATCGCTGGGAGCGAATGGTCGCCGGCACGCCCTGGGTCGCATCCTGCACGGTCACCGTCGACCAGGACCGGGTCGAGAGCTGCTCGGGCCCGGAAGCGATCGAGTTCCTCACCTATGGCGCCTTTGGCGACGCCGGCGTGCGCGAGTTCTTCACCCACGTCCGCTTCCACAAGCACGACGACGAGCAGATCGTCGTCCACCTCCTCGTCGAGCTCTACGCCCGCTCGGCCCAGGAGGCGACCGAGGTGCTCGAGGACGCCGCCCAGGGGCAGCTCGAGATCACCTCGCTGGCGGAGGAGTCGCGGCCGCCCGCGCACGCCTCCGACGAGGCGCACTAGCCTCACCGGCCTTGCGCGTCCTCATCCCCAGCCTGCGTGGCGGCAGCGGCATCGCCACCTACACGATCAAGCTCGCCAAAGGACTGGCGGCAGCCGGGCACGAGGCGATCGTCCTCGACGAGGACGACAGGTTCGAGTCACCCCCCGCTGGGGTCACGGTGCTGGCGCTGCAGGCGCCCCCGAAGCTGCCCTATCCCTTCGAGCCTGCCGCCGAGTGGGCCCGCCTGGGAACGATTCGACGCCTCGCCCGCGAGCACGAGGTAGACGGGGTCCACGCGACCCGACTCGGTTTCGTGCCGCTGCGCGAGCGGCGCGCCGTGATCACCGTCTGGGACCCGATCGCCAGCCCGATCGGCCGCTTCCGCGCCGCCCGCCCACGCGGCGAGGACCGCTCGATGGAGGCCGTCTACGGCCTCGTCGACGGGGTCGCCGCGGTGCGCGCCGGCGCCGTCGTCGCGGTGACCCCGGCCGTCCGCGAGGGCTACCGGCGCTTCGGCCGCTGCGAGTACATCCCGCCCTTCCTCGACGACGCCGAGATCGCGCCGGCGCGGCCGGGCCGCTCCAAGGACGTAGTCCTCGTCGCCGGCCACCTCGACCTCGCCCGCAAGGGGCTCGACCTGGCAATCGAGGCGATCGCGTTGGTCCGTGAGAGCGTCCCCGAGGCGCGCCTGTTGCTAGTCGGCGGCTGGGTCGACGAGTCGCGCGCCGAGAGCCTGCCGGCTTTCTGCGAGGCGGTCGGGAAGATGACCCCGGCCGAGGTGACCGAGACCTTCGCGACCGCCGGCTGCGCCCTGATCCCCAGCCTCTGGGAGGAGTTCGGCTACTCAGGACTGGAGGCGCTCGCCGCCGGTACGCCGGTGGCCACCTCGCCCCTGCCCGGATACCAGAGCCTCTCCGGCGGCGGCGCCTTCGCCGCCGCGGAGCGGACGCCGGGCGCGATGGCCGCGGCGATCACGTCCGCGCTCGGCACCGGGGCGTTCGAGTTCCCGGCCGAGTGCCGGGCCTCGAACGCGATCCCGCGGATCCTCGCCCTCTACGACGAGGTCTTCAGCGGGGGCTGAACCCTGGGAGGGTCAGGCGCCGGGGTTCTTGCGCGGTACCAGGACCAGGCGCTTGAACTCGGCGACGAGGACGCCGTCTTGGTTGAGGACGCGGGTGTGGACCTTGACGACGCCGCGGTCGGGCTTCGACTTCGACTCCTTGACGTCGAGGACCTCGGTCTCGCAGAACAGCGTGTCGCCGTGGAAGACCGGGTTCGGGTGGCTGAGCTCTTCGGTCGCCAGGTTGGCGATCGCCTTGCCGGAGACGTCGGAGACCGACATACCGAGCGCCAGCGAGTAGACGAGCGGGCCGACAACGACGTTGCGGCCCTGCTGGGAGCCCTTCGCGTAGACGTCGTTGAGGTGGAGCGGGTGGTGGTTCATGGTGATCAGGCAGAAGAGGTGATCGTCCGCCTCGGTCACGGTCTTGGCCGGCCAGTGCTTATAGACGGCGCCGACCTCGAACTCCTCGAGGTAGCGGCCATAGGCGTGCGCGCCGCTTGCCTCGCGCTCGGCCTGGTCGGTGGTCAGCTCGTACGTCTGGTCGCTCATCGCTAGTCGGTTCTCCTCTGGGTTGGTCGGCGCGGCATGCTATCCGCGCGGCTTCGGAAGCGGGTTTGCGGTCCTCAGTGGACTTTTTTCAGGCGCAAGCGCTGCTCTTGGCGCTCGACCACTTGGGCGACCAGCTTGACCACGTTGGAGTCTCCGGTCGCCTTGATGTGGCCGGTCTCGACGGCGCGCCGGTAGCTCTTCAGCGTGCCTTTCTCGGCCAACTCATTGAACTGCGGGCGGTCGATCTGAATCAGCACCCGCTCGTCCTGCTCAAGCCCCTTGGTGATCTCGGGGCCAGGCAGGACAACGCGATAGAGCTGGATGTCGTGGTGCGCTTTCAGCTCCAGGCCGAAGACCAGTTTCAGTTTCTGCAGCGCTGGGACTTCCGCCTGAAAGCGCTCAACGGCGGTCTTAATCAGGTCGGCGGTCGATGCCATGTGGCTAGGCGCGCTCCACTTAGATCTTGTGCCTTTGCAGGAGCTTTTTGCCGATCACCATGCGCTGGATCTCGGAGGTTCCCTCGCCGATCAGGAGCAGCGGCGCATCACGGTAGAGGCGCTCGATCTCGTACTCCTTCGAGTAGCCGTAGCCGCCGTGGATGCGGAAGCTTTCCTCAACGCAGTACTTGCCGGTCTCCGAGGCGAGGAGCTTGGCCATCCCGGCCTCGAGGTCGGAGCGTGCGCCGGCGTCCTTCATCCGTGCCGCTTTGCGGGTGACCAGGCGAGCGGCCTCGATCTGGGTCGCCATGTCGGCGAGCTTGAACTGGATCGCCTGGTGGGCGGCGATCGGCTTGCCGAAGGCCTTCCGTTCCTGGCTGTAGCGGAGGGCGAGCTCGAGGGCACGCTGGGCGATCCCGACGCCGCGGGCGGCGACGTTGACGCGGCCGACCTCAAGCGCGTCCATCATCTGGATAAAGCCTTGGCCGACGCCGGCCTCCTCGCCGCCAAGGACACGATCAGGCGAGCACTTGTAGCCGTCGTAGACGAGCTCGGTCGACTCGACGCCCTTGTAACCCATCTTCTTGATTTTCGGCGGCACGACCAGGCCCTCGAACTCGCCGGTGTTCGTTTCCGCCCAGGGCTCCTTCTCGGTGATGAAGCAGGTCATGCCCTTGTAGGGAGGCTCCGCTTTCGGATCGCTCTTCATCAAGACGAAGACGACGCCGGAACCAAGGCCGTTGGTGACCCACATCTTCTGGCCGTTCAGCTCCCAGTTGCCGTCCTCGCCCTTCTTGGCGGTGGCCTTAATGCCCTGCACGTCAGAGCCGACCTCGGGCTCGGAGAGCGAGAAGGCGGCGCGGATCTCGCCGGTTGCCATCTTCGGGAGGAAGTGCTGTTTCTGCTCCTCGGTACCGAACTTCATCAGCAGGTAGGAGCCGATGAAGTGGGTGTTGACGACGCCGGAGATCGAGATCCAGCCGCGCGAGAGCTCTTCGACGATCATCGCGTAGGTCGTCAGGTCAAGCCCCATGCCGCCGTACTCCTCGGGGATCGTCACCCCGAAGAGGCCGAGCTCTTTCATCTGCTCGACGATCGGCTCCGGGAAGGAGTCCTCATGGTCGTAGTGCTCGGCGTTGGGGATGATCTGCTCGTCGGCGAACTGGCGGACCATTTCGATGATCGCCTGCTGCTCATCGGTCAATTCGCGGTACGCGGCGGTGTCTACGGCCATGGCTCCTGCTCGGTCGAAGTTCTACGGACGCCGGCAGCTCAAACGGCGGCCGGACGCGGGTCGTTCAAGGATATAGACGCCGGCTCGAGCTCGGGATCGAGCGCCCGCAGCGGCGCCGCCGCCTTCAGCAGCATCTCCTCGTGCTCCGCAGCCGGGTCGGAGTCGAGCACGATCGCACCGCCAGCCCCGACCGAGGCCTGGCCCGCGGCGAGGACGATGGTGCGGATCGCGACGCTGAGGTCGCAGCCGCCGCCGAGGCCGAGGTAGCCGATCGCGCCCGAGTAGACGCCGCGGGGAGCACCCTCGAGCCCATCGAGGATCTCCATCGCCCGGAGTTTTGGGGCGCCTGTCATCGAGCCGGGCGGGAAGCAGGCGCGCACGCACTCGGCCGGGCCGATCTCCTCGCGGAGGCGGCCGCGAACGGTGGTAACGAGCTGGTGGACGGTCTCGTAGCTCTCCACCTCCATCAAGGCCGGGGCGTGGACAGTGCCCACCTCGCAGACCGAGCCAAGGTCGTTGCGCATCAGGTCGGCGATCATCAGGTTCTCGGCCCGGTTCTTCTCGCTCTCGCAGAGGGCGGCGGCGAGGCCGGCGTCCTCGTCCGGGTCGGGGGAGCGCCGGCAGGTGCCCTTGATCGGCCGCGCCTCCACCCCTCCCCCGGGCTCGATCCGCAGGAACCGCTCCGGCGAGGAGCTGAGCACGGCGAGGCCACCGAAGCGCAAGTAGGCGGAATAGGGCGCCGGGTTGGCGCGGCGCAGGCGCCGGTAGAGGTCGAGCGGGTCGCCGACGTGGTCGAGCTCGAGGGTGTTGGTGAGGCAGAGCTCGTAGGAGTCGCCGGCCAGGAGGTGGTCGTGGCAGGCCTCGATGTCGGCCAGGTAGTGGTCTCGAGAGCGAGCTGTGCGGAGGTTTGCGGTTGGGGGAGCGGCGGCGACAGGGTCGGCGTCGGAGCAGCGGGGAGGCTCCGGCGACCCTGTCGCCGCCGCTCCCCCCACGGGGGTGTTCGCCAGTTCGCCGAGACGGAGGGTGGTGGTGGAAATCCAGCGTTGGGCGAGCTCATGATCGGGCGCCGATGGTTGGTGGTTGGCGCCTCGACCCCTGGGACCGCCGCTTAGGCCCCTCCCTTCTCCCTTTGCCTTTTCTTCTTTTTCCCCACCGTTTTTCCGCTCCCCTTCTTCATATAGGCAGAGGAGGTACAGATCCCCTTGGGCGTGGTCGAAGGCGAGAAGGCGGTCGGCGAAGAGGAGGGCGGCGTCGGGATGGGGGGAGTTGTGGGTGCGGTCGGCGCCGCAGTCGACCTTGAGCTCGTAGCCGAGGTAGCCGGCGAAACCGCCTGGGAAGTCGAAGGGGAGGCCGGCGAGGTCCTCTGGAGGCGGTCGCAAACGCGTGAGTTGACGGTCGAGCCAAGGGAAAACGCTCTCCGCGAGCGTCTCGGTCTCCCCTGCGCCGCGGCGGATGGTCAGCTCGCCCGCGTCGACGTCGTAGGTGACCACCGCGCCGAGGGGACCCGAGGCGTCGCCCATGAAGGAGAAGCGTGACCGTGGGCCGGGCGGGCTGCCGTCGAGCCAAAAGGCGTGCTCACTCCCGGCATAGAGGGAGACGAAGGCGACGTCTGGGTCGAGGGAGAGCGGCAAACGCCGCCAGGCGAGGCGCAGCGATTCGCCATCGTCGCCGAGGACGCCACGAACGCCCTCGCCTTGCCGGGGCTGTTGGTGTTCTTTATGGGCGCTATGCGGACTTAAAGAACACCAACTCCTCGAGGGATCGCCGAGGCGGGTGGTCGAGGGGGGCGCCGCCGCCACGCTGAGGTCGCGGAAGTTCTCGAGCAGGCGACGGCCATGGTCGCTGGCGACCGACTCCGGGTGGAACTGGACGCCCCATTGGGGGCGGTCGCGGTGGGCGATCGCCATCGGGACGCCGTCGGCGGCGGTGGCGATCTCTTCCAGCTCGGCAGGGAGCGGGCGCTGCAGGCTGAGCGAGTGGTAGCGGACGGCTTCGAACTCGCTGGGGATGCCGGCGAAGAGCGGGACGCCGGTGTGCTCGATGCGAGTGCGGCGGCCGTGCACCGGAGCCGGCGCCGGGCCGACGGCGGCGCCTGCGGCGAGGCCGAGGCCCTGATGGCCGAGACAGACGCCGAGCAAGGGCTTCTCGCAGCGGGCGACCGCTTCCGCGCAAACGCCGAAATCACCGGGGTTAGCCGGGTGCCCGGGGCCGGGCGAGAGGACGACGTTGTCGAAACCGAGCTCGGCCAGCCGCTCCCATTTCGCCTCGTCGTTGCGAACCACGAGTGGCTCACTGCCGTTCACCTCGGCCAGCAGCTGGAAGAGGTTGAAGGTGAACGAGTCGTAGTTGTCGATTAGGAGCGTCCGCATCGCCCTCGGCGCCGGGGGAGCAAAATAGCGCGACGATGGCCGACCGCCCCGCACCCGACCCCCGGCTCGGCTTGTTCGAGACGCTGCTCGTCCTCGACGGGGCGCCGGTCGCGCTCGACGCCCACCTCGAGCGGCTAGGCGCGAGTCTCGCGACGGCTCTCCGCGCGGTGCTGCCCGATTCGGCCGCGGATCTTGCGCGCGACGCCGCCCGCGGGGTCGGACTGGGACGCCTGCGGCTGACGGCCGCACCCGCCGGAGACCACTCCGGGGAATCCCGGCCCGACTTCGGCGAGGCCTCGATCAGCCTGCGCGGCGAGGCAGCGCCGATCGATCCGCAGATCTGCCTACCTAGCTGGGAACACGGGGTTGACCTTTGCAGCTTCGGACTGCCTGGCGGCCTCGGCGAGCACAAGTGGCGCGACCGTTCGGCCCTGCCGACCGAGGAGGCGGCACTGACGCTGCTGCTCGACCGCGGCGCCGAAGTACTCGAGGCCTCGCGGGCCAACGTCTTCGCCATACGCAACGGGGCGCTCTTCACACCGCCGCTCGACGGCCGGGTACTGCCGGGGACGACCCGGGCGGCGGTGCTGGCGATCGCAGCCGCCGAAGGAATCGATGCTGCTGAGCGGCAGCTGCGCCTCGATGACTTGAGGGAAGCGGACGAGGTCTTCCTGACCGGCTCGGTGCGCGGCGTCGAGCCGGCGAGGTCGCTCGACGGCGCCGGGCTGGGTCGCGGGTCGGTCGTGCCGCTGCTGGCCGAACGCCTGGGCGAGCGTTGGGGAGTACCCGCTCAACTGCCCGCCGGACGCTAGCCAAGCCCCAGGCGGACCGAGCCGACTGGCCCCACAACGCGGACCGGCCGCCATTTGGCGGCCGGTCCGGATGCGGTGTCGCTACTTATTTGGTTGTGCCGAGCAGCTAGCCAGTGACCAGGGCGGTCCAGCGGACCGTCGTCGTGCTGGGATTGCTGTTCGGGGTGATCCGCACGGTCAGCGTGTCGCCGGCCGCAAACGCGACCGTGTGACTCGTATCGGTGCAGGTCGTGGTGCTGCTACCGCTGATCGAGCAGGTGACGCTGCTCGCGGTGTTGTTGACTTCGATCGTCATCGTGTAGCTGTTGCTGGAGCCGGGCGCGCCGCTCAGGGTGACCCCGAACTGGGACAGAGTCCCCGCGGCCGGCATCCGCTGCGTGATGGTCGACTTGGTGGTGGAAGCGCCATCCTGGAACGGGCTGGTGTAGGAGCTGAGCGAGGAGCTCGGCGTGGTGTCGGTTCCGCCGCCGCCGATCATCATCAGCGTCGCGCCTTTTTCGCCCTGCGGACCCTGGGGGCCGGCGGGGCCGGCGGCACCCGTGGCACCGGTGTCGCCCTTCAGGCCCTTTTCGCCCTGCGGGCCCTGGGCACCGGTGTCGCCCTTGGCGCCCTTTTCACCTTTTTCGCCCTGCGGGCCCTGCGGACCCTGTGAGCCGGTGTCTCCCTTCGGGCCCTGCTCGCCCTGCGGACCCTGGGCACCGGTGTCGCCCTTGTCGCCCTGCGGGCCCTGAGCGCCGGTGTCACCCTTGTCGCCCTGCGGGCCCTGGAGACCCTGCTCGCCCTGCGGGCCAACCAGCGAGGTTCCGGGGGTCCATTCCCCGTCCTGCTTGGGGCCGTACATCGTCATCGTGGTGGTGTCGAGGTAGAAGTCACCGTCAACGCCTTCAGCTTCTTCGGGTGGGTTGATGCCATTGAGGACGGTCTTGCCGTTGGCGCCGTCGGCACCAGCGGGGCCCTGCTCTCCCTGCGGGCCCTGGGCACCAGTCTCACCCTGCTCGCCCTGCGGACCGGCGGGGCCGGCCTCGCCCTGAGCGCCTTGCTCACCCTGCGGGCCCTGGGGACCGACCAGCGAGGTGCCTTCAGGCCAGTCGCCGTTTTCCTTGGGGCCGTAGATCTTGTTGGCGACGCTGTCGATGTAGAAGTCGCCGTCGACGCCGTCGAGCTGGCTCGGCGGGGTCATGCCACTGAGGACGGTCTTGCCGTTGGCGCCGTCGGCACCAGCGGGGCCCTGCTCGCCCTGCGGACCTTGGGCACCGGTCTCACCCTGCTCGCCCTGCGGACCCTGGGCACCGGTGTCGCCCTTGTCGCCCTGCGGACCGGCCGCACCGGCCTCGCCCTTCGGACCCTGCTCGCCCTGGGCACCGGTGTCGCCCTTGAGACCCTGAGCGCCGGTGTCACCCTTATCGCCCTTGAGGCCCTGCGGCCCCTGGGCGCCGGTGTCACCCTTGTCGCCCTTCAGGCCCTGGGGGCCCTGGGCGCCCTGGGCGCCGGTGTCCCCCTTGGAACCGGCAACTCCGGGATCGCCCTTATCGCCCTTGGGGCCGGCAACTCCGGGATCGCCCTTATCGCCCTTGGCACCGGCGGGGCCGGGTTCGCCCTGCGGGCCCTGGGCGCCGGTGGCACCTTTTTCGCCCTGAGCGCCCTGAGCGCCGGTATCACCCTTGGCACCGGGCTGGCCGCTGCTTTCGCTGGCTCCGAGCACGCCCTGCTGGGCGGCCGCGGGGGCAACCTGGACCGCCTGCTGGCCGGGCTTGCACTTGGTGCCCGTCGCGAGGTGGACGACGCCTTTTTCGGGGCCGCTCTTCTGTACACAGAGAGTGATGGTCGAGGCCGTCTTCGCCTGTGCGGAAGCAGCCATGAGGAGGCCGAGGCAGGCGAGGATCGCGATCACCGCGAAGGTCGGCCAGCCGAGCCGAAGTTGATTACGCAGCGGAGCAGTCATCAGGGGTTCTCCTAGGTCTGTAGCGATTGGAAATTCCGGAGGACGCCCTTCCGCGACCTCCATCAGGGAGGCGAAAGTAGGACTTTCGGATGAGCCCAGCGATCAGACATACGGCTAATTCCGACCCCCGCCTTAAAGTCATCACGTGTCCTGGAGGGTCCGAAGCGGCAGCTCGCAAACCCGCTCCCCATGCGGGAATGAGCTGTGCTCGTTGGGGCCGGCGCCCAGCCCACCGTTCGGATCCGTCGGACGTACGTCCAAACCGCATGCCAAGGCGGAGATTCAGCTACCGATCCAGCCGAAAGAGTCCGGGTGAGGCGCGCGATCTTGATCTCCCTGGCAGCCCTGGCGGCTCTGCTCGCCGCGCTGCCCGCGAGCGCCTCCGCCGGCCTCCTCGCCCCGCCCGACACCTGCCCTGAAGGCGCCTCCCCCACTGCTCCGCCCGCGGCCCAGGAGCAAGGAATGCTCTGCATGGTCAACTACGCCCGCGCCGCAGCCGGCGAGCAGCCGCTCGGCGACGACGGCACCCTGACCGAATCGGCCAGCGACAAGTCCCGTGACGTGCTCGAATGCGACAGCTTCAGCCACACCGCCTGCGGGCGCGAATTCACCTACTGGATGCGGGCGACCGGCTACCTCTCGATGCCCTGCTGGCGCGTCGGCGAGAACCTCGCCTGGGGAGCCGGCGAATACGGCTCGGTGCGTGCGATCTTCCGCGCCTGGATGCGCTCACCCGAGCACCGCGCCAACATCCTCGGTGACTACGCCGAAACCGGAATCGACGTGCGCACCGGCACGCTCGGCGGGATCGCCGGCACCAGGGTCTGGGCCGAGCACTTCGGCAGCAGCTGCTGAGGCAGTGGCGGGATCAGCCGCGGACCGGCGTCGAGCGCTGCTCGAGCGCCCGCAGCCGCTCCATCACCCGATCGGCGCGCTGGGTGAAGCCGCGTAACCAAGCGTCTTCGAGCGACTCGGCACCCGGGACCGGCGCCGTGGCAACTGCCAGGGCGGCCTCGCTAGCCCGCTCGGCCAGTTCCGCCGCCCGCCGCGCCTGCGAAGCCGCATCGACGGCCTGGGCGCCGATCTCGGCCGCCTGGGCGCCGATCACTCGCACCGCCTCCTCGGAGGAGCGCGCGATCGTCATCGCCTCGTCGATCCGCGCCTCGAGCTCGCCGACCAGAGGCGGTCGCGCCCCCGCGGGCAGCAGCCACTCCTGGGTGCTGTCGCGCTCGGCGGCGCCGCTATCGGGCTGGGTAGCCTCCATTTGTGCGCAATTTACGGGCGAGGCAGGCGGCAAATCCGATCGGCCGACTAGATTCCCGCCCGCGAACAGCGAGAGCACGAACTTAGGAGCAGCGTGAGAAACCCCAGAGACTTCTTCCAGCCCATGGCAATCGGCGCGCCGGAGCCGCTGCGCGAGATCCCGGTGAAGCCGTCGCGGATGATCCATTTCCTCGACTTCTCAAACGAGAAGATGGTCGCCAAGGCCGCCGACATCGCCAAGCAGACCGACATCCTGCTCGGCAACCTCGAGGACGCGATCCCGGTCGACCGCAAGGAGGCCGCACGCCAGGGCCTGATCAAAGCCGCCCGCGAGTCGGATTTCGGCCAGACCTCGCTGTGGACGCGGGTCAACTCGCTGGAGAGCCCCTGGGTGCTCGACGACCTGACCACGCTGGTGACCGAGATCGGCGACAAGCTCGAGGTCGTGATGGTGCCCAAGGTCGAGGGTGCCTGGGACATTCACTATGTAGACCGGCTGCTGGCGCAGCTGGAGGCGAAGGCCAAGCTCGACCGCCCGATCTTGATCCACGCGATCCTCGAGACCGCCCAGGGCGTCGTCAATCTCGAGGAGATCGCCGCCGCCAGCCCGCGCATGCAAGGAATGAGCTTCGGCCCCGCCGACCTCGCCGCCTCGCGGCGGATGAAGACGACCCGCGTCGGCGGCGGCCACCCCGGCTACCGCGTGATGGAAGACCCGGCCGACCCGGAGAACCCCGAGGCCGACCGCGTCAGCGCCCAGCAGGACCTCTGGCACTACTCGATCGCCCGCATGGTC
>Ga0105242_10000466_pt1 | contig 32189 bp, 55 predicted proteins | sample KBSM24metaG_FD_81521 | JGI IMG/M metagenome (GOLD analysis project Ga0105242, IMG submission 81521) | Miscanthus rhizosphere microbial communities from Kellogg Biological Station, Michigan, USA - KBS M2-4 metaG | ecosystem: Host-associated > Plants > Roots > Rhizosphere > Soil | place...
ATCTCGGTCGGAAAGATCGCCGCGGCGCTCGAAGTGAGCATGGAGGAGGTCTTCGCCCTGGTCGACGGGACCGATCCAGACTGATGCCTATGTCCCCCTGAACGGCCACTCGCCCAGCGGCCTCACGGCGACCGCCTCCTCCTCGCCGACCGATCAGCCAGTCCCGCTGCTTCCCCTCTCGGTGAAGGCGAGCGTCCATCATCGCCTCGTCTTCATCGGACCAGTCCGCTCCCATCCACCCACAGGGGCATTCGGCTGCGTGGGTTCCTGGGCGGGGTTCGGTGATGGTGGCGGGGTGGCCTGCCATCGTCCTCAGTTGCCCTTGTGGATGAGGGCGATGGGAAAGGCGGGGCTCGACGGCTGGATGTTCATCGCGGGAAGGTGAGGGTGAGACGGCCCGGCTCCTTGCGCCGGGGGCTGGCCGGGCCGTCGCCTCTCGATCTTCGCTCTCGACGACGCCCGATGCAAATCAAGCCGGCGGGTCAACGGCGTCGGCGGTGGAGAACCATCGGCTCGGCGCGCTGCACGACTTCCCAGCTCGAAAGCGCTTCGACCTCCCGCTCTGTCTCGGCGATGTAGTGGAGGCGAGACCCGAGCATCAGCAGACCTCGACAGGCGTTCACGTTTGCCGGGTCGATGCTGAGGTGTCGAGGATCTCTTCCCTTGAGCATTGGACGAGTGTCTCGCGCTTAATACGTGGCGAGTCAACGGCCGGATGGGCGCAGGATCAGAGGAGGGGTGGGACGGACCGGCTGCCGCAGGGGTGGGGGAGGCTGGCCGGTCCGTCTCTGGGGGTGATCGTGGCGGGTCGGGTGGGGAGGCGCAAGGGGTCAGTTGAACTCGCGGACGGCTGGCGGCCGGAAAGAGCGAAGGGTCTGCAAAAAGGGCGGTGCCCCTGGTCGTCCCGGGTTGATCCGACCAAGGGCACCCCTGCGGCCGAAGAGCTAGGCCTGCTTGTTGTAGGAGCTGAGCGGAAGCGCTCGTTCAACCTTGATCAGCATGGGATCACCTCCTTCAGTGCATCGCTGTTTACGAAGGCGACCGATCGACGGCGAAGGCCGTTACACCGCTGAATCGAAATTCAGCGGGTGAACCGCAGTTTTCCTATTAGTGGCTACGCTTCAACGCTCAGAAGCCCTCGGGAAGGAGAGGAAGTGCCGACCAAAACTCTCGGCCCGCCACTGATCCGGCCGTTTGAAAATTTCTACGAGGCAATGGCCCACCCGCTGCGTCGGAAGGCGCTGCTCATCCTCTACAGCCGCGAGGCCAGCCCGAAGGAGATCGCCGACGAGCTGAACGAGGACACCTCCTTGACCTCCCACCACGTCAAGCGTCTCGCTGAGCTGGGCTATGCCGAGCTGGTGCGCAAGGAACCCGTTCGGGGGAGCACCATCGTCCGCCACATCTACAAGGCCCTCGACGCGGTTGACCTAGACGTGGAGGAATGGAACGCGCTGGCGGCTGAGGACCCGGCATTTGCGCGCCACCAAGTCTGCGGCACCATGCAGGCGCAGATCGATGACTTCTGCGCGGCTGTGATTGCCGGGCGTCTGGGAGAGGATGCCCGCTGGCACATGAGCCGCAACCCGGCGGTGGTCGACGAGCAAGGTTTGGACGAAACGCTGGACCTGATGAGGGGTGTTCAAGAACAGCTCTACGAGATAGTCGCTCGCTCGGCCGCCCGGCGGAGCGACAGTGGGGAGGATGCCGTCCGGATCTGTGCCTCCCTGAACGTCTTCAAGGCGGCCCCACGCTGAATTCTGGCTTACCAAGTCGGGTTGCAGGGGTCGCCCGCTTTTGAGATAACCCTGTGGTCAGGTTGTTGACCGTTAAAGGGAGACGAAACAAAGGTGTCCGGGATCTTGGATCGAGTGCGCAGGCGGTCGCCGGAAGGTGGCATTCAGCCCCGCGATCTATCGGTCGAGCGTGAGAGGGCGGCGACCATCGCTTACACCTCCCTGTGGCAGCTACGGGAACTCGACCCTGCTAACGAGCCGGAGGAGTTGCGCCGGGCGCGGCTGCTCCTGCGGAACCGGCTCAGTCCTTCTCGCGACGGAAATGATGGAGCTCCCCACCCGGCTCCCCGGAGTCATCCGGGTCGCGGGGCGGCCCTCCACCTAGAAGCTCCGCGAGCTGTTCGCTCTGCGTCATGACGAGCGCTTCTAGTCGGTCAAGGCGCGCCAGGAAGTCGTCGCCAGGACGGAACATGGGCTCCTTGCCCTCGACGATCCAGCGTGGGCTAGCTCCGTAGAAACGAGCGAGCGCGGCAACGGACTTCAGTTCAATCTCGCCGCCGCTCTCCCACTTTCGCAGGCCCCCTTCGCTTACGCCGGCCCCACTGGCTGCCGACTTCAAGTCGGCGTACTCGAACCTCTTCCGCAGTGTCCGTAGGCGCTCGCCGCGCTTCTCATCTGCCTCAAGTGCCTCTCGCGCCACGGCCGGGAGCGTAGCCAGTTTCGACCGGAAAGCTCGGATGTAGCGGTTTCAGCTGCCGATCCACTTGCATAGCGTTTGTATTGCGCTATAGTAGCGCCATGCGACCGGGTAAGGCGACGATCGAGCGGGTCATCCCTTGGAGCTTCCGCCTCCCTGCGGACCTGCTTGAGCGCTTCAAGGAGGCAGCAAAAGCCGAGAACCGCACCGCTGCCGGCGAACTCCGCAACCTCATGGAGCAGCGGGTCGCGGAGCACGAAGCGACTGACTCGAAAGCCGCCGCCGCATGACCTTCATCGTCGATGTCACCAACCCCTATTGCGCTGACGAGCTGGTCACTGCATGGCGGGTCGAGCCAGCGGCGGCGAGTGTCGGGGGGCAGTGCTGATGGAGCGCCTCGACGAGCGATGCGCCGATGAGGCAGAGGCGCTCGGCGGTCCGGCCTTCGCGGTTCGGGGTCGGCAGCCGGGGGGATTCTTCCGCTCGGAGACCATCTACACCTTCAACGGCCCGGACGCCGCCAAGGCTCAATACGAAGCCGCGCACCCTGACCACACCGAAATCTCGGTCGAGCCAGTGGGCGGCGAGTCCTGATGTTCGGCCTCTACTTCGTCAACGGCGAGATGTGGCAAAAGCGGTTCCCGACCTCTGCCTACGGTCAGCACTTCCAAGATCAGTGGCGCAGGCTCGCGCCGTATGAAGACTGGTTCCGGGCGCCCGTTACCTACGTCGAGCCAGTGGGGGCGGTGGTCTAGGTGGCCCAAGGCGGCGTCATCTCGACGCAGGGGATGGTCACCACGGAGGGCAAAGCCTTCGTCACGACCTTCATCAATGAAGAGCCTTTCGGGCAAATGAGCCCGGCCGAGGCGATCGCGATGGGGACTCGGTGCATCCAGTCGGCAATCGAGGCCGAGCGTGACGCCGGCCTTATCCAGTTCTTGAGGTCGATCGATCAAGACGAGGCCGCGATCAACGCCGTCCTGCTCGGGATGCGCGACTACCGCGACCAAGCGGAGCCGCGTGAGGGGCTGGGCAACTGATGCCCCGCTTCGGCTACACCCCCACCGAGGCCGACCAGGTGAAGCAGGGCATCGAGGACCACGTCCGCCTCGCCTCGCATCACCTGGAGCGCCTTCGAGCCAAGATCCCTGGTGCTGGTTCCATCCCCTCGCGTCTCGACGGGATCGAGGAGCAGGTGAAGGGGGTCGCCGACGATCTCTGTGACCTCGTTGACCAGCGGACTGAGGCGGGGGCGCGATTCTGATGGCGCTACTGGGCGACATGCATCGGACTCAGCTTCAGGAAACCGGCCGGCTAATCGTCGAGCCGCGGAGCACCGTCTTTGAAATCTGCGACCTCCTGAGTGATCTGGGGCTGACGCTCGGAGTAGATGCCCAGATCACCGAGGCGCAGACGACCTTCGGCATCGGTTTCTGCATCACGACCGGGGCGGCGGTCTCCTGATGCTCGCCACCCTCACCACCGATCCTCCGAAGCGCGGCGACAACTTCGAGTTCGTCGGCTACCTCAAGACTTCCCCCCGGCCACCCCAAGGCCCACGAGAGGAGGCGGTGGATGGATCCTCCCCGACTGGCACCGCCTCCTCTGGTGGGCAGGGCTGTGAGCACTGCTCCTGCGTTCACCAAGAGGGAGCTGCGTGCTGTGAATGCGAGTACGCGCCAGTGCGGGAGGAGGCGGCGTGAGGCGTAAGCACGACAGGAAACTCATCCTGCTCTCCGCTGCCTCAGTAGCCGGCGCAGTCGTGATCTGCCTGTTCCTCGCAGCGATCTGGACGAACCCCGGATGCCCCGTCTCCGAGAAACTCGAAGCCTCGGGATTCCTTCTGGCCGCCGTCGGCGCCATCGGCGGCGCCGCCCTTTGGCCGATTGGGGACGGCTCGTGATCTTCCTCGAAGCCCTCTGGCACTCAGTCGAGGACATGGCCCACGGCCTCGGTTGGATCGTGCTCGGCATTCTTGCCGGGGCGGTCCTGTCTGTCCTCGCCGAGCGGCTCTGGGGGCGGATGGTCTCCGAGCACCCTGACCACCTCCCTAACCCGGTCGACGAGCTCCACGACTGGGAGGCGAACCCTGACTTCGAGGAGGCGCTGTGGTCTCGAGGTCCTCTGCCGCATCCGAGCGAGGAGCGCGTGTCGTGAGCAACCGAGGCCTCGCCAAGCTCACTCAGCCCGCTGTTGGTGACTTCCTTGAGGAGCGGCAGGAGTACTTCCATCGGAACCTGGAAGCGGCCCGCAGCCTCGTCAAGGTGACGGCTCACCAGCCGCAGCGCGTGCGCAACGAGGCACTCGATGACCTGTCGTGGGCCAAGGCATTTGCATCTGAGTGGGGCGTGTCAGGGAGCGAATGCCGATGAGCTTCGCCCATGGACAGTCCCCGATGTCTCCGGCCGAGGCCAAGCAGGACCACCTGGAGAAGACGATCGCCAAACACGGGATCGGCCAGGTCGCCTCCCTCCCCAAGCGCATCGCCGCCAAGGGCCTCGCCGACGAAGAAAAGCAACTGCGCCTCCGCCATAGCGACCTCTGTGAGCTAGGGGAGACCCGAGCGGTCGAGTGCGTCGAGGAAGCGCTTCACGCCATTCACAACGCGCGCCAGTTCCTTGCTGCTTCTGCGGAATCCGCAAGTGGGGAGGGTGGCCGATGACGGTCGTCACCACGGTTAGCCCCGAGCAGGAGTCGCAGCCCGTCGCTCCACCTCTGCCGGTTGACTCCTACAAAGAGGCCGCCCCTCTCCTTCGTCGCCCGTTCACTGCTCCTGCCGTGAAGTTCAAAGTGCAGGCCACCTGGCCGAAGGAGAAGCCAGAGGCCGCGCTGATCGTCGCCTACATCGACGCCCGCTTGGCGATCGAGCGGATGAACCTCGTCTGCCCGCACCTCTGGCACGACGAATACGAAGCGGTTGGCAACGGATTGATGTGGTGCCGCCTGACCATCGACGGGCTCACTCGCCGCGATGTCGGGGAGGGCAAGGGCAAGGGGCTTGTCTCCGATGCCCTCAAGCGGGCCGCCGTCCACTTCGGCGTCGGCGTCTCTCTCTACGCGATTCCCAAGCTTGTGCTCAAGTCAGCCGATGGGCATGTTGCCCTGAAGCAGGGCAAGCTCACCCTCACCCCGGCCGGCGAAGAGCGCTGCCGAACGATCTATGAGATGTGGCTCGACACCCACGGCCGCCGAGCTTTCGGCGACCCGCTCGACCACGGAGACGTTGACGATGCGGCGGGCGACCCGGAGCACGCGGAGGGGCAGGCCGAGGTCGAGGCTTCCGCCACCGAAGCCAACGCCGACCGCGCCGCGCAAGACGCTGCCGCTGAGGCGCCCGACTCTGCGCCTGGCGAGGAGGACGCCTGATGTTCCGCGCCCCTCTCCAACACAGCGGCGGTGGCTACATCCCAGACCCGGAGATCGACGCCGAGATCCGAGCCTGGATGGACCAGCTGGACGAGTCGCGCCAGATCTTCGACGCCGAAGAGGAGCGAGCCGAGCGCCTCATCGCCGCGATGGCCGACCACGACGACGGCCGGGACACTCTCGACCGCTTCGAGATCCAAGAGGCACGGGGGCGCCACGACCGCGATCCCAACGAGGAGTACCACGACCGTAACCGCACCTTCAGCGTCGAGGGGATGGCGGGACTGTGAGCGCCCTGGTCCTGCACAAGGGTGGCGCTGGCACCTGCCTCGAACCAGGCTGCAATCTCAGGGGCCGCTTCGAGATCGAGATCGCCGGCTACCGACTGATCAACCACTCGCGTTTCCTCTCCTGTCGCACCCCGGAAGTCCTCTGCAAGAAGCACGCGGACCAATGGCGAGAGCGCTGGAACGGACTGCTGGCGAGCGAGGACGACCTCCTCCTCGAGCAGATCTCTCGCCTCACCGCCCCCGTCCCCACAGGAACCGAAGCCATTTTCTACCTCCGGGAGTCGGGCTATTCCGAGGAGCAGGTACGTGACGCCCGGCTGATGGTGAAGGGCGGGGTCCCGGTTGAGGAGATCGCGGCGGTGCTGCAGGGGCGGGTTGAGGTTGGGGCGGTGGCGGCGTGAAGAACTTGGACCCAGATCAAAACCAGCCAACAGAAAGGCAGAAATGACCGCTGGCACCAAGGCAGGTAACGGCAATGGGCCGACGCAGCAGGAGGTCTCTGAGATTCAGATTGACCGCATCGCTGTCTCCCGGATGCGCGTCCCGATCATCGGGACGACGCCCTTGATCGTCCACCGCTTCTCCGAGAAGGCGAAGAAGAAAATGCTTGACGACATGCAGGGGCGTAAGACGCCCAAGCAGCCGAAGGATCCTGCTGCCGAATTCGAGGGCGCCTTCTATCGCTTCGAGGACGGGTCAAATGGCTTCCCAGTCATCGCCTTCAAGGCGGCGACTATCGGTGCGGCTCGCTTCTATGGCAAAGAGGTGACGATGACCTCGCTCCGGCAGTTCCTCTTCTTCCGGGGAGAGCCCGGCGTCGATGGAGTGTCCCTCGCGCCGATCGAGGGCGAAGCCGCAATGCGGGAGGACGTGGTCCGGGTCGGCAAAGGCGGCACCGACCTCCGCTACCGGCCGGAGTTCCGAGAGTGGTCGACTACTTTGGATGTCACCTACGTCACGTCGGCGCTGACTCAGTCGTCGGTCCTCTCTCTGATCGATGCCGGTGGTCTTGGTGTTGGTGTTGGGGAGTGGCGTCCGGAGAAACGCGGCGACAACGGCTGCTATCAGGTTGATCCTGAGCGTGACGTGGAGGTGGTCGAGTGAACCTCCGCAAGGAGCTTCGGGTGATCTACGACCAGCACAACCGGCTAACGCCGGCGCTGGTTGTAGAAGCCGCTCGGCCTAAGGACCACCCACTGCACACGCTGGTCTTCGACCGCAATAAGGCCGAAGCGGCGGACGCCTGGTACCTAGATCGCGCCCACCGGCTGATCCAACGGGTGCGCATCACCAAAGCTGAGGCTGAGGAGGAGGCGGGTACCGCCGGCATCCGTCGCTACCACGCCGTTCGCGGCAACGGGCCGGAGGACTTCGTCTATGAGCCGATCGAGAAGATCGCTACCGATCCGTTCCTCTTCCAGGCGCTGAAGCGCGAACTGGAGCGGGCGGTGTCTCAGGCCCAGGGCAAGCAGGACGAATTCCTCGACTACGTGCAGCGGATCGCTAGAGAGGATCAGCGTGCTGCTGCTTGACCAATCCGTTCATGGCAGGCTAGGCATGGCTCGGCTCGGTTGTTCTCGGCGGGGTCCGGCCAGGCGAGGAATGGCAGGCTTGGCGCGTCTCGGCCAGGCAAGGGGCGGCGGGGCGCTTCAGGGCTCGGCAGGCGTGGATAGGCACGGCCAGTCACGGTGTGTCGAGGCGGCGCTTGGATTGGCAGGCTGGGCATGTTACGGAGTGCTGGTCCCGGCAGAGGTTCGGCTGGGTGCGGCAGGGTCTGGCAGGCGTGGTCAGCCGTGGCGGGGTATCGCGCGGCTAGGCATGGTGTGGCTTGTTGCAGTAGGGCAGGTTGGGCGCGATGTGGCTTGTCTAGGCGTGGCACGGCCCGGCTTCGCTGATCAGGAGGTCGCGGCCTGATGGACACCCGCTCCCTCAAGGTCGGCGACCGCATCCGCTGCAACGTACGGGGCCTCGCCTTCACAGCAACTCTTGACGGCCGCGTCGAAGGACTCTGGCTCATCTCCGCAACCAGGCCGACCATGGGAATGCGCACGGTCACCTCTCGACAGATCGTCGGGAAGGTTGAGGGGCAGGAGCGATTGGAGGTGGGGGCGTGACTTTTGCTTACAAACAAACGAGACGAAGGAGGGCCAATGGCCAATCCTGTCCCCAAGTTGGAGATGGGCAAGAAGTACCGCGATCCCGTCAGCGGGTTCGAGGGAATCTGCTCGGCGACCTATACCTACATCACCGGCTGCGTTCGCTACGAACTCGTGGGCAAATCCAAGGACGGGGCCGAGGCGCCATCAATGGTCTTCGACGAGGGCCAGATCGAACTTGTACCGGAGGAAGGTGTCGAGCCTCAGCCTCAGAAGGAGACTGGGGGGCCGCAGCGATCAGCCCCAGTGCGCAGGTCCGCTCCGGGTCGTTAGGCCTTCAGTGGCACGGTAGTTCGGCGGAAGTGAGGGCGGCCCGGTGAACGCCGCCCTCACCTGCCAACAGTGTGGAAGGGCCATTGAGCCCAAGCGCCCACACGCCCGCTTCTGCTCCGACCGCTGCCGTGCCATCGACTGGCGGGAGAGCAACGGCGAGGACGCGGGAGAACGCGTTCAAGAGCACCCACTACGTGAGGTCCGAGAAGAACAGGAAGCCACCGACCTCAAGTCCAAGCTCTCCCAAATCATCTATCAGGGAATCGTCGACCGGCTGAAGTACGGGTCAGTACACGCCGACGACCTGGAGCCGCTCTTCCCCAACGAGGTCCGCGACATCTGCCGCAAGCTCGTCGGTGCCCAGTTCGGCTCGCTCGCCTCGCGCGGCTACATAGTCGAGTCTGAACGGCGCAAGTCCAAGGTCAGGAGCCGTAAGGGCGCTAAATCAGGCGTCTTCATCTTCACCACGAAGGGGCGAGAAAAGCTCGCTCAGTCCCCAGCGACCAACCGGGAAGGCTCTGCCGCTGAGATTGCCGGCACCCTCGACAGGCCGGAGGCGGATTCTCTTCGCCGCTCGACTTCATCCGGTGCCCGGCAGGAGTGTGTCGCTGGATCAGAGGAGGCGTCGGAGGCTGGGAGGGGTCACTCCGCTTCGGCTTCCGATGCCTCTTCTGAACTCTTGGAGCTGCCGATCGAGCCCGAACGGCCGCGCTCGGCTTGGACCGATCCTGAGATCGGCGAGGCGGCGTAGGTGCCATGCCACGACGTGGACAGGGCGGGCTGTTGAGTGCCGAGCGCAACCGCCGCCGAGATATATGCGCCGCCGGCGTTCCCGTTTTACGCGACGGACTTCCTCTCCGACGCACCCGTCATGGCGATGACGCTGGAAGAGCGCGGTGCCTACATCACCCTTCTCTGCATCGCGTGGCCCGAGCAGGGCATCCCCGACGACCACAAGCAGCTCGCCAAGGTCCTTCGCGTTTCCGCTCGCAAGTTCGCCGAGATCTGGGAGGCGATGGATGTCTGTTGGGAATCCACGGGGGATGGCCGGCTGGTCAGTCCGCGGCAGGAGCGAATTCGCGAGGAGATGCGGAAACGCAGCAACGACGCCAGCGAGAACGGCAAAAAGGGCGCGAAGAAAAGGTGGGGATCGTGATGGATAGCCAGGCCATAGCCGGGCTATGGCGACCCTATAGCGACCGGATAGCGACTCGATGGCGACTCGATGGCGAGACCGTAGCTTTCCGTACTCCGTACTCCACTAAGACCCCCCCAACCCCCCAAGGGGGGGCGGTCAGATGACCGGCATCGACAGGCGTGTCGAGAGAGTCCGCAGTGGCTCTCGCCGCAAGCGTGACCTCGCCGCTGTCGGCGTCCCGCTGAGGGACGAGCGCTCGCGGCGAGACGCCGAGCGCTCCCAGGCTGCCCGTGCCGTCGCTGAGGCAAAGCGCCTCGACCGCGAAGCCAAACTGCGTCCGCAGATCGAAGTTCCTGGCCGAGTCGACGACTACTGGGCTGATGTCGCCGCTCGCTTGGCGGCCGTCGTGCCGGAGTCGACCTACCGCCTCTGGCTGGAGCCGCTGATAGCGATCGGCGAGATCGACGGCGCGCTCTGCGTGGAGGCTTCCGGCAGCGACTTCGAGTGGGTCGAGCTCCACTACGCAAGCCTGATCGGCGAGACCGTCCGCAGCTGCACTGACTACCGGGGCGTCTTCCTCTTCCGGGCGGAGACGCCTGACGATCCAGACGAGGGGCTTCACTGATGGCCGCCAACTGGATGGAAGCCCTAGAGCGCGCCAACGCCATTCGCACCGCCCGGGCCGAGCTCAAGTGCTCTATTAGACGAGGTGAAGCTCGGGTCTCCGAGCTCCTCACCGACGACCTTCCCGACGAGGCGCACACCATGCTGGCCCTGGAACTGTTGATGGCCCAGCGCCATTGGGGATCCGTGCGCTCTCGCCGGGTCCTCAGCCGCCTGATGATCCGAGAGAACCGGCAGGTCGGGGAATTGACCGAACGCCAGTGCGCGCTACTTGCCGAGGCGGTCCAGCAGCCGCCGGGAGCCATCGCGTGAATCGTCACCGCCTTGATCAGGCGCGCCGTCATGCCGCTCGCCGAGAGATGGCCGAGATCTCGCGACGGGTCGAAGGCATCGAGTTCTTTCTCGCCGAGCCCGTGCCGCTAAAGCGCCTCTCGGTGTCGCCGTTGGCCGAGGCGTTCCCGACTCGCAGCCAGGGCTACCGATGAACCGGACTTTCACTACTTCCCAATCCGAAAGGAGCCACACCCAAATGACCAACCAGAAAGGAACGCCAATGCGCGATATGCGTCCCCGCCGACAGGGGGACATCCTGCTCGTCCCAATCGAGAAGATGCCGGACGGACTCACTGAGGTTCCCCGAGAGAACGGTCGGATCGTTCTCGCTGAGGGCGAGGCGACTGGGCACCTCCACGCGATTCAGGCCCCAGAGGCGAGCTTCTGCGCCGAGGATCTGGAGGAGATCGAGGGACGGTTCCTCGTGGTCGAGGCCGAGGTTGCCCTTGAGCATCCCGAGCACGACACGATCGTTCTAGAGCCAGGTGCCTACGAGGTCCGGCGTCAGCGCGAGTACTCGGAGGCCGGGGGAATCTCCCTGGTAGCCGACTGATGGCCAAGGTCCGCACCGATCCCCTGACCCCTTCCGAGCAGGCTGCCCTTCGGGCGGTTCGTTCGGAGTGGCTCGGCGTGGGCCTTTCGACGGAGCCCGCGGATCGCAAGGAAGCTGAGTCAGCGGTCAAAGATCTCTATGCCGTCATGGGCTGGAAAGAGCCGATGACGGTTTGGATGGAGTCGCCCCTAGGTGGCTGTTACGCGGCAGCTTGGTTCGAGGAGTTCACCAAGGCGCCGAGCAAAAAGGGCCAGCTCTGGGGCCAGCTCCGGGACCAGCTCTGGGACCAGCTCTGGGACCAGCTCCGGGACCAGCTCCGGGACCAGCTCCGGGACCAGCTCTGGGACCAGCTCCGGGACCAGCTCCGGGACCAGCTCTGGGACCAGCTCTGGGGCCAGCTCCGGGACCAGCTCCGGGACCAGCTCTGGGACCAGCTCCGGGACCAGCTCCGGGACCAGCTCTGGGACCAGCTCCGGGACCAGCTCCGGGACCAGCTCCGGGACCAGCTCTGGGGCCAGCTCCGGGACCAGCTCTGGGGCCAGCTCCGGGACCAAATTTCGCGCGCATGGTGGGGACAGCAAGACGCTTTCTGGATTGCCTGGTTGCGCTTCGCGCGTGAAGTTGGCGCTACTTACGACAAGCACCTAGATAGTGGGCTGGAGGCATGGTCACGAATCAGCCGCTCTTGCGGATGGTGGTGGCCTCGCGAAGGCGTCGTCATTCTCACCGAGCGTCCTCGCGTCCTTCACCGCGATCCGGCTGGGCGTCTCCATGATGAGCACGGCCCGGCAATTGCCTACCCGGATGGTTGGGCGATATGGGCATGGCACGGGGTTCGTGTCGACAAGGAGATCATCGAGGATCCGAGGGCCCTCACGGTCGAGCGGATCACGAAGGAGTCAAACGCCGAGCTGCGCCGCACCTACATGGAGATTTTCGGCCCAGCCAACTACATGGCGAAGGCTGGCGGTGAGCTGGTTGACAAGGTCCACGAGCCCCCGTTCCCCGGCCTGATCGACGCGGAGCTTTGGCGACTTCCAAACCCCGAAGGAGGCGAGCCCTTTGTCTGCGTGAAATGCCGCAACTCCACTCCCGAGCCGGATGGATCATTCAAGGACTATCACCTTTGGGTCCACCCCGAACTCCGTCCGCTCCTGCCTGATGATGCACTCGGTGAACCGCAGGAGTTGACGGCCCACAATGCGCTCGCCTCCACCTATGGCGAGCGCGGTGAGAACTACGCGCCGGCGGTCGAGACGTGAGGTCCGCGGCCTTCATCCGGGCGGAGCGAAAGCGCCGCCACTTCAAGGCGGTCGGTGCAGGGCAGACACGCAAGCTCGCGCGCCTCGCCCGCATCGCCGGCGTCGAGATGCCGGTCTGTTACTCGTGGAACGAAGCTAGTGACGCGATTGACCGGATGGCGACAGTGGCTCGCCAGCCGACCCTTGGACCCATGGGCTGATGCGCTACATCTGCCCACAAGGCTGCGTTGCCGAGGTCGGCATGTCGAAGCCCCACCCGGGGGAGTGCTCAGACGGCCACGGCCCCTACCGCTACGAGAAGGAGCTGAAGCGGACGAGTTCACTGCGGCCGGTCTCCGAGAAGCGCCAGGCCGAAGACGCGAAGGCAGGGAGGCGACGTCGGTCGACGCTGAAACGCGGAAGGAGCTTCGCTGCCTCAGATGCCCAGCGAGGCAAGGTCAGGCTCATGCCCTGCCTCGGATGCGGCCGAGGCGATGAGGGCTTCGGCTTCCAGCAGGAGACCTTCGTCGACCCCGCGCACCTCTGGCCTCGAGGCAAAGGCGGCTGCGACTCGCCCGACTGCGTGATCCCGCTCTGCCGTAGCTGCCACGACCTCTTCGACCGCGGCGAACTCGACCTCCTCTCCAAGCTCTCGGACTCTGAAGCCTGGTCGGTAGAGCAGGCGCACCCGATCCTCTGCCACGGCGTCTCGGTGGTCGAACTGGTCCGGCGCCTGGCCGGGAATTCGCGCGAGCTGGTCTGGGTCGAGCGGGAGGCGGTGAGCGCCCGGTGAGCTGGGGGGTCCTCCAAGGCGACTGCATCGAGCGCATGGCCGAGATGGAGGAGGCCAGCGTCACCGCGGTGGTTTGCGATCCGCCCTACGGCCTCGAGTTCATGGGCCGCGAGTGGGACCGACTCGACACCCGCCAGCCTGACGACCCGACGTTTCACCGCTCCGGCGTGGGCCCCTTCGACCGCTCGAAGGTGCGCTACTCGTCGTCGGCCAGCTACGGCGGCGCCGTCGGCCCGGCGATGCAGGAATGGCATCACCGTTGGGCGCTCGAGGCCCTGCGGGTGCTGAAGCCGGGGGGCCACCTGCTCGCCTTCGGCGGCACGCGCACCTATCACCGCCTTGCTTGCGCCATCGAAGACGCGGGCTTTGAGATTCGCGACTCGATCATGTGGCTCTACGGAACTGGATTCCCGAAGTCGCTCAATGTAGGCAGGGCCAATGCCGGCAAGGTTCACCGTCATCACGGGGACTGGAACTCTCTGGCCAAGCCAGCGCTCGAATCCATCGGCACCGCCCTGAAGCCGAGCCACGAGCTAATCGTTGTCGCCCGCAAGCCGCTGGTCGGCACCGTGGCGGCGAACGTGCTGCAGCACGGAACCGGGGGGCTGAATATCGACGCTTGCCGGATCGGCACCGAGTCGACCGAGCGCCCGAACGGAATCAACGCGCTCGGCGTGATGAATGACGATGACTGGCAGCCAAGCGCTGGTACCGGCGGCTCTTCGGCAGGCCGCTGGCCCGCCAACGTCGTCCTCTCTCACACCGAGGACTGCATACCGGTGGGGACGAGGGTGGTCAAGCCGTCGAACGGCAGCGGCGTCGCCTCGGAGCGCAGCGGCAGTGGCGAGGCTAGCGGGGATCGTCGCTACACCGAGAAGGGGAGCTCGAACTTCGCGCCAACGCCAGGGCGCGGTGGAGGCACCGAGACCGTAGAGGCATGGGAGTGCACTCCTGGTTGTCCGGTGGCGGCCCTGGATGCGCAGACGGGCGAGCTCAAGTCAGGCTTCATGGCCGCTGGAACCGAGCGTGCCGGACTCGGGTACCAAGGCGGCCTTGGTAACCGAGTGCGGAACGACACCCACGGTGACTCCGGTGGCGCCTCTCGCTTTTTCTACTGCGCCAAGGCGTCACGGGCAGAGAGGGACGCAGGGCTGGAGGGGTTCGAGGAGCGCCTGGATGCTGGAGTTTGGGGCGGTGCTGACGACGATCTGAGCGAGGGCAAAAAGCCCACCCGACCGAGGGCGAATGGACACCCAACCGTCAAGCCGATCGACCTCATGCGCTGGCTGGTTCGCCTCGTCACTCCACCCGGAGGACTCATCCTGGACCCCTTCCTCGGCTCCGGAACCACCGGCTGCGCCGCAGTCCTCGAGGGCTTCAACTTCATCGGCATCGAGCGCGAACCCGAGTACGTCGAGATCGCAAAAGGCCGGATCGCCTTCTGGGAGCAGCACGCAGGCGAGTCCGTAGATGCCGTCCTGCGGCTCACCCCGGCAAGTCGTCGCGCCGCAGAAGCCCATAGCCAGCGCGGACAGGAAGTGCTCGACCTCGGGGAAGCCGCATGAACCCCACCTACAGCCAGCTCGCAGAAGCCTTCAAGGCCTACGCCCACGAGGCATGCGAGGGACCCAAGGAGATCGTCGAGACCTTGGAGATGTACGAGTTCGATGACTCCGAGCTTCCCGAGAAGGTGGGGCGGTTGTTGGAGGAGACGCCAGGGCCGGGGGAGGCATCGTGACTTGGGAGATCAGGCAAGGCGATGTGCTCGAGCGCCTCCCCGGCCGAGAAGGCGGCCGCATGACGGTACCGGCGAGCACTCCGAGGGTAGGCACCTCCGCCCGAATCGAACGGGAGGAGCGGCTGCATGAAACCGCGTCCCTCCCCGGACGTAATAGGCGATGGAGCCCCAGCGCCCACAACGACCACCTCCTCGCCCACCGAATCGGTGGCGGCCAGCCCCTGGGTTCTGGACCAAGCTGCAGGTCGCAGGGGTCTGCGCAGGGCTGCTCTTCGTGCTCGGCTTTCTCCTCGCCGGTTTCGCTGTCTTCGCCGCGATCTTCTTCGGCCTGCCGGCGTACCTGTTCGCCCGCGGTTGAGACCTCTTCACCACCCAGCAATCGAGCAGAATAGGAGGCCGACGTTGCCTGAGCCTGTAGATCACCGAGCGGAGGCAATTCGTCTCGACCGCGATGCGAAGAACGAGAAGGACGATGAGGGTCGCCTCGCCAACCTTCTCGCCGCGGCCCAAGTCCACGCCACCCTCGCTGTAGCTGAGGAGCTGCGGAAACAGAACGACCGCGATGACGATGATCTGCGCGAGCGCCTAGAGGCTTATTGCGAACAGTCGATCACGCACCACACTGAGGAAGAGCATGGGGCGGTGGCCACGGCGTCTCGGGAGGCACACCAAGCCGTACGGGAAGCGTTCGAGGACGTACTGCGGGAGGTTCGCCGATGAGCGAGCTACCGGAGATCGAGCGGTTCGAGATCGGACCGGACGGGGATCACCCCGGCTTCTCGGAAATGCACACCGACGGCGACGGTCGCTGGGTTCTGCACTCCGACCACCTCCAAGCCCTTACCCAGCAGGAAGTGCGGATCAAGGCCGCAGAGCACGAGCGCGATGAAGCCCACTCCAGCGCTGAACACTGGCGCGAGCGAGCCGAGAAAGCAGAGTCCCAACTAGCCGACGTACAGAAGCGGGTGGGCGCCGAGATTCGTGCGATGCGGGCGCGGGGCGTCGAGTACCAAAACGAGGCCAAGGTTTCACCGTCGCCCGAATCAGAGCGACTCGATGCCCACGCCGCCACGAACCTCGCAGTTGCTGACTGCCTCGAAGCCCTTCTCACCCAGCAGAACCAGCGATCCGAAGGAGGCTCCGATGCCCGCTGACTTCACCCCACAGGACAAGGAGCGCCTGGAGGAGATCGCCGAGGCCCTGGGGGACTACAACGGTGGCTGGCGCCCCGAAGATGAGGTGAACGCCGACGCCGTCTTCCTCCGCAAGCTCTCTAACCAGCTAGGTACTGGGGGAGGGGACGACCGTCTCGCTGAAGCTGAATCAATCCTGCGCGAGTGCGACTCGCCCGATGGGTTCTGCGGGGAGATGCCGGACGAGCTACGTGACCGAATCCAGGTGTTCCTAGGCCGCGCCGCGACGTGCCCGGACTGCCAACGGCTCGTTCCCGTCGTGGCGAATGGCCGCCTCGGTCAGCATCAGCAAGAGCGCGCCAGCGGTGATCCTGCCCGGTGCCTCGGCTCCGGTGCCCGCGTTCCAATCCCCAGCCCATCCGCCACCCCAGTACAGAAGCGGGTGGGGGAGAGGCCAGGGCTGACTGAGTTCGAGGAGGCAATCTGGGGCGAGTACGGCAAGGCCTTCTACACGAAACTCGCCGACTCCGACGGCTACCCGGAGTGGCTGATCGGCGCCGCTCTCGCCTGCCACGACCTCTCCAGCAAAGCGAAGCGAGGCCGGGCAGAGACCCAGGAGGGTGACCGCTCCCTCCCAACCCGACGCAAAGAAGGTGAAGCAGCAGCCAGGGCTTATCGAGAGGCTTTAGCTGAAGAGCAGGGTCCAGGGGGTGACCGGTGAGCACCCGTGCCGATGTCGAATCGCGCTGGAACTTCTTCTGGGCTTGCCGCTACGGATTCGGGTTCCGCCTCTGGCTGATCGAGCTTCAGGTCTACTTCTACCGACCGGGGGGCCCAGGGCGATGAGCACCGGACTCCCCGAGAAGGCGGTCCCGTTCCAGGCTCGCTTTGACGCCGACTCAGCGGTGATGGATCTCGTCTCTCGCCGGCCAAGCGCGAGCGATGCGGACAAGGCGCTGGCGGCAGTGAACGGTGCTCTCCCCGCCCTCGAAGAGGACTGGAGGGAACGGCTGCTGTTCAACCTGAAGTTCGAAATCGAGCCGTACACGCTCGCTCAGGTCGAAGCCGCCCTCTTACAGCCCGACCCCCAACCAGACCGGGTTCGCGATTACGACCAACTGGAGACCGTTGACTCCGAGACCGATCCTCGCTTCCGTCGCGGCACCGAGGAAGGCTCGCGGCGAGCCGGTGCCGATCTTCGACAAACGATCCTGGACGACCTGGCGGGCGAGGTCGAGTGGGCCAACGACCACTGCGGATCCTGGGACGCCGAAGGGATCACCTCTCGCTTAGAGAGGTTGAGGCGCAAGTACGAGCGCTGCCAACCAGTAGAGGAAGGGCGGCCGGAGCTACGGGAGCGGTTCTTCGCAGAGCTGGATGAGCGAGCGCGGGCGCGCCAACTCGAAATCGAGCCGAAGGGCACCCCGACCCTTTGCCTCGAAGACGTTCACGCCGCTCTCGACGCCCTCCTCGCCTCCACCCAGCCCCAAAAGGCTCGTCTGCCCGGCCAAGGCATGTGCAGCGAGTGCGGCCGAACCTACTTCGACCAGCACAACCCCGGCTGCCCCTTCGCCACCCAGTCCCAACCCGACCAAGCACCCGAGGGGGAGGAGGACGAAGCGCAGCTATCTCGCACGGAGGTCTGCGACGCGATCCGCGAGACGGCAGCCGAGTGTCTCCGCGAACCGCGCACGCTGCCCCTTGCCGCTCTCGTGGACCGCCTCTTCCCTGGCTGGTGTCCGCCATTCGAGCTTGAGCGCTCACCCACCGATGTAGGGGAGGGTGGCCGGGAGCCGGGGCCGGTCTCGGGGTTGCCGGTCGCCATTGACTCTGCCCTCGGCTCCGTATTCGGGCACCTGGAACACGACATCAATTGCGGGATTCCGCACCCGGCTGATCCGGGGAGTGGCGGCGCCTGTAGTTGCGGCGTCGATTCCGCGAAGCAACGGCTCGAAGACGTGCTGCTCGACGCTCTGTCGCGGCCGCACGGGTCAGGTTCCGCGACGCCCCGGGAACTACGCGAATACGCCGAAAGCCTCCGCAGGTCCGGTGGCGGTGATTCAGACGCCGACGCCGACGCGGAACTGGTCGAGCGCGCGGCTGATCAACTGGACCATCACACGGTAGATCGTGTAACGGGGGATGAGCCGGGGGTGGACCATGGCTGAGGTCCGCGAGAGCCGGGGGTCAGAACTCGTCTCCAAGTACCGCCGCCTTTTGAGGTTCACCGAGCCGAGATCCCAGGCCTTCGCGGGCACGCGTCCCTGCACCTTGAATCGCGATGGTCTGCACCGCGCCGAAGAGGTTGGCGTCTTCCGGTGCCGCTGCGGGGAGAGGGCTGGCCGATGAAGCTTGACCCTCCCCGGCTACGGACGGGCGGCTTGTCGGGCCGCGTCCTCCTCATCACCCACGGCCGATATCTCAATGGCGGCGAGACCCTGGAGGCCACCCGCAAGTACGACGTGACCGAGCAATTCGAGGCGCTCGCACGCGAACGCGGCTGGACCCAGCAGCCCCCGGAGCCAAAGCAGGAGAAGGAGCCGAGCGGGGGTGACGTGTCGTGAGTGTCGTGGGCGACCTCGCCTATCCGATCAAGCTCGATGACGAGATCCCCACCCACGGGGAAGACGCCAACGGCCACGCCGTCTTTTTCGACGAGCGGCTGACAGAGGGCATGGCGGTTGGCCCCGTGATCGACGACGAAGTCTTCCCCACGGGCGAAGTGATCCGGAAAGCGGACGGGCTCAGGGCGGTCGCCGAATGTTCTGCGGAGCCGAGCGGGGGTGGGGAGCGGTGAGCCTGGTCGGATTTCACGCCCGCAACCACCGCCAGCAGGTAGGCAAGCGAGGCCCGCGCCCAGACGTTGACGATCGCGCTACGACGCCAGAGGTCTTCGGCCCCTTGCACGAGCGGTTCGGCTTCACGATCGACGTCGCCGCCTCGCCGGCCAACGCCAAGCTCCCGCGCTTCTACACCCTTGAAGACGACGGCCTCGCTCAAGAATGGACGGGTGAGCGCGTCTGGTGCAACCCGCCCTATTCCTCGATCGAGCCGTGGGTCGAAAAGGCTCACGGGGGGGGCGCTGAGCTCGTGGTCTTCCTACTGCCGGCGAATCGCACCGAGCAAGGATGGTGGCAACGGCAGGTCGAGCCCTACCGGCTGGACGGCACCCTCACGGTCGAGTTCCTCCCCGGCCGTCTTCGCTTCCTGAAACCAGGGCAGACCGAGATCAAACCGAACGAACGGCCGCCCTTCGGGTGCTGCCTTGTGATCTTCGACCAGGCCGCCGCCCTACAGCAGGGAGAGGAGAGCTTAGTGGCGGGCCACTTTGATCGTCGCTGCTACGGCCGAGGTCAGCGGGGGTGGTGGACCTGCAGCGCCGGCAAGCTCACGTGGGTCAAGTGCCCAGGTTGCGCTTCCTGTGAACCCAGCGGAAAGGCTCTAGTCGCAGCCGAGCAGGGAAGGAGCCAGGGCTGATGGGGCGGGCGGTGAGGATCAGCGCGAAAGAAATGCGAGAAGCGCTCCGCAAGCGTCATCCCGCGACGCAGCCGATGGGCGCCCGGCGGATCCCCGGGCCGTGGACGTGCGTCGAGGAGTGGGCGCGAATAGACCTACTCGCCCTTTGCGCAACTCGGAGTGGCGGCCGCGTTCCATATGCCCGCGTCGGCTACGAGGTCAAGGTCAGCCGCAGCGACTACCGCTCGGAGCTGCGCGAGCCGAACAAGCGCGCGTTCGCCGTAGGCGCCTGCCACGAGTTCTACTTCGCCGTCCCCTCTGGGCTTCTTCGAGATGATGAGCTTCCCGGTGCTGACCAGCCCCAACTTCGCGCCGATGCAGATCTGTACGTGCCCGATGACGTTGGCCTGGTCGTGGTCAACGGGCGGGGCTGCCAAGTAGTCAAGTCAGCCCCGCTGACCAGCGATCCCGCCCCCATCGTCGGCGGTCCACAGGGCGATGGGTTTGGTTCTGACCTCAATGCCCTCATCCGCTGGGTAAGCGCGCGCCCGGACCCGCGCCACGATGGCGTGGTCGAGGCCGCCCGGAACCACATGAAGGAAATCCGAGAGGCCGAAGCAGGTCGCCGCGCGACCCTGAAACGGGCGCGGGAACGAGATCGTGGTCTGACCTCCTCGTCAGCGGGAGAGCGGCGTGCCTAACCCCCAGCCACAGAGGCAGCTAGCGACCAGGATCAGCAGCGGTAAAAACCCCGGCGAGTCGGCGGTACTCGTGAAGCCACAGCGCAAAGTGGTCAGCGCCGTCGGGAACCCGATTCCTCTTCCTTTGGTTGCACGGCTCGCACATCGTCACCAGATTGGACTCGGTGTCGGTCCCGCCCTTCGACCTCGGCAGCGTGTGATCGAGGCTCAGCATCTGGTCAAAGGGTGCCATCTGACGACCGCAGTCCCCGCAGGCGTACCCGTCCCGCCTATAGACCCGCAACCGCTTGGCGCCGCTGATCATCGGTCCTCACCTCGGGTGGGAGACTTTGCCCGCCCACCGGTACTGCGCCGCTTTTACGCCCGCTTTCTCCGCGACCTGTACCGCCATGCCCCGCTCTATCGCGGCCTTCAGGCGAGATGCCACGCTGTTCTTGCCCATCTGCAACTCGTGTTCGAGGTGCCGGACCTCGAACACTCCGAGCCGGGCGATCACTTCGTCCACATGCAGCTCCGAGCCCCAGGCGTGCTGCGCGACCGCGTAGCCGGTCAGCTCAAGTCGCAGCAGGGCGACTCCGTTCTCGATCGCTCGAAGCGCGTCGCCGATCGCCCGATCGCTCGTTGCCATGGCCCAATTCTCAACGCCCTGTCAAACCGAGGTTCTTGTTTCGGCGCGTTCGCGGCAGCACGCCGCGGAATCCGCTCCATCAAGAATGGAAGGGCTCCAATTGCCGTCTGATCAGCCACAGAGGCGGAGGATCATCGCCACGTCGCTTTTCGGCCCCACCCAGCAAAAGACCAAGAGCGAGCAGCGGGGGTCGGGGTCGTGAACTTGGCGACCGCTCAAGGGCCCGCCGGGATCACCAGGGATGGCGTGATCGAGATCGTCCTGACCCCGACCCTCGAGCAGTACGGCGAGATGGGAATGGATCTGGAGCAGGCCCGTCGGTCCCTCGGTCTCCCAAAATCCGCCTCAAAGACCGAGGTGATCCACGCAGCCCTGCGCTGCGCCGCAAACTCCGGCTAGGGTCGTCGCCGATGCGCACTCCGGCCGTGCTCTACGCCGCCAAAAGCACGCAGGACAAGAAGGCGAGCATCCCTAAGCAGTTCAAGGACGGCCGCAAGAAGGCCCAGGACGAAGACTGGGAGATCATCGGGGAATTCAGGGACGAGAAGTTCTCGGCGTTCTCCGGCAACCGCGGCCCGGGCCTGAAAGCCGCCGAGGAGCTAGCGGTCCGGCTGGCCGAGGAACGCGGCCAGGTCTGCATGCTCGTCTGCCAGCACTCAGACCGATTCGCTCGAGGTGCTGGAGACAAACCGGGCGCAGCCGACAGCCTCATCGAGATTTGGCATCGCACCCGACGCCAAAACGTCCACCTGCGGTCGTTCCAGAACGACGTGATGCTGAGCAAGCCCGTCTTGGTCGCAGTCGCCGCAGAACAGGCCCACGAAGAATCCAAACGGAAGTCAGATGCCGTGAAGAACGGGATGCTCGGCCGGCGCGAGAAAGGGCTCGCGATGGGTGGGAAGAAACGCTTCGCCTACCACTTCCGCGATGGCAACCTTGTGCCCAGGAAGGGCATGCAGCCAATCGTCGAGCGGATGTACGACGAGTTCATCGCGGGCCGAAGTGACGCAGCGATCATGCGGGACCTGATGCAGGAAGGAATCCCGACCGCCGGAGGGGGCAAGTGGCATGAGGCCACGGTCCGGGAAATCCTCATCAACCCCATCCACAAAGGCTGGCTTCAGACGAAGGATGGAGTGATCAAGGGCCAGCACGAGCCTTGCGTCTCCGAAGAGAAGTGGCAGGAGGCCCAGGATCTCCGAACGCGTCGTGGACCGCCGATGGGCGGTGGCAAGGGCAGGCCGCCCGCAGGGCACCATCTCTTCCGCAAAGGCATGCTCCGCTGTGGTTGCGGCCGCTGTGACGAAGGCGCGATGGTGCCGAGGACTCGCCGGCCGAGCAAGGGCCGCCCCGGCCGAGCCACGCTCGAAAGCTACGAGAGCTATGAACGCCAAAGGGACCCCGCCGCCTGCACCATGCTCCCAGTCAAGCGTGCCGACGTCGACGCGGCGGTCTTCCACTACTTCGAGCAACTCGGCTTGGATGTCGAGGCGACCCGGGAAGAAATGGCGGAGGCCAAGGATCGAAAGCTCGCAGAGGTGCGGGCGCTCTCCGAGCAGGCGGCGGCTGAGCAACACCGTGCCGAAGAGAGGCTGGCCCGAGTCCGGCGCGACTATATGGACGACAAGCTCTCAGCCGAGGACTGGGCGAGTTTCCGCGACGAGCTCGAGGCCGATCTTGCGGGCGCCAAGGCAGAGGTCGAGCGGCTCCGAGCCCAGGCCGCCGACGTAGAGGACTGGGCAGAGCAACTCAATGCCGAGCGAGCCACCGCTGAGCGACTGACCGAGATCCGAGCGGCGGTCGCTGGCGAAGTATCCGGTGCCCGAGACCTCGACGCCGTGCGTGCAGCCCTCACCCGCCTCTTCGACTACTTCGTCGTTAAGCGGATCGAACCGGGCATGCGAATCCACGCGGAGCTGGCCTGGGCAGGCGATGGCCTGATGATCGAACCGGTGATGAGAGACGACGCTCTAGAAAAGGGCGGGCAGGGGCGCCTCGTCTTCCGCCGCGAGGCAATCTACGATGGCGAAGAAATCAGGGATCGCCCAGTTCATGCCCGGCACGGCTGCCTCCTATGACCTCGAGGATCCCTTCGACCCGGTCGCCGCGATCGACGCCCAGGCTCATCTGATGGCGGATCTGATCCGTCAGCTCGGCTCGCCGGAACTGGCGCTGGCGGGCTACAACGCTGGCCCTGGCGCTGTTGAAGGCTGCCACTGCGTGCCGGCTTACCCCGAGACCAGGGCCTACGTAACTCGCATCCTCGCCCTGCTCGGTGGCGTCGGTGCCCTAGCACTGCCGAGCTTCGAAGTGAGGCTGGTGGCATGACCGTCGGGCTGATCGAGGGGGAGGCGCCAACGCGCCACCTGAAGTCCCTACACCTCAAGGTGTATAAAGGTGCAATGACTCGTACGAACATCGAGATTGACGACGAACTCGTCGGCCGGGCGATGCGGCTCTACCGGCTCCGCAGCAAGCGTGAGGCGGTCGACCTGGCTCTGCGGCGGCTCGTTGGTGAGCCGATGACCACGGCCGAGCTGCTCGCCAGCGAGGGGTCGGGGTGGAGCGGCGATCTCGATGCGATTCGCGCGGCTGACGAGATCTCCGAGCGATGATCCTCGTCGACACCTCCGCCTGGGTTGAGTTCCTACGGGCCACGGAAAGCGTTGTGCACCGGCGGCTTCGGCGGGCGCTGGAGGACGGAGCAGAACTACTCTGCACCGACGTCGTCGTAATGGAGCTGCTCGCCGGTGCTCGCGACGACGAGGATCGCGACCGTCTGCGGCGGCTCGCCTACGGGCTCGAGTTTGTCGTCGTCGATGGTCCCGCCGACTACGAGCGCGCCGCCGACCTTTACCGCCGCTGCCGGCGTGGTGGCGAGACCCCGCGCAAGCTCAGCGACTGCCTGATTGCCGCCGTGGCGATCCGGGCCGGGGCCGAGGTGCTCGCCGCGGACGCCGATTTCCAGGCGATCGGTCGCCACACGCCGTTGCGCCTCGTCAACTGAGGCGGGTTGCATGGCTCGGCACCGCGCCGGGTACGGTGCCGCCACACCGACCGCGAGGCGAGGAGGAGAGATGCACCTGCCCTTCACCCACAAGAAGCTGACCGACGTCAAGGACTCGGCCCCGGAATTCGGGATCGACGAGATCCAGGAAGCCCGTTTTGCGAAGGACGACCTTGACGCCGAGCGGACCGGCCTCAGTCACCTCCGGCTCAAGCCCGGCAAGCGGAGTCCCTTCGGGCACAAACACGATGAGGCCGAGGAGGTCTATGTCGTCATCGCCGGTTCGGGGCGGATGAAACTCGACGACGAGATCATCGAGGTCGAGACCCTCGACGCGATCCGCGTCTCGCCGGAGGTCATCCGCGCCTTCGAGGCCGGCGACGATGGGCTCGAAGTGATCGCTACCGGAAGCCGCCACGACGGCGACGGCGAGATCGTTCAGGGCTGGTGGTCGGACTGAGGCACTTCGCCTAGACTGCGGCGCGATGGCACCCGCGGAGGGACAGGGCGTAGAGGGCATGAAGTCCCTGGTCGGCCAGGAGATCGGCCCGAGCGAGTGGCGCACGGTCACCCAGGCCGACATCGACACTTTCGCCGAGCTCTCTGGCGATGACCAGTGGATTCACGTCGACGTCGAGCGCGCCAAGCAGGAGAGCCCGTACGGGACGACGATCGCCCACGGCAACCTCACGCTCTCCCTCGTCGACGGGTTTCGCAAACAGCTGATCAGTGCCACCGGGTTCGCCCTCGGTGTGAACTACGGCTGGAACAAGATCCGCTTCCCAGCCCCGGTCCCGGTCGACTCGCGGGTCCGCGGCCGTGCCGAGGTCGTCTCGATCGAGGAGAAGGGGGGCGGTTGGTACGAGGTGATCACCCACTTCACGCTCGAGGTCGAGGACGGCGAGAAGCCCTGCTTCGTCGGCGACTCTGTGACTCGGGTGATGGCGCCCGCGGCTGGATAGCCGGCCGGCCGAGTCCCGCTGTCGCTACCGCGCCACCGTCAGCGTCCCTTCCATTCCCTTCTCTCGGCTGTCGCCGACGGAGGAGAAGAAGTGGTAAACGCCCGGCTTAAAGACCGCGACGGCCGTCGTCGTGCCCCCCACGATGGGTTCAGTTTTGGCGATGACACGGCCATGCGGGTCTTCGAAGGCGATGTCCTGAGGCATCTTCTGTGGATCGGTGAACCTAATTTTGAGTTTGCCGGGACTGGAGGAGGTGTCGGAGTTGGCAGTGAAAGAAAATGTCTTAGTCCAGTGGGCCTCGAAGAGGATCTCTCCGGTGACGCCGACTTCTTCGGCTTCCTGTGCTTCCACTTCGGCGATGGCCCGTTCCATGCGCGAGGCAGATTGGCCAGAGCTGTCGCTACCGCAGCTGACAAGCAGCGATGCGATCAGAGCCAAGCTAATCAGGAAGAACAGGCACTTCCACATAGGTGCCGATCACTATAAGCTTCCCGTCTAATAAGCGTCCTTCTACTTGACGGTCAGAGTCCCTTCCATGCCGGCTTCGCGATGGCCGGGGACGGTGCAGAAGAAGGTGTAGGTGCCTGGCTTGAGATTGGCCGTGGCGGAGTCGGAGCCTTCGGCGACCGTGCTGGTCTCGGCGATCGTCTTGCCGCTTGAGTCTTCGATCGCGACGTCGTGGGGCAGCGGCTGCGGGTTAGTGAAGTCGATCGTCACCTTGCCGGCCTTGGCGGTGGCTTTGTCGCTCGTGTAGGCGAGGCCGCCGTTGGGGTCGGCTTCAAAGGAGACCGAGCTGGCGCTGCCGGCGGACTTGCCTTCGGCTTCGCCGCCGCCGCTGTTGCTGCTTTCGGTCTGTTCGGTGGTGGCGGTCGATTCGGAGCTGTCGGAGGAGCTGCTTCCACCGCAGGCGGCGAGCCCGAGCGCGGCGAGGATGAGAACTAGGGCGACTGCGGCCTTCTTCATGGTGCTCTCTTTCCTGGTGAGGACTGGTCAGGCTGACTGTACTCCGGATACGGGTCGGTGCCCGAGCCGGTTCAGCGCCCCTCGAAGACCGGGGTGCCGCCGCCGAAGAAGGCCTCGACCCCGTTCTTGAGGTCCTCGGTGGCCATGCTGTCGGCGATCCCGTGACGCTCCAGCTGCAGGTGCTCGGTGAGGCTGTTCTCGATGCTGACCCCGCAGAGCCGCTTCGCCATCCGCACGTAGTGCGGCGCCTTTTTCGCCAGCTCCTCGGCCTTCGTGCGGGCCGCGCCCATCAGCTCGTCGGGTGCCACCACCGCCGATACGAGCCCCTCCTCGAGCGCTTCGGCGGCGCCCAGGTTCGGGTCGTCGAGGAGGATTTCGAGCGCCCGGCTGGGGCCGACCACGCGGGGCAGGAAGTAGGTCATGCCGCCGTCGGGCGAGGCGCCGATGCGGCCGTAGGCGCAGGCGAGGAATGCGGCCTCGGAGGCGATCCGGAAGTCGCAGGCCAGCGCGAAGGAGAAGCCGGCGCCCGCCGCCGGGCCGTTGAGGGCGGCGATCACCGGGTAAGGAATCCGCCGCAGGTCGACGATCGCCATATGCAGCGCCTCGGCGCCGCGCCGCACCTCGGAGGGCAAGTCGACGTCATCCGATTCGACACCTTTGCGAAACCAGGTGACATCGCCGCCGGCGCAGAAGGCTTTGCCGGCGCCGGTCACGATCAGCGCCCGCAGCGGCGCCCGGTCGGCCAGCCAGGAGAGGGCGATCGGCAGCTCCCAGATCATCTCCGGGCTCATCGCGTTGAACGCCTCGGGGCGATTGAGGGTGAGGGTGCCGACGTCGCCGTCGATCTCGATCTGCAGGGTCTTCAGCTCCGGTTGGCTGGCGGTCTGGCTGGTCATCTCGCTCTCCGTGTTGGCGTCCGTTTGGCCGAGTGGCCAGCAGCCTACCCTTTGACCTGTGGCCGGCAGCGACGGAAACGGCAGCCTCTCGCGCGCGGAGCGGATCGCGCAGCAGCGCCGTGCCCTGCCCGATTCGCCGGGGGTTTACCTCTTCTACGACAAGGACGAGGAGCTCCTCTACGTCGGCAAGGCGCGCTCGATTCGCAAACGGGTTGCCTCCCATTTCTCCGGCGGCGAGACCCGGCTCACCTCACGGGTCGAGCGAATCGAGACGCTGGTCACGGCCACCGAGGCGGAGGCACTGCTGGCCGAGCAGAGTTTCATCAAGCGCCACCGGCCCCGCTTCAACATCCGTCTCCGCGACGACAAGTCCTACCCGTACGTGGCCGTCAGCCTCGACGAGGACTACCCCCGCGTTTACTTCACTCGCGAGAAGCACCGCCCGCATCGGGCCTACTTCGGACCTTTCTCCAGTGCCAAGCGGGTGCGGGAGACGCTTGACCTGCTCGGCAAGCTGTTCCAGTTCCGCACTTGCGAGGGGGTCGAGCCGGGGCGCCGCTCCGGCAGCCCCTGCCTCGATTACTACATCAAGCGCTGCGGGGCGCCCTGCGTCGGCCACGTCAGCCAGGAGGAGTACCGCCGCAACATCGACGCGATCGTCGACTTCCTCTCCGGGCGTTATCGCCAGGTCGAGGCCGAAGAGGAGGTGAAAATGGACTCGGCGGCGGCGGCTCAGGAGTTCGAGCGGGCCGCCCTGCACCGCGACCGCCTGAAAGCAATCCGCTCGTTGTTCGAGCGCCAGCGGGTTGCCGGCGGCTCGGTCGGCACCGCCGACCTAATCGGGGTCGCGGTCGAGGGCGAAGACGCCAACGCCCAGGTCTTCCAGGTCCGCGATGGGATCCTCGCCGAGCGGCAGAGCTTCTACCTCGAAAACCAGGGCGAGCGCGAGCCGGCCGAGGTCGCCGAGGAGTTCATCGGCCAGTACTACTCGGCCTCGCCGGCGATGCCGCGGACGATCATCGTCGGCCCCTACCTGCGCGAGCGGGCCGCGGTGATCGCCGAGGCGCTGAGCGAGCGCCGTGGCACCCCGGTCGAGGTGCGGGCGGCTGAGCGCGGCGACAAACGGCGCCTCCGCGAGTTGGCGGAACGCAACGCCCGCCTCGCCCTCGACCAGGACCGCCTGCGGCGCGAGCACCGCCGCAACCGCCGCGTCGAGTCGCTCGCCTCGCTGGCCGAGGCGCTGGGGATGGAAGAGCTGCCGGTGCGGATCGAGGGCTTCGACATCTCCACGATCGGCGGCGAGCACACGGTCGCCTCGATGGTCGTCTTCGAGGGCGGGGCGACCAAGAAGTCCGATTACCGCCGCTTCAAAGTCCGCGGCGAGATGCGCGCCGACGACAACGCCGGCCCCGACGACTTCGCCTCGATGGAGGAGGTGCTGCGGCGGCGGATCGGCCGCTATCTGGAACAGGCCGATCTCTCCCCGCACGACGGCCAACGCGACGCCAGCTTCTCCTCGCTGCCCTCGCTGGTAATGATCGACGGCGGCAAGGGGCAGCTGACTGCGGGGATGAAGGCGCTGCAGCCGTTCGTCGAGCGGGGCGTCACCGTGATCAGCCTCGCCAAGCGCGAGGAGGAGGTCTACGTCCCCGGGCGCTCGGCGCCCCTCGATCTGCCGCGTGACTCCGAGGCCAACAAGCTGCTGCAGCGGGTGCGCGACGAGGCACACCGCTTTGCGATCGAGCACCACCGCGGCCGCCGCGATCGGGCGATGACGGTCTCGGTCCTGGACGAGCTGAAGGGCATCGGCCCGGCTCGCAAGCGGGCCCTGCTGCGCCATTTCGGCTCGCCGGAGCGGTTTCTGGCCGCCACTCGCGAGGAACTCGAGTCGGTGCCCGGCCTGCCTGGCAAAGTAGGGCGGGAGATCCACGAGCAGCTGAACAGGATCGGTTGAGATGGCAGAGACGGCAAAGGGGAATCTGATGGCGGGGGACGGCAAGCTCGGCCCCAAGCAGATGACGCTGGTGTTGATCACCGGTCATTCCGGTGCCGGCAAGTCGGAAGCGATCGCCGCCTTCGAGGACGGCGGCTACTTCTGCGTCGACAACCTGCCGCCACGGCTAATTGAGAGCCTCGGCGAGCTCTTCCAGCACGAGGGCAGCGGGGTCGAGCGGGCGGCGGTGGTCTCCGACGTGCGCGGTGGCGAGTACTTCGAGGACCTCCTGCAGGTGCTCGACGACCTCGAAGGCAGCAGCGGCCTGAAACTGCAGCTGCTCTTCCTGGAGGCCGACGAGGAAACCCTGCTCGACCGCTACAAGGAGACCCGCCGCCGCCATCCGCTGGCGCCGGAAGGGCGGATCGTCGAGGGGATCCGGGCCGAGCGCGAGCTGCTGGCGCCGCTGCGCGAGCGCGCCGACGTGGTGATGGACACGACCGACCTGACCGGGGCCGAACTGCGGCGCCGGATCGCCGAGGAGATGCTCGGTGAAGAGGACGGGGGGGAGCTGGCGCTGACCCTGCTCACCTTTGGCTTCAAAAATGGGCCACCGCGCGACGCCGACCTCACCCTCGACGTCCGTTTCCTGCCCAACCCCCACTACGTCGACGAGCTGCGGCCGATGACTGGACTCGACGAGCAGGTCCGTGCCTACGTCGAGTCGGGGATTCAGGCGGGCGAGTTTTACGGCCGCCTGCTGCCGTTGCTTGAGTTCCTGGTCCCCGCCTACGTCGCCGAGGGCAAGAGCCACCTGACGATCGCCGTTGGCTGCACCGGTGGCCGCCACCGCTCGGTCACCGTTGCCGACCGGATCCGCCGCGCTCTTGCTGACCGCGACGACGTGATCGTGCGCATGAAGCACCGCGACGTCGAGTTGGACGACAAGCGTCCATAGAATCGCCGGGCTTTGCCCACCCCCCTCGATCCCGTCATCTCCATCCGCGGCCTGCGCAAGAGCTATGGCGAGGCCGAGGCTGTGCGCGGGATCGACCTCGAGGTGATGCCTGGCGAGGTCTTCGCCTTCCTGGGGCCGAACGGCGCCGGCAAGACGACTACGGTCGAGATCCTCGAGGGCTACCGCAAGCGCAGCAGCGGCGAGGTCTCAGTGCTTGGCGAGGACCCGGAGCGGGCCGGGCGCGAGTGGCGCGAGCGGATCGGCATCGTCCTGCAGAGCGGCCGTCTCGACCCCTACCTGACCGTGCGCGAGTCACTCGACCTCTACGCCGGCTACTTCCGCGCGCCGCGGCCGACCGAGGAGGTGATCGCCCTGGTTGGGCTGGAGGAGCAGGCCGACCAGCGGGCGCGGCGACTCTCCGGCGGCCAGCAGCGCCGGCTCGACGTCGGCATGGCCCTGGTCGGCGACCCCGAGCTGCTCTTCCTCGACGAGCCGACCACCGGCTTCGATCCCTCGGCGCGGCGCCAGGCCTGGGACGTGATCGCCGGGCTCCGCGACCTCGGCAAGACCGTCTTCCTCACCACCCACTACATGGACGAGGCGCAGCGGCTCGCCGACCGGGTGACGATCATCGCTGGCGGTGAGATCGTTGCTCGCGGCACCCCCGAGGATCTCGGCGACCGCGGCAACCAGGCGACGACGATCCGCTATCGCGAGGACGAGCGCGAGGTCGTTGTGGAAACGCGGACGCCGGTACAGACCCTCCACGAGATAACCGGCGCCGCGCTGCAGCGCGGCGAGGAGCTGGAGGGTCTGGAAGTAACTCGGCCCTCGCTTGAGGACGTCTACCTGCAGCTGACCGAATCGGCGGAGGAGGCGGTCGAGTGAGCGCCCTGGCCCTCGTCGCCCATCAGTTCCGCTACGACCAGAAGGCCTTCTGGCGCAACCCGGCGGCGGTCTTCTTCACGGTGATGTTCCCGGTCGTGGTCTTCGTGATCCTCGCTGTTGTCTTCGACGGCTCGACCGTGAAGGTGGACGGCGGCGTCGAGGCGACCACCTACTACGTGCCCGCGATCATGTCGCTAGCGATCATCTCGGCGACGATGCAGACGCTGGCGATGACGCTGGTGATCGCCCGCGAAGACGGGCGGCTGAAGCGGGGGAGGGGGACGCCGATGCCGGCCTGGGTCTTCATCGCCGGCCGGATCGGCAACTCGATCGTCGTCGCCCTGCTGATGATGGCGCTGCTGGGGTTGATCGGCGGAGTTCTCTACTCGGTGTCGTTCCCCTGGAGCCAGCTGCCGGAGCTACTGGTGACGATCGCGGTCGGCGCCGCCGCCTTCTGCTGCCTCGGCATCGCCCTCACCGCGGCGATCCCCTCCCAGGATGCAGCAGCGGCGATCGTCAACGCACTGCTGCTGCCGCTCTACTTCCTCTCCGGGATCTTCATCCCCGAGGACGAGCTGCCGAGCGGCGTGATCGACTTCGCCAACCACTTCCCGGTGCGGCCCTTCTTCGAGGCCTTCTTCGCCGTCTACGTGCCCGGTGGCGGCGGCGGGATCGCTTGGCACGAGCTTGGCATCGTCGCGATCTGGGGCGTCGCCGGACTCGTGCTGGCGATCCGCTTCTTCCGCTGGACGCCGCGCGAGGGCTGAGCGGGCGGTATTCCACGGCGAGGCTCCTATAGCCTCCCCGGCCGCATGCTGCACCACGTCCTCCTCGAGGTGTCTGACCTGGAGCAAAGCGGAGCGTTTTACGACGCGCTGCTTGCGCCGCTGGGCTGGCGCCGCCATTTCGACGAGGACCGGACGATCGGCTGGGGCATCGCCAAACCGGTCTTCTTCATCTCCTCTCACCATGAGCCTGGGCCGAGCTTCGGTCTGCTCAGCTTTTCGGGCCTCGGCATTGTCGCCGTCAAGGCGGCCTGGGAAGCGGGCGTCAGGGCCGGTGGCGTCAGCCTCGGCGACCCCGGTGAGCGCCGGTCCTACGGGTCCGGCACCTACTCGGCATTCCTCAAGGATCCGGACGGGTACGAGATCGAGATCACGATCGGCTCGGACTAGCCCAGTCCATAAGATCGGCTTCCCCAAACAAATCAGGAGGTAGTTCTGCGATGGCTGTGAAGGTCGGCATCAACGGTTTCGGACGCATCGGCCGCAACGTCTTCCGCGCCGCCCACGAGGCGGGCGCCGACCTCGAGTTCGTCGCCATCAACGATCTCGTCGACACCGCGACGATGGCCAACCTCCTCAAGTACGACTCGATCCTCGGCCGCTTCCCGGGCGAGGTCGCGGTCGCCGATGGCGGGTTGGCGATCGACGGCAAGGAGCTCAAGGTCCTCTCCGAGCGCGACCCGGCCGAGCTGCCCTGGGGCGACCTCGGCGTCGACGTGGTGATCGAGTCGACCGGTTTCTTCACCGCCCGAGACGATGCCGCCAAGCACCTCGAGGGGGGTGCGAAGAAGGTGATCATCTCCGCGCCCGCCAAGGGCCCGGACGTGACGATCGTGCTCGGCGTCAACGACGAGGACTACGACCCCGAGTCGCACGACGTGATCTCGAACGCCTCCTGCACCACGAACTGCGTCGCGCCGCTCGCGAAGGTCCTGCACGAC
>Ga0105242_10000467_pt1 | contig 32182 bp, 29 predicted proteins | sample KBSM24metaG_FD_81521 | JGI IMG/M metagenome (GOLD analysis project Ga0105242, IMG submission 81521) | Miscanthus rhizosphere microbial communities from Kellogg Biological Station, Michigan, USA - KBS M2-4 metaG | ecosystem: Host-associated > Plants > Roots > Rhizosphere > Soil | place...
GTGCCCTTGTCCAGCAAGTCCCGAGTGATGTTATCGAGCCAAATACTTTGGCCCAAGTTGCTGAGTAATTGTGTAGCTTTCATCGAGATACCTCAATTCAACAGTCCGCCTGCGGTAGGCTTCATAATGCGGCCTCCATCACGGGCACGGACCGAAACCGATTTGACCGCTGCGTCAGGTCCTTCAACCATTGGAAGTTGCCGGGAGACAACATGTGCCGCGTCGCGCGCCAGCGCCAATTTCCTTCCGCGAGTCCAGGGACGTTCATCCGGCCTTCGCGCCCCATGTTGAGAAGGTCTTGCAGTGGGGTTATCGCGAGGGCGGCCGGGGAAGTCCAAGCCAGATGGATCAACTCCGAGGCAGCCTCGCGAATCTCGCCTTCCGGCCGCCTCGCTAAGCCCCAAACACGTTGACGCTCGCGTTGGGGCAAGCCCTCGAACCATTCGCGCGTTGTGGCGTTGTCATGGGTGCCCGTGTACACCACTGTGTTGGCGGAGTAATTCTGAGGCAAGTGGACGTTGTCGGCGTTGCCGTCGAAGGCAAACTGAAGGACTCGCGTTCCGGGAATCCGAAACTGGTCGAGAAGTGCGGATACGTCGGGTGTGATCAAGCCCAAGTCCTCGGCGATGAACGGCAAACCGCCCAGCTTGTTCCGCAAAGCGTTAAACAACTCGGGGCCAGGACCGGGCACCCATTCGCCGGATTCCGCAGTAGCCGCACCTGCGGGCACATGCCACGCAGCCGCGAAAGCCCGGAAGTGATCTAGGCGAATTACGTCCACGTGGGCCAGAAGTGCGCGTATCCGATCGGCGAACCAGGCGTAGCCCGTGCGGGCATGCGCTTCCCAGTTGTAGACGGGGTTCCCCCAGAGCTGTCCCTGAGCGCTGAAGTAATCGGGGGGAACTCCTGCCAAAAAGCGCGGCCGGCGTTGCTCGTCCAGAAGAAAAAGCTCCGGGTTTGCCCACACGTCGCTCGAGTCGAGGGAGACGAAAAAGGGCAGATCGCCGATTAGCCGCACATCTTTGGCCCGGGCATATTCCTTGATGCGCTTAGCCTGGCGATTCAGCAGGAATTGTGCCAAGCGAACCTGATCGATCTCGTCAGGCAGTGCTTTCCGGGCCTTTGCGAGAGCGGAAGGTTCACGTCGGATAAGTTCTAGTGGCCAGTCTAGATAGGATGTGCTCTTGAACTTTTCCTTCAATGCTCGATAAAGAGCGTAGTCTTCCAGCCAAGCCGCCCGGCTGTGACAGAACTCCTGAAATGCGGGTATCAGATCTTTACCTGCCCCGGCATGGAATCTGCTCCAAGCCACTTTCAACAAACGGTGCTTGTACGGAATCACTACGTCGTAGTCGATCGTGGACGGCGAAAATGCGCCCTTACAATCGTCCACCCGCAACAATCCGTCTTCGATCAGGAACTCTGGGCTGATTAACAACCCGTTACCAGCGAACGAGGACAAGCAGGAATATGGCGAGTCGCCGTACCCAGTGGGGCCGAGCGGCAAGGCCTGCCACCAGCCTTGACCCGCGTCGTGGAGGCGGTCTATCCACGCGTAGGTACCGGGCCCAACATCGCCGATACCGTACGGCGCTGGCAAAGATGTCGCGTGGAGAAGCAAACCAGACGCGCGATACCCTGGTGGGAAAGGGGAAAGGCTCGCTGAGGTTTTACGATCTTCCATCGCGTCTCTTTCAAGAAGCGAGCGCATGATACACGATCTCCCTGGCCTCGCCGATGATGGCAGCCAAATGAGCTGCGTCACGGAAGCTCTCCGCGTAGATCTTGTAAATATTCTCAGTACCAGAGGGCCGGGCGGCAAACCAGCCATTCGCGGCCACCACCTTGAGTCCACCGATGGGAGCCTGGTTACCCGGGGCGCAGGTCAGCTTGTTAATGATTGGCTCCCCTGCCAGCGATGACTCTTTGACGGACTCGGGCGAAAGGTTCTCCAGTCTCGTTTTTTCCTCGGGTGACGCCGGTGCGTCGATGCGAGTGTAGTAGGGAACGCCAAACTCCGCCGTTAACTCTTGGAAGTGCTCGCCGGGGTCGCGTTCTGTGCGGGCTGTGATCTCAGCGGCGAGCAGGCTCATGATCAGGCCGTCTTTGTCGGTCGTCCACACGGTTCCGTCGCGCCGCAAGAAACTCGCCCCTGCACTTTCCTCACCGCCGAAACAAAAGGAGCCATCAAACAGGCCCTGCGTGAACCACTTGAAGCCGACCGGCACCTCGCAGAGCCGCCGGCCGAGTTTGTGCACAACCCGATCGATCATGCTGCTGCTCACCAGCGTTTTACCAACTGCTGCCAGAGACGGCCAATGGGGGCGGCGGCTGAGCAGATACTGGATGGCGACTGCCAGATAATGGTTAGGATTCAGCAGTCCCGCGGAGGGTGTGACAATCCCGTGCCGGTCGGCGTCGGGGTCGTTGGCGAACGCCAAGCGATACCGGTCTTTGAGGCCGACGAGACGAGCCATCGCATACGGGCTCGAGCAGTCCATGCGGATCCGGCCATCGTGATCAACCGTCATGAACGAGAAAGTGGGATCGATGTTCGGGTTAACGACGGCAATATCTAGCCCATACAGCGAGTTGATGGGCCCCCAGTAAGGCAGAGCCGCTCCCCCCAGGGGATCTACTGCCAGCCTGAGACCGGCGCCGCGGATGGCGTCCATGTCCACGACATTCATCAGATCGCGCACGTACGGTAGAACCAAGTCCTCTTCGCGCGTGGTCCTCGCTTTCATCGCCTTCCCAAGAGGGATACGCTTCACATCGGCGTTGCCGCTCCGCAGCAGCTCGTTCGCCCGGTCTTCGACCCACCGCGTAATCTCGGTATCAGCAGGGCCACCGTTCATCGGGTTATATTTGAAACCTCCATCCTCAGGCGGGTTGTGCGAGGGTGTGATTACGATGCCGTCCCCGAGGTGATCCTTGTGATAGCGGTTGTAAACGAGAATGGCCCGCGAAATCACTGGCGTCGGAGTTACACCGTCGCCCTGTTGGATTACGGTCTCCACTTCGTTAGCCGCCAGGACTTCAAGAGCCGTGCGCTGGGCTGGCCCGGACAGCGCGTGCGTATCCTTGCCCATGAATAGCGGCCCCGCGATTTCGTGGGCGCGCCGGTAGTCGCAGATCGCTTGGGTAATCGCCAGGATATGGGCCTCGGTGAACGTGCCCCGCAGCGGTGAGCCCCGGTGTCCGCTTGTGCCAAAGCTGACCAACTGTGTAGGATCATCCAGGTCGGGCCGGCGGGCAGAGTACTTTCGCTCTAGGCGAGCCAGATCTACCAGCATTTCCTTGGGAGCCGCATGGCCCGCCAGCGGTGAGATCGCGGGGAACTGTGCTACGGCACTGGGCATGACTTCACTTTCCAAATGTCGGCTGCGTACTCGGAGATAGTTCGGTCGCTTGAAAACTTTCCGGAACTAGCCACATTAAGGATGGCTTTTTGGGCCCACGCATTCCGGTCGGCATACAACGCTCCTAGCTGTTCCTGCGCTTGGACGTACGACGTCAGGTCCGCCAGGTGCATGTAAAAGTCCCCATTAGTCAGGAGCATGTCGCGCAACGGCGTGAAGATCCCCGGCTCGTTCCGGCTGAAGTGGTCGGAGAAGATCAGGTCCAACGCCGCTCGCGTTTCCGGCTCGTTTTCATAGTGCCACTCGGGGTTATACCAGCCCCGGCCGGCGGCAACTTGTTCGGCCGTCAGGCCAAACAGGAAGAAGTTCTCCTCTCCCGCTTCTTCGGCCATCTCGATCGTGGCGCCATCGCGTGTGCCGACCGTCAAGGCCCCATTCATCATGAACTTCATGTTGCTGGTGCCGCTGGCCTCATAGCCCGCGGTCGAGATCTGATTCGACACGTCGCTAGCGGGGATCAGCCGCTCCGCCAGGGAAACGCAGTACTCAGGTAGGAAAACCACCTTGAGCCGGCCGCGCACAGCCGAGTCGCCATCAATGGTGCCGGCCAGGTTGTTGATGAACTTGATCATCAGCTTGGCCAAGTGATATGCCGGTGCGGCTTTGCCGCCAAAGAAAAATGTGCGCGGGTACATCTCGATGTTCGGATTCGCGCGCACCCGGTTGTACAGCACTACGATTCGCAGCGCCATCAGCATTTGCCGCTTGTATTCGTGAAAACGCTTTACGTGGCAATCGAAAATCGTGTCGGGGTCCACTGTACGCCCGGAGTATCCGCGGAGCCAATCGGCAAACTGCGACTTCGAGTCGCGCTTGGCCTTACGGAAACCGTCGAGGAAACTCTTGTCGGCAGCCAAAGGCTTTAGCTTGCTGAGTTGACCCAGGTCAGTGATCCACTTGTCTCCTATCGCCTCTGTGATAGTTCGGGAGAATGCTGGATTTGCCAGCAGCAGCCAGCGCCGCGGTGTGACTCCGTTGGTCTTATTGTTGAAACGCTCGGGAAAAATCTCGGCCAGATCCTTGACCGTGGTCGTACGCAGCAACCCAGAGTGAATCGCTGCCACTCCATTGGTGCTGTGCGAACCCACGATCGCCAGATTAGCCATGCGGATCTTTCGCCAGGCTCCGTCTTCGATCAGGCTCACGCGCTGGATGCGTCCCTCATCATCTGGGAAACGATGTCGTACCTCATTGAGCAGGCGGCTGTTGATCTCGTAAATGATTTCGAGCTGGCGCGGCAGTACGATTTCAAACCATGCTAGCGGCCACTTCTCCAAAGCTTCCGGTAGCAGCGTATGGTTGGTATACCCCAGCGTCGCTTTGGTGATCTCCCACGCTTCATCCCAGCAGAGGTGTGCATCATCCAGCAGAATGCGCATGAGCTCGGGCACCGCCATCGCCGGGTGTGTGTCGTTAAGCTGAATCGCGGCTTTTTCGGGAAGGGTACTCCACTCGTTGTTCCCCTGCCTGAATCTCCGCACCAGATCGGCCAGTGAGCAAGCGACTAGAAAGTACTCCTGCACAAACCTTAGCCCCTGGCCCATGCTGGTGGTATCGTCGGGATACAGAACTCGGGTGAGAGATTCGGCCGACAGCGTTTCCGCCATAGCGCCTACGAAATCACCACCGCTGAATTCCTGAAAGTTGAAGAAATCGGGCGCAGCCGCAGCCCAGAGGCGGAGCGTGTTGATCGTGGTGCCACCGTAACCCACGACAGGACGGTCAAATGGGATGCCAATCAGAGTGGAGGGCCGTCCGACGACCGCGCGCAAGCTTCCGCCGGAAATCTCAAAAGAACAGTTCAAGCGAACTTCCACTCTCTCATTGCGGCGCATCACCTCCCAGGGATCCGGTGCGCGGAGCCAGTTATCCGGCTGCTCGTATTGCCAGCCGTCCCGGATACCTTGTTTGAAGAGACCGTAATCGTATCGCAAGCCGTAACCCATTGCCGGAAGATGCATGGTCGCAGCGGACTCGATGAAACAAGCGGCCAACCGGCCCAGTCCGCCGTTACCCAGCGCGGCGTCGGGTTCTTGCTCTAATAGATCGATCCAATTGAGCTGCTTGTGCTGGATCGCGTCCTTTGCCGCCTCTTCGAGAAGTAAATTGCTGACGTTGTTGGACAGCGATCGGCCGATAAGGAATTCCATCGAAAGGTAGTACAGGCGTTTTGGATTCTCGCGCTCGTACGTCTTCTCAGTGAGAACCCATCGTTGCGAGAGGATGTCCCGAACGGAGCGAGCGAAGGCCTCAAATCGGTCGCGTGCCGTTGCCGCGCCCATGTCGATAGCGTTGTCAAAGAGGAGATGGCGCTCATACAACGCATTGTCAGCCCCCTCGAACTGAACCGGACCGCATCCATATTGCTTAAGCAGCTTTGAGAAGTTGCGGGATGCCGTTGATACTGTGGGATCCAGAGCCGGCTTCGTGCCCATCTGAGGTACCTTCCTGAGTTAGACGCTTCGTTTGGAGTCGCGCAATCGAAGATCGCTACGCACCGTCACCATGATGGCGGCGATGAAGCGTGGGGTCTTTTTTATTTCCCCCCATGCCCCGGACAACCCCGAGTTCGTTTTCACTAACTCCGCCTTATGAAATCACATGATGAGTGTCATTCCACAGCCGGATTACAGGCCGGGAAAGGTCGTGTTCATAACCCAACGCGCTCAAACTGGCCGTGCTCAGCATGAAGGACCTGGCGTTTATCGCAGATTCGATACCAATCCAGCGGGCGGCCAATACCCGAATGAAGTGTCCGCTTGAGAACAACAACACATCACTCTCAACCGCGCGGACACGGCTCACTACTCGGTCCGCCCGGGCTGCCGCCTGCTGTGGCGACTCGCCCCCCGGGCAACCATCCACGAAAAGCTGCCAGTCTGGCCGTTTCGCGCGAATCTCGGTAGTAGTGAGACCCTCGTACTCGCCGTAGTCCCACTCGACCAAATCACGATCGACTTCGGCGACCTCACCAAACCCCGCCAGCTCACAGGTTCGAACGGCCCGTTGCAAAGGGCTGGTGAACACCTCAGCGAAGTTCAGCCCCTTCAACCGCTCCGTTAACCGCCGAGCATTGCGCTCACCAGCTTCTGTCAGAGGGAGATCGGTAAGGCCCGTATGCTGGCCCGTAACCGTCCAGGCGGTCTCACCGTGCCTGGCCAGATAAATGATCGGAAGGTGTTTATTCACCCGGTTAGATTCTTGGATATCTGACTGTATCTGTGACAACATCGGTCCTCAATACTTCTCGGGGACGAACCGTCTGTCCTGAAGCGTAGCTTGATCGTCGTAAGCGCCGTCACGAGAACGTTTGGGCAGATCGACCTTCTCCTTGGGCACTTTCTTGTAAGAGATCATGCTCAAAATGTGTGAGATACAGTTGAGGCGCGCGCGTTTCTTGTCGTTCGATCGGAGGATGTGCCAAGGCGCTCCTTCGGTGTCGGTCGACTCCAGCATCATGTCGCGTGCCCGGGAATAGTCATACCAGCGGCTGCGGGAGGGCAAATCTATCGGGCTAAGTTTCCACTGTCGAAGGGGGTCCTCAATGCGGGCCTTGAAGCGCCGTTCTTGCTCCTCATTGCTCACTTCGAGCCAATACTTTAATAGTAGGATGCCGCTTTCAGCAATCCAGCCCTCGATTACAGGGCACAACGCAAGGAAGCGGCTGTGCTGTGCTTTCGTGCAAAAACCCATGACATACTCGACCCCCGCGCGGTTGTACCAACTGCGATCGAAGATAACGACTTCACCCGCGGCAGGAAAGTGCTGCACATACCGCTGCATGTACATCTGGGTCTTTTCACGATCCGAAGGTGCGGGAAGGGCCACCAGGCGGAAAACCCGCGAGCTGACACGCTCCGTGATCGCTCTGATCGTGCCGCCCTTTCCAGCGCCGTCGCGGCCTTCAAACACGATCATAATGCGCAAACCCTTGTGCTTCACCCACTCCTGAAGTTTGCACAACTCGGCTTGAAGCCTGCGCAGTTCCTTTTCGTATTCCTTGCGGTTCATGTTCTGCGTGGGTTCCACGCTGGAGTTCTTCTCTTTTTTCGTAACTCTTCCTCCCTATCTGAACCAAGGGCGCGGGCCGGAGCACGGGCATAGATCGGTTCTCATCTTTTGCTGATATGATTCCGGGGCATTGCGGGAGCTTCTTTTTTTTGCGGTTCTTATCGCCGGCCACGACATGCAATACTGCGGCTCGCGATGCGAGTCATAGCCCCGCGCACTACGACTTGGGAGATGATCGCGAGCACAAATCCTCCGCGTATTACAACTTCGCAGTTTCTAAAATATCTGTGAAAAGAGTGGATCTACACGCAGGCGCGGCGCATCGTTCACCCGGATGGACCGCTTGATATCCGAGAGGCGTCGCATGAGCTTGTTACTGGGGTCCCGTTCGAAGCGGCCGGCAAGACAATTGACAATCGCGGCATATGTGGCCACCGTGGCGTTGCTGGCAGGCTGCGGAAGTGAGAAAGGCGTCGACGCTAAGGCCGGATCCGCTGGTCCTGCCGTCTCCGTCGTAGTTGCGCCAGTTATTGAGAAGACCGTACCGATTTTCACCGAGCTGACCGCGCGCATCGACGCTACGGACTCAGTGGATATTCGTGCCCGGGTGAAATCCTACCTCCTGAAGCAGAGTTACGACGAAGGCAAGATGGTAAAGGCGGGGCAAGTTCTCTTCAGCCTTGACAAGCGTGAGTACGAGGCCCAACTCATGCAGGCCAAGGCACAACTGGCCAAGGCGCAGTCGGATTTGACGCAGGCCCAAGATCGAACTGTGGTGGACGTGGCGCAAGCCAACCTACAGATTGCGATGGCGCAGTTGAACAAGACCAATCAGGATGTCAATCGACTCAAACCCTTGGCCGCACTGCGAGCTGTGCCGCAGCAGGACTACGACGACGCCCTGGCAGCTCAGCAGGCGGCCAAGGCCGACGTGGAGGGAAAGCAGGCATCCCTCAACACCACCAAGGTGAATCAGACAGCGTCTATCCAGCAGGCGCAGGCGGCCGTGGAGGCCGCGAATGGCAGTATCCGTCAGGCTGAGCTGAACGTGGAGTACTGCACCATCACAACACCCATCAACGGCATCGCGGGTACCCGCCAGGTGGCCCCCGGCAATCTCGTCGGGCAAGGCGACGCCACCCTGCTCGCAACCGTTTCCAATGTCGATCCGGTCCGGGTTTTCGTGAGCATTAGCGAGAGCGAGTACCTGGTCTATCAGCGCATGAGAGCCCAAGGAAAGTTGAGGGATCGCGGGGGTGAACTGGAATTGATTCTGGCTGACGGCACAACGTTTCCCGGCAAAGGGCGCATCATTATCGCCGATCGCGCGGTGGACCTGAAGACCGGCACTCTGAGTATGGTTGCTGAGTTCCCCAACCCGGGGGCCTTGCTGAGACCGGGGCAGTTCGGCCGTGTGCGGCTAGCTGCCACCGTGGCGGAAAATGCGCTGCTGGTGCCGCAGAAAGCCGTCACCGAAATGCAAAGCGCTAAAGTCGTCTACGTCGTTGGATCAGATAACAAGGTGTCGCTCCGCAGCATAGTCCTGGGCCAGAGAGTAGGCCCGGACTACATTGTCACGGAAGGTCTCAAGAGTGGGGAAAGGATCATCGTGGAGGGCCTACAGAAGGTCCGCCCCGGCGAAACCGTGAATCCCACGGACCAACCGCTGACTTCCGAGAAGGCCCCGGCAAAGGGCGCGTAACTATGGCGAAGTTCTTCATTCACCGGCCAGTCTTCGCGATTGTCATCTCTCTGATCATCTTGATCGCGGGTGGCCTCGGCATTTTCACGCTGCCCATTGCACAGTATCCGCAGATCTCGCCGCCGACAGTAGAAGTCGAAATTAACTACCCCGGCGCCAATGCCGAAACGGTGGAGCAATCCGTCGCCACCAATGTCGAGGCCGAAGTCAACGGGGCCGAGAACATGATCTACATGTCTTCGAAATCCTCGAGTGACGGGCGCTACGTGCTCACGTGCACCTTCCGCGTGGGCGCCAACCTCGATTTGGCTAACGTGGATATCAACAACCGCGTGAACAAGGCTACCGCCAAGTTGCCGCCGGAAGCAGTTGCCTACGGCATTTCCGTAAAGAAAAAGTCGCCTGACATCCTGCTCGCTATTTCCATCTATTCGCCGGATAGTACCTTCGATGACACTTTCCTTTCCAACTTCACTTCGATCAACCTTGTGGATCCCATCGCGCGCATCCCGGGTGTCGGCTCCACGATGATCGTCGGCCAGCGCGACTATGCCATGCGATTCTGGGTGCGCCCCGACAAGCTGGCCAAGCTAGGGTTGACCGGCTCCGATCTCTCTAGTGTGATTGGCGAGCAGAACCTGGTAGCTCCCGCCGGACAGGTGGGACAGCCGCCGGCCAAATCAGGTACCCAGTTTCAGTACACCGTCAACGCCAAGGGGCGTCTTACGGATCCTTCCGAATTCGAGAACATGATTGTCCGTACCCTGCCGGACGGGTCGATCCTCAGGATGAAGGATGTCTCGCGCACAGAGCTTTCCGGCAAGAGCTATACCAGTTTCGGCCGCAAAGACGGCATCCCCGCGACGGTCCTGATTATTTATCAGCTCCCCGGAGCGAACGCCATTCAGACCGTGGATAACGTGCGGAAACTACTTGAGGAAAGCGCCAAGACGTTCCCGCCCGGGCTCAACTACCGCATTTCACTGGACACCACGGAGTTCGTAAAGGTGGCCATTCACGAAGTTTTCCTTGCCCTGAGGGATGCCATTATTCTCGTGCTGCTCGTTGTGTTCATCTTCCTCGGCAACATCCGCGCCACATTCATCCCCATGCTGGCAGTACCGGTCTCTCTGGTGGGAACCTTCGCGGCGTTTGTGGCGTTGGGCTTTTCGATCAATACCCTGACGATGCTAGGTGTGGTGCTCGCGGTCGGAATCGTAGTGGACGACGCCATCGTAGTCGTCGAGGCCGTAGAGCACCATATCGAGCATGGCTTAAGCCCGTTGGCGGCCACGGAAAAAGCCATGGAGGAGGTTAGCGGGCCCGTAGTGGCCATCGGTCTCGTGCTGTGCGCCGTGTTCGTGCCGGTTTCGTTCATGGGCGGGATTACCGGCCAGTTGTACCGGCAGTTCGCCATCACTGTCTCTGTTTCCGTGATCTTGTCGGTCATCGTCGCCTTGACACTTACGCCCGCCCTCTGCGGCATGTTGCTCCGGCCACGCAAGGAAATCCGCGGTCCGATCGGCTACTTGTTGCGCGGTTTCAACACGGTATTCAACAAGACCACGCAAGGATACCTCGGTGGTGTGGGCTTTTTCCTGCGGCGCGTGACGATCGGCCTCGCCTGTCTCGTTGCCCTTTGGTTTGGAGCAGGCAGCCTCCTCATGAAGTTGCCGACCGGTTTCGTTCCGAACGAAGACCAGGGCTACTTTTTTAGCGTCTTCACACTACCCGACGGCGCTTCGATGGAGCGCACCGACCAATTGATGCGGCGCGCCGAAGCGGATCTGAAGAGCATCCCCGGGGTGGGTGAGGTCCTCACCACGGGCGGGCTCAACCTCTTGACTAATGCCTACACCTCCAACAACGCTTCAGTCATCGCGATGCTCAAACCGTGGGAAGAGAGGAAGAGCGCCGCAGAGCAGCTCGGCTCCATCCTCGTGACCGCCCGCAAGAAGTTTGCCGCTTATCCAGAGGCGGTCTCGCTCGTGTTCCCACCGCCTCCCATCAACGGCCTTGGCAACGCCTCGGGATTTGTTTTCGAACTCCAGGATAAGGTCGGGCGCCAGCCGCAGGAACTGGCGGCGGCGAAAGAGAGCTTTATGCAGGCTATGGCCAAACGTCCCGAGCTTACGGGTCTCTATTCGGGCTTCAGCACTTCGGTTCCCCAAATCAAGCTGGACATCGACCGCGATAAGGTGCGTACCCTGAACATCCCTGTCAATAGCGTCTTCCAGGGTCTTCAGATCTACCTGGGCGGTCTCCAGGTCAACGACTTCAATCTGTTTGGGCGGACCTACAAGGTGATGCTGCAAGCGGAACAGGACTTCCGCAAATCGCCGGAAAGCATCAATGACATCTACGTCCGCTCCAGCGACAGTTCGATGGTTCCGATGTCCACGATCAGCACGATAAGTATGACTACCGGGCCAGATATCCTACAACGCTATAACATGTTCAGAACCGCGGAAATCAACGGTGCGAATGGCGCCGGCATTTCGACCGGACAGGCGCTCGACGTTATGGAAGAACTGGCCGCGCAAGACCTTCCCCAGGGCTACGGCTACGAATGGACCAGCATCGCCTACCAGGAGAAGCAAGCGGGCGGAACGCAGGGGCCCATTTTTGGCATGGCCATGATCTTTGTGTTTCTGGTGCTGGCCGCGCAGTACGAGAGTTGGGCGGTACCCTTCTCGGTGCTCCTCGGGCTGCCCATCGGAGTATTTGGGGCCTTTCTCGGCGTCACCCTGGTCGGTCTTGAAAATAATGTGTATGTCCAAATCGGTATCGTCGCGCTGATGGGGCTGGCGGCGAAGAATGCCATTCTGATCGTTGAGTTCGCCAAAGAGAATCACGAGAAAGGCATGAGCCTGGCTGCGGCGGCAACCGAGGGCGCGAAGCTCCGCTTCCGGCCCATCATGATGACCGCGTTTGCCTTCATTCTTGGCGTGGTTCCGCTGGTTGTGGCCAGCGGCGCCGGCGCCGCGGCGCGCGTTAGCATTGGTATCGCCGTGTTCGCGGGGATGCTGGTGGCGTCTACCGTGGGCCTCTTCTTTATCCCCTTGCTCTATGTGGTAATTCAAAGCGCAGCCTACCGGGTTGGCGGTAACCGCGGCGCGATCCAAGGAAAAGTTGCCGCGCCGTCCGTACTACAAGGGGCACATTCTTAATGCGCCGCATCCTCCTGGTCGTCTGGATCACCACTGTCCTGACGGGCTGCTTGGTAGGTCCCAACTATAATCGCCCCAGCGTACCGGCACCCACGCAGTTCCGCGCCGGAGAACCTCAGCCCGGACCGGCCTCGCTCGGCGATGTGAAGTGGTTCGATCTTTTCCAGGACGAGAGGCTCCGCGAGCTTATCGCCGAAGCGCTGCGAGCGAACTACGATATTCGTATCGCGGCGCAACGCGTACTCCAAGGTCAAGGTCAACTGGCCGCGACGCGATCCGGCCTTTTTCCGCAATTGAACGCGCAAGGAGGCGCCGCCCGTACAGGTGTCGATTCTCCACTGGAGTCGACCGTGGGAATCTTTGGTGTTGCCTCTTGGGAAATCGACCTGTTTGGCAAGCTACGTCGCGCCACGGAGGCCTCGCGCGCAGAGCTCCTGGGTCTCCAGGAGAACCAGAAGGCTGTGATGCAAATCCTGGTTGCGGAGGTCGCCTCAGCCTATTTCGATTTGCGAGAATATGACTCCGAGCTTGCATTAGTGCGGGAGTCTATCAAGACCCGCCAGGAATCCCTCATGCTGGTTACTTCCCGCGCGGATGGCGGCGTGGGAAGCTTACTCGAAGTAGATCAAGCTAAGACCTTGGTCGCTTCGGCTCAAGCCAATGCATCTCTGCTGGAAAATGCCCAGGAGCAGACTGAGAATCTGATCAATTTCCTAGTGGGCCGGCAACCAGGTCCCGTTACGCGCGGCAGGAGCCTTGTCGACCAACCCCAGCCGCCACAGATTCCTGCAGGATTGCCCTCCGCTTTGTTGGACCGCCGTCCCGACCTTCGGGTAGCCGAGCAGCAACTGATTGCCGCGAACGCCCGAGTCGGTGTCGCTAAGGCGGCCTTCTATCCCAGCATCAGTCTCACTGCATCCGGTGGTGCTCAGACAACGGACCTGCTCGGAGTCATCAGCCGGGGGGGCGCGGCTTACGGGATGAGCGGAGTGGTGGATCTGCCAATCTTCGACGCAGGCCGCCGAGCGGGAAATTACAAGATCGCGAAGGCGCAGCACGAAGAACTACTCATTAGTTATCAGAAAGCGATCAATGGTGCCTTTCGGGACGTTTCGGATGCACTGGTGGGCTATCAGAAGACCAAGGAATACACCAGTAACATCAACCTGCTCGCTGTGACGCTGCGCGATCAAAGCATGCTGGCCAATGCGCGCTACGTCGGCGGCGTGACGAGCTATCTTGAAGTACTCGACACCGAGCGCCAGCGGCTGTCCGCGGAACAACAACTGACTCAGGCCCAGCGGGATGTCTTGACCTCGCTAGTGCAACTGTATAAAGCATTGGGTGGCGGGTGGCAATAGAAACGCGGCTTGCAAAATTGCCCGGTGGCCCAATATAAACTGCATCGCCGTGCCAACGTTCTACATCTTCGGCCTAGGAAACATGAACTTAGGCACACAGCTCATGTCAAGCTCGGAGATTCACGAGGGGCAGGAGCGAGTCATGCGAGTCGGAATTTTCCAAAGATTGCCAGCCTTCGTCGCCGCTTTGACGGTACTAGGTGGCGGTTGTGTGTTTGCCGCGGATCCCGAACATGAAGGCCTCACGCGGCAAGCCGTCGAGATCGCGCGGCCGCTCGGGTTTCCAATCACGAATTCGATGGTTGTCATGTGGGCCGTGGCAGCGGGTTTGATCATTTTCGCAGGAACGGCAACGCGAGACATGAAGCAGGTTCCAGACAGACTCCAGAACTTTCTCGAATGGCTCGTCGAAAGTCTGTACGGCTTCCTTGAAGGAGTCATTGGTTCGCATCTGGTCAAGAAAACATTTTGGTTCTTTGCGACCATTTTCATCTTTATTTTGGCGGCGAATTGGTTTGGCCTCATTCCCGGAGTTGGCACCATCGGGTGGGGATATCAGACGGCCGATGGTTTCAAAATACAGGAGCCCTTGTTGCGCGGCGCGAATGCCGATCTAAATCTAACGCTCGCCATGGCCCTCGTTTTCTTTGCCTGTTGGATCGTCTGGGCCCTACAAGAGCTTGGGACAAAAGGGTTCCTGAAGGAACTATTCGCGCCCAAGGGTGAGACCACGGGTCTGTTGAAAGTGCTGATGGTCGTGGTGTTCTTCGCCGTCGGCCTCTTGGAGATCGTTTCGATTCTCTTCCGGCCGGTCTCTTTAAGCTTTCGTCTCTATGGAAACATTTTCGCGGGCGAGAATATGCTGGACGCCATGTCGACACTGGTTCCGGGCTTCGGTTGGCTTCTACCAATTCCGTTCTATTTTTTGGAGTTGCTGGTAGGTTTGGTGCAAGCGTTAGTCTTCACGTTGTTAACCGCTGTTTTCACGCTCCTGATTTGCCAGCATGAGGAAGCGTCGGCAGCGGTCGCACAGGAAACGGAAGTATGAATATCCCGCTTCGACCATGTTGTTCGGTGGATGCGGAAGGAAAGAAAGGGAAGAAAAGATGCTATCGCCATTGCTCGCATTTACCGAAGTCGGCGGAAACACGATAAGCGGAAACATGATGGGGGGAAACATCCATGTCGGCCTGGCCGCGATGGGTGCAGCCATCGGTGTGGGCTTGATCGGTATGGCAGCCTCATCCGCAGTTGGACGCAATCCTGGTGGGGCTACCAAGATTCTGGTTCAGTCCATTCTGGCCATTGCCTTCGCCGAGGCGATCGTGTTTTACGCACTGTTCTTAGTGAAGCAATAAGAACCGCTACAGGTGCGCAAATATGAGCGTCTTCTATGCCTTCATACAGGCCGCGTCACAGGACAGCGGCGGTCAAGTCTCTGAGATCGCCCGGACATTTGGCGTCAACTGGACTCACTTGGGGGCGCAGACCATCAGCTTTGGCATCGTGTGCCTGGTGCTCTACAAATTCGCCTATGGGCGTGTCCTCGCGATGTTGGAGGAGCGGCGGCAGCAAATCTCCCAGGGCCTTGCGAACGCAGCGAAGATCAAGGCTGAACTGGACCGGACCGAGGCCCTGCGCCAGGAAGTTATGGCGCAAGCATACCTGCAAGCCGCCAAGTCCATCGATGAGGGCCGCGCGGCGGGCGCTCTCGTGCTGCAACAAGAAACCCGCAAGGCCCTCACTGCAGCCGAACAGATTATGGCCAAGGCACACGAAGCCGCTGCCCTAGATCACGATCGCATGCTTACCGAACTCAAGCGGGAAGTCGGCCGGCTGGTGATCCAGGCCACCACGACGGTGACCGGCAAGATTCTAACGCCGGAAGATCATCGGCGCCTGGCAGAGGAGACCGCCAAGCAACTGGCAGCGTAAAAATGATCAAGAACAAACAGGCGAACCGGGAAGCCAAGCAACTGTTTCACTTGTGCCGGGTCAATTCCTCGCTGGACGAGGACCGCGTGCGGCAAGTAGTAAAGCAGGTAATCATAAGTGGCCGGCGCAATTCTCACGCCATCTTGGCCCAATTGTTTCGTTTCGTACGGCTCGACCAAGACCGGCACACGGCAAAGGTTGAGAGCGCGACGCCCTTATCCGCGGAGTTGCAAGCGGCTACCCGGGCCAGCCTCATTCGTCTGTACGGTCCTGCGCTGGCCACTTCCTTTGCAGATCGTCCGTCGTTGATAGGCGGAATGCGTATCCAGGTAGGAAGCGATGTTTACGATGGCACTGTGCAGTCTGAACTGGCTGCGTTGGAGAGACGCTTTTGAAGCGAGAGACCTATGGCAACCCTACTGCAGGAGATTGAAGCGAACATTGCGGGTCTGAAGTTGGCGCCCGCCAAGCAAAACGTGGGCATCATCCGCGAGGCTGGCGATGGTGTCGCTAAGGTCGAAGGTCTCACCGATGCAATGCTAAACGAGATGCTCGACATGGGCCACGGCGTCACCGGGCTGGCCCTGAACTTAGAAGAAACCGAGGTCGGTGTAATCGTTTTAGGCGATTATACTCAGCTCGCTGAGGGTGACGAGGTCCGCACGACTGGCAAGCTGCTGCAAGTACCTGTCGGCAAGGGTCTCCTGGGACGAGTCGTGAATACGCTCGGAGAACCCGTAGACGGCAAGGGGCCGATCGCCAGTCGCATCACCTATCCGGTTGAGAAGACCGCGCCGGGCATCCTGCGCCGCCAGTCCGTCAATCAGCCGGTTCAAACCGGCATTATGCCGATTGACGCCATGATTCCGATCGGTCGAGGCCAGCGTGAGCTGATCATCGGAGACCGATCGACCGGCAAGACCACGATCTGCATTGACACCATTATCAATCAGGCCCGTTTGAACAGAACCGCCGAAGCGGCAGGCGGCAAAGACTATCGTCCCCTGTATTGCATTTACGTCGCCATTGGCCAGAAACAATCCAACATAGCTCGGGTTATTGCAGTTCTCGAAGAAGCTGGCGCGATGCCCTACACCATCATTGTGGCCTCCCCCGCTGCGGATTCGGCTGCCAATCAGTATCTGGCGCCGTTCGCCGGCGCAGCGATGGGTGAGTGGTTCATGGACAACGGCATGGACGCGCTGATTGTTTATGACGATCTGTCGAAGCACGCCGTCGCTTACCGGCAGGTATCGTTGGTATTGAAACGGCCATCCGGCCGCGAAGCATTTCCGGGCGACGTATTTTACCTTCATAGCCGATTGCTGGAACGAGCGGCTCGCGTTAGCGAGAAGTACGGCAACGGCTCTCTAACCGCCTTGCCCATCATCGAGACACAAGCGGGCGACGTTTCCGCGTACATTCCGACGAACGTAATTTCAATCACCGACGGACAGATCTACCTCGAATCGGATTTATTCTACCAAGGCGTACGTCCGGCAATCTCTGTCGGTCTTTCTGTCTCGCGTGTCGGTTCGGCCGCACAGGTCAAAGCCATGAAACAAGTTGCCGGACAGCTCAAGGGTGACCTCGCGCAATTCCGGGAACTAGCGGCGTTCGCACAGTTTGGGTCGGACCTCGACGCGAAGACACAGGCGCAGATTGATCGTGGCACGCGAATCATGGAAATCTTCAAGCAGCCACAGTACAATCCCATTGCCGTCGCGGTCCAGGTGGCCGTGATCTGGGCGGTGCAACACGGATATGTAGACCAGGTGCCCGTGGACCGAGTCAAGGATTTCCAGGCCCAGTTGACCGACTTCCTGACCACGCGGAAAGCTGAGTTGCTCACTCGGATTGAGAAGGAAAAGACCCTGAGCGCGGCCCTCGAAGCCGATTTGAAGGCAGCCACGGACGAATTCCAACAAACGTGGCAGGCTTCCAGCGGCAAACCGGCGCGATGAGTTATGCCCAGCTCTCGTGATATACGCCGCCGTATCAAATCCATCCGCAGCACTGCGCAGATCACCCGCGCGATGCAGATGGTGGCGGCGTCCAAGATGCGCAAAGCGCAACAAGGCGCGCTGGTAACCCGGCCCTTCGGGCAACTGCTGTATCGCATCCAGCGGCGCGCGACTACTCACGCGCATGAATTTACGCATCCGCTGCTGGCGGTTCGCGAAGTCCGCAAACGCGCGGTGATTCTTGTGAGCACTGACAAAGGTTTATGCGGGTCACTGAATAGTAACCTGTTTCGTGTAGCGGCGCAGTTCGACCCCGCAACCACTCTGTACATCACGGTTGGGAAGCGGGCGGCGCAGTTCGTTGCACGCACCCGCCGTCTGTTGGCCGCCGAGTTCGCATTCACGGACTCGCCGCGTTTCGCCGACGCCCGGCCGATAGCGGCTTTTGCCCGAGACCTGTTCCTGAAGGCCGAAGTGGATGAAGTGCTGATCGTTGCGACGCGCTTCATCAACACGCTTACCCAGCGGCCGACCGTCGTGGAATTTCTACCCATCGGCGAGATCAAGAGTTTGCAGATTCCGGGCGCGGAAGCGGAAGCGGATTTGGCGGCCGATACCACCGAGATTCTCTTTGAGCCTAGCCCGCAAGCTGTCCTCGCCTACCTCTTTGGCCACTACCTCAACATCTTTATATACCGGGTTTTGCTGGAAGCCAAGGCCAGCGAACAGAGCGCCCGGATGGTGGCCATGACAAGCGCCACGGACAACGCGACCTCCCTGATTCAGGACTTGACGCTCGAATACAACAAGCTGCGTCAGGGCAATATCACCAAGGAACTCCTGGAAATCGCCGGGGGCCAACTGGGAAACAATTGACAACGAAAGAGAAGGATACCAGGGGCAAAAATGAATATAGGTACCATCGTTCAAGTAATCGGCCCGGTCGTGGACGTCGCGTTTGAGGGGAAGCTGCCTGGCATCTACGACGCCTTGACGGTCGAATATCAGGTGCAGGATCAGCCGAATAAGTTAACGCTCGAGGTTCAGCAGCACCTCGGCGACAAATGGGTCCGGGCCGTCTCCATGTCCGGCACTGAAGGTCTCAAACGCGGTTACGAGGTCATCGACACCGGCGCGCCCATCAGCATGCCGGTCGGCGAAGGAGTGATGGGGCGCGTGTTCGATGTATGTGGCAACCCTGTTGACGAGCGCGGACCGGTTAAGGCGGAGAAATACTATCCCATACACCGCCCTGCGCCGCTGCTAGTCGACCAGTCGACTTCTCCGCAAGTGCTCGTTACCGGCATTAAGGTGATTGACCTGATCTGTCCCTTTCTGAAAGGCGGGAAGGTCGGTGCGTTTGGCGGTGCCGGTGTTGGCAAGACCGTGGTCATCATGGAACTCATTAACAACATTGCCAAACTCCATGGCGGCGTGTCGGTATTCGCCGGCGTCGGCGAGCGCACCAGGGAAGGCTTCGACCTTTACAAAGAAATGTCTGAAGCAGGTGTGATTAAGCAGGACGACCTCGGTGCGTCTAAAATCGCCCTGGTGTACGGACAAATGAACGAGCCGCCCGGCGCTCGCCTACGTGTTGCCCTTTCCGGCCTCGCCATCACCGAATACTTCCGGGATGAAAAGAATCAGGATGTTCTCTTATTTATCGACAACATTTTTCGATTTTCCCAAGCCGGCTCCGAAGTGTCGGCCCTTCTCGGCCGCACCGCGAGCGCCGTGGGTTATCAGCCCACTCTCGCCGCCGAAATGGGCGCCCTTCAGGAACGCATCACGTCGACTAAGAAAGGCTCCATTACTTCGTTCCAGGCGGTTTATGTGCCGGCCGACGACTTGACCGACCCGGCGCCTGCTACAACGTTTGCCCACCTGGACGCGACCATCGTATTGGAGCGGGCCATCGCGGAGTTGGGAATCTATCCGGCGGTGGATCCCCTTGCTTCGACCTCACGTGCGCTTTCCCCGGAGATCGTCGGGCAGGAGCACTACGATGTCGCCAGGGGAGTACAGAAGGTACTGCAGAAGTTCAAAGATCTGCAGGATATCATTTCAATTCTCGGCATGGACGAGCTTTCACCGGAGGACAAGCTCAGCGTGCTCCGCGCGCGCAAGATTCAGCGTTTTCTCAGCCAGCCGTTCAGCGTGGCGCAAGTGTTTACTGGGCGCGAAGGCAAACAGGTTCCTGTGGCGGAAACGGTTCGCGGTTTCAAGGAGATCCTTGATGGCAAACACGACTCCGTGGCGGAAGGGGACTTCTACATGAAGGGCGGCATCGAAGAAGTTAAGCCGAGTTGAAGAATTAGACCGAACATGGCTGCCACTCTGAAGCTGGAAATCGTTACTCCGGAGGAGATTGTCTACTCCGAAGATGTGGACATGGTTACGCTTCCTGCCATAGCGGGTCAAATTGGCGTTTACCCCCAACACACGCCGCTGATGACGCAAATGGTACCGGGCGAAATCATTGTGCACAAGAACGGCCACGATGTGTTCATCGCCAGTGGCGAAGGGCTCATCGAAGTTACCGCCGATCGTGTCTCGGTATTGACGGACCTAGCCGTCGCTGCCGACCGCATTGACGAAGCCAAAGTCGAAGAAGCGAGGCGGCGCGCCGAGGCCCGGCTCCGCGAGAAGCTTTCGGACGAGGAAGTCGCGTCGGTCAATGCTTCGCTGGCTCGTTCTCTGGCCCAATTACACGTCAAGCGGCGCCAGCGCAAGTAAGGGTAGCCACCGCCCCCGTGGCATCGAACAAGTCTTGCAACTTGGTACTGTTTTCGTCATCAAGGGATAAGCGGCTACTAAACCGTCCCGGCGCCAAACTGTGGTGCAAGTAAGTAGATATTTGAAGTCAAGGAGCTTACTATGAACGCGATCAAAATGATTTTCGTCATCGCCCTGCTGGCGATCAGTGCATTTGCGCAGGATGTACGGTACAACTTTGCAGCGGACGCAGACTTTTCCAAGTACAAGAGTTTCAAGTGGGTCCAGATCAAAGGGGCTGACCCGCTCAACCAAATAGCGGACGCACAACTCAAGACCGCCGTTAACGAAGAGTTGGCGAAAAAGGGCCTGACCAGGACCGAAGCCGACACGGCCGATCTGTTTGTGGGCTACCAGGTATCGCTCGGCCAGGAGAAGGAGATAACCTCTTACGATTCCGGCTGGGGCTATGGCCCCGGTTGGGGCCGCGGGTACTACGGCGGCGGAGGAGGATTCAGCACGTCAACAACTTCGACGATTACGGTCGGCCAAGTGGATTTGGATATGTATGATTCGACGGCAAAGAAGCTAGTGTGGCGCGGTTCCGCGACTAAAACGCTCGACGAAAAAGCAAAGCCCGAGAAACGCGAGAAGAACTTGCGGAAGGGTGTCGCAAAGCTGTTAAAGAATTACCCGCCTCCGCCAAAGAAGAGCTAACCGATTGCTTGCGAATGAACCTCCTTGCCGCTACGGGACTGGTCTGCCTAGCGAGATGCGTGGCACAGGAGCTTGAACCTCGGGCTTACTCTGTTTCGCCCACGAGAACAAATTTCGCAGTCGTCGGATTCGCCCGATCCGCGGGTGACCTCGCCTTTGACCCCTCACTTCCCATCGACAATGCCCGTGCCGTTTTATACAGTTCCTTTTTCGCGTACGGGCGCGCTATAGACTTCTTTGGGCGTTCGGCCAATATAGCCGTCACTCTCCCCTATACCTGGGGAACTCTCCAAGGCGACATAAACGGCGCCCCCCAACAAGCTCGCCGGTCGGGACTCATGAACCCGGCGATGCGTTTCTCTGTCAACCTTTACGGCGCTCCCGCGATGGATCTTGAAACGTTCGCTACTTACCGGCGGAAAACCAACGTGGGAGCCAGCCTTACCATAGTGGCTCCCCTCGGCCAGTATGACCCAGCGCGGCTTGTGAATATCGGCACTAATCGTTGGGCTGCGAAGCCCGAAGTTGGAATATCTCGACGTTTCGGAAACTGGTTCTTTGACCTGTACCTGGGAGCGTGGGTCTTCTCCGAAAACGACAACTACCAAGGCAGGGTAAGGCAGCAGGATCCAATCGCAAGCGCTCAGGCGCATGTGAGTTACGCCTTCAAGCCACGCTTGTGGGCCGCTTTCGACGCCAATTTCTATACCGGCGGCAGGACGTCGGTCGATGGCATTGCCGGCAACGATTTGCAGCGTAATTCCCGCGTGGGAGGCACTCTTTCGATTCCGGTGACAAAACGGCAGTCCCTGAAATTCAGTGGATCCACGGGCGCGGTCACTAACATTGGCGGGAACTTCGTGTCGATCGGCGTCGCTTACCAGTATCTATGGGGAGGCGGATTGTAGTCACGTCTCTTGGGTACCGAAGCTTGGTGATCAATAAACAAGATCTGTTGGCGCCATGGCGAATCAGATCAAGGACTAGTGTCTCGAAAGAGAGTTGGCGGAAGCTGGAGAATAACTGGCCATTGGGAACTTCGAATACAAAGGTAGGCGTCGTTAACTATCGAGGTCTGCGATGATAATTGGACGCTTTATGCGGATCTACCTCTTAGCGGGGGTGGTATTTGGCTCAATCTCTTTGGCTCAAATTGGCACTCCTGGTGCAACTAAGGCGCAGCCGGCGCCTCCCTCGGATCCATTGGGTCGAGACACACCCCGAGGCGCCGTCCTAGGCTTCTTGAATGCTTCCCGCAAAGGAGACTTTGAGACGGCCAGGCGCTACCTGAACGCTCCCTTGCGTGGCACGAGTGCTGACGCTCTCGCACGTCAGCTTTCAGTGGTCCTCGACCGGCGGCTTCCCGCACGTCTCAACCAGGTGAGCTCTCTTCCCGAAGGCTCTCAGTACTACCCCGACCGACCGGATGCAGACCGTATCGGAACAATCGAAACACCAGCAGGCGCCGTAGACATCATCGTGCAACGCGTGAAGCTGGGGGAGCGCGGCGCCGTTTGGATGTTTTCAAAGGAAACCCTGAATGAAATTCCTAAGCTATACAAAGAAGTGAGTCTTGTTTCAGTGGAACATTCTCTTCCGGCATTCCTTACGCAACGTAAGATCGCCGGAGTCCCTCTGTTTCAGTGGCTCTTTGCTCTTGTAGGAATGCCTTTTATCTACCTAATAATAAGTCTGCTGGACAAGCTCATGAGCCCGCTGGCGGGCCGTATGTGGTCCCAACTTCGTAGGAACGCGGACTCGAAAAAGTTCCATATCGTTCCCATACCGGTTCGTCTCTTACTTCTCGCCTTGGTCATCCGCTGGATGGTCACAAATCTAGACTTATCCCTTTTAGCGCGCCAATTTTGGTCCGGCGTCGCGGGCGTCATCATCATTGCCACCAGTGTCTGGTTGGTGCTCCTCTTGATCGGCTGGGGCGAGGGTCTGAGCCGCCGGCGTTTAGAGCGACGCGGCGTGCAAGGAACGGTATCTATCTTGCGCTTGATTCGCCGAACAGTCGATTTGTTCGTGCTGTTTGGCGGTGCCCTTATCCTTTTGTCCTACTTCAACGTCAACATAACCGCCGCCCTGGCAGGTCTTGGAGTCGGAGGGATTGCTGTTGCCCTGGCCGCACAGAAAACCCTAGAGAATGTAATCGGAGGCGTATCCATCATCGCCGACCAAGCTGTGCGCGTCGGAAACTTTGTAAAGGTTGGGACTACCATGGGCACAGTCGAGGATATCGGTTTGCGGTCGACCCGCATCCGCACGATGGATCGAACCCTGGTCAGCATACCCAATGGGCAGATTTCCAACGAGCGCCTTGAAGACATGTCCTATCGCGACAAGTTTTGGCTCCATCCGGTTCTTAGCCTCCGCTACGAAACCACCCCGGCCCAGATGCGTTCCGTTTTAGGAGCCATCCGCAACCTGCTCCTAGAACAAGCTCGGGTGGAGCAGGACTCGGTTCGCGTACGGTTCCTGGGATTTGGTAGCTCGTCCCTGGATGTGGAGGTCTTCGCCTACATTCGTGTTCTGGATTTCAGCGATTTTCTAGAGATCCAAGAAAACCTTTTACTGCGGATTATGGACACCATCCAAGCAGCCGGAACTCGCATGGCTCTCCCCTCCCAAGCGACCTACATAGCGTCTGTTTCAGCAAAAGAGGAAACGAGCGTATCCGAGATACTGACGGCTTCATCTCACCACTGATCACGCCGATCTAATAGGGCGTTGCAATCGCAAGAAGCGTTTAGCAACTAACGAAGACCTTCAAGTGGTTCATCGTTCACACCGAGTTGGCTGTATGCTGCGATCACGGTCTCCAATCGTGCCCGTTCGCATGGATTAGCCGACGAATCCAAATATATCCTGATTTGATCTATCGCGGACTCTCTCCATCCGATGTCAACCAGGGTTTCCGCAGCCAGTAAACGAGCGATCGGAAAATCGGCGGCGGCCTGCCGGAGATAACTGAAGGCTTCGGCGAAATCCCGCCTCTGGCCTATCAGGCTGACGGCGAGCGCGGCCTTCATCTGAGCCGGGTACCACTGATTTCTGATCACAGAGCGCGCGATGGTTTCACATTCTCGATAGTTCTTGTTCGCAAGCAGCAACATTGCGTAACGGTATCCGACTTCCGGACTATTTGGATTTTCCTCATAAGCCCTTTGGCCTTGCTGCAGGGCTTCCTGATGACGGCCTATCCTGCCGTACTGGACTGCGAGATTTATGCGCGCTTCCGTAAATTGCGGATCGATCTTGAGAGCATTCAGCCAGTGTTCGACGCTTTTCCGCGTGTCTCCAGTCACGGCCGCCTTTGCCCCGGCGTTAAACTCGTTGCGCGCCTTCCGAGGCGTTTTGTGCTTCAATTCGGCCAATGAAACAATGCCGCCATCCGCGGGCCCCGATCGCCTCTGCGCAGTGGATATGATTATGTAGTTGTTCGAGCCCCGTACCGGTTTGACCTCCTGATGGATTACATGTCCTGACTGATCGACGATTCTGAACTGGTAAGATTCAGGTGGCACGAATTTGAAGCGATAGTTCCCGTTGACCACCTGTACTTTTTGACTAGGCACACCGTTCTTACCGACGATTTCAATAAACACAGGCTCTTGCGGCGAACGCCCAGCGGTAACGACTTGTCCCCAGATTGCGCACTTGTCAGGCGCATCTGCTTCGCTGGATTGCACTGAGTCTTGCCCATCTGCCCAGCTTAATGTGGGCATCAAGAATGCAGTGCACAACACGACAAGTCTTTTCGTATTAATACGGCCTCCTTCCTTTGCACCGCTGTGATGCGGGTGAGTTTACGAGAGATCCAAATTCTCTAGGCACCCGTCGAATGCTCCCCCGGCTACGCTGCAAGCCAAAGAAGAATGCATCGGGCCACATCCTTCCGTGAAATGAGAAATAAAAGAGTCCAAGGCTTCGCAGCCAGAATCGTTCCGCTGAAGGTGGAATGCTGCCTAGCGTTCGCAGCACGGATCGGATAACACGGCAGCGGGGGGCGAAAACGATGCTTTTACGAACTCACAGTAATTTGCTTCGCGGAATTGCGTTGTTGTGTTGCGCCCTCTTGATACCGGGGGATGTGCCGCTCCTGGCGCAGCAATCGAACCCGGCAGCGGCAGCTGCAGAGGCCTCGACACCAATACCTGCGGATCAGCTTGACAGTCTGGTTGCGCCCATCGCGCTATATCCTGATCCCCTGCTCGCTCAAGTGTTAGTGTCTACGACTTATCCGCTGGAGATCGTTCAGCTCCAGCAGTGGCTGGCGAAGCACAAGAACTTGAAAGACAAGGCACTGGCTGACGCCGTGAAAAAGGAGAATTGGGACCCCAGTATCCAGGCCATGGCAGCGCTGCCGGACGTCGTCAAGCAATTGGCCGACAACATTAAGTGGACGTCGGAATTGGGAAATGCCTTCTTGGCGCAGCAATCGGCGGTAATGGATGCTGTCCAGCGCCTGCGCACCAAGGCAAAAGACGCCGGGAAGTTACAATCCACCGAGCAGATGAAGGTCGAAACAAAAGTCGTGGAATCAAAGACTGTCGTTGTCATAGAGCAGTCTAATCCCCAGGTCGTTTATGTTCCCAGTTATGATCCCGTGGTCGTGTGGGGGGCGGCGCCAGTTTATGCATATCCGCCAATCGCCTATCCGGCCGGGTACTATGCAGCGGGTGTGGCGCTTTCCTTCGGCGTTGGAATGGCCATGGGAGCGATGTGGGGCGGAGGCTGGGGCTATAACAGCGGATGGGGAGGCAACAACAACATCAACATCAACAATAGCAATAACTTCGTCAACAATAGCAATAGAAACAGCAACCGCGTGAACGGTGGCAACAGAGGCAGCGGAAACAGCAACTGGAGCCACAATCCGGAACACCGTGGTGGAGCACCCTATGGGGACAGGGGTACAGCCAATAAGTTTGGCGGTACAACTCGTGGGGACTCTTTGGGCAATCGCCAGGCAAGTGCTCGTCAAAACACCAGCCAGCGGGGCGGAGGCGGCGCTGGGGGCGGCAACAGTTTCCGTTCGGATGGCGGTGCCGGCGGCGCAGGTGGTGCCGGGTCGAATCGGGCCGGCGGTGGAGGCGGAGAACGCGTCGGCAGTCGGCAAGCTTCAGGAAGCGGGGAGGCCAGAGGTTCTGGCGCCTTTGGTGGCGGTGGTGGCGGGAGCGGCGCCTCAGCCCGCTCTAGTAGCTCCCGCGGTTCGTCCAGCTTCGGAGGCGGCGGCGGTTCCCGCGGTGGAGGCGGCGGTGGTTCCCGCGGTGGCGGGAGACGCAGGTGAAATAGAGGGAAAATATGAAATCGAAAACACATAACAACGGCATAGCGCGCATTGCCGTAGCTACTTTGATACCTGCAGTCTTTTCCGTTCTGGCGGTGCTTTCGCACGCCGCACCACAAGCGAAACCAGCGCCTGCCCAGGCGGCACAAAAGGCGTATTCCACGCCGGAAAAAGCTGCTCAGGCCCTGATCCAGGCAGCGGAAAATTACGACACGGCTGCCCTGATGGAAATTCTCGGACCGGATAGCCGGGATCTTATAGTATCTGAAGATCCTGTCGAGGATAAGAGGCGCGCTACTACATTTGTTGCGCTAGCTCATCAAAAGAACTCCGTCACCATAGATTCCCGGAACAGTCGCGCCGAACTCTTGGTCGGCAATGACAATTGGCCGCTTCCTATACCGCTTGTCAAGCGCAACGGAAATTGGTATTACGATGCCAAGGCCGGGCGTTCGGAGATCCTATTCCGGCGTATCGGCGAGAATGAACTGAACGCCATCCGAATCTGTCGTGGTTTCGTGGAAGCGCAACTCGAATACGCTTCGGGCAAACATGACAATTCGGACCTGAATCAATACGCGCAGCGCATCATCAGTACGCCCGGGAAGCAAGACGGCCTTGCTTGGCAAAACCCCGATGGAAGCTGGGGCGGACCTGTCGGCAACGAAGCTGCGAAATTTCTGGAGCAAGGTTACTCCCAGAGTCTGCCTTACCATGGCTACTATTTCAAAGTCTTGAAAGGCCAAGGGCCCGCCGCGCCGCTCGGTGAGATGGATTTTGTTGTGAACGGGGTCATGATAGGAGGATTCGCTCTTGCCGCTGCCCCAGCGCAGTACCGCGTCACCGGAGTGCAGACATTCATAGTCAGCCATGACGGGATCGTGTATCAGAAGGATTTGGGCGCGGATACTCTGAGCATCTTCAAATCCTTAGAGCGCTTCAACCCTGACAAGACTTGGCGCGCCACCGATGACGAGCCGTGAGCCACACCAGAACTCAGCCGATGGCAGATGGGCACGATCACGAGTTTCCTGCTCGCAGCGTAAACGGCAGATGCTTATCCTCGGCAAGAGTGGCCGAGCTCTATGGCGATTTTTCTCGTGATGTTCAGAATTCGCGTTTCAACCTCGCGACCAAGGGCCGAGCTAGATAAATGGCGACGCAGCCAAATATGAAGGTCATGAAAGAAATGTTGAGTCTACACTCCACGGAAACCCCTCTCAACGTTCCTTCTTGACTCTTTCCCTGCGAACGAAATGAAAATATGCGGCGACACTGAAGAGATTGATGAACACCGCGACCACGTTCCATGCGACCACCGGCCGCGAAGCAATCAGCAACCCATAGTAGACCCAGACAATCTGAGAGACGCCCGTGATCGCAGCCATCCTTGGGTTCATGCCCGCGCTTGATCGACGCCTCAACATTGCGATCAGGTCCGGCACCGCGGCAAAAGTCGTTCCGAAGCCCGCAACCAGGCCGAGGATCTCTGATCGCTGAAACCTGGGAATCAGGAGGCTGGAAGCGTCGCGCGGAATGAGGTCCTGACAGCCATAGAGTCCGAGTACGCTCAGGGAAAGGACAACCAACGTCAGATACTGGCCCATGCTGCCTAGAGGATGCCCAGTTGGTTCACGCGGATCCACAAATTGTTGTGACGCCTTGGGATCAATCCGTTGCGGGCGCGTGGGCCGCTTCGCAACTTGCCCATCACGATGTCGAACTTCCGGGGGGCTTCATGGTATCGTCCTGGCGCCTCAAAGAAGTCCTGAGATCCGAGCTTCTCGCGCGCGAGACGCAAGAACTTGACGAGGAGTCCCGCATCGGTCTCGGGACGAGTGGCGGGGTTCGTCTCAACAGGAAATCGCTGGTCTTTTTCTGTTGTGGGCATCCAAAACCCCTCGCGGCGAGCGTCAACCCTACCAAGCATGCCTGTTTTGCGCTGACGCAAATGCCCATAGAGCGGACGTAGATTATTCATAGTCTTCCTAGTAAAGCTAAGGTTCGCGCGACGACATTTTGGATCTCTATTTGAAGCAGTGCATCATCGTAGGTGTAAAAACCCATACCAGGGAAGATATGGAATCACCTGTGAAGAAGCTATCGAACACGGTGTTTCTCTTGGCGCTCTGCCTGGGTGGAACAGCGGTCGCTCAAGACGTGCGGTATAACTTCGAGCCCAGCGCCGACTTCACCAAATATCACACCTACCGATGGGCCCAGCATCCAGACTCCTTGCAAGTGGATCAACTTATTTTGAGCCAACTGGGCGCCGCTTTCGATGCCGAACTTGCAAAGAAAGGGCTGCAAAAGGCTACCGGAGATTCCTGTGACTTGGTAATCGTTTACCAATTAGGGAAACAGCAGGAGAAAGAATTGACTACATTCGATTCCGGCTGGAGTTCCGGTCCGGGATGGCGAAGCGGTTGGTATAGCGGCGGAGGGGGAATCGCAACCTCCACAACATCTACAATCACCACCGGGGCGGTTGGGTTGGATATATACGACAGTTCGGCCAAAACGCTAGTTTGGCGGGGAACTGTCAGCAAGGCGCTTGACGCTGGAGCAAACCCAGACAAGCGGCAAAGGAATATGGCAAAGGCTGCAGAGAAGATGCTCAAGAACTATCCACCGCCAAAGAAATAGAACACGTCCAGCGCTTCGCCGCGCTACTCGGGTAGCGATCACGCAGCAAGCCGTGAGATGGAAAAGGAAAACGAGCGTAGTGCGTTAATCCGCGTTTTGCCTTTGGTCGGCTGGCTGCCCGGCTTGACTACCACCACTGTTCGGGCGGACCTTGTCGCGGGCGTAGCGCTCGCCGGCCTCTTGGTACCAGAAGGCTTGGCATACGCAGGTATCGCTGGTATGCCGCCAGAGGTGGGACTGTATTCGGCGGCTGCAGGCTTGGCCGTGTATGCGCTATTCGGTTCCTCCAGGCATCTCGCGGTCACTTGTACATCCGGGTCCGCCGCCATGCTTGCTGCACTGGTTGCCCCCTTGGCGGCTGGAGATGCAGGACGGTACGCCACCCTCGCCTCCGCCACTGCCATCGTGGCAGGCCTTCTTTTCCTTGTGTCCAGTGCCTTGAAACTGGGCTTCGTATCGGAATTCATCTCCAAACCCGTACTTAAGGGATTTGTGTTCGGTTTGGGGCTGACCATCATGGTCAAACAAGCTCCAAAACTGCTGGGCATCGAAAAAGGGCACGGCGACACCCTGGATCAGGCTTGGCAGATGATCGTCTCTCTACCGAGGTCCAACCCTTGGACCATCGCGGTAGGAGCGTGTGCCCTAACGATCATCTTCCTATTGGGAGTCTGGGCACCCCGAATCCCATCGGCACCCGTTGTCTTCGGACTGGGGATTCTTGCCGTCCAGTATTTTGGGCTGCATGAGCATGGAGTGGAGATCGTGGGCAGAATCCCGACCGGCCTGCCGCACGTTGGACTGCCCGTGGTCTCGCGCAGCGATCTGCTCGAGTTGTTTACAGGTGCTATTGGGATCGTGCTCATCGTATACGCAGAGGCTCTAGCGGCCGGCCGCACTTTTGCTGCGAAATACAAGTACGATATCAACCCGAACCAGGAACTGGCGGCGCTGGGTCTTGCGAACCTCGCATCTGGCTTTATGCAGGGGATCATTGTCGGTGGCGGGATGTCGGGGACCGCTGCCAACGCGGCCGGAGGCGCGCGAAGCCAATTGTCCGCGCTCACGACAGCCTTGATATCCATTCTGACTCTGCTCTTCCTCATGCCACTGTTCCAAAACCTCCCCGAAGCCGTACTGGGCGCGATCGTGATTCACGCGGTCTGGCATCTGGCGGATGTAAAGGAGATGCGGAGACTCGCTAGTCTCAAGACCGGAAGCATTTGGGCGGCACTGGCTGCGATCGCTGGGGTGCTGGTGCTGGGTGTCTTGAAAGGTTTGATCCTGGCGATGTGCCTCACTTTGGTTGCCCTGCTGAAGAAAGTCTCTGCGCCTTTGGATTCGGTGTTAGGTAGACTCCCGGGCACGCGAACGTTTGTTGACTTGGCGCTCCATCCCAAAGCGGAGTCCATTCCCAGATTGTTAATCTTTCGCCCCAACGGCGTGCTCTTCTTCGCAAATGCGAATCGCTTTAGCAGCCGATTGCGCGCGGCGATAAAAAACGCACCGGGGCCAATCAGCGAGGTGATATTGAATCTGGAAGCAAGTCCGGAAATCGATGTCACCGTGCTCGATATGTTGGAACAGTTAAGAAGCGAGCTGAATGAGAAGGGCATCGGGCTGGCGTTTGCAAGAATATCCGACTCGGTTCGCGAACTCCTCCAGCGGAGCGGATTTCTCGAACGGCTCGGAGAAGGTAATGTCTTTTGGGGAGTGGACAGCGCCGTCGATGCGTTGACGCAGGCAGAACTTCGTCCTTAGGCAGTCAAGAATGGGCGTGCTTTCTCAAGCGTGCAATAAGAAAGTGAAAGAGACGGTGGCACCGATGCCTGGATCGCCATGGCCCATAAGTCAGTGCCCCAAGAGCACCTGAGCGAGATAAGAAATGAGTCTGCGTTCTTGCGTTTCGTGTCGCCCTTGAACTCAGCGTAGGCCTCGTCGACTGCCGTCCGCAACTGTTCTTGCCGGTGTGTGAGCGCTGCCCTGCCTCGGCTGGAGCTTGCGCGTGTGCAGCAGTGGAGATAGAGATTGTGGCAGCTAGTAGAGCGGCAATGATCAGCTCTTTTGCGGTGAGTCTGCTGGTGACCATAAAATCTTCCTTTCCCGGACGAAGGCCCGTTCGGGGCGATTTTTAGGTTCCAACTCTAAACGAGAAGTTGTATCTGGCCGAGAATTGGATGCGATAGTCCGGTACGTGCCAACCCTCTTTGTTGTCCCGATAGCCCCACTGGAATTCCGGCCCGAGCATGACGTTCTTTACCGGGTAATAGAGGATGTTCGTAAGAGCATATTGGCCGGACTTGAAAGAAGTCGCCGCCTGCCCGTCGGTGTTGTCGATATCTACGCGAGAATACCCGATCGTGCTGGTAAACTTGTCGCTCCAGTTGAGGTCCAGAAATGCAGTGAGCCCCACGGCCGGAAGCGCTTTGCCCAAAACCGGCGTCTTGGTGTTGGAGAAGTTGTTCTGGATCCCCACATCGGCAGGCGCGTCGTTCATGTAGTTCTCGACTCCATGGCCGTACACAGCCTGCAGGCGCAGCACGTGTTTGGAGAGCTTCACGTTTGAACTTACATTGACGCCCCAACCATTCGCGTGACCGCTAAGGTCCCTGCTCGGCGTCGCATTCAAATCGTCCCACTGAATCCTGCGATAGAGTCCCGCAACCTGAATGTGCCCCCCCTTCCCCGCCAATCGGAAATGGCCTGTGATATCCGGCATCGGGTTGCGGGGCTTTACGCCCTGCAACTCAATGCGGTCGGCGTAAACGCCTTGGTCGGCACTGGCCCCGGGGCGCTCCGCGGCAATCATCAAATTCGAGTTGCCCTTCGACCACGCGGTGAAGCGGAATTGAACGTTTCGGTACCAAATAATGCCGTTCGGGCCCCAGTATTCAAGCTCGTTAGGAAACACATCGGTATCCATGAACGTGGTCCAGTATTGACCTCCGCCGAATCTCCCCAGTTCGCCCCAGGCGTGCCGTAGCCGGAACGTCGTCTGCCCGGCGTCCACACCGGTACCGAACAACTCGAACTCAAAAATCGTCTTCAGCTCTCCCAGTTTCGTTGGAACGTAGCCCGTGAAGCCCAAGCGGCTTTGCCGCACGCCCGCGTACCAATTTCCGTCCTTGCCAAATTGGTCCTTAAAGGCGGGTAATTTACTCGGCCGCATCGTATCAAACCAGTTCGGGTCGTTCTGTTTCACATCGTAGCCGCTATCCAACATGGCAAAGCCAGCGATGTCCA
>Ga0105242_10000470_pt1 | contig 32011 bp, 23 predicted proteins | sample KBSM24metaG_FD_81521 | JGI IMG/M metagenome (GOLD analysis project Ga0105242, IMG submission 81521) | Miscanthus rhizosphere microbial communities from Kellogg Biological Station, Michigan, USA - KBS M2-4 metaG | ecosystem: Host-associated > Plants > Roots > Rhizosphere > Soil | place...
ACATCGACCGTGATCTTCTTCGACAGATCGCCCGTCGCCACCGCCGTCGTCACCTCGGCGATGTTGCGCACTTGCGCCGTCAGGTTCGACGCCATCGAGTTCACCGAGTCGGTGAGGTCCTTCCACGTCCCCGCGACACCGCGCACTTCCGCCTGCCCGCCGAGCTTTCCTTCCGTTCCGACTTCACGCGCGACGCGCGTGACCTCGGACGCGAACGCGCGGAGCTGGTCCACCATCGTGTTGATCGTGTTCTTCAGCTCGAGGATCTCCCCGCGCACCTCGACGGTGATCTTCTTCGACAGATCGCCCATCGCCACGGCGGTGGTAACGTCCGCGATGTTGCGCACCTGCGCCGTCAGATTGCCGGCCATCGCGTTGACCGAGTCGGTGAGGTCCTTCCACGTCCCTGCCACGCCCGGCACTTCCGCTTGTCCGCCGAGGCGTCCGTCCGTGCCGACTTCTCGCGCAACGCGCGTCACTTCGCTCGCGAACGCGCGAAGCTGATCGACCATCGTATTGATCGTGCTCTTCAGCTCGAGGATCTCGCCGAGCGCTTCAGCGGTGATTTTCTTCGACAGGTCGCCGTTCGCGACCGCGGTCGTGACCTCGGCGATATTGCGCACCTGCGAGGTGAGATTCGCGGCCATGTAATTGACGGAATCCGTCAAGTCTTTCCACGTCCCGGAGACACCCTGCACTTCCGCCTGCCCGCCCAGCTTCCCTTCCGTGCCGACCTCGCGCGCGACGCGCGTGACTTCCGAGGCGAACGAGCGAAGCTGATCGACCATCGTGTTGATCGTCTCCTTCAGCTCGAGAATCTCCCCGCGCGCATCGACCGTGATCTGCTTCGACAAATCGCCATTGGCTACGGCAGTGGTCACCGCCGCGATATTGCGCACCTGATTCGTCAGATTCGCCGCCATGTAGTTCACGGAGTCCGTCAAGTCTCTCCACGTCCCGGAGACACCCTGCACATCCGCCTGCCCGCCCAGTTTCCCTTCCGAACCGACCTCGCGCGCCACGCGCGTGACCTCGGAGGCAAACGAGCGGAGCTGATCCACCATCGTATTGATCGTGTTCTTCAGCTCGAGGATCTCGCCGCGCACTTCGACGGTGATCTTCTTCGACAGATCGCCGGTGGCCACGGCCGTGGTGACGTCGGCGATGTTCCGCACCTGCGCCGTCAGGTTCCCCGCCATCGAGTTGACGGATTCGGTGAGGTCCTTCCAGGTGCCCGCCACCCCCTTCACATCCGCCTGCCCACCGAGCTTCCCTTCCGTTCCCACCTCGCGCGCGACGCGCGTGACCTCGGAAGCAAACGACGCCAGCTGCGTCACCATCGTGTTCACGGTCTTCGCCGTCCGCAGGAACTCACCCTTCAGCGGCCGCCCGTCGAACTCGGTGGCCATCGTCCGCGTCAGATCGCCCTTCGCCACCGCGCCAATGACCCGCGCGATCTCGTTGGTCGGCTGCACGAGATCCGTGATGAGGTTGTTGACCGACTCCGCCACCACCCCCCACCGCCCCCCGGCCGCCGGCACCTGCGCGCGCTGATTGAGCTTCCCCTCTTTGCCGACGACGACCGCGATCCGCTCCACCTCCGTGGAAGTGCGCTCGTTCAACTCGAGAATGTCGTTGAGCGCATCCGCGATCTTCCCCTGCACGCCGATGAATTCGACGGGCATCCGGACGGAGAAGTCCCCCCGCTTCATCCCGCTCAACGTGCGCAACAACAACTTCTCGAAATCGCGCGCGGTTACTTCCGTGGCCTTGTCGACGCCAATCCCCGTGGTCATGCTGGATTCCCCCTGCGGCAGGACGTTCCCTCCCAACCCGCGCGGCGTGCTTGAGGCGCGCCCCGCCCCCGCGCCGCGTTTCACGCGGCGCCAACCGGGAGGGTGTGCGGGAGGGCGGGATGCAAGGGGGGGACCACGGGTTTAGTGAGAGGTCCCGCCGGCGCGACGCGGTACGAAGCGTCGATCGATTCCAAGCTCATCCGGAGGCCCGAAGTGCTTCTCGATCGAGTAAGGCGGAGAGAAGAACCCGAATCCCAGCATTAAGTTGCACATCCACCTCCCCTCCCAAAATGTCTCTACCTAAATAATCTTTTGGTGCTAGGATGGCCTTCCTTATTGGATGATCCGCTGATCCAATCGGGCAGTCGACTGAAGGACCAAACCGCGCGGTCTCATTTCGAACCGCGCGTACTAGGTGCGGACCTTAAGGAGAGTGTCATGAGGAAGATCTTTGTTCTCTCGATTCTGCTGCTGACCCTCGGTGCGTCCTACGCTGTCGCGGTGTGTTTCTTCGACATCATCACGGAGGGCCTCCCCAGCGGCAACAAAGACGTGCCGTACAGCTTCCAGATCGAGGCGTGTTGCGGCACGACCCCCTACACGTGGTCGATTCACTCGGGATCGTTGCCGGCCGGGCTCTCGCTCAGTAGCGGCGGCGTCATCTCCGGCACCCCGACGACGGTCGGCTACACGACCGTCTTCATCCGGGCCACCGACAGCTCCACGCCGAACTGCACACTCGTGCGGGCGTACGAGCTGTACATCGACCCGTAGCCGTGTCTCCCAAGTTGCGCGGCCGCGCGGCCGCGCAACTTCTCCTCACAGCCTCGCCGGCGTCACCTGTCCCTCCCCCACCGTCACCTGCGTCATGCGCAGCACGTTCCCGCGGTCATCGACAATCTCCAGCGTGTAGTTGCCGGCAGCCACGTTCGCGATGTGGGTCTGCCCCGGCGCGGGATCGATGCGCAGCGTGCCGGACGACGGTCCCGGTCCGAACCGGTACGGCTCACCGAATGCGTCGAGGAGGCGCGCGTGCGTGAACTCATCGCTGGTCGAGGAGACGACGATCGTGCCGCCGGGCGTGAGCGCCACGGTCTCGTCCCCCGGCACGCTGATCGTGAACGTGCGCGACGCGTATCCCGGCGCGCCGACGGTCACGCGATACGAGCCGGCGCTGAGCGCGATGCGCAGCGGTTCGGCGCCGCTGATGGAGCCGTCATAGACGCCCGATGACGAAGCGGCGTGATACCACGCGGTCAGCGGACGCTGATCGCGCGCGTCGACGACGCGCAGCGTGAGGCCGGGCGAGGGAGTCAGCTTCACTTCGACCGGCGGCGCGCCGCCCGCGGTGATCGCGACCGGCACGGTCGCGCCGCCGTAGCCCGGCTTCCGCGCGCTCGCCTCGTAGGCACCGTCCGAAAGCTGATCGAACGAGAAGCCGCCGCTCGCGTCGGAGAGCGACGAGCGAACGAAGAGAACTTCGCTCGCGCCGGTGCGCCGCAAGTCGATGTTCGCGTTCGCGATCGCCGCGCCGCTCCCCTCATCGGTCACGCGGCCGGTCAGCGTCGCGCCGCGCATGTCGATGTCGAACGTCGACGAGCCGCTGACCTCGAACGTCGTCGAATAAGGTGCGTGCTCCGTGTCCGTCACGCTGACCGTGTACGGACCTTCGTCGATGCCGGTGATCTCGTAGCGCCCGCCGCCGTCGGCGGACGTGCGCGCGGAGCGCTGCGCGGCGCCTTTCGGATAAAACGCGATCATCGCTCCCGGCACCGGCGCGCCGCCGCGCGTCACCCGTCCGTTAACGGTGATGGCGCTCCCGAAGTCGAAGTCGACGTGGACCGTCGCGCCGGGATCGACCTGCACCGATTTCATCGGCGCGTTGCGCATGCTCGTCGAGGCCAGGCTGCAGCGCGCGCTGACTCGCACCGTCCCCGCCGGCGCTCCGTCGATCCGATACTCTCCCCGGTCGTCGACCGCCGACGACCCGCTGCCTTCGGGCGAGAACGCCTGAACCGATGTGCTGCGCAGCTCGGACGGCGTGAGGCCGGTGACACGGCCGGTGATCACGCTTCCGCCATTCAACACGAGGCGCAGCGCGCCGGCGGTGGTGATGTCGACGTCGTGCAGGACCGCGTCGGCGTAGCCGCTCTTCGTCGCCTGGATCGCGTAGTGTCCCGGCGCGGCGCCGTCGATCGTGAACGCGCCGCCGCCGTCGGTCTGCGTCGACTGCGCGAATCCCGACTCCGCCGCCGACGTCGCGACGACGCGCGCGTCCGCGACGGGCGCGCCTCCGGCGTCGACGACGACTCCGGTGATCGACGCGCCGGCGGTGAGTTGGGCGTCGACTTCGGCGGTGGTGCCGGAGAGCGTGACGGTCTTCTGCGCGGGCAGGAGACCGCTGCGGCTGAATACGATCGTCGTCTCCCCCGGCTCGACGTTCTCCAGCACGTACTCGCCGGACGGCTCGGTGAGCGTGTAGTGATCGCTCAGCGCCGCGCGCGCCTCGATGCGGACGAGCGCGCCGGCGACGGGGCCGGCGGGCTGGGGGCCGGCGGGCTGAGAGCCCGCCGCTCCACTCGTAACGTGACCGCTGAGGCGTACGCCGCTCTCGAGCGCGACCTCGACGGCGTCGGAGTCCGCCTTCACGTCCGGCACGCGCGCGATCATGTATCCGGGCGCGCGCACGACGAGCGTCTGCGCGCCGGGCGGCACGCCGTCGATCGAGAACACGCCGTCATCGCCCGCGAACGCGTGCATCGCCGGCGGCGCGAAGACGCCGCCGCGCGGGAGCGAGATGCCGGCCTCGAACGCCTTCACCGGCTCGTGCGTCGTCTTGTCGATGACGCGCCCGCTTACGCGGCCGCCGGCGGCGAGCTCGATCTCGACGTTGCTGGCCGGCGCGGTGATGGCGCGCGTGAACTGGATGAATGCGTCGCTCTTGCGGAAGGCGAGCATGGTCTCGCCCGGCGCGAGATCGGCGATCCGGAACGCGCCGTCCGATCCGGTCTGAACCGGCGCGCCGGCCTCGTCACCGATAGTGAAGATCGTCACGCCTTCGACCGGCGTGCCGGCGCGCGTGACGCGGCCGGTGATCTCGACGCCCGGCTCGAGCGTGACCTCGAGCGGCTTCGAGCTCGCGGACACCGATTGCGCGCGCAGCGATTTCGGCGCGTAGCCGGAGGCGAGGACGAGGACGTCGTACGTCCCTTCCTGCACGCGCAGCGAGAACGTGCCGTCGGCGGCGGTGCGCACGAGATCGTCGCCGCTGTCGCCGGTGAGGCTGTTCATCATCGTGCTTCGCGCGCCGGCGCCGTCGGGCTTCGACTCCGACGCCGTGACGCGCGCGCCGGCGATGGGCTTCGCGTCGCGATCGACGACGCGTCCGGTGAGCGCGATGCCGCCCGGGAGGAGGATCGTCACACCCGATTTCCGCTCGCCCGCGCCGATGCGCACGGTTGCGGAGTGCGCCGGCGGCAGTCCCTTCTTCGCGGCGTCGAGCCGCAGCTCGCCTTCGCTGTCGACGCGCACGAGAAAGCGGCCGTCGGGTGCGGTGATCGCGCGCTGCGTGCGCAGCACGGAGCGGCGGACCGGCGCCGGCTCGGCGTTGATGAGCCGCGCGCTGAGACGGACGCCGCTCACTCCGCGCTGGTCTTCGTCGATCACCGATCCGGTGATGCGGCCGAGGGGGGCGGCGTAGAGGATCTTGTGCGCGGCGGCGCCGGCGGTGACGTCGATGGGGAGGATCGGAATCGCGTAGGCGGGATGCACGGCCGTCAACTCGTACTCGCCGCCGGGGAGGCCGCTGATCGCGTAATTGCCTTTCACATCGGTGAGCGCGGAGGCGGCGGTGCGGCTGACGCGCGGCGTGTTGGCGCGGACTTCGACGTTGGGAAGCGGGAGGGAGGTTTTCGCGTCGCGGATGGTACCGGTGAGCGTGGCGGATTTCGCGAGCCGGAGAGTTGGGCCCGCGCCGATGGCGATGCGATGTTCGGATCGCGCGACGATTTGCTTCGCGCGCGGCGCGTGGCCGATCGAGAACGTGCCGTCTGCCGCGGATCTTGTGACGGGCATGTCGTCGATCTCGATGATCGCGTCCGCCACCGCGGTTTCGCCATCCGCGGCGACCACGCGGCCGGTGAGCGGCGTACCGCGCGAGAGTGCGAAGTCGATTTTCGTGGAGAGAAACGGGGCGACGGTTCGCTCCGCGAGCGCGTAGTCAGGGTGGCGCACGATGATGCGCGAGGCGGCGCGCTTCGGGTCGGGAAGCGCGTAGCGGCCGGCCGCGTCGGTCGTGATCACGCTGTCGCCGTTCACGATCACGATCGCGCCGGCGAGCGGCTTGCCGTTCGCGGTGATCGTCCCCTGCTTCAACGAAACGACGCCGATCTGCAGCACGCCGGCATCTTCGTTCGCCGCGACGCGCTCGGTGATCGGTGCCTGGCCCGCGGCTTCGATACGCAGGTCCGCCACCGGCACCTTGACGTCGATCGAGAAGTTCCCCTTCGCGTCGGTCTGCACGGTCGCGAGCGGTTTCCGCGCCGGATCGGCGAGGAGCATGCGCTCTCGCTGCTGATCCGTGGTTTCGACCGCGAACGCCGACACGCTCGCGCCGCGGACGGCCTCGCCGTTTTCGTTGATGACCGTCCCGGTGATGGCGGCAAGAGCGCGGAAGGAAAAGAGAGAGAGAGCTGCCGCGAGAACACGTGCACGAGCGTTGACCACCCGGGGCCTCCGAAGTTATTTCGTATGTTAGACGATATTTTTACGGAAAGGTGTTGGGGTGGCGATGGCCCTCCGGAAAGTGCAAACGGCGTCCGTCTAGTCCGCCATCACAACGAAAGGGAGACGGACATGAAACACACCATGCTTTACCGCACGCTCCTCGCAATCTGCGGAGCTGCGTTCTTCTCATTCATCAGTGACCCCGCCGCCGCCCAGCCCGCGGCCGCTTCCCATCCGGCCGGGCTGTGCAAGGCCGGAATCACCGGCTTCACGGCGGGCCAGGCGGGGATCTACGTCAACTACCCTGTCCCATGGCCCGCGGGCACGAAGTACAGCGTCGTCGTCCAGCAGGGAAATACGGCGGGTTACTCGCCGACCACGGTCTGCACCTACTTCAACGTGCTGAAATTGACGGACTTGAAGTTCGAGATTCAGCACAAGCGATGCGATGACGGTGTGCCGGTGGCGCTGGACACCAATGCCACGATTTTCTGGATCGCGTGTCCGGTTCAGTAACGCCGCGAGTCAAGCGGCAACGTCAGGAGTTTCGGCGGGCTGAGAGGCCCGCCGCTCCACGGTTCCGGATATAGTTGCACCCGCTGTGATGGAAGACGCGGCGCTTCCGACTTCCGCGCTTTCTGACGGAGAGCGCCTCCGCACGTATCTCCTCTGGTCGCTGCTCGTGGGGGTCGCGTTTTTCGGCGTGTACCCGGCGATGAACTGGATCACGTCGCGGCGGCCGTCGCCCTTCCATCTCTACTTCTCCGCGGAGCTGGCCATCCCGTTCGTTCCGCAGTTCATCTGGGTCTACCTGTCGATGTACGTGCTGTTCCTCGTGCCGCTGTTCGTCGTTCCGGCGGCGAGCATGCCCGCGCTCGGGAAACAGCTCATCGCCGGATCGCTGGTCAGCGCGCTCTTTTTCCTGCTGATTCCGGCGGAGCTCGGGTTCGTGCGCGAGGTGCCGGCCGCGGCGCCCTATGCCGCGATCTTCGCGAACGTGTTCAGCGTCGACCGGCCTTACAACCTCGTGCCTTCATTGCATGTGATCTTCTCCAGCGCGATCGTCCTGGCGTGCGCCGATTGTGCGCGCCCGCCGTTCCGCGTCGTGCTGTATGTGTGGCTGGGCGTGATCGTGGTCTCGACTCTGTTCGTACATCAGCACCACCTGCTGGACGTGGCGGCGGCGCTGGCGATCGTCTATGTCCTGCGAAGACGTTATGAGGTGATTCATGATGACTAAGTACCTGGCCATCCTCTCTCTATTGCTTCCCCTTCCTCTTCATGCGGCCGAAGAGCCCGATCATGAGATCCATCAGGAGCTCCGGGCCATCCTCACGACGGTGCAGAATGCGATCAACACCGAACACTACGACGCGATGCTGCCCGTGCTGAGCAGGGACATTCGGGCCACGACGATCACCCAGGAGACGATGGCCGGGCATTCCGAGGTGTCGGCGTATTTCAAGAAGTGGTTCGGGCCGGGCGGGTTTCTGAAGAAGCTCGACATCAAGCTCAATGCCGACGCGCTCACGGAGCTGTCGCCGGACAAGACCTGGGGAATCGTACGCGGATCGGCGATCGAGACCTACACACTCGCCGACGGACGCCGCTACGACATGCCGACGCGCTGGACGGCCACAGTGGCAAAGGAAGCGGACGGCCATTGGCGCCTGCGCTCCATCCATTTCGGCACGAATTTTCTCGATAATCCGATCCTCGATGAGGCAAAAGCCGCCGCAAAGAAGTACACGATCTTGGGTACTGCCGGCGGTCTGCTGATCGGGATCGTTCTAGGCTTCCTGTTCGGCCGGCGCAAACAGTGACCGTTCCGGCGGCGCGCCCATCGGCGGTGCGGGTTGTACGCCGTTGCGCCAGAGGCTCCAATAGATCTGCCAGAACGTCGGCTGGCGGATGTCGTCTTGTACACATTCTCGGGCGAGACGGGGAAGCTCCGTCCACGGCGCGGAAGGGTGGCTATGGTGCGCGTGATGGAGGTGGTAATTGAGGGCCAGCCAGCGCACCGGCGCGAAGACTCTCAGGTTCCACGCGCCATGGACGACGTCGCGCGCGCTCCAGGCGTGATCGACGTACTGCAGCGCGGACCAGTGCATGGCGAAGAGCCAGTGCGCGAGCAGCCATCCCTGCCATTTGAGATCGAGGGCCCACCAGAGCGCGGCCTGATATCCGAACGCGCAGGCCATCTCGATCCAGACTCGGACCGGCGACAGCTGCGCGATGTCGCGCACGTGCGGACCGAAGCCGAGCCTCGGAGCGACGCGCTCGACGAAGAACCGCGAGCGATAGAGCGGCGTCCCGACGAGATAGAGCGCGTTCGAAATGGGAATGCAGAACCAGTACAGGCCCAGCAGGTTGCCGGCATAAAGCCAGACATTGCGGATGAGTCTCGATTGATCCGGCAGGTAGTAGTCGTAGAGATCCTGATCGGTACGATTGCGCGCGTGATGGCCGTGGTGGGCGATTTGCTGCATGGAGAATGACGTCGGGAACATGCAGCTCGCGATCAGGCCGAGCGCGTAATTCCGGCGGGGCGTGTTCGCGCCCGCGCCGTGCACCGCTTCGTGCATCAACGCGAAGGGGACGAAGTTCACGAAGGCAAACGCCGCGCATGCGATCAGCGCGATCCACCAGGAACCGTGACTGGCGAGCCATAGACACGCGGCCGTCGCGAGCGCGGAAACGGCGAGGAGGATCCAGTTCAGACGCTCTGGCATTGCTTCGTCACCGGACGTGTACCCCAATGCCCGTGCCGCCGGATCGACTGCAGGACGTAGCCGGCCACGGGCAGCACGAGTGAGAGGACGAGCATCACGCTGAACGCAGCGGCAAACACTTGCCCGGACAGCGCGCCGCGCGCGTCGAGCCATTCCATCCACCCGATCCCGGCGCCGTAAACCGCGCCGAAGCCGCCGAAGAACCACGGCCCATAATCGAGGGCGATCTCCCCCGCTCCCTTCCCCTCGGCCCACGGCTGGTTGTACACGCGCAGAATCCCCGCCTGCAGCACCTTGACGTCATAGAGGACATTCACGAAGCCGATCACGCAGCAGAGGACGAGCGCATTCCGCGCGACATCCCACAGATCGCGCGCGGCACCCGCGTGCGCGAGCCACGCGAGCATCGCCGTTGCGGAGCCGAATACGAAACCGTGATGCGGGCGGAAGCGGCCAAGCCGGAGGCGCGTGTCGAATTCCCACACTTTCAATACGTTGGTGCCGATGCCCGGGACGATATAGGCCCACAAGACGGGCACGAGCCATGCCGCGGCCATCAGTTTCAGATTACCGTTATAGGTCCGCTGCCACAGGACGAATGAAAGTGGGCCGAGGATGATCGGAGCGGCGTATTGATAAAGCGAGAGCGCCCGTTTCATTGCAGTCCGAACCGCATCCCGTGCTTTTTCGGGATCTCCTTCTTGAACAGGAGGGTATAGCGCCAGAAGCCGGCGACGCGCGCCAGCGATCGGAGGTGCGTTTTCGCATCGGCGAAGCGATGGAAGAGCGAGGGGAGACTGTTGAAACGCGTGCGCGCCGCGTGACACGCCGCCGTCAGTTCCGCGGGCGTCATCAGCTTCGGCTCGAACGCCGCCCAGTTGAAGCGGTATTGCGGGTGCAGCCACCATTTGCCGCCGTACAGCAGCCGCCCTTCCTTCTCCAGCTTCCGATAGAGAGGCGTGTTCGGATACGGCATCAGGATGTTGTAGGCGGCGAGCGTGAACCTGCTCTCGAGAGCGAAGTCGACGGTTGCCTCGATCGACTCCTTCGTATCGTGATCGTATCCGAGCGTAAAGGCCGCCCAGCTCTGCATGCCGTGTTCGCGCAGGACGCGAACCTCTTCCTTGTACTTGTTGAAGCGCGGGAGATTGGGCGACTTCCGCGCGTCGCGCAGGCTCTCCGCCGTAATAGTCTCGAATCCCGTGACGTTGCCCCAGTTCCCGGCGCGCTCGAGCAGTTTCATGAGCGGAAGGTTGCGGGTCACGTCAAGGCTGGCCTGGCTCACCCAATGTAGTTTCATCGGAATGAGCGCGTGGCAGAACTCCGCGAGGGCGTGCTGGTCGCTGGCGATGTTGTCGTCGATGAAGAAGATGAAATTCCGGTCCTGGGCCTCGATCTCGCGAAGGACGTCGTCGATGGCGCGGTGAAAATGCTTCTTGTCGAAATACTGGCTCACCGCGCAGAACGTGCAGGCGAAGCGGCAGCCGCGCACGAACTGCATCAGCGTGAGCGGCAGATAGCCTTTGCCCTTGAACAGATCGCGGCGCGGGAGGACGCGTCCGATCTGCCCGACTCCCGGAGGCCCCACATAGCGCGGCTTGAGCCGTCTGTGTCGCGCGTCGTCGACAACCTCGGACCAGATGGTCTCCGCGTCACCGAGAAAAATACTATCGGCATGCTCTTCGGCCTCCTCGGGGAGCAGCGTGATGTGCATGCCGCCGAGAATCACCTGCACGCCGCGGGCGCGATATTCGGCCGCAATCTCGTACGCGCGGCGAGCCGTGTACGTCTCCACGGTAATGGCCGCGAGATCGGTGGGCTCGTCGAAGGGAATGGTCTCCATCCGATCGTCATAGAGCACGCATTCGACGTCCGGCGGCGTCATGCCGGCGAGGACGGCCAGCATCAGCGGCTCCATGCGGCCTTCATCGACATAGAGACTGTGCTCCATGCGGCCGATGTTGGGTTTGATGAAGGTGATCTTCATGAGCTAGGTCTTAGGTCTTAGGTCTTAGGGACTTCATCACAATCCCAACTGCCGATGCTGCTTCTTATAGATCTCGCGACGGGAGATGACGTTGGCAATCGTGGTCACCCCGACGCGGAACGGGGAGAAGGTCGTCTCCGCGCCCAGCACGCGCTGCCCGATCGAGCGCCAGCTGTAGAAGCGGCGGCGTGCTTCGAAGACGCCCTCGGTGAGCTCGTGCGGACGCATGCCGCGGGGCTCGAAGATCGCGTCTCCGTATCGATAATTCGGATCGAGCCACCATAGGGGCGACAGCAGCCGTCCTTCGCTCTTCAGGCGTTCATACAGAGCGGAGCCCGGCGTCGGCGTGAGCGGATTGAAATTCGCGATCTCGAGCCGCGACTCGAGCGCAAACTCGAGCGTGCGCTCCATGCTCTCTTTCGTGTCCGCGTCGTAGCCGAAGACGAACGTGCCGTAGATACCGATATTTCGGTTGTGCAGCGCGCGAACGACTCGCTCATAGGAGCCGCTCACGCTGTTCCACGCCTTGCGCATCTGCTTCAGACTCTCGGGATTGAGCGACTCGAAGCCGATCAGCACGAACGAGCAGCCGGCCTTCGCGAGGCGGTCGAGGAGCGTCTCATCGCGGGCGACATCGATGCTGATCTGGCACGACCAGCGGCGCTTCATCGGCGTGAGCGCGTCGAGCAGCGCGAGCAGATCCGATTTCCGGCCGAACAGATTGTCATCGACGAAAAACAGCAGTCTGTTCGCGGGGAGCGCTTCGATTTCGGCGAGCAGTCCGTCGATCGGACGTACGCGCAACTCCGTCCCATAGAAACTGTGAATGGAGCAGAAGTCGCACGCGAACCGGCAGCCCCGTCCCCACTGCACGAGCTCGACCGGCGCGTAACGCTTGCCGTGATAAATCGACCGGTCCAGCCTGTAGTCAGTGAGCGGCGTGTGATTGCCGCCGGTGTAATGACGCTGCAACCGCCCAGCCTCGAAGTCCGACAACACCCGCTCCCACACCCCCTCGGCATCCCCGACCACGACGGCATCGGCATGCTCGAGCGCTTCGTCGGGAAGAAAACTCGGGTGATAGCCGCCCATGACCACCGGCACGCCGCGCGCGCGATAGGCGTCCGCAATGGCATAAGCGCGGCGGGCGGTGAACGTCTCGACGCTCAGCGCGGCGAGGTTCGGCTGATCATCGTCCGGCACCGGCTCCGCTTTCTCGTCATAGAACGCGATGTCGTAGCCCGGCGCGCGCGCGGCGAGGATGCCCATGGCCAGCGGCGGCATCGCGTCGGAGGAGCGATAGTCGCCGAGGTTCGGGCGGATGAGCGTGAGTCTCACAGTAGCGCCGCCTCCGGTTGTGACGGCCGTCCGTTGGGCGGCGGCGTACCGTCGAAGCTGACGGCATAGACGCGCGCCGGATAAGGAATCGGCTTGAATTTCGCGATGATCCGAACGAGCGGATGGTTCGCGTGCAGGCCGAGGCTCGCCGCAGGCGTCGTGCAGTGGGAAAGAAGATCCTGCAGGAGACGATCAGCATCCGCCAGAGCGGCGTCGGAGAGCGCGAGGAAGGCGACGAACGTCTGATCCAGCGCGCCGTGTTCGGGCGGGAGCGGGATGCGCCGGAACCATTTCGCATAGAGATTGTAGAACGGCATTGCCGCTGGATACCGATAGCGGCGGGCGACGATCTGTTTGAATGCCCGCTGATCCCATAATGCCGCGACGCCCTGATCCTCGTAGACGAAAAAGTGTTCGATGCCGATGCGCCGCACGAGCTCCTCGCTCAATACCGGCGAGCATTGAAATCGCGCGGCCTGCGTGTTGTGAAACTTGACGAGCCCCTCGACGTCTTCTGCGCGACGCCAGAGTCCGTGCCGTTTGCCGCGCGACGTCGGAATTCCGAACGTCACATACTCGCCTTGCGGGAGGTAAGCGGGTAGACCGGGGACGCCGGACTCGAGAAGCCTTATGGCCGTCGCGTTTTCCGCGGCCACGACTGTAAACCACCACGGCAGGCTACGCTTCACAGGCGCGAGCGGCCGGATCGACGCGTAGCCTTCGCGCAGATGACGGATGCGCCGGCGGTAGCCGGCATTCACGCGCAGGCCGCCGAGGTAGCCGAGTCGTTCGGGACGGCCGTCGACGTGCACCGGCAACACCGACGCCGTGTACATGCCGACGACGCCGCCTTTGTCTTCGGCGATGACCGCCCACTCCTCGCCGGCGATATTTTTTCCCGCGAAAAACGACGGCTCGCGCTCGATCGTCATCTCCACCCACGTCGCCATCGTGTTCTCGCGCAGCATCGCGCGCAGAAGCGCGTCATCGGCATCGGTGGCGAGGCGGAACGTCGTCACTGGACCTCCAGCAGCCGGCCCGGCCAGGTCTCGTCGCCGAGGGGATAGCCGTTGCGCTGCGAGATCTCGTTGCGATGCATGGCATTGACGAGGAAGAAATTGCGAAAGACGAAACCGTCGCGGACGTGGCGCGTGCTGCGCCTCATGATGTTCGACCAGCCATAGAAGCGCCGGCGCGCCGCAACGCAGCCGGCCGTCACTTCGTCCGGCGTCAGCGATTTCGGGCGGAAGGGGACGGCATTGTAGCGATACTCCGGATCGCGCCACCAGGCGTCGAAACGAAGCCTCCCCTCCTCCTGCAGGCGCTTATAGAGCGGCGTGCCCGGAAATGGAGTGAGGTGATTGAACGCCGCGATGTACATCCCCTCTTCCGTGGCAAAATCGACGGCCTCGTCGAACGATGCGTGGGTATCGTGCTCGTATCCGAAAATGAACGTGCCATAGACGAAAATCCGATGGCGGCGGAGATTCGCCAGCGCGCCGCGGAACCCGCTCTTCATCGTATTGAAGCGCTTGTTCATGATTTTGAGATTCTCTTCATTGAGACTCTCGAAACCGATCAATACGCCGCGGCAGCCGGCGCGGTGCAACTCGGCGAGAAATTCCTCGTCGTGCGCGGCGTCGATGCTCATCTGGGTGATCCAGCGGATGTCGAGCTTCGCCAGATCCGCGAGCAGCGGCTTGCCGTCCTTCAGGTTCGCGGCGAAATTGTCGTCGACGAAAAAGAACACGCGCTTCTCCGCCCTGAGAGCCGAAAGCTCCGCAATCACATCCTCCGGGGGACGGCAGCGGTATGTGCGCGAGAAAAACGTCTGGATCGCGCAGAACTCGCACGGGAACCGGCAGCCGCGTCCCGTCTCGACGAGGCCGATCGGCAGATAGCGCTTCCCGCGAAAGAGTTTCCGGTCGACGCGCATGTTCGACAGCGGCTGCTGCTCGCTCCGATAACAGCGCTGCAGCGTGTTGTGGCGGAGGTCGTCGATCACCCGCGCCCACACGCCCTCCGCCTCACCGATCACCACGGCCTCGGCATAGCGCGACACTTCATCCGGAACGAGCGTGGCGTGGAACCCGCCCATGATCACCGGCACGCCGCGGCGGCGGTACTCGCTCGCAATCTGATAGGCGCGCGCCGCCGTGTACGTCTCGATCGGAATCGCGACGGCGTCTGTTGGCGCGTCGTAATCGATCGTCTCCATCCTGTCGTCATAGAACGACGTCTCGATGTCCGGCGGCGTCAACCCGGAGAGGACCGCAATGGGCAGCGACTCCATCTGCCAGGTGCGCACATAGCTCTCGCCGGCGCGATGGCCGACGGCCGGATGGACGAACGTGAGCCGCATGTTGGTCACAGCAATGGCTTGACGGGCAGCAACTGCCAGAAAAATACTCTTCTGCGTTTATTGAGAGGCACGTATTGATCGGGATTGTCGCGCGCGGCGTTCCAGCTGTTGCCCGGCTTCATGTCCGTCTCGATCGCCGCCTCCACCGCGCGCGCCAGCGTTTCGTCGTGGATGATCACGCCGACTTCGGTATTCAGGTTCTCGGAACGGGGATCGAGATTGAACGTGCCGATGTAGACGGTCTTCGAGTCGACCACCATCGTCTTCGCGTGCAGTCCGCAGACGGGCGGCTTCTCTTTCCTCGCCGCGGCGCGGGGCATCAGCCGGCGCTGGACTTCGGGGTCCGGACGATATTCATAGATCTCCAGACCCATCTTCAGCAGCTCATCGCGCTGATTGCGATATCCGCTGAACGCCTGCAGATTATCGGTGGACGCGAGTGAATTCGTGTTGATGCGCACGTGCACGCCGCGGGCCCTGGCTTTCCGGAACAGCTGTTTCGCCTTGTCGGACATCACGAGATACGGAGACTGGATGACCACGCGCACCCTGGCGGATTCGACGAGATGCGCCAGCGCCGCGGTGGTCAGTCCGCCTCCGCCCATGCCGAGGCGCGTCGGATTTTTGCCGGGAGGATCGCTGATGAACTCGACGTTTCCCCAGCTCATTTCCTTCGCCAGACGCGGAAAGGTCTTCGGCGCTCCGTCGATCGCCGCGCGCACTTCGGGAGCGAAATTCTCGGGCGACGCGGCGTAAGCGTGCAGGTCGCGGTACGCCTCTCGTACCTCGACGTCGTCCACGTGCGCGCTCCGCTTCATCAGGCCGAAGCCGTCGTAGAGATCCTCGACCTTCACACTGAGGCCGCTGTTCCAGAATCTCTCGAAACTCTGATGCATCGTCTTGACGACTTCGCCGACGACCAGGGCATCGCGATCGCGGAAGTTGTATTCGTGGCTGTAGTCGTAATATTCGGCAGCCACGTTGCGCCCGCCGGTGATCGCCACGATGCCGTCGATGACGAGCAGCTTGTCGTGCATGCGCTGATTGAAGCCGCGAAAATCAACCGCGACATTCAACAATTTCTTCTGCAGCGGAACGGAGAGCTTGGGATTGTAGATGCGGATCTCGATCGCGGGATGGAGCGCCAGTGCCAGCAGCGATTTCGGCGGCGCCTTCATGAGCAGGTCGTCGACGATGATGCGCACCGCCACGCCGCGATCGGCCGCCCGCAGAATCCCCTCGGCGGCGAGGATGCCGATGTTGTCGGTGCTCCAGATGAAGTACTGCACCTCGATCGACTTCTGGGCGTGATCGGCCAGCCACGCCCGTGCGATCAGCGCCTCCTCGCCCTTATCGAGGACATACGCTCCGCTCCGGCCGGCATGAGCGGCGATCTGTTCATGAATGTAGGTCATGTGTTCATCCGAACGGACCTGCGCGGTCCACAGAGCGAGAAGAACGGCGAACGGAAATCTCAGCCGCATACGGCTTTGCTCACAGACGGCACGGCAGAAAGATGCCAGTCGCAGTTGTAGAAGCGCTGTAGATGATGCGCATAGAAGCGATATCCGAGATTTGCGGCGACGCCGAGGGGCTCGAAGGCTCTTGCCTTCCAGAGGCGACGCGCGATCGCACTGTAGCGATAGACTTTTTTCCAGGCGTGCTCGTGGCCCGCGGTGAGCTGTTGCGGGGTCATGTTTTGAGGCTGGAAGACGACGTGCTGGCCGTCATAAAGCTCCCAGTCGCGCGTGAGAATGCGCCCCGCATCGGCGAGGCGCTGATGCAGCGGCGTTCCGGGGAACGGCGTCAAAATCGCGAAACGCGGAAGATCGATGCCCGTCTCGATTGCGAAATCGGCAGTGGCATCGAAGACGTCCGTCGAATCGTGGTCGAGACCGAAGACGAAGCAGCCCTGAATCGCAATCCCGAGCTCGTGTAAATCCGCAATGAGCGTTCTGTAATCGACCGACCCGTTGAAACGCTTGTTCGCATCGCCGAGACTGCCCGGCGTAATGGACTCGAGGCCGAGAAGCAAACCGCGGCAGCCGGAACGGCGCATCAGTTCCATCAGCTCGCGGTCATGCGCAATGAGCACCGTGGAGAGCCCGAACCAGCGGACCTTCAACGGAACCATCGCCGTGAACAATTCGCGTGCGTAGGCCTTGTCGGCGACGAGATTCAGATCGATGAAGAGAATCCGCTTCTGCCCGACACGGCGGATGTCCTCGACGACCCAGGAGACGGGCTTCTGGAACTGCCGGCTCCCCCACGCCGTCGGCGCGATGCAGAACTCACAATCGTGGCCGCAGGAGCGGGTCGCCTCGAACACCGCCTGTGTCAGAAAAGCGCGGCCGTCGAACAGCTCCCGGCGGGCGAACGGCATGTCCGGGCGGTCGAGCGAGAAATCGAGAGCCTGGCGGTACTCGCGCTTCAATGCGCCGCGGGCAAAGTCGCGCAGAAGCTCGGGCCAGGTGTCTTCGGCGTAACCGACGGCAATCGAATCAGCGTGCATCGCCGCTTCGTCGGGCACGAGTGTGACGTGCGGTCCGCCGAGAACCACCACTTTCCCCTGCGCGCGATAATGGCGGGAAAGCTCATAGGCGCGCTTTGAAGTGCCGGTGATGACGGTCATGCCGATGAGATCCGCGTCGAGCCGTTCCGGCACGTCCTCAATGCCTTCGTCGTACACCTCGATCCGCGCATCGAGCTCCGCCGGCACGAGCGCTGCGAGCGTGGTGAGCGTCAGCGGCTGATAGCGAAGGGATTTCCGGAAGATTCCGCCGCGATGACGATAGAGCGGCCCCTTGGGCGAGATGAGCGCAATGTTCATCGTCATGATCCGAGGCGAGCGAGCCAGGTCCGCTCGTTCCGTAGTGCGGCAGGTTTGATGTCTCCGAGACGGGCCCCGTCGTCCATGTGGGCCTGGGCATAGCGATCGAACAAGCGGTGGACCGGCATCAGACGAAGTGTAGTGAGTTGGCCGAGACGGCGGGCGTATGCGTATTGCGGGTTGTTGCAGAGCTGGTGTTCGATCTCGTCGACGTCGACGGATGTACTGTCGTCGGCGACGAGCACATAACCGTTTCCGTCCGGCACGAGCATTCGGAAACCCGGCACGCTCTGCAGGCAACTCGCGACGAACGGTTCCGTGAGCTTTTCGCCGGCGAGGTCGGAGACGAGACTCCCGCGGCCTGTGAAGTGAAAGACCGACTGGCCTTCGTAACGCACGAGGTCGCCGGTGCGATAGCGATACAGACCGCTGGCAGTCGTGGCAATGACCTCATAGACGCCGCCTACGGTGAGCTCATTCTCGAGATAAACGCGCCGGTCTCGTTCGAATTCGAAGAAACCATATTGCGTGAGCTGCGGTCGGTCATCGGCGTCCGGTACCGTGACCACCGTCTCAGTGGACAACAGCCCTTTCGGTTGCAGCCGCGCGTGCGGCAGACGCGCCGCCAGCTCGTCGGCAAACGGTTTCGAAGCCGCCGATGCCCAGCAGCTCACGAGCTTCAGTCGCGGCCACAATGTCTGCGGGTCGTCAATCTCGTCCAGAAGGCGCAGCAGGAACGTGGGACTCCAGACCGAGATCAATTCCAGATCGCGGGCGGCGGTGAGATGGCTCAGCGTCGCTTTGCGCCAGAGGGCGACGTCGGTGATCGACGCCACGTCGAACGGAACGGCCGTCAGTCGAGCGAGCAGCGCAGCGCCGGTCTCGCCGAGGTATGCGCCGTCGGGCAGACCGAGCGGAACATCGCGAATGAATTCCGGCGCGCGCGTCGCGGGGCTGATCGAGAAATACGCGCGGCCGGTGATGCCGTACGTGTCGATGACTCGTGTGAGCCACGGCAGAATGGAGCATTGAAAATCGCGCAGGCCGTCCGCGGAATATGGGATGACTTTCGCGGCGCCCGTACTCCCGGCAGTGCGCTCGAACGCGACCGGCCGGCCAGCGAAAAGGACGTCGGATTCGCCGCTCTCGATCCGCTCCAGCCACGGCCGCAGATCGTCGTAGTCCACCACCGGCACCTGATCTCGAAAATCCTGCAGTGATTCCGGAGATCCGTAGCGGCGCAGATACGCGGTTTGCGCATTGCGGGCGAGGACGGACGAGAGCCAGGCCGGCGTTCTAAGAGCCATTGGAGCCGTTTCCGTTCTTCTGGAACAGTCTGAGCGTGAGCGGCTTCATGTTGTGCGTTTCCACTTCGCAGACGCAGACCAGTTCGTGACCGCGCTGAAATCCGGGATTGCGCTCGAGGAAGAAACTGACGTCTTCCTTGTCGAGATCCGCCGGCGAGGGAGACGCGATGTCGGTTTTCAGATGCCCGCGGGACTGGCGGAACTCCACGACGCCGGTGGCGGGGTTGTAGTCGTCGGGAAACATCTCCGTCGCCAGCGCATCGGCGAGCGGTTTGAGGTCGCTGCGATCGACGCTCCAGTGCGGATGAAACGACTTTCCGAACAGCGGCAGGTAGCGGAATGTGCGGTGTCCCTTGACGAGCAGGAGCCAGTAGAACGGGAGCTCGGGACGCTCGCGCTTGAGCGCGCCCATCCTGCCGATCCAGTCGAACGCCAGCGCCTGTTGCCCCCAATGCGCGCGGTCGACGACGGTGTCCCCGGAGTAGACGACCCGAATCCGCTCCGCGCGCCACTCGCGCTCGAACACGAGCAGGGTCGTGAAGCCGGCGAGCTGTTCGCCGGCATACACGAGCAGCGCTTCGTCTTTTTTCGCGAGGTCCTCGAGGAAAAGCGCTTCGCTCGATCCGTCGTAGTTGGCGAGATAGAGCCTCGCCATTTCTCTTCTGAGCGTTTCGCTCAACGCGGAGACCGGGGCGAATGCGGTCGAGTACGGACCCATACGCGGAGCACAGAAGGATGGACTTCCTCGACGATAACACAACCGGGTGAGTTGCTATGCTTCGGAGGCCGGCCCGCCAAATGGAATCAGAACCAGCGCCGGCTCGAGAAGAATCTGTCGAGCATCCTGAAGCGGCACATCGCGACCCTGGAGTGCTGACGGCAACTGCTCCTCCGAAAGGACAAAGATCGACTTGGGCGGTTCGAGCTCTTCGCCAATCGCGTGAGGCTCGAAGCCGCCGTATCGAAGCCTCGCTTCATCCTCGGCGGTGATTGCGAGGGCGCGGCGGGTTCGGGCCAGTAGGAGCTCGAAGCGGAACCATACGCCGCGCGCATGTCCGATCTGCCGCACCTCCCACTTCCGGATCGAAACGCGCGAGCGCATGCGGCGGAGCCGGTCGTGCAAACGCTCGGACGTCATGGTCGTCCCCTCTGTAACCGCATTTCGAGCCTGCTCGGATCGTCCGGCAGCCATACGGAAGGCTCGATCGCCGACGGTGCATATCCCGCCACGTGAGAACCAGAGCCACGTCCTGTGAAACAACCAGCGTTGCCGCTGCATCGGGCTGAAGAAGATTCGGAACCTGCGATCCTCCGACCATCACGCCCGGTATGTCGAGCACGGGTTGAACCTGCGCCAGCGATTGCAGGAGGCGATCCCGAAACTTCACGGGACGAGTATACGAAGCTGACTCGGGCCTCGCGACACCTATGGACTGCGGTGACGCGAGTCGCCGCTTTGCTGAGCCGAGGCAAAGCCTCGGCGGAGGGCGGAGGCTCGCGCCTCCGCGGTGAAAGCGGCGACTGGCGTCGCCGCAGTCCAAAAGGTTACTCGTAGCGCAGCGCCTCGATCGGATCGAGGCGCGCCGCCTTGAAGGCCGGGTACCAGCCGAAACCGGTGCCGATCAGCGAGCAGACGATGAGGCCCGTGAACGCCCAGGCCCAGGGGAAGACCATGGCGATGTCGAGCCAGATGGCGATGCCGTTTCCGCCGGCGACGCCGAGGAGGATGCCGATCAGGCCTCCGAGCTCGGAGAGGAGGACGGCCTCGAGGAGGAACTGGCGGACGATGTCGGTGCGCCGCGCGCCGATCGCTTTGCGCACGCCGATCTCGCGCGTCCGCTCGGTGACGCTCACGAGCATGATGTTCATGATGCCGATGCCGGCGGCGAGCAGCGCGATCACGCTCACCACGAACGCGCCGACACGGATCGTGGCGGCGACCTGCGCGAACGCGGAGACGAGCGTGTCGTTCGAGTAAGTCTCGAAGTCGTTGTCCTCGCCGAGCTTCAGTCCGCGTGCGGTGCGCATCGCGCCGATCGCCTTGTCGAGGGTCTGGTTGTACGTCGCCTGCGACGTCGATTGGATGGCGATGTTGACCGTACGGTTCGCGCGTCCGAAGTCGCCCAGGAAGCGCGTGATCGGGACGAGCACGAGGTCGTCCTGGCTCTGACCGAAGGACGAGCCTTTCTCCGCCAGCACGCCGACGATCTGCTGCGGCTTCTCGTTGACTTTGACCCACTTCCCGATCGGGGTCTCGTTCGGAAAGAGCTTCTTCTGGATGTTCGGCCCGACGACGGTCACGGCGCGCGCGAGCTCGACATCCTCGGGGGTGAGATTCCGTCCGTATCCGAGGGTGTAGCTGTTCGCGACCAGGAAGTGCTGGTTCGTGCCGACGATCGTCAGGCCCTGCACCTTCGTGCGGCCGTGACTCACCGGCTTGCCGCCGTCGAAGATCTTGAAGCAGATGACGTTGGCCTGGCCCTCCATCAGCCGCTCGAACGTGCGCGCTTCGTCGAGTGTGATGTTGCGGCGGTTCGCGTATGTATCTTCCGGATCGCTGGTGCTCATGACCGGGTACTTCGCGAACTGGAAGAGGTTGCTGCCGAGAAAGCTGAGGCCTCCCTCGATGGACGTCTGAATCACGCTGAGCGCGGTCATGACGCCGATGACGGAGAAGACGCCGATGGTGACGCCGAGGATGGTGAGCACCGATCGAAGCTTGTTCGTTCGAAGGGCGAGCAGCGCCATGCGGAAGGTTTCGGAGAGGTGCATGGCTTAGTGGGGTTGCCCGGTTGCCCGGTTGCCGGGTTGCCCGGCGCAGCCAAAGGCCGGGTAACCGGGAAACCGGGTAACGGGGCAACCATTACTCATAACGCAACGCCTCAATGGGATCGAGTCGCGACGCCGACAACGCCGGTGCGAATCCGGAGAAGATTCCGGTGAGGGTCGATACGAGCAGGCCGGTGATCACGAGTCCGAGGGAGAAGCGCATCGGGAACGATGGGAAGGCGGCGGCGACGGCGGTGCACAAGAGCCACGACAGCGTGAGACCGATGATGCCGCCGACGAGGCAGATGCAGACGGCCTCGGTCAGAAACTGCAGGAGGATCGTGCGGCGGCGCGCGCCGACGGCTTTGCGTGTGCCGATCTCGCGCGTGCGCTCTTTCACGCTGACGTAGGTAATGTTCATGATGCCGATCGCGCCGACGAACAGCGCGAGGCCGGTGACGAACAGGCCCGCGGTGGCGATGCCGGCCTTGATCGGGCCGATCGTGCTGCGTAGCGCGCCCTGCTCGTTGATCGAGAAGTCGTCTTTCTGCTCGGGGCGCAGTCCGCGGATGCGGCGCATCGCGCCGGTGAGCTCGTCGCGCGCCGGCTCCATCCGGCTCTTGTCGCGCATCTTCACGCGGATCGAAGTGTCGAGCCGCGCGCTGAAGGACTTCATGAACGCGGCGAGCGGCACCACGGCGTAGGTGTCGAAGCTGAAGAGGCCGAGGAAGGTCCCCTGCTTCGCGTAGACGCCGACGACGCGGAACGGCGCGCCGCTGATGAGCACCGTCTTCTCGAGCGCCGACTCGTTCGGGAACAGCGCCTCGGCGACGTCATATCCGAGGACGACCACGTTGCGGCCGCCGCGCGACTCGGCCTCGTTGAAAAAGCGTCCTTCCTTGAAGGTCGACGTCGACGTCACGAGAAACTCGTCGGTCGTTCCCTGAGTGAAGACGCTGCGCACGCTGTTGTCGCCGTACTTCACCACGCGCGACGCATTCATCGTCGGCACCGCGGTCACCAGCTCCGAGCCGTTCGTGGCGCTGATGACGCGCTTCAGTTCCTCGGCGTAGTGGACATCCATCCGGCGGCGGTTGCGATAGTTCCACCAGTCATCGACGTGATGCCACGGCCACTTCTCGACGTAGAGGATGTCGTCGCCGATGACGGCAAGACTGCGCTCGAATCCCGTTTCGATGCCGCCGATCGCGGAGCCCATGAGCGTGACGGCGATGATGCCGATGATCACGCCGAGGGCCGTGAGCGCCGAGCGCATCTTGTGCGCGCGGATCACGGAGAGCGCCATGCGGAAGGATTCGGTGAGCTCGTAGATCATGCGGTTACTGGGTTGCTGGGTTACTGGGTTACTGGGTTACTGGGTTACTGGGTTACTGGGTTGCTGGGTTCCTGGGTCACCCACCCAGCAACCTAGCAACCCAGCAACCTAGCAACCCAGCAACTATCCCTTCGCCTTCTCCTTGTCCTTGTCCTTCTCGATCTGCACCTTCGCCCCATCCTTCAGTTTCCGCGAGATCGCGGTGTACGAGCCCGACACGACCTCGTCGCCGGGGTTGATGCCGGATTTGATCTCGATGAAGGTGTTGTCGGCGATGCCGGTTTCGACTTTCTTCATCTTCGCCTTGTCGCCGCTCTTGGTGAACACCACGCGCTGGAGCTTGAGGCGCTGGGCGCGCTCCTTCTGCTTTTCGGCGATCTCGTTCGTGACGTCGGCGCGGTTGTCGCTCTTGTCGCGCTCCGCTTCTTTCACGCGCTGGCGCTCCTGCTCCTCGGGTGAAAGATCCGTATCCGTTCTGCGCACGGTCACGCTCTGAATCGGTACCGCGACGACATTGCGCACCGTCGCGGTCTCGATGTCGGCGGTCGCGCTCATGCCGGGACGGAGGCGCACGGTGCGGTCGGGGATGCTGATCTTCACCTCGAAATTCGTGACCTCTTCCTGCGTGCCGGCGTTGCGGGTGAGGGCGGTGCTGGCGATCTCGCGCACGACGCCGCGCACTTCGCGGTCGGGATAGGCGTCGATGGAGATGCGCGCGGTGTCCCCGACTTTCACGTCGACGACGTCGTTTTCGTTCACGTTCACGCGCGCTTCCATGTTGTCGAGATCGGCGATGCGCATCACTTCGGTGCCTGCGAACTGGCTCGTGCCGACGACGCGCTCGCCGGCGCGGCTGGTCAGCGAGCTGACGGTGCCGTTCGACGGGGAGTAGATGACGGTCTTGGAGAGCGCTTCGTTGATCTGCCGCAGCGCGCCCTCGGCCTGCTCGATCTGAAAGTGCGCCGAGTCGAGCGCCGCTTTCGCGCTGTCGAACGTGGTCTTGGCGGTGTTGCGATCGGAGTCGGAGGTCAGCCCGCCCTCGTACAACTTCTGCACGCGCCGGTAGTCGATCTCCGCCTTCGCGAGCTCGGCGCGATTGCGCACGCTCGCCGCGCGCGCGCCGTTGAGCACGGCCTGCTGCGACTCGACCTGTGCGCGATAGCTGTCGGGCTTGATGCGCAGGAGCATCTGCCCCCGCCGCACGATCTGCCCTTCCTTCACCGGAAGCTCGACGATCTCGCCCGACACTTCCGGCGCGATCTTCACTTCGACCTCGGGCTGGATCTTGCCCGTCGCCGTGACGATCTGGGTGATCGTCGTACGGAAGGCCTTGTCCGTCGTGACAGGAATCGGCTTATCACGGTTGCGCGATTTCGCCATCGCCACCACGGCGATGATGATCACCACGGCCGCGCCGATGAGGATGTAGAGTTTCTTACGTGATCGTTTTGGACGCTCCGCCATGAATGCATCATACGTAGACGGTAGAAAAAGTTCATGAAGCTGAAACTGGAAACCGACGGCGGGTTCACGGGGCGGGGCATCGGCTCGGTCGAGATCGACGACGCGATGCTTTCAGCGGTGGAAGCGAGCGAGCTGCGGTCGCTGCTGGAGAACGTGCCGTGGGGCGCGACGCTCGGCGAGGTGCATCCCGATCAGATCACGTACACGCTGACGTGCGACGGGCGCTCGGTTTCGTGGCGGGGAGAGAGCGTGATGACGGAGTTCCAGGAGTGGCTGGGGGAGTTGCGGCGGCGACTCGCGTCGCCGCCGCAATCGTAGAAACGCTTACGGATGGGTGGAGCAGAGGGAGAACGTGCCGCCGCCGCTGTACGCGTAGATGCGCCAACGGTACGTGCCGGACGTCGCGGTATAGGTGATGTTTTCCGTCGACGTTGAGCCGAGGCTGCTGGCCACCTGCGCCCACGTCGAGCCGTTCCACTTCTGCAGGTAGAGATCGAAGTCGGTGCCCGTGCCGGTCAGTTTACCGGTGATCGTGCCGGCGTTCGACGTGAATCCGCTCGTGCTGGGCTGATACGAATTCGCCCCGGTGCCGCTCAGTGAGCCGGTATACGTGTTCGTGCACGTCGCGCCGCCGGTGTACGTCGCCTTCAGCGTTACGCTGGAGTACGTGCTGTAGGCATAGAGGCTGATGTACCAGTCGCCGGCGACCGGGTTCGCGACCGTCACGGTCTCGTTGTTGCCGTTGAGATACGGACGATAGTCGTAGACGGTGCTGGTCGGCTGCGCGCCGCGCTTGACGTACATGTCGGCGTCGCCGGTGCCGCCCGACATCACGATCTGCAACTGGGACTGTCCGCTCGGAACGGCGATCTTGAAGTGCTTCCAGGTTCCGGTCGAGGCGCTGAGGCCCGTCACCGCCACGCCGTTGGTGAGCGTCGTCGTACCGCCGCCGCCCGATCCGCCCGGCGCGCCGACCGCATCCCAGGCTGCGGTCACGGACGCCGCGGCCGTCGCGCCGTAGAGGTCCGTCGCCGATTGCACCGTGCCGGTGCGCGCGCCGGAGAATCCGGTCGTCGAAGTCCAGTAAGTCGTGAGCGCGCGATACCAGAGGCGCTGGGCCATGTCGAGCGACGTGCTCGAGGTCGCGCTGAGCGCGGTGACGTTGACGGTGGTCTTGCCCCGCGGGTGCGTGCCGCCCACGACCATCATGTAGAACGCGAGATTGGCGATGCCCGAGTTCGTGTGGACGCCGCCGTGATCGGCGGTGCCGGTGTAACGGGTCGGGTAGTAGTCGGAGTCGCCGCCGAGCGCGGGATCGTTCATGTAGCGAAGCGCGTCGCCGGCGGTGCCGGGCGTGTAGATGTCCTCGCCGACTTTCCAGGTGTTCGAGTTCGGCGCGCCGCCGTTGCGCGTGTAGGCCTCGACCGCGTTGCCGAAGATGTCGGAATTCGCTTCGTTGAGCGCACCCGACTCGTTCGAATAGACGAGGCCAGCGGTGCGCTCGGTCACGGCGTGGGTCAGCTCATGGCCGTCGACGTCGAGCGCTTTCGAGAGCGGCGCGAAGGCCGTGCCGTCGCCGTCGCCGTACACCATCTGCGATCCGTTCCAGAACGCGTTGTTGTAGCCGTTGGGGTACTGAGCCGGGCGATAGTGCACCGAGGAGATGATCGTCGCGCCGGCGTTGTCGTAGGAGTCGCGATTGAAAATGTTCTTGTAGTAGTCGTACGTGTTGCCGGCGTAGTTGTACGCGGCTTGTGCGGTCGTGTCGCTCGTCTGAGTGCCGCCCTCGGACCACAGCAGCGTGCCCGGCAGCGACGTGCCGTTGTTGCTCGTGTATACCTTGCGGCTCTTCAGACGCTGGTAGAGAGCGTCGGAGCGAACCAGGCTGCCATCGCCGGTCGCGTTCGCATAAATGCGGTCGAGCTGCGCGCCCTCGGCGTCGTTGTACGAAATCGTAGCAACCCACGCGAGGTAAGCCTGGCTCTTCTCGTTGACGACGTACGTGAGCTCGGGGCTCTTCACGATCGACGGGTAATTGGCACCGGCCTGGGCGGCCGCGTTCGCGATCGCCGTGTAGGCGTCGACCGAAGCATGGCGCGGCAGCCTGGTGTCGTCACCCGTGACGAAGCGGCCATTGAGCGCCGTCACGTTGCCGTTGCGGTCCGAGTGCACGATGTACTCGGCGCCCACGACCGGAAGACCGCGATACTTCTCCTGCAGCTTCGTGTGCGTCTGCCCGAGATTGTCGGTGAACGACGAGACGATCTCGAAGTCCTCGCCGCCGCTCTGATGGAGCAGTTCGCGCTGCGACTTCAAGAAATCTTTCGCCGCCTTGTCTTTTGCGCCCGGTCCGAGCGAGCCGAGCTCGCCGGTGACGAACGTCGGAACTCCATTTGAATCCTGGTCGTGAACCTTGACCTTACTGTCTGCTACGGGGCTCTTGGCTAGGGCAACCGTTGCCGTCAGAAACGTGAGGATTGCGAGCAGCTTCTTCATTGATGATGTTCCGGCCTTTCTCTTTCGTTGAGTTGGGCTGGAAGGCAACGGCCGTACCACATCCGTAAACTATTGAATCTATTGAGATTTATTGATTTCGCGCCCGAAATAAGGCTCACGAATTGACCCAATTCGTTCACGCGGCGGGTCACAACGTGACCAAGTGGCTCAGTGCGCGACCCTCGCGCGCTGCCTCCAGGCGGACGCGGCAGCGCGATCGCCGAACGTCTCGAGCTCTTTGGCGATGTCCAGGCAGATTGCGGGCTTCGGATTCATCGATGCGAGCTTGGTGAGCGTCGCGTTCGCGTCATCGCGTTTGCCGCGAATCAACTGCAATAAAGAGAGGTCCGCGTATGCATGGAAGTCGTGCGGATCGGCGGCGATGGCGCGCTTGAATTCGCGTTCCGCTTCTTCGACGCGATTGAGACGCGCGAGCGCGTCTGCGGCAACGTAGTGAAAGCGCCGCGGAAGCGAAGCGCCGGTTGCTTTTCCTTCGCGCTGTACGGCGTCGAGCAATTCGAGAGTGCGAGCGTGGTCGCGACGCGCAGCGGCGATGCGTGCGGCGAGAAACAGCGCGTGCGATTTTTCCGCGGACGTCGATTCCGCGGCGGCGACCTCGCGCGAAGCAGCATCGAGATCGTGACGCGCGAACGCGATCTCGCCGAGAAGCAGATGCGCGCCCGGCTCACGCGCGGCCAGCGCGATTTGCGCGTGCGGGGCGGCTTCATCCTGGTTTCCCGATTCAAGAAGCGCGAAACCGGCGGCGAGCGCGAACGATCCTGCCAGTCGCGGGGTCGCGGCGATGCCTGCTTCGTACACGCGCGCGGCGGAGGCAGGGTCGCCGATCTCCTCGTACTCCTCGCCGAGCTGTTCACGCACGTTGCTCCATCGCGGATTCTCTTCGAGCAACGAGGTCAGGGTCTCGATGGCGCGGCGATGATCGCCGCGCCGGCGCAACTCTTCGACGGATTTCAATCGCGCCAGCTGTCCGATCACGTCTTTCGGATCAGGGAGCGGTCCGCTCGACGCCTCCACGCCGCCGCTCACGTAACCGAGCGCGGCGAGCTTCTTCGCTTCCTCCGCATCGATGCGCTCGGGCTCATGAAACGCGCCGGTGGTGTTGCGCGCGAGCGCGCGCAACTCCGCGAACGCGCGGCGATTGCGATCGACGACGTTCGTGCGCTCCTGCGGATCGCGTGAGAGCTCGTACAACTCGCCGCGCGGCGCATCGATGGCCTGCCAGTTCACGCGAACGATCGAGCGAAGTTCCGACCACCCGAGATGAGTGCGCGGATAGAACGACTCGGCGTATGCGGGGCGCGAGGAGGGCACGTCACGCAAGAGCGAGAGGCCATGCATCGGCGCTGGCTTGGCAATGCCGGCGACGTCGAGAATCGTCGGCGCGACGTCGGCAAGCTGCACGTTGTTGTCGAGCAAGCCGCGGCGCCCGCTCTTCGGGACCTTCACGATCAGCGGCACGTGCAGGTCTTCGCGATAGAGAAACACCCCGTGCTCCTGCTCGCCGTGATCCATCAGACCTTCGCCGTGATCGGAGAGAAGAACGATCAGCGCGCGATCGTAGACGCCGGTCGATTTCAGATGATCGAGAAAAGCGCCGGTGATCGCGTCGGCCGCGCGAACGTCGGCGTCGTACGCCGGCTCGTACGGCGAGTGCGGTTCGTACAGATGAAGGAAGTAGAAGAACGGCTCGTCGCGATGCGCGTCGATCCAGCGCTCGGCGATTTTTTCCGTGCGGCTGCCGCGGCGTTGCAGCGCGCCCAGCGGCGCGCCTTCGACCAGTCCGATGGCATCGTCGTAGTCGTCGAAGCCGCTCGACGCGCCGGTGGATGCGCGAAGCACGTAGGCCGACACCGCGGCGCCGGTCTTGTAGCCGCGCTTTTTCAGGAGCGACGCCAGCGTCGCATGCACCTTGCCGTCGAAGCGATAGCCGGTGTTGTCGCGCACCCCGTGCTCCGGCGGAAGTTGTCCGGTGAACACCGACAGGTGCGACGGCAGCGTGAGCGGACAGTGCGACCAGGCGTTGCGAAAGACGATGCCGTCGCGCGCGAGCGCAGCGATGTGCGGCGTGCGCGCGGGCGTCACGTAATCCGCGCGCAGCGTGTCGATCGAAATCAGGATGACCGGCGGTGGTTCGCGCTTCGCGCACGTGATGAACAGGAGCGCGGCGAGAACCGCCGCACTTCGAAGGCGGCGCATGGATCGAAACATTATGATGCCGCGCGATGCCGTCCGCCATTCTCGCGCTCGATCAGGGGACGACCAGCTCGCGCGCGATCCTCTTCGACCAGGAGGGGCGATCGCTCGCCGTCGCGCAGCGCGAGCTCAGGCAGTTTTATCCGCAGCCGGGCTGGGTCGAGCACGACCCGGCGGAGATCTGGTCGACGCAGCGCGCGGTGATGGAGGAGGCGATCGCGAAGGTTCCGCGCGTGGAGATCGCCGCGACCGGGATCACGAATCAGCGCGAGACGACAGTGCTGTGGGATCGCGAAACCGGCGCGCCCGTTTCGCACGCGATCGTCTGGCAGGATCGCCGCACGGCGGCGATGTGCGACGAGCTGCGCGCGCATGAAACGCTGTTTCAACAACGCACCGGATTGCGTCTCGATCCCTATTTCTCGGGAACAAAACTGCGCTGGCTGCTCGATCGCGCCGAGCATCACGAACGTCTCGCGTTCGGAACCATCGACTCGTGGCTGATCTGGAATCTCACCGGCGGGCGTACGCACATCACCGACGTGACGAATGCGTCGCGTACGTTGCTCTTCGACATCCACCGCGTGCAGTGGGACGACGAGCTGCTCGCAATCCTCGGCATCCCGCGATCGGTGCTTCCCGAAGTGCGCTCGTCGAGCGAGGTGTATGCGACTACGACCGACGGCATTCCGATCGCCGGAATCGCGGGCGATCAGCAGGCGTCGCTGTTCGGACAGCGCTGCACGCGCGCGGGAATGGCCAAGAACACGTACGGCACGGGGTCGTTCGTGGTGATGAATACCGGCGCGCGCGCCGTGGCGTCCTCGCACGGTCTGCTCGCGACGATCGCGTGGAAGCTCGGCGACGAGCCTCCGCAGTACGCGCTCGAGGGAAGCATCTTCATCACCGGCGCCGCCGTGCAGTGGCTGCGCGACGGCCTCGGGATCATCCGCACCGCGCCGGACGTGGAGCCGCTCGCGGCGTCGGTCCCCGACAGCGGCGGCGTGGTGGTCGTCCCCGCCTTCACCGGTCTCGGCACACCGCACTGGGACGCGTACGCGCGCGGCACGATCACCGGCATCACGCGCGGCACGACCGCGGCGCACATCGCGCGCGCGACGCTGGAGTCGATCGCGCTGCAGACCGTCGACGTGCTCGAGGCCATGCACCACGACTCCGGAATCGCCCTCGAAGAGCTGCGCGTCGACGGCGGCGCGTCGACCAATGATCTATTGATGCAGATGCAGGCCGATCTCGCCGGCATCCCCGTGATCCGCACGCGCGTCCCCGAGACCACCGCCCTCGGCGCCGCCTATCTCGCCGGCCGCGCCACCGGTTTCTACCGCGACCTCGACGCGCAGTGGCAACCCGACCGCGTCTTCACGCCGCGCATGCCCGCGTCGCAACGCGCGTCCATGCGCGAGGCCTGGAATCGCGGAGTGGAGCGCGCAAAAGGCTGAGTATGTAGTGCGGCAGCGCGAGCTGCCGCTTTCGAAGCGGAGGCGCCAGCCTCCGCCCCCGGCCGCGGCTTGCGCCGCGGCTCTCCCAGAGCGGCAGCTGGCGCTGCCGCACTCCAAACTACCGCCGCCACTCGTCGATCAAATTCGCCACGAGTCCCGTCCATCCGGTCTGGTGCGAGGCGCCGAGGCCTTCGCCGGTGTCGCCGTTGAAATACTCGTGGAAGAGGACGAGGTCGCGCCAGTGAGGGTCGCGCGCGAAGAGCTCCGACTTGCGCGCGCCGCGCGGGCCGTAGACGGGACGGTAGCCGTCTTCATCGGGCAGGAAGATGTTGATCAGGCGATCGGCGAGCATGCGCGCGAGACCGGTCAGGCCCATCGTGCGGGCGGCCGGGGCGGCGGCGGGAGCCAGAGTGATGCCGCGCGTATGGACGTGCGTGGCGCCGGCGCCGATGCCTTCCGTTGCGCGTGAATACGCGTTGCCCATTTCCTCGCGCGCAACTTCCTCATCCACTTCGACGCGGACCTCGTGGCCGAAGGCCTTCTCCAGTTTGCGCAGCGTCTCGATCATCAGGAACGTCGTCGGGAACCACACCGGGCCGCGCCAGTTGCTGTTGCCGCCTTTGAGGATTACCGCCGCTTCCGCGGGCTCGTAGCCGACCGACGCACCGCCGAACGCGAACGGATGCTGCTCGTGAAACTTGCTCAGGCTGCGCATTCCGAACGGCGAGAGAAACTCGTCCGGCTCGACGACGCGCGCGAGGAGATGCTGCAACTGGTTCTTGTCGACCACCGCCAGCACGTGCGTGAGACCGTGTTCGTTGCGCACATTCGTCACGCAATGCTCGACGATCTCCTTCCGATATTTCAAAAACCACTCGAGGTTCTCGCGGAAGAAGGGAAACGGCTCGATCCACTTTCCTTCGAGACGCTCGACCGCGTACAAAGGAATGAGTCCGACCAGCGAGCGGACGCGGAACGGCACCACCGATCCGTCCGCGAAGCGGAGCACGTCGTAGAAGAATCCGTCCTCGGCATCCCACAGCGTCCGGTTGCCGTGGACCATCTTCATCGCCGCGCCGATGTAGACGTAGTGCTCGAAGAACTTCGTGGCCAGGCTCTCGTACGACGAGTTCGTTTTCGACAGCTCGAGGGCGATGCGCATCATCACCAGCGAGAACATCCCCATCCAGCCGGT
>Ga0105242_10000473_pt1 | contig 31915 bp, 30 predicted proteins | sample KBSM24metaG_FD_81521 | JGI IMG/M metagenome (GOLD analysis project Ga0105242, IMG submission 81521) | Miscanthus rhizosphere microbial communities from Kellogg Biological Station, Michigan, USA - KBS M2-4 metaG | ecosystem: Host-associated > Plants > Roots > Rhizosphere > Soil | place...
CGACCACATCTCCGTGCTCGTCTCGCTCGACAAGCAGTCGCCCGACATCGCCCAGGGCGTCGACGTCGCCTTCGAGGCGCGCACCGACCCCGGCGACGACGACGAGATGGACATCGCCGGTGCCGGCGACCAGCAGCTCGTCTTCGCCGCCGCCGACCCGCGTCTCGTAGGCCTGATCGACGCCCTGGGCGATGTCGGGCGACTGCTTGTCGAGCGAGACCAGGACCGAGATGTGGTCGCAGTTGTAGCCGTAGTCGCCGTGGTCGTAACCGATCTCGCGGATCGTCTCGCGGACGATCTCGGGGATGTCGAGGTGGACGTCGGTCGAGATCTCGCCGGAGACGACCGCCATGCCGGTGTTGACGAGCGTCTCGCAGGCGACCCGACCCATCGGGTCCCCGGCCATGACCGCGTCGAGGACGCCGTCGGAGATCGCGTCGCTGACCTTGTCCGGATGGCCCTCGGTTACCGACTCGGAAGTGAAGAGGTACTCGCCCTCGGCGAGCGGCTTAGAAGTTGACATGGTCGGAAAGCCTAGAGGAAACCCGAGCGGGGATCACCAGGCCTATTTCGAGTACGAGCGTCGGCCACTGGCGGGGACGAAATCGATCACCAGCGGAACACCCTCCAGCTCGTAGGTCTCGCGCATCCGGTTCTCGAGGTGGTAGGCCCAGTCGCGGCTGATCAGCTTGCGGTCGTTGACCTGGATCGCCACCCGCGGTGGCCGCTCGCCGATCTGGGCGGCGTAGTAGAGACGCAGCCGCTTGCCGCGCTTGGAAGGCGGTGGAGTGCGAGCGACGACATCGGCGACAAAGCGGTTCAGCTCCGGGGTCGGGACCCGCTCCCCCGCCTTGTCGGCCAGCTGCAGCGCCTTGGGCAGCAGCGAGGGCACGTTGCGGCCGCGCTGGGCGGAGGCGGTGACCACCGCTGGCCGCAGCCGCAGCTTGCGCGCGACGCGGGCGCGGGCGTCGTCGATGTCGGTGTCGCCGATGTCCCACTTGTTGAGCACCAGCAGGGTCGCGCAGCCGGCTTTCATCGCCATCTCGGCGGCCCGCAGGTCCTCGGCGGTGACGCCCTCGGCGGCGTCGCAGACGACGATCGCCACGTCGGCCCGCTCGACCGCCCGTTCGGAGCGCAGCTGCGCGTAGTAGTCGACGCTGCCGGCGACCTTGGAGCGACGGCGTAGGCCGGCCGTGTCGACCAGGATCACCCGCCGCCCGTCGACCTCAAGCTCGGTGTCGATCGCGTCGCGGGTAGTGCCCGCGAGGTCGGAGACGATCACCCGCTCGTCGCCGAGGAAGGCGTTGACGAGCGAGGACTTGCCGACATTGGGGCGACCGATCACAGCGACGCGGACGGCGTCATCCTCGTCCTCGGCCCCGGCGCGGTCGCCAAGCGCGACGACGATCGCGTCGAGCAGGTCGCCGGTGCCGAGCCCGTGGGTGGCGGCGACCGCCAACGGCTCGCCGAGCCCGAGCCCGTGGAATTCGGCCGTGATGGCGTAGTCATTGGGACGATCGGCTTTGTTGACGGCGACGACCACCGGGGTCCCCGAGCCGCGCAGGGTCCGGGCCAGCTCGGCGTCGCCGGCGCGGAGGCCGGCGCGGCCGTCGACGACGAGCAGGATCGCGTCAGCTTCGGCGATTGCAGCCCGCGCCTGGCCCTGCACGTCCTGGGCCAGCTCGGCCTCATCGCCGAGGTCGATGCCGCCGGTGTCGACCAGCTCGAAAGCGACCCCGTTCCATTCGCAGCGCAACCGCTTGCGGTCGCGGGTGACGCCTGGCTCGGCGCCGGTGACGGCCTCGTTACCGCCGGCCAGGCGGTTGACCAGAGTGCTCTTACCGACGTTCGGGAAGCCGACCACGGCGACGGTGGGCAGGGTGCTCATGTCAGGCCCCGTTCGCGGACGAGGGCGACGATCCTCGCCACGACTTCGGCTTCGGAGAAGTCGGTGGTGTCCAGCTCGACGGCGTCGACGGCGGCGCGGAGGGCGCCGTGCCCGCGATCGCGATCGCGGGCATCGCGCTCGCGCTGGGCGGCCAATACCTGCTCGAAGAGCTGACCGGTCTGGGCGGCGCGGCGGCGGGCGCGCTCCTGGTCGGAGGCGGTGAGGAAGACCTTCAGCGGCGAGTCGGGGCTGACCACGGTGCCGATGTCGCGTCCCTCGGCGACATAGTTCCCGGCCCCGATCAGGGTCCGCTGGCGGGCGACCATCGCCTCGCGGACGGCTGGATGGACGGAGACGCGCGAAGCGGCGGCGGTGACCTCGGGGGCGCGAATTGCGGCGCTGACGTCGTGGCCGCCGAGCAGGACACGCTCGCCATCGAAGTCGATCTCCAGGCTGGCAGCGAGCGGCCCGAGCGCGGCGCCATCGTCGGGGTCGACCCCAGCCTCTGCGGCCGCCAGCGCCACGCAGCGGTACATCGCCCCCGAGTCGAGGTAGGTGAAACCGAGCGCCGCGGCGAGGCCGCGGGCGACGGAGGACTTGCCGGCCCCAGCCGGGCCGTCGATCGCGATCACCATGGCGGAGCAGCGTAGAGGCGCGGGCCGGCGGGCGTCCGCGCCGTCGGCCGAGCCGGGCTCAGCCGCCCAGCAGTGAGCCGAGATCCGCCTCGAAGCCCGGGTAACTAACGGCCGCGGCATCCATGCCCACCACCTCAACCCCTTCGGCCGAGGTGAGCCCGGCGACGGCGCCCAGCATGGCGATGCGATGGTCGCCGTGGGACTCGATCGTGCCACCGCGCAAGCCGCCGGTGCCGGTGATGACCATGCCGTCCTCGATCGGCTCGACCGCACCGCCGAGGGCGTTGAGGGCAGCACTGACGGTCTCGACCCGGTCGGACTCCTTGCGGCGCAGCTCGGCGGCGTCGCGGATCGTCGTCGTGCCCTCGGCGAAGCAGGCGGCCAGCGCCACCAGCGGCAGCTCGTCAATCGCCAGGGGCACTTCGGCCCCGCCAACCTCGGTGGCGCTCAGCTGGGTCGGGCGCAGGCGCAGGTCGGCGATCGGCTCGCCACCCTCTTCGCCACGGGGCTCGATCTCGATCTCAGCGCCCATCCGAGCGAGGATCGTGAGGATGCCGGTGCGGGTCGGGTTGACGCCGACGCCCTCGAGCACGAGCTCGCTGCCCGGGACGAGCAGGCCGGCGACGATAAAGAAGGCGGCCGAGGAGATATCGGCGGGAACGACGATCGCGCCGGGTTCGAGCCGCCCGGCAGGGTGGATCGTGACCACGGAGCGGCCGTCGCCGACGGCCGAGCGCTCGACCCGGGCGCCAGCAGCGGCGAGCATCCGCTCGCTGTGGTCGCGACTCGGCAGCGGCTCGACCACGCGCGTCTCCCCCTCGGCGAGCAACCCGGCCAGCAGCAGGCAGGACTTCACCTGGGCGCTGGCGATCGGCATCTCGTACTCGATCCCGTGCAGCGGCGCGCCGCGCACCAGGAGTGGCGGCAACCGCTCCTCGCGGGCGCCGAGATCGGCGCCCATCTCCCGCAGCGGCGTGGCAACTCGGTCGACGGGACGGCGCCGGATCGAGTCGTCGCCGTCGAGCGTCCACTCCCCCCCATCCTGCCCCGCCAGCCAGCCGGGCAGCAACCGCAGCAGCGTGCCGGCGTTGCCGACGTCAATCTGCGCGGGACGCGCCCCGCGCAACCCGATCCCCCGAATGCGGAGCGCGAGGCCGGCGTGTCGCGTTTCTCGCGGTGGGCGAGAGAAAGGCGACACCTCGTCGATCGAGGCGCCGAGCGCCTCGATCGCAGCCAGGGTCGAGCGGGAGTCGTCGGCGTCGAGGTAGCCCTCGACGCTCGTCTCCCCCTCGCCCATCGCCGCGATCAACGCGGCGCGATGGGAGATCGACTTGTCGGCCGGTGGGCGCAGGGCGCCACGCAGCGGGCCGGCTGGATCGAAGCGGGTCATCGCTGCGACGCTACTCGCCGTCGCCGTCGCCGTGGACGGTGACGGTGTGGCCGAGCTCGCGGACCAGGCGGCGGGCCCGCTCGACCTGCTCCTCGCCACCGACCCAGAGCGAGACGGCCCCAGAGGTCATGTCTGGCGCCGGGTGCAGTGCCATGTCCTCGATGTTGACGCCGGCGTCGCCGAGGGCCAGCGCCAGCTGGGCCATCGTCCCCGGTTGATTGGCGACGACGATGCGCAGCTCACGCAGCGGTCCCGCCTGGGACTGCGATTCGAGCAGGCGGCGTCGGTCCTCGCCGGCGGCAGCCTGCCAGGTCGAGATCGCCTCGCGGTCACCGCCGCGGATCAGCTCCGCCGCCTCCTGCAGCCGCCGCGCCGCTGCCTCGATCGAGTCGGCGACCGCCGCGCGGTTGCTGGCGTAGATGTCGGCCCAGATCGCCGGGTTGGCGCCGGCGACGCGGGTCGCGTCGCGGAAGCTCGGGCCGACCTCGGGGAGGCGCTCGGAGTCGCGTGTCAGCTCGTCGGCCGCCTCGCCGACGAGAGCATTGGCGAGCACGTGCGGGAGATGGCTGACGGTCGCCATCAGGCGGTCGTGGCCGCGCGGGTCGATCGCCTGCGGTCGGGCGCCAAGATCGGCGACAAAGCGCTGCAGGCGGTCGTAGAGCAGGCCGCTGGAGCGCTCGGCCGGGGTCAGGTACCAGCGGGCGCCCTCGAAGAGGTCGGCGCGGGCGTTCTCCACCCCCGCGGTCTCGGCCCCGGCCAGCGGGTGGCCGCCGATGAAACGCTCGTCGTCGCCGAGCACCTCGACCAGCTCACCCTTGGTCGAGCCGACGTCGCTGACCACCGTGTCCTCTGCCGCCGCCTCCAGGGCCTCGCGCGCCTGCTGCGGCAGCACTGCCACCGGACCGGCGCAGAAGACCAGGTCGGCACCGGCGCAGGCCTCGGCGAGCGAGCCAGCGCCGCGGTCGAGGGCGCCCAGCTCGACCGCCCGCTCGACGGTCGCGGCACTGCGGCTGTGGCCGACCACCTCGGCGCCGAGGCGCCGCCGTGCGGCGAGCCCGATCGAGCCTCCGATCAGGCCCACGCCGAGGACGGCGACCTTTGTCAAGCGTTCCCGGCCTCGGCGCGGCGCGCCTGCACCGCTTCGGCGAAGCGCTCCAGTGCCGCCACCGTGTGGTCCCAGTCGATGCAGGCGTCGGTGACCGACTGGCCGTAGGTCAGCTCCTCGCCGGGCACCAGGTCCTGGCGGCCCTCGACCAGGAACGACTCCAGCATCACTCCGACGATCGCCTCTTGGCCGTCGGCGATCTGGTCGGCGATGTCGCCGGCGGCTGCGAACTGGCGCGCCGGGTCCTTGCCGCTGTTGTCGTGCGAGGCGTCGATCACGACCCGCTCCGACAATCCAGCGACGCCGAGCGTGACCAGCGCGTCGCCGACCTCGTCGGGCCCGTAGTTGGGGGTCCCGTGGCCACCACGAAGGATGATGTGGCAGTCGGGATTGCCGGTCGTGTGCAGGATCGCCGGGGTGCCAGCGTCGTCGATGCCAGCGAAGGCGTGCGGGGCCGCCGCGGCGCGAACCGCGTCGACGGCGACCTGGACGTTGCCGTCGGTGCGGTTCTTGAATCCAATCGGCATCGAGAGGCCGGAGCCGAGCTGGCGGTGCGTCTGGCTCTCCGCGGTGCGAGCGCCGATCGCCCCCCAGGCGACTGCGTCGGAGATGTACTGCGGCGTGATCGGGTCGAGGAACTCGCAGCCGACCGGCAAGCCGAGGTCAACCACCTCGAGCAGCAGTTTGCGAGCCATCCGCAGCCCGGTGTTGACGTCGAGGGAGCCATCCAGGTGCGGGTCGTTGATCAGCCCCTTCCAGCCGGTCGTCGTCCGCGGCTTCTCGAAGTAGACCCGCATCACGACGAGCAGGTCCTCGTGCAGCTCCTCGGCCTTGGCGCTGAGCCGGCGCGCGTAGTCGTGAGCGGCGATCGGGTCGTGGACACTGCAGGGCCCGACCACGACCATCAGCCGCGGGTCGCGTCCCTGCAGGACGTCGATCACTTCCTGGCGGCCGCGCACCACCGCCTTCGCCCGCTCCGCCGCCAGCGGCAGCTCCTCTAGCAAGCGCTGCGGTGGCACCAGCTCGACGACTTTGGCGATCCGCTGATCGCGCACGCCGTCGCGTTTTGCTCCCTCTTGCATCCCGATGATCATCTTCCCGTCGCCTTTCTCCATCCTCGAAATCGTAACTTTCTGAGCGCCGGCCGCCTTTTTGCCCGCGGGCAGCCACGTACGCGGTGAGGGTCGGCGCCCGGCGGAGAGCTATGAAGCGCGGCGCGAAGCCGCCAGGCCGGACGCCTAGCTAAATCGCCACCAATAGGAGAAGCGGGCAGCGGCGAGCGGGGCGCCAGGGGCGCGGGAAGGTCTCGCGGCTTCGATTGCCTGCTTCATCAAGAGACTTTGTAGCAGGCCCAGCGCGATCAGTCGAGAATTTCCGAGAGGCCAGCGAGAAAGCGTTCGTTCTCGGCGGCGGTGCCGTAGCTGACGCGGATATGGCCGGGGTCGCCGAGCGGGGTGCCGGGGCGGACGGCGATCTGGCGCTCGGCGAGGCCGGCGACGACCTCCCTCTCGTCGGCGTCGCCGAGATCGATCCAGGAAAAGTTGGCCTGCGTGTCGGCGGTCCACAGCCCGATCTGGCGCAGCCCCTCCTCTACCCGGAGGCGCTCGGCGACGGTGCCCTCAACGCGGCGGAGAACGTCGTCCTGGTGGAGGATCGCCTCGGCCCCGGCTGCTTGGGCGAGGGCGTTGACGCTGAACGGCTGGCGGACCGCGTCGACCGCACTGCGAAAGCCGGTCGAGCCGATCGCGTAGCCGACCCGCAGGCCGGCCAGCCCGTAGCACTTGCTGAAGGTGCGGAGGACGACCAGGTTCGGGAAGTCGCCGAGCAGGTCGAGCGAGGCGTCGGGGTCGTCGTCGACCTGGAACTCGACGTAGGCCTCGTCGAGGATCACCGTCACGTGCGGGGGAATCCGCTCCATGAAGGCGCCGATCTCGGCCGCCGGGATGTGGGTGCCGGTCGGGTTGTTGGGGTTGCAGACGATTAGCAACTGGGTGGCGGCGGTCGCCTCGGTCGCCATCGCGTCGAGGTCGTGGACGGCGCCCTCGGCGAGCGGCACGCGGATCTCGCGGGCGCCGGTCAGGGCCGGCAGGTACGGGTACATCGAGAAGGCCGGCCAGGCGTAGAGGATCTCCGCCCCCGGCTCGGCCAGCGCCTCGGCGGCGGCGAGGAGGATCTCGCAGGAGCCGTTGCCGACGGCGACGCGGCCGGGCTCGACCTCGTAGCGCTCGGCGATCCGGCGCCGCAGCGTCGTCGCGTCGGGGTCGGGGTAGCGGTTCATCACCCCGGCAGCGGCAGCAATCGCCTCGACCACCTTCGGGTGCGGCGGAATTGGCGACTCGTTGGAGGCGAGCTGCGCGATCCCACCCGCGGCAATCGCCTCCGGCGCCTGCCCGGTCGGCACTCCGGCCTGGTAGCCCGGCATGCGGGCGAGCTTCTCGGCGAAGGTGACGGTCATCGGCCCGATTGTGACGGAGGCGTCCCTACTGGGCGGACTGAAGGTCGGTGCGAAGCTGGCTGGCGCCGCCGAGATAGGCGTGGGCCGGCACATGGTCAGCGGGTGCGTAGTAGTGAGCCATCACCCGGATCACCCGCGGCAGCGACCCCGGCACTGGGATCTCCCGGCAGCAGAGCAACGGCACCGACTCAAGCCCAAGCTGCCGAGCGGCGACAGCCGGAAACTCCGCATCAAGGTCCTCGGTGGTGGTGAACAAGCAGCTGACCATCGCCTCGGGCGTCAGATCGTTGCGCTCGATCAGCTCGCGCATCAGCCCATCGGTCGCAGCAAGGATCGCCTCGGCCTCGTTGGCTTCCACCTGTGTGGCACCCCGGACCGCGAAGAGCCGCTGCGGCACGGAGCCCCCGTTCGACTCAAAGCTCACGCCTCCATCTTTCCAGACGCGCGTTGCGGCAAAACGCCCGCCCCTCCCGGGCGCCACCCGCCTCGTCGGGGGGCGAGCCGTGGAGTTGATGTGCATTAGGTCCGCATAGCGGCAATAAAGAACACCAACTCCAGGCCGAGCGGCCGAAACCCCGGCGAGCGGGTGGCCGAATATGCCGCCCGGCAGCATGGATTGATCTCCGTGGGCCAACTGCGCAAGGCTGGCCTCAGCGACAGCGCCATCAAACGCGAAGTCACAAAGGGGCGGCTGCACCGGGTCTTTCACGGCGTCTACGCCTATGGCAACCCCAACATCGGAGACCTCGGACGCCTGCGAGCCACCACACTCGCCTGTGGCGAAGGAGCCTTCGTCTCTCATCGCAGCGCCGCATGGCTGCTCGGCTTGACCGACCGCCTCCCGGCAACCGTCGACGTGATCGCCCCTGGCTCGCATGGCCGCCGACTCGAAGGGGTCCAACCACACCAAGTCGGACCTCTGGAGCTTGACGAAGCCGGGTTCTGCCGCGGGATCCCCTGCACAAACCTGGCGCGGACCTTTGTGGACCTAGCCGGGACCGTGGGACTGCGGACGCTGCGGAGTGGGTTCGAGCGGGCAGCGGCGAAGGGGGTACTCGACCTCGACGGGATCGAGGTGGTGCTGGCGCGGAGGCCGCGACGTGGGGCCGGGACGCTGCGGACCTTGGTCGCGGAGTGGCGGCCGGCGGCGCCAGTGGCGTCCCGCGGCAAATTGAAGAGCCCGCTGGAGGCGAAGGTGCTGCCGATCGTGCTGCGGAGTGGAGCACCGAAGCCCCAAACGAACGCGCCGGTCCGTCTCGCCAACGGCAACACAATCGAGGTCGACCTCCTCTGGGCCCCCCAGCGCTTCGTGGTCGAGGCCGACAGCCGCGGCTTCCACGCCACCGACGCCGCCTTCGAGCGGGACCGCTGGCGCGACCGGGAACTGATGCGCGTCGGCTACGCGACGCTGCGCGTCACCCATCGAGCCGCGAACCGCGAAGCCGCAGCGGTCGCCGAGACGATCCGCCAGCAGCTGGGGCTCGAGCCGGAGTAACGACCCCCCGGCCGCATCAGCCCGCCGCCGCTCGCAACTGCGCCACCTCCGCGTCGCTCAACCGCCGCCCCGATCCCTCGGTGAGATCGTCGAGTCCCAGCGGGCCGAAGCGAACGCGGCGCAGCGCCACCACCTCGTTGCCGACCGCCTCCGCCAACCGGCGCACCTGGCGGTTGCGGCCCTCGCGCAGCACGATCTCGACCTCCCGCCCGCCGAGCCGCGTCACCTCGGCTGGAGCCGTCGGGCCGTCCTCAAGCTCCACCCCGCTCCGCAGCTTCGCCAGGTCGCGATTGGAGGGCGGCCGGCGCAGCGCCACCCGGTACGTCTTCGGCACTTCGTAGCGGGGGTGGGTGAGCCGATTCGCCAGCTCGCCGTCGTTGGTGAGCAGCAGCAGGCCGGTCGAGTCGGCATCGAGCCGCCCCACCGGGTACAGCCGTGCCGCGGTCTCGACCAGCTCGACCACCGCCGGCCTCTCCCCCGGCTCCCGCGCCGTCGAGACCACGCCGGCCGGCTTGTTGACCACCCAGACCTCACGGGCCTCGGCGCTAAGCGGCGAGCCATCGACCCGCACGTCGTCGCTCTCCCCAACGTCACGGGCGGGATCGGTGACCACCGTCCCACCCACGGTCACACGCCCCGCCGCAATGATCGCCTCCGCCCGCCGCCTCGATGCAACGCCCGCGTGAGCGAGGAACTTCGCCAGCCTCACGAGCGAGGGATCGGGGAAGGCCCCGAACGAGCCTCCCCGCTGTTGCGAGAGAGGGGCCTTCCCCGATCCCTCGCCCTCACGACTCTGCCCGCTGTTCCCCGGCCTTGAGCAGCCGATCCCTCAGCTCGCGCTCGTCCTCGGGAGAAGGATCGAACCGAGACGGGTCGGGCAGCTGGTCGAGGCCGGAGAGTCCGAAGAGGCGCTCGAAGAGCTCCGAGGTCTTGAAGATCGCGGCACCGAACTGGGAGCGGCCGGACTCTTCGATCAGGCCGCGCTCGGCCAGCGTCTGCACCGCCGACTCGGAGGTGACGCCGCGGATGCGGGCGACCTCGGGGCGAGAGATCGGCTGCAGGTAGGCGACGATCGCCAGCGTCTCCGCCTGGGCTTGGGTCAGCGGCGGCGTCCGTGGTTTCGCCAGCAGGCGCCGGGCGGCATCCTCGCTACGAGGGTCGCTGGCGAGGGCGAAACCGCCGGAGACCTCGCGCAGGACGATCCCTCGCTTGCCCTCGGCGAGGTCCTCGCGGAGCAGCTCGATCGCCTCCTCGACCTGGCCCTCGGTCGCCTCGGTGGCGCTGGCCAAGTCCTTAACGGCGACCGGCTGGGCGGAGAGGAAGAGCAGCGCTTCGACGGTGCGGGCGAGGTCGCTCACTGCGCCGCCGTCCCGGCCGCGGCGCCGCCCGGCTCCGCCGCCTTGACCGTGATCGGCCCGAACTGGACCGACTGCTCCCAGGTGATCTCGCCTTTGCGGTACAGCTCCAGCAGGCCGAAGATCGTCACCGCCTGGGTGAGGCGGTCCTCGCCGCCGAACTCCTCGTCGAAGTCGAAGCTCTTGCGGCGGCGCAGAACGTCGCGCAGCGCCCGCAGCCGCCGCTCCAGCGAAACGGTGGCGCGGATGTGGCTGATGTCGACTTGCGGCGGCTCGGTGAGCAGGTCGCCGAGAGCGGCACCGAGCTGGTCGGGGTCGTAGACGGCCGTCGCCGCCTGGATGGCGACGCGGCGCAGCTCGGCCGGCAGCGGCGCCGAGCGGTAGAGGTAGCCACGCTGGGACTCAAAGCGGTCGGCGAGGACCTTGGAGGCGTCGCGGTAGCGCCGGTACTCGAGCATCCGCGCCAGCAGCTCCTCGAGCGCCTCTTCCGGGTTCATGTCCTCGAGCTCGTCCTCGGGGCCGGGCAGCATCAGCCGCGACTTCAGCTCCAACAAGGACGCGATCAGGACCAGGAACTCGGTCGCCACCTCGAGCTCTAGCTCGCCCTCGCGCTGGAGGTGCTCGACGTAGGCAACGACGACCTCACCCAGCTGCAGGTCGAGCAGGCTGACCTCCTCGCGGAGGACGACCGCCATCAGCAGGTCGAAGGGCCCGGCGAAGACGTCCAGGTCGAGATCGAGGTCGAGCTCGGCGACGCTCACGCAACCAAGTTAACGGGGCGCGCCGATGCCCATCCGCTGGCGCACTTCGGCGAGGGTCGGAGCGGCTAGCTGGCGGGCCTTCTCGGCGCCGGCGGCGAGGGTCGCCTCCAGGGCCGCCTCGTCGGGACGCAGCTCCGCGTAGCGCTCGCGGACCGGTGACAGCAGCTCGACGACGCCCTCGGCAACCGCCTTCTTGAAGTCGCCGTAGCCGGCGCCCTCGAACTCGGCCTCGATCGCCTCCGGGCCAACCCCGCGGGCGACGGCGAGGATGTCGATCAGGTTGGTGACCCCGGCCTTGTCGGGCGCTCGGCGTACCTCGCGGCCGGAGTCGGTGACGGCGCTGCCGAGCTTCTTGCGGATCGCCGCCGGCTCGTCGAGCACCAGGACCGTCCCGGCCTCGGTCCCGGCCGTCGTCGACATCTTGCTCTCCGGCTCCTGCAGGTCCATGATCCGCGCCCCGACCTCGGGGATGACCAGCTCCGGCACCACCAGGGTCTCGCCGAAGCGGCTGTTGAAGCGGCGGGCGATCTCCCGCATCAGCTCGACATGTTGGCGCTGGTCGTCGCCGACCGGCACCTCGGTCGCCTTGTAGGCGAGCACGTCGGCGGCCATCAGCACCGGGTAGTAGAACAGCGCCGCCGAGGCCAGCTCACGCTGGCGGCCGGACTTTTCCTTGAACTGGTGCATGCGGTCGAGGTCACCGTGAGCGGTGACCGCGGAGAGGCACCAGGTCAGCTCGGTGTGCTCGCGGACATCGGATTGGCGGAAGAGGACGCAGCGCTCCGGGTCAAGGCCGGCAGCGAGCAGGATCGCGGCGGTGTCGTAGACGCGCTCGCGCAGCTCAGCCGGGTCGTAGGCGACTGAGAGGGCGTGCAGGTCGACGATGCAGAAGATCGCCGGCTCGCCGCGCTCCTGGCCGGCGACGTACTGGCGGATCGCGCCGATGTAGTTGCCGAGGTGCTTGCGGCCGGTCGGCTGGATGCCGGAGAAGATGATCGGGGCGGACATCGCCGCGCAGCCTACGCGGGCTCGGCCTCGGCCGTCTTCGTGCTCGAATCGCCGCTGGCCGCCACCGCGTCCTCGCGGCTGCGGCGCGGATTCTCGATCCCGATCCAGGAGGCGAGGCCGCCGACGATCATCAGCAGCGCCGCGATCAGCACCCCGAGGTGGAAGGCGCCGGTCGAGGCCTCGACCGCGGCGGCGCGCACGGTGGCGGCCTGCCGCGGTGGCAACTTGCCAGTGCCCGGCACCGCCAGCGGCTTTTCCTTCGCCCGGGCGACGGCCTGGCGGGCCGGCGGGCCGAGCGGGTGTGAGCCAAGGTCGGAATCGAGGGCGCTGCCGAACTGGGCGGAGATGACGGCGCCGAGGATCGCGATCGCCAGCAGGCCGGCGACCCGGGAGATGCCGTTGTTGACGCCGGAGGCGATCCCGACCCGGCGTTCCTCGACCGAGTCGAGGACGGTCGCGGTCAGCGGCGCCACCGTCGCCGAGAGGCCGACTCCGAAGACGAGCACCGCCGGCAGCACGTCAGCGAGGTACTGGGCGCCGGAATCGATCCGCAGCATCAGCAGCAGGCCGGCGCCGCCGAGCAGCGGCCCAACGGTCATCGGCAGCCGCGGCCCCGAGCCGGAGGCGAGCTTGCCGAAGCGCGGCGAGAGCACGAACATCAGCACCGAGACCGGCGTCGTCGCCAGGCCCGCCTCCAGGGCCGAGTAGCCGGCCACCTGCTGCAAGTAGAGACCGACGAAGAAGAAGCCGCCGATCAGGCCCGCGTAGACCGCCAGCGTGGTCAGGTTGGCGACGGCGAAGTTGCGGATCCGGAAGAGGGCGAGGTCAAGCATCGGCTGGCGGGTGCGCGCCTCGTGCAGGAGGAAGAGCGCGAAGCAGGCGACACCGGCGAGCAGCGGCACCCAGACCAGCGGGTCGCCCCAGCCGTGGGTCGGCTGCTCGATCAGGGCGAAGACGGGCCCGCCGAGGCCGACCGCGGAAAGCAGCACGCCGGGCACGTCGATGCCGCGGGTCGCCTCGGGGTCGCGGCTCTCCGCGACCGACCGCAGAGTCAGCACCACGGTGACGGCGATCAGCGGCAGGTTGACCCAGAAGATCGCCTGCCAGGAGAGCAGCTCGATCAGGGCGCCGCCGCCGGCCGGCCCAAAGACGGTGGCGATCCCGGTCCAGGCGGTCCAGGTGCCGATCGCCTTGCCCCGTTCCTCGCCGGCGAAGGTGGCGGCGACGATCGCCAGCGAGCCGGGGACCAGCAGCGCCCCGGCGATCCCCTGCAGGGCGCGGGCGCCGACCAGGAACTCGTCGGTGGGGGCGACCGCGCAGAGCGCCGAGGTGGCGCCGAAGCCGACCAGGCCAATCACGTAAAGCCGCCGCCGCCCGAACTGGTCGCCGAGGCTGCCGCCGACCAGCATCAGCGAGACCATCGTCAGCATGTAGGCCTCGACCACCCACTGCTGGCCGGCCAGGCCGGCGTCGAGCCCGTCGCTGATTGCTGGCAGGGCGACGTTGATCACGGTCGCATCGAGGAAGACGACGGTCGAGCCGAGGATCGTCGCGATCAGGGTCAAGCGCTGCTGACGGGACACCTGGCGAGTCTAGGGACCTCCAAGGGCCGCCCATCCGTATTCCGGGTAATGCTGATTTCAGTGGGGCACCAGGCGGGAGAAGCGCGAGCTACCGAAGGCGAATCGGGCCTGCCGACGCAGCAGGGCGACGAGCAGCGGCTCGTCCGCGAGGCGAAGGACGGGTCGAGCGCGGCGATGGCGGGCCTCTACTCGCTGCACTGGCGTGGCGCGTACCGAGCCGCCTACCTGGTCGTCCACGACGCGGCGGCGGCCGAGGACATCGCCCAGGACGCCTTCCTCGCCGCTGTCGAGGCCCTGGACCGCTTCGACCGGCGGCGGCCGTTCCGCCCCTGGCTGCACCGGATCGTCGTCAACCGGGCGCTCGACTGGGCCCGGCATGAGGCACTGCGCCACAAGGTGGACGGCGCCGAGTCGGTGTTCGAACCGCTGCCCCCTCCCGAGGAGATCGGCGGCGAGATGATCGCCGCGGTCAAGGCACTGCCGGCGGAGCAGCGCGCGGTCGTGGTGCTGCGCCACCTGCTCGAGTACACGCCGGGGGAGATCGCGCGGATGCTCGACCTGCCGCGGGGCACGGTGAACTCGCGGCTGCGTCGCGGGCTCGACCGGCTCCGCGAGGCGGCGGAGGCCGAGGCGGCCGCGGAGGGCCGGCGATGAGCGCCGGGGAGCTCGGGCGGGCGCTGCGGGACGTGCCGATCCCGGAGGCGCCCGACGCCGAGGGGCGCGGCTGGCGGATCGTCGCCGGCGCCTACGCCGAGCGACCCGACAGGACCCGGCGGGGCGAGGACGAGCGACACGGCGGAGCCCGCGACTTCGACCGCCGCCGGCCCATGCCGCGGCTGGCGCTCAGCCTCTCCTTGGCGGCGCTGCTCGCGGCCCTCCTGCTCTCCCCCGCCGGGGCGACGGTGCGGGGCTGGGTCGGCGACGCCTTCAGCCCCTCGCCGCCGCACCCGGAACCGACTCTGGGACCCATCCCCGGCGGCGGCCGGCTGCTGGTGCAGAGCGGCGCTGGCCCCTGGGTCGTCAAGCCCGACGGCTCGCGGCACTTGCTCGGCGACTACGAAGAAGCGAGCTGGTCGCCGCACGGCCTCTTCGTCGCCGCCGTCAAGGGCCGGACGCTGACCGCGGTCGAGCCGGACGGCAGCCCGCGCTGGTCGCTCACCGCCGCGGCCCGGGTCAGTGCGCCGCGCTGGTCGCCCTCCGGGGAACGGATCGCATACCGGTCGGGCACCGAGCTGCGGACGGTCGCCGGCGATGGGAGCGAAGACCGGCTGCTGGCTGGGCCGGCCGCTTCGGCCTTCCTCGCCCGCGTCGCCCCCACCTGGTCCCCGGACGGCGACGACGCGCTGGCCTATCTCACCGCCAGCGGCCAGGTCCGCATCGCCGACGGCGAGAGCGGCGCCGAGTTGATGCAGGCACCTTCTCCGGGCCGGGTCACCTGGATCGAATGGGGCGCCGGTGGCAAAGAGATCCTCGAAGCCTCGCCGGAGACCGTGCGGGTGCGATCGGTCCGGGGCCCGCGGCCGGCGCTCGGGCACCTCCACCGGCTGCCGATCGACAAGCGGGCGACCGTGGTCGGCGCCGCGCTGGCGCCGCGGCAGCCGCTCGTCGCCATCGTGCTCACCTACTGGAAGCACTCGGGGACGTTCAGCACGGTGATGGTCTACGGCCCCGGGGACAAGCCGCGGCTCCTGCTCAAGGCCCCCGGCAGCCTCGGCCACGACGTCACCTGGTCGCCCGACGGCAAGCGCCTGCTCGTTCCCTGGCCCGGCGCCAACCAGTGGCTCTTCCTCCCGCTCGGCCGCACCAGGGCGGGTGCGGTGGCCGAGATCTCGAAGGCCTTCTCGTCCGGACACCGCGGGGGAAGCTTCCCCCGGGTCGAAGGCTGGTGCTGCCGCCGCTAGACGGGTTCGGCGAGATCCTCCTGGGGATCGCGCAGCTGCTGGGCGGGCGTGAAGAAGTTGCGGTAGGCGAGGCCGGTGGCGACGAGCGCCGCGATTGAGACGCTGCCGAGCAGCGTGTAGAGGAGGATCAACTGCAGGCGGACGGCGTCGGTCGGGTTCGCGCCTGCCAGCAGCATCCCCACCATCGTCCCCGGGAAGAAGATCAGGCCGGTCGTCTTGGTCGAGTCGACGAGGGTGATCATCCCCGAGCGGAGGGCACGGCGGACGATCGGCAGGGCCGCTTCGCGGGGGGTGGCGCCAAGCGCCAGGGTCGCCTCGATCCGCGCTCGCGAGTCGGCCATCTCATCGCCGAGCCGGTTCAACGCCACCGCGGCGGCGGTCATCGCGTTGCCGATCACCATGCCGCCGACCGGGACCAGGTAGCGCGGCGTCGGTTCGAAGATGCCGAGGGCGACGACGAGGCCGAGGGTGCTGGCGCCGGCCAGGGCGAGGGCGATCAGCAGCGGCCGAAAGGCGCCGGGGACCTTGTCGGCGCGGTGGCTGGCGGTGATCGCGCCGAAGACGACCATCACGGCGAGGAGCAGCAGCACCAGCCAGATCGTGTCGGCCTCGAAGATCAGCTTGATCGCGTAGCCGACCAGGGTTAGCTGGACCAGCGAGCGCACAGCGGCGATGCCGATGTCGCGCTCGAGGTCGGCCTTCCACCAGTAGGAGATCGCGGCGGCGAGGGCGACCAGGGCTAGCGAGGCGGCGACCTGGCCGGGCGAGACGTGGATCGAGGTGGCGAGCGCGAGCGGGGTCACGCCAGCACCTCGGCCAGCGGTCCGCAGCCGGCGACACAGCCGGCGTCGATCCGCACCACCCAGTCGGCCAATCGGCGCGCCTGCTCGGGGTCGTGACTGACCAGCACGAGCGAGATCTCCAGCTCGCGGCGCAGCTCGGCGAGCGCCGCCTCGATCGCGTCGCGGGCGGCGTGGTCGAGCGCCGAGGTCGGCTCGTCGAGCAGGAGCACCCGCGGCTCCTGGGCCAGCGCCCGGGCCAGCATCGCCCGCTGCTGCTCGCCGACCGAGAGCTTGGTGACGTCGCGGCCGGCGAACTCGGGGTCGAGACCGGCGAGGCGCAGCAGGCGCTCCACCTCGGGCTCACGGCCAGCGAGGCCGGCGGCGTAGCGGAGGTTCGACTCGACGCTGCCGTCGAGCAGCGCCGGCAGCTGCGGGACCAGCGCCACCTCGCGGCGCAGGGCGAGCGGCTCGTACTCCCCCAGCGGCCGCTCCCGATAGGCGATCTCCCCGGCGTCGGGGTCGGCAAGCCGGTTGAGCAGCCGCAGCAGCGTCGACTTGCCGCTCCCGGAAGGACCGACGATTGCCGTCGCCCCGGCCGGCAGCCCGGCGCTGACCGAGTCAAGGACGCACCGCCCGCCGCGGCTGAGTCGCACCTCTCGCAGCTCGAAGAGCACCGCCGGATGATCCCACCGGCAGATGAGACCGCCGGCGGACGGGCCGAGCAGTGGAGAGCCAACCCTCGGCCGTCGGCGCAAGATGGCTGCCGCCGCCGGTCCGAAATTCCCCTTGGGGTGAATCGCTTGGAACAATCGCGGGTAGGTGACCTGCCATGGCTAGAGCGATCTGGACCGGCTCGATCAGCTTCGGACTGCTGAACGTGCCCGTGCGCCTCTACAGCGCCGTCGCGCGGCGCAACATCGCCCTGCGCGAGATCCGCGACTCCGACAGCGCCCGGATCAAACACCGCCGCGTCGCCGAGGGGACCGACGAAGAGGTCCCCTACGAGAACATCGTCAAGGCCTACGAGATCACCCCCGACCAGTACGTGCCGCTCAGCAAAGACGAGATGGCGGCGCTGGCGCCGGAGAAGACGAAGGCGATCGAAGTTCAGGACTTCGTCGACCTCGACCAGATCGACCCGATCTACTTCGATAGCCCCTATTACCTTGGCCCCGCCCAGGGCGCCGAGAAAGCCTACGCGCTGCTGGCGAAAGCGATGGAGGCTTCGGGCAAGGTCGCGATCGCCCGCTTCGTCCTCCGCAACAAGGAGAACCTGGCGGCGCTCCGTGCCGCCGACGGCGTCCTCACCCTGACCACGATGCGGTTCGCCGACGAGGTCGTTCCCGCCAGCGAGCTGGGCGACGCCCTGCCCGAGAAAGCGCCGAAAGTCAACAAGCGCGAGCAGGAGATGGCCGAGCAGCTGATCGAGTCGCTGAGCGCCAAGTTCGACCCCAGCGCCTACCGCGACGAGTACCGCGAGCAGCTGCTGGCGTTGATCGAACGCAAGGCTGAAGGCAAGGAGATCGTCGCCTCCGAGGTCGAGGAACCGCAGGCGACCAAGGCCCCCGACCTGATGGCCGCCCTCGAGGAGAGCATCGCCGCGGTCAAAGACAAAGGCGGCAAAGGCAAAGCGCCGGCCAAAGCCAAAAAAGCCGCCGCCAAAAAAGCTTCAGCCAAACCAGCCAAACAAGGCGCGTCGCGAGCCAAAAAAGGCTCGCGCTCAAAAGCCAAAACCGCCAAGTAGATCGTGGCCTCGAGCCAAGTCGTCGAGGTCGACGGGCACGAGCTGAAGCTCACCAACCTCGACAAGGTCCTCTACCCCGAGGTCAATTTCAGCAAGGGCGAGATGGTCGATTACTACGCCCGGGTCGCGGCGACGATGGTCCCGCACCTGCAGGGCCGGGCGGTGACGCTGCGGCGCTTCCCGGAAGGTGTCGACGATCTCGACTCCGCCTTCTTTGAGAAGCGCTGCCCCAAGCACCGGCCGAAATGGGTGAAGACGACCAACGTCCGCGCCGGCCCCCACGCCGGCAACATCGATTTCTGCGTCTGCGACTCGCGGGCGACGTTGATCTGGATGGCGCAGCTGGCGGCGATCGAGCTGCACCCTTCGCTCTCGTTGGGACGGGCGCCGACGCGGCCGACCGTGCTGGCCTTCGACCTCGACCCCGGCCCGCCCGCCGACGTCGTTGACTGCTGCCGGGTGGCGCTGCGCCTGCGCGAGATGTTCGGCCACTTCGGGGTGCAGAGCTTCCCGAAGACGTCGGGCTCGAAGGGGCTGCAGGTCTACGTGCCGCTGAACCGCAAAGACGCCAGCTACGAGACGACCAAACCGTTCGCCAAAGCGATCGCCCAGCTGCTCGAAAAGCAGACGCCCGACAAGGTCATCTCGAAAATGAAAAAGGTCGAACGCGAGGACAAGGTCTTCGTCGACTGGTCCCAGAACCACCGCAGCAAAACGACGATCGCCGTCTACTCGATGCGCGCTCGCGCTCGCCCAACCTGCTCGACGCCGCTGAGCTGGGACGAGGTCGAGCAGTGCGCCGACTCCGGCGACGGCTCAGTGCTGGTCTTCGAGGCCGGCGACGTGCTGGAGCGGATCGAGGAGCACGGCGATCTCTTCGCGCCCGTCCTGAAGCTGGAACAGGAGCTACCGGAGCTCTGAGCGCTAGAGCGGCTGGCGGACGACGGGCTGGCGGGTCGCCTTGACCTCGTCGAGGCGGCGCACCGGGGTCGTGTAGGGGGCCTGCTTGGCGAGCTCGGGGTCGGCCTCGGCCTCGGCAAGGATCGCCTCGACGGCGTCGGCGAAGGCGTCGAGGCTCTCTTTGGTCTCGGTCTCGGTCGGCTCGACCATCAGCGCCTCGTCGACCAGCAGCGGGAAGTAGACGGTCGGCGGGTGGAAGCCGAAATCGAGCAGACGCTTGGCGAGGTCCAGGGTGGCGATCCCCAGCTCCCGCTTCATCGGCTTGCCGGAGAGGACGAACTCGTGCATGCAGTGGCGGTCGAAGGCGACCGGCGTGTACTTGCCGGCACGGCCAGCGGCGAGGCGCGCTTTCAGGTAATTGGCGTTGAGGACCGCCGTCTCGGAAGCCTCGGCGAGGCCGTCGGCACCGAGGCTGAGGATGTAGGCGTAGGAGCGCACGAAGACGCCGAAGTTGCCCTGGAAGCCGCGCAGGCGCCCGATCGACTTGGGACGGTCGTGGTCGAGGTCAAAGACCGGGCCGTGGCCGTCGACCTCACGGCGCACTACCTGGGGCCGGGGCAGGAAGGGCTCAATCCGCTCGGAGACGGCGATCGGGCCGGCGCCGGGGCCGCCGCCGCCGTGGGGCTGGCTGAAGGACTTGTGGAGGTTGACGTGGACGATGTCGAAGCCCATGTCGCCGGGGCGCGACTGGCCCATCACCGCGTTGAGGTTGGCGCCGTCGTAGTAGAGGGTGCCGCCGGCGGCGTGGATCAGCGCCGCGATCTCCTCGATGTTCTCGTCGAAGAGGCCGAGCGTGTTGGGGTTGGTCAGCATCAGACAGGCGACCTGGTCGGGCGCCTCCTCGATCTTCGCCCGCAGGTCGTCCATCTCGACGCCGCCGCGCTCGTTGGTGGCCACCTTGATGACCTCGAAACCGGCCATCGTCACCGAGGCCGGGTTGGTGCCGTGCGAGGTATCGGGAGCTAACACCCGGGTCCGGGTTTCGCCACGGTCGGCGTGGTAGGCGCGGGTCAGCAGCAGGCCGGCGAGCTCGCCATGGGAACCGGCCGACGGTTGCAGGCTGACGTGCGGCAGGCCGCAGATCTCCGCCAGCGAGCCTTGCAGGAGCCACATCAGCTCCAGCGCCCCCTGCGCTCGCAGGGGGTCCTGAGCCGGGTGCAGGCGGGCGTGGCCGGGCAACGCCGCCACCCGCTCGTTGAGCCGCGGGTTGTGCTTCATCGTGCAGGAACCGAGTGGGTAGAAGCCGCTGTCGAGATCGAAGTTGCGGCGCGAGAGGCGGTTGTAGTGGCGGACGATCTCCGGCTCGGCGACCTCGGGCAGGCGCGGCGGCGCCTCGCGCAACAGTCGCGCGGGAATCAGCTCCGCGAGGGGCACCTCGGGGACTTCCGCCTCGGGCAGGGCGGCGGCGCGGCGTCCCGGCTTCGACTTCTCATAGATCGTCGTCGCCCGTTCGCGCTGCATTGGCGTCTCGTTCAGCTGGGCGCTCATCAGCCAACTCCAGCCGGATAGGCGCGGCGCTCGGCGGCCACGGCGACCTCCAAGGCCTCGGCCAGGGCGTCGATCTGGGCGCGCGTCCGCCGCTCCGTGATCGCCACCAGCAGCCCGTCCTCGTACTCCGGGTACTCGCGCCCAAGCGGGTAGCCGGCGGCAATGCCCTGCTCCGCGCAGCGCTCGAGCACGGCCGGGACCGGCGCCTCGAGCCGCAGCGCGAACTCGCGGACGACCGGCGCCTCGTGGAGCAGCTCGACCCCCTCGATCGCGGCCAGCCGCTGGCGCGCGTAGGCGGTGCGGCGGGCCAGCAGCTCGCCGAGCTCGCGGAAGCCCCGGCGGCCGAGCCAGGCGAGGTGGACCATCGCCCCGAGCGCGTTCAGCGCCTGGGCGGTGCAGATGTTGTTGGTCGCTTTCTCGCGGCGAATGTGCTGCTCGCGCGTCTGCAGGGCCAGCACGAAACCGCGGCGGCCGTCGAGGTCCTCGGTCTCGCCGGCGATCCGGCCCGGCATGCGGCGGATCTGCTCCTCGGTCGCGCAGAAGAAGCCAAACGAGGGGCCGCCGAAGTCGAGCCGGTTGCCGAGCGGCTGACCCTCGCCGAGGGCGACGTCGGCGCCCTGCTCGCCGGGCGGCTTGAGAATTCCCAGCGTCATCGGGTCGCAGGCGACGACCAGCAGCGCCCCGTGATGCTTCGCCGCAGCCCCAAGCGCCTCGACGTCCTCAACCGCGCCGAGGAAATTGGGGCTCTGCAGGAAGACGGCGGCGGTCTCGCCGTCGATCGCGGCAGCCAGCGCCGCCGCATCGGTCAGCCCGCCCTCGAGCCCGACCTCGACGACCTCGGCCCCGTAGCCGACCGAGTAGGTGCGCAGGGTCTCGCGGCTGTGCGGATGGAGGCCGCGGGAGACGACGAAGCGGCGCCGCTTGGTGGCGCCGATCGCCAGGTAGCCGGCCGAGGCAACCGAGGAGGGTCCCTCGTAGAGGCCGGCATTGGAGACCGGCAGCCCGGTCAGCTCCGACATCGCCGTTTGGAACTCGAACATCACCTGTAGGCCGCCCTGCGAGATCTCCGGCTGGTAAGGCGTGTACGGGGTGAGGAACTCCGAGCGCGAGGTGATCGCGTCGACGATCGCCGGCACGTAGTGGTCGTACATCCCCGCCCCGACGAAGCAGACCTCCGCTTCGGCGTCGGCGTTGCGGTCGGCGAGGGTCGCCAGGCGCTCGTAGACCTCGGCCTCGCTGAGGCCCCCCGGCAGGTCGAGCGGCCGGCCCAGCCGCAGCGACTCGGGGATCTGCTCGAAGAGGTCGTCGAGCGACTCGACGCCGATCGCGGCGAGCATCTCGGCCCGATCGGCGGGCGTCGCTGAGGTGTAGCGGGTCACGCTCCCAAGGCTACGCAAGCGCGCAGCGGGCCCCGGCTACTCGTTTTCCAGCAGCTTGCGGTAATCGTCGGCGCTGAGCAGCCCCTCGAGCTCGGCGGGGTCGCTGAGCTTCACCTTGACCAGCCAGCCGGCACCGTAGGGGTCCTCGTTGATCCGCTCGGGGTTCTGCTCCAGCTCGGAGTTGACCTCGACGATCTCGCCGGAGAGCGGCGCGATCACGTCGGAGACGGCCTTGACCGACTCAACCTCGGCGTAGGAGGTGCCCTTGCTGAGCGCGGCGCCGAGCTCGGGGGGGTCGTAGAAGACGACCTCGCCGAGCGAGTCCTGCGCGTACCAGGTGATCCCGAAGGTGGCGACGTCGCCCTCGATCCGCGCCCAGTCATGCTCCTCGTGGTAGCGCAGGTCGTCTGGGTAGCTCGCGTCGGGCAAGATCAGCTCCTTCGGTAGAGGGGCTTGGAAGCTACCCGCAGCGGGCGACGCTTGCCACGCACGTCGGCCTCCAGCTCGGTGCCCGGCTCGGCCAGCTCGGCGCGGACGTAGGCCATCCCGGCGCCCTGCTCCAGCGAGGGCGCGAAGGTCCCCGAGGTGACCTCGCCGACCTGCTCCTCAGCGACGAAGACCTCGTTGCCCTGACGGGCGATGCCAGCGCCCTCGATCAGGAACGGCGCCAGCCGCTCGACCGTGCCCTCGGCGCGGGCGCGGGCAATCGCCGCCGAGCCGAGGAAGCCGGTTGCCTCGGCGCAACACCAGCCGAGGTCGGCCTCGATCGGGTTGCGCTCGGGGGTCAGCTCGTTGCCGTGCAGCGGGTAACAGACCTCCAGCCGCAGGGTGTCACGGGCGCCGAGCCCGCAGGGAACGACGCCGGCGTCGAGCAGCTCGGCCCAGATCGCCGGGACGATCTCCGGGTCGAGGAGGATCTCAACCCCGTCCTCGCCGGTGTAGCCGGTGCCGCAGACCAGGGCCGGCCGGCCGCCGATCCGCGGGTGCGAGACGTGAAACCGAGCCGGCAGCTCGATCCCGAGCGCCCCGCTCAACACAGCCCGTGCATGCGGCCCCTGCACGGCAACCATCGCGTAGCGATCGGCCACGTCCCGCACAGCGACATCGTGATCCCGGCTCCACCGCCCCAACCAAGCCAGGTCCGTCTCGTGATTGGCCGCATTGGTGACGATCAAATACCGATCGCCCCCGAGCCGATAGGCGAACAGATCGTCAATGACGCCCCCGCCCTCGTTGCACAAGCACGAGTACTGCGCCCCCCCAATCGCGACCTTGCCGACGTCGTTGGAGAGCACCAACTGCAAAAACCCCAGCGCCCCTGGCCCCTCCACCTCGACCTGCCCCATATGCGACACATCGAACATCCCCGCATGCGTCCGCACCGCCGAATGCTCCTCCCGGATCCCCTCATAAGAAACCGGCATCTCCCACCCGGCAAAGGGAACGAGCTTGGCCCCGCGCTCCGCGTGGAGCTCGTACAAAGGGGTGCGCCTGAGGCCGCCGTTGCTCACAAGCCGGCAGCGTATTGAGCGAGACGTGGCGGGGCTGGTGCCCCTCTCCGGGAGGCTCCTGCGACCACGCCGGAACCAGCGAGGACGATCAGCTGCGCGACGGCCTCCAGGAGAGGGGCACCAGCCCCGCCTCCTTACTCTTTAAGGAACCCCGGCACGTCAATATCGTCGTCCGAAACCCTCAGTTTGCGGATGTCCGTGTCCTCAGCCGAAACCCGCGGCCGGCTCTCGTAGCGCCGCCGCACCCGCTGCGGCGAACGGGCCAGCAGCTCGAAGCCCTCGAAGCCGGTCGCGATCACGGTGACCCGGACCTCGTCCTTCATCGACTGGTCGACGACGGAGCCGAAAATGATGTTGGCGTTGTCGTCGGCCTCGGCCTGGACCAGTTGGGCGGCCTCGTTGACCTCGAAGAGGCCGAGGTCCTCGGGGCCGGTGATGTTGAGCAGCATCCCGGTCGCGCCTTTGATCGACTCCTCGATCAGCGGCGAGGTGATCGCCGCCTTGGCAGCGTCCAGGGCCCGGGCCTCGCCGGAAGCGGAGCCGACGCCCATCAGGGCCGAGCCGGCGTCGCGCATGATCGTGCGCACGTCGGCGAAGTCGAGGTTGATCAGGCCGGGGATCGTGATCAGGTCGGTGATGCCCTGCACGCCTTGGCGGAGGATGTCGTCCGCCTGGCGGAAGGCCTCCAGCACAGAGGTGCGGCGCTCGACCGCCTGCAGCAGCTTCTCGTTGGGAACGATGATCAGGGTGTCGACGTTGTTGCGCAGTTTCTCGATGCCCTCGAGCGCCTGCTGCATCCGCCGTTTGCCCTCGAACTCGAACGGCTTGGTCACCGCTCCAACGGTGAGGGCGCCGATCTCTTCCTTGGCGATCTCGGCGATCACCGGAGCCGAGCCGGTGCCGGTGCCACCGCCCTCGCCGGCAGTGACGAAGACCATGTCGGCGCCCTTCAGCGCCTCCTTGATCTCGTCGCGGCTCTCGGCCGCTGCGCCCGCCCCGACCTCGGGGTTGCCGCCGGCGCCGAGCCCGCGGGTGAGCTCCTGTCCGATCGAAAGCTTGATGTCGGCGTCGCAGGCCTGCAGGGCCTGGGCGTCCGTGTTGACGGCGACGAACTCGACGCCGCGAATTCCGGCGTCAACCATTCGGCTGACCGCGTTGGTGCCGCCGCCGCCTGCGCCGACGACCTTGATAACCGCAAGGTAAGTGGATTCCATTGAGTTGAGCCTTTGAGTTGAGCCTTTTCCGTCCGAGCCTTCAGCGAGACTCTAGGGTTCGAGTCACCACCGCTAGGGCGGAAATTGCGCTGAACGTAGGGCATTGTGGCGCCTCTGTCAAACGGCCGGGCGGCATCCTGCAAGCGCAATTCCTAAAGCACGGGTTGAGGGTTCGCCGAATCTAACCCTGTGGTCGAGGGTTCACGGTGCGGGCGGAAGGCCATGCCCAGAGCCGTACAGCGCCGCGCGGCCGGGGGCATGCAGGTCGACATAATCGAGCGCTTCCACTTCCGGGTCGGCGAGCACGGCGGCCGCCGCTTTCCACTTACGCGCCGCTTGCGAGTCGTCTCCGAATCGGAGTTCGATGCCGGTGTCGAGGACCACATCCACCCCGCTTTCGCCGTAGTGGGAGCTTTCGACGTAGCGGCGCAGCTGCGGCGGCGCCGCGCCCAGCACTTTCGCCTGTTCGAGCGCCGGCCCACGCAGGCGACCGCTTTTCGGCGGTTCTTGCAGCGGCAGCTGCGGCAGCGGGTTGTCTTCGGATAGCGGGAACCAGCGCAACAGGGTGCCGTTGGCGGCGACGGCGATCGCTTCGTCACCGCTGCCGATCACGGCGACCGGAGCCGAGGCGGTCAAGTGCGGTTCGACGCTGCTATCCCCGAACAGCCTCTGAAAGACGAAGGCGATCACGATCACCGCGAGGATCACGGCCAACGATCGCCAGAGCCAGCGCCTCACGTCGTCTCGTCGCCGGGCCAGCGCACGTCACCCAGCAGCTGGACCTCCGGCTCCAGCTCGATCCCGAAGCGTTCCCGGACCCGCCGCTTGCCCTCGGCCATCAGCGCGACCACGTCGGCAGTGGTGGCGTCGCCAGTGTTCTCGACGAAGTTGGCGTGCTTCTCGGAAAAGCGGGCGCCACCCTGACGCAGGCCGCGGCAGCCGGCCGCCTCCAGCAGTTGCCCAGCGGTGCGGCCCTCGGCGCGCTCGTCCTCGGGGTTCTTGAAAGTCGAGCCGAAGGTCTTTATTCCTTTCGGCTGGGCGTCGTGACGACGGTTGCGCATCGCCGCCATCGTCGCCCGGATCTCCTCGGGGTCGCCGGGCCGCAAGCGAAAGGCAGTACGCGAGACGACTTCTCCCTCCCGCAGATTCGAGTTGCGGTAGGTGAAGCCGAGCTGGTCGGGGCCGCGGCGCTCAGCACCGCCGGCGGTGCTGACCTCGACCCACTCCAGCACCCGGGCGAGCTCGCCACCGTAGGCGTTGGCGTTCATCCGCACCGCCCCGCCGGCGGTGCCGGGGATATTGGTACCGAACTCGATCCCGGAGAGCCCCCAGCCAGCCGCTTTGGTCGCCGCCGTCGGCAGCCGAGCACCACCGCCGCAGAGCAGGTGCTCGCCATCGCGCTCGACCGTCGCGAGGTCTCCGTCCAGTTTGATCGCGAGCCCGTGGAATCCATCGTCGGCTATCAGCAGGTTCGAGCCGGAGCCGACCAGCCCTACCGCCAGCCCCTCCCCCTCCGCCCAGCGCAAGAGATCGACCAGGGCGTCGGTCTGGCGCGGGCGTGCGAAGAAGTCAGCCGGGCCGCCGGTGCGTACCGTGGTGAGGCGGGCGAGTGGATAGTCGACCTCGACGCCGGGGGGCGATGGCGCGGCAGTCACGCCCCTTCCCCCATCCCTCGGTTCCCTTGCGGCGATGCCTGCGGAGCAGGTGCGGCGGAGCCCGGCTCGACCAGCGCCTCGCCAAGCTTGAAGACGTCCCCTGCTCCGATCGTGACCAGGACGTCGCCATCGCCGAGGCGGTCGGCCACGGCGGCGCGAGCCTGCTCGGCGCGCGGCAGCCACCACACCGGCCTGCCGCCGATCCGATCGGCTGCCGCCTCGGCGACCTGCAGGCCGCTGACCCCGGCGAGCTCGCCGACCGGCTCCTCGCGGGCCGGGTAGACGTCGAGCACGATCGCCTCGTCGGCGAGAGCGAGGGCGGCGCCGAACTCGGTCGCCAACGCCTTCGTGCGCGAGTAAAGGTGTGGCTGGAAGACGGCGATCAGCCGCCGCGGCGGGGGGTCGAGCTCACGCAGGGCAGAAAGTGCGGCGTGGACCTCGGTCGGGTGGTGGGCGTAGTCGTCATATATGCGGGCGCCGGCGCGGCTGCCCTTGAGCTCGAGCCGGCGCTTCACCCCCGGGAAGGTCGCGAGCGCCGCGGCGGCGGCCCCGACGTCGAGTCCCGCCAGCTCGATCGCGGCTAGGGCGGCGCGGGCGTTGAGCAGGTTGTGACGGCCCGGCACCGCCAGCGGCATTGCCGCCGGGCCCGGCCCGTCGAGGCCGAAGCGGAGCGTCCGCGTCTCCTCGCCGCCCTGCAGCGACGCGGCACCACCGAGCGCCGCAGCGGTCGAGCCGCCGCCGGTGGTTGGCACCGCGGTCGGCAGCGCCAGTCCCGCGGCCGGGGTGACGAAGCGCTCGAAGGCGGCGTGCAGCTCGGCGAGACTGCCCCAGCGGGCGTGGTGGTCGAGCTCGACGTTGGTGATCACGGCAACCTCGGGCTGCAGGTCGAGGAAGCTGCCGTCGCTCTCGTCGGCCTCGGCGATCACCCACTCCCCCCCGCCCCAGCCGGCGTTGGCGGCGCCCCCGTCTTCTCCCAGCCCGGGCACCTCGCCGCCAACGAAGAAGGCGGGGTCAGCACCGATTGCCCGCAGCGCCCAGACCAACATCGCGGTCGTCGTCGTCTTGCCGTGGGTACCGGCGACGGCGATCAGCCGCTTCGCGGCGCAGAGCTGGGCGAGCAGGGCGCCGCGGTGGATCAGCTCGATACCACGCTCGCGGGCCAGCGCCAGCTCCGGGTTGTCGGCGCCGATCGCGGTCGAGACGACCACCTCCGCCCCCTCGGGCAGGTTGGCGGCGTCGTGGCCGACGGTCGGTTCAAGGCCGGCCCCGCGCAGGCGCTCCATATAAGAGGAGTCGGCGCGGTCGCTGCCGGTCACCGTCGCGCCGAGCCGCGCGCAAACCAGCGCCAGCCCGCTCATCCCGGCGCCGCCGATGCCGATGAAGTGCAGCCGCCGGTCGGCCCAGTCACTCACGAGTCACCTTGGTCCGGACGAGCCGCCGCCAGGACCTCGTCGGCGATCGTCCGCGCCGCGTCGGGCTTGGCAAGCTTCCGCGAGGCCGCGCTCATCTCCCCCAACCGCGCCGCGTCGCCAAGGATCGCGGCCACCTCGCTCCGCAGCCGCTCGGCGCTGACCTCGGCATCGGGCAGCACTGTCGCCGCGCCGCCGCGCTCCATCCAGGCTGCGTTGGCGCTCTGGTGGTCGGCGGTCGCATAGGGATAAGGGACGAGGATCGCTGGCCGGCCGGCCGCGGTCACCTCGAAGATTGAGCCGCCAGAACGCCCCAGCACCAGGTCGGAGGCGGCAAGCACGTCGCCGAGATTGGGCTCGTACTCGATCAGCGCGTAGCCACCCTTATATGGAGCAGCCGCGAGCCGGGTCTCGAGTTCGGGGTAATCGCGGCGGCCCGCCAGGTGCAGAACGTCGAACCGGCGCCCCTCCGTCTCGGCGAAGGCCTCGATCGCGGCGAGGTTGATCGAGCGGGCACCTTGGCTGCCCCCCATCACCAGCAGGCAGCGGGCCTCGGCACTGATCCCGAAGCGCTCACGGGCGACGCCACGCTCGGCCTGCACAACCGCCGCTGGCACCGGCCGCCCAGTAACCAGATAGGGATCGCCCTCGCGGCCCTCGATCGGGAAGGCCAGGCAGACTCGGCGCGCCCGCCCGGCGAGCAGGCGGTTGGCGAGGCCGAGGTGGCTGTCGGCCTCGGTCAGGACCAGCGGCGTTCCGGTCAGCACCGCGCCCAGCCCGGCCGGCCCGGCGACGTAGCCGCCGCCGCCCATCACCACGTCGGCACCGCGCGCCCGCAGCGCCTTTCGCGCCGCCGCGACCGCCCCGACGGCCTCGAACCCTGCCCGCGCCGCTCGCAGCGGGTTGCGGCGGTCGATCCCGCGCACCTTGAGGAAATCGATCTCGTAGCCCGCGGCGGGGACCAGCTCCGACTCGATCCGCTCGCGGGTGCCGAGGAAGGAGACCTCGGCGCCGCTAGCCCGAAGCTCGGCGGCGACTGCCATTGCGGGCACCACGTGACCCGCGGTTCCCCCCGCTGCCACCACGACTCTGGGCTTTCCGGCTGGCACCTTTGGCTCGGCTCCTTTGCTGTGCGGGCCGGCGCCCGCCATCGACGACGCGGAGTTTGCCAGCGCCGGTGGATCGCCTCGAGGCGCTGCCGCTGGAGCGGCCCTGCGTGCCGGTCGCGATCGCCTTGGCGGTGCCGCCGCGGGCGACGTTGAGGATCAGGCCGACGACGAAGAGGGTGGTGACCAGGCTGCTACCGCCGTAGGAAACGAAGGGCAGCGGCACCCCGGTCAGCGGCGCCAGGCCCATGACCGCGAAGAGATTGATCGTCGCCTGGGCGAGGATCATCGAGGTCAGCCCGGCGACCAACAGCTTGCCGTAGTTGTCCTTCGCTTTCTGGGCAACTTTGAGGCCGGCGTAGCCAAACATCGAGAAGAGGCCGACGACGCCGACGATCCCGACCAGGCCGAGCTCCTCGCCGATCACCGCCGAGATCATGTCGGTGTGGGCCTCGGGCAGGTAGAAGGCCTTCTGGACGCCGTTGCCGATTCCAACTCCGAAGATTCCGCCGGAGCCGAGCGCGATTTTCGCCTGCGCTGCCTGGAAGCCGGCACCACTGGCGTCGGAGCCGGGGTTGAGGAAGCCGGTCAGGCGGGCCATCCGGTAGGGCTCGACGATGGTCAGCAAGAGTGCCAGGCCGCCGATGCAGAGGGCGATCAGGGCGAGGTCGCGGGGACGGGCGCCGGCGGCGATCAGGGTGGCGGCAACGGCGAAGACGGTGACCATCGTCGTCCCCATGTCCGGCTCCAGCATGATCAGCAGGCAGGAGGCGCCGACGACCAGCAGGAAAGGCATGAAGCCTTCGATCGAGCGCGCCCGCTTCGGCTTGCGGGCGAGCATGTCGGCGCCGTAGAGGACCAACGCCACCTTGGCGATCTCGGAGGGCTGGATCTGCAGGGAGCCGGGGCCGATCCAGCGGCTGGCGCCGTTGACGCTGGTGCCGGCGCCGAGCACGACGACGAGCAGCAGGATCGAGCCGGCCAGTAGGGCCGGGGTGAGGTTGCGCACCGCCTGCAGGCCGTGGCGCGCGGTCAGGTGCATGATCAGCAGTCCGATCGCACCGAAGATCAGCATCCGCTTCAGGTAGAAGGCGCTGTCGGAGAGGCCACCGTTCTGGAGGATCCGGGTCGTCGAGCTGGCCGAGAAGACCATCACCGCGCCGAGCGCGAGCAGGCACAGCGTTGCGGTCAGCAGCATCGAGTACTCGGTCGAGACGGCGCGCCGGCGCGAGCGCGCCTTCGCCTTGCCCTTCCCCTTCGACCGCTTCGGCTTCGCCGGGCGGCCGACCAGGCCGCTCAGCGAGATCGCGCGGGCGCTCAACGCAGCCCCTCGACGATCGCGCGGAAGCGCTCGCCGCGGCGCTCGAAGTTCTCGAAGGCGTCAAAGCTGGCGCAGGCGGGCGAGAGCAACACCACCTCGCCGGCGGCTGCCGCGGCGGCGGCGCGACGGACCGCGTCCTCGAGGTCCTCGCAGCGGTGCAGCTCAGTCCCGGCGGCGATTGCAGGAGCTAGCGCCTCGGCGATCCGCTCGGCGGAGGCACCGGTCAGGTAGACGGCGCGGCAGCGCTCCCGGACCGGATCGAGCAGCGGCTCGTAGGACTCGCCCTTCTCGCTGCCACCGAGGATCGCGTGGACGCCGTCTTCGAAGGCGCGGATGCCGACGATCGCCGAGGCGACGTTGGTCGCCTTCGAGTCGTTGACGAAGCGGACGCCGCCGATCTCGGCGATCGGCTCGAGCCGGTGCGGCACGCCGGCGAAGCTGCGCAGCCCCTCGCGAACCGCCTCGCGGCCGATCCCCATCGTCAGCGCCGCCGCGGCGGCGGCCATCGCATTGGCGACATTGTGCTCGCCGACCACGCCCAGCTCCTCGACCCGCAGCAACGGCTCGCCGTCATAGCAGATCGTTCCCTCGGCGACCGCGACCTCGCAGTCGGGGGCGTCGCCGACGCAGAAGGAGACCCGGCGGGCGCAGCCGCCGAGGTCGGTGCCGGCCAGCTCCGGGTCGTCGGCGTTGTAGACGGCGACGTCGTCGTTTCCCTGGTTGGCGAAGATCCGCAGCTTCGCGGCCAGGTAGTCCGGGAGCCCCTCATAGCGATCGAGGTGGTCGGGCGCGAGGTTGAGGAAGACACCACACTCGGGGGCGAACTCGATCGTGTCTTCGAGTTGGAAGCTCGAGCACTCGCAGACGATGGTGGCGTCGGGCTCGACCGTGCCGACCAGGTCCGAGAGCGGCGTGCCGACGTTGCCAGCGACGACGACCGGCTCGCCGGCGCTGCGGTAGACGTGGCCGAGCATCTCCACCGTGGTCGTCTTGCCATTGGTCCCGGTAACGGCGAGGAAGCGGTTCGGTAGCGCCCGCCAGGCCAGCTCCAGCTCTCCCATCACCCCGATCCCGCGCTCCAGGGCGGCGGCGATCACCGGCGCCTCCCGCGACACGCCGGGGCTCTTCACAACCGTCCGCACTCCGTCGAGCAGCGCCAATCCATCCGAATCCACAAACACTTCGACGCCGGCCCCCCGAAGTCCTGCCGCCGAATCGGGAAAACCAGAATCGACCCCGACCACCTGCTCCCCGCGCCCGGCCAGCAAGCGCGCCGCGGCGACCCCGGAGCGAGCCAGCCCGACGACCAGGAACGGCCCGCGCGGCAGCGGCGGGCGGATCTCCCTCGGGGGCCGGATGGTCATGAGGACAGGTTCGCGCCCTGCCCGCTCCTCACCTGCCGATCGACTGCTGGTACAGCGTGAAGCCGATCCCTGAGCAGACCGCGGCGACGATCCAGAAGCGCAGCATGATCTTCGTCTCCGACCAGGCCATCATCTCGAAGTGATGGTGTAGCGGCGCCATCAGCAGGACGCGGCGGCGGAAGGTCTTAAAGGAGAAGACCTGGATCGCCACCGAGAGCGCCTCGATCACGAAGATGCCGCCGATGATCAGTAGCAGCACCTCGGTTTGGGTCATCACCGCCAGGGCGCCGATCGCGCCGCCGAGGCCGAGCGAGCCGGTGTCGCCCATGAAGATCGAGGCCGGGAAGGCGTTGAACCAGAGGAAGCCGATGCAGGCGCCGACCAGGCAGGCCGAGAGCAGGGCCAG
>Ga0105242_10000475_pt1 | contig 31858 bp, 44 predicted proteins | sample KBSM24metaG_FD_81521 | JGI IMG/M metagenome (GOLD analysis project Ga0105242, IMG submission 81521) | Miscanthus rhizosphere microbial communities from Kellogg Biological Station, Michigan, USA - KBS M2-4 metaG | ecosystem: Host-associated > Plants > Roots > Rhizosphere > Soil | place...
AATGGGTTCACCAGATAAGCGCACGTCATCTTCCCAGGCATCAGATCACTCATCATCTGATTCCTCTGATCGTCCCAACTGTGGATGATGATATACGGCGAGCTGAATGGATGGGGCAGAGCACCAGCGGCGTACAGCTTGCCGGCGCGTCTCGCCACCGTCTTAATCAGGTCGTTAGGCCAGTATCCGAAGTCGATAACCTGACCATGCTCGACTGCCTGCTGCGCCATGTCGAGGATGATATCCAACTCGTCCTGCGTGGGCATGTACTTACGATCAAGCCCAGGGCCGGAACTGAGATGATTGGCGCGCACGATATCCCGCACACGCTCCGGTGTGAGATTGAGCGGCTTCATGTCCTTCATGTCGCACTCGAAGACACCATTGCCGATAGACCACATGACTAAGCCCCCTGTTGCCACGTTTCAAGGATGAGCAATGCGCGGTGTAGCAGTTCCTCCATCTTGCTCTGTCGCTCGACCATCGCCGACATGCGTTGCTCCATGATGAACTGCCCGCGCTCGATGCTAGACATTCGGATGTCTGTAGCAGCATGATGCGCGTCCATCTTCTCTTCAAGACGTATCATACGCCGCCGTACATCAGCCGTATCATCCATAACCAAACCTCATTCGGTTGTGCGGGGCGGGATCGCTCCCGCCCCATACGCACGTCACGTCGCTGGCGTCATCAGGTTCAACGACAGCTTCAGACCCTTGTCGTTCACCGTCACTGGTGCACCAGTCGACGCAACCAGCTTCGTCTTGCCGGTGCCCGACAGCGGTGCCGCCTTCAGCTTCGTCTGCGATATGTCGCACGTGATGATGAGCTGCGTGCCCTTGATCTCGTACGACACGTTGTTACCCACAGAACTCGACATGATAATCTCCGGAACCACCGCAGCACGATTGCTGCGACCCTTGCCATTCAGGCTAAGGTGACTGAAGCGCCTAGCTGGCAGTCGCGCTTCAATCATCAAAGTCTGCTACTTCAGATCGTCGAGCCGGTTCTCTATGTTCGTCATCCGACGACCCAACACGATGGCGTCCTCGATCAGGAAGCCCTTCGTGTTTTGGAAGTCACGCGATAGTGTGCCAACCTTATCAATCAGTCTCTCGTGCTGATCGTTTATCAGCTTTATCAACCGCCCCTCCATTTTCATAATGCGGCTTTCCATTCCGTCCAGGTAGGCTTTCAGTTCTTCGTCCATTCATATCCTCCTCAAGTCAGGCGGTAGCGTTTGTTGCCCAGATCGTGAAACTGAAGTTTCGCGATGCCGGCAAGCTTCTGAATGTAAGCCACGCCAACAGAGCCATCGGCGATCTTCTTCAACTCATCCAGCGTGGCGCCGTCGCGCCGTTTCAGAGCGTCGACGATTGCCGCCGCTTTCGTTCCGGGTCGCGGTCGGATCGCCCCATCACCGCGCTCCCCGGCTCCCGCCACCTTAGACGGAGTCGGGGCGGCATTTCCAGCCTTCGCCTTCCCGGTCGGTGTCGTCGGCGCCGGCACGGCGGAAAGCCGCCTACGGGGCGGCGCGGAGGATGCGCTAGGCGCCTCTCCCGCCTCGCTCCGCTGGGGTGGTAGCGCCCGCCTCCCTGGCGCCGTGGCGGTGGCTCCCAGCGCCCGCCGTGGCACCACCTCCGGTTGCGCTTCCGGCTCCGGAATCGGCTCCGGTTGTGGCGCGGACTTAGCGGACTTTTCGCCGTTCGTACCATCGTTCGCCCATGTGCGCCGCCCCTTCGTCAGCGCGTCATCAGCCTCCGCTTGCCACGGGTAGTTGATGCCACGTTCGGGGAAAGGATCAGTCACCAGCCCGTGATTGATTTCCAGTATCTCCCCCGTCTTGCCGTCCTTCATCGTGACAAGCTTCACCGGACAACCGAGACGCGGTTGCCAGTAGCGCGCCCATTCCTCAGCACGTGTTCGCTTCACCAGCATCGGCAGGAAGATCGAACACAACTCGTCTGCCGGTCGGTGTGCGTGCTGCTTCATCATCTGCCCGACGTACGCCTTGCGCTTGTTCGCATCGTCCGGCAGATCGCTCGCATCAGGTATGATCGGCTTCGGCTTTGCCTTCGCTGGCGGGTTGGGTTTCTTGCGCGGTGTTCTCATATTGCTCTACCTCCAAGATAAGATCGTCGGCTGCATACGACTCACGTTCCACAAACAGCTTCCATCCGTGCCGTTCCATCAGCACCGCCTGCCACGAGCGGTCCAACACGTTCTCGAGTACGATCGGCAGGCGGTAGACTTGTAGCTCCTTCACCAGCGCGGTGAACGTGCCCTTGCGAGGCACGCCACACTGAAGGTTGGCAAGCGTGATGCATTGGATGCGTTCGCCGTTGCTCTGGCGGACACGCTGCCCAACGCGGATGTAGGCTTGCATGGTGGTGTCGAATTTCAGCCACTCGTTGGCACGACCGCGCTGGATCATGCCACGCACCTTTGCATGAAACGTGTCGTGCATCTACACCTCCAGTTTCACCACGTTCGGCGCCTTCACGCGATAGCCCAGCCCGTCGCGCGTCACCATCTTATCATGTGCCAGTCGCTTCAGCCCGCCGCGTATCGCCACGCGCTTCGCGTTCTTCGAGAGGTGCTGATCCTGCACCCACATCTCGATCAGAGTGGGCACGAACAACACCTCACCACCGTTGCTCTGCTCCCACTCTCGCACCAGTCGCGTTACCGTGTGGATGTAGTTCTCCACCAGGTTCACGCCGCTGTTGCGCCGCGCTGTCATAGTACGACCGGCGATGCACAACTCGGTACGGTTGAGCGCGATGATGCGACGCTGTGCGATGAGCGAATGCAGCGCCAGACAGATATCGCGATACCGTGTGATGGTCGCGACCGATTGCAGCACGCGAAGCTGAAGCAAATCCTCCCGCGTGAAAAAGTCGGCGGTGCCTAGCTCATGCTCGATGCCAGCCATGACGGCTCGCTGCATGATCTCGTCGCGTGATGACGCGTAGTTCGTCAGCTTGGTTTTGAGTCTTACCACGTTAGCCATTCCTTTGCTTGTTCCCTTTGATGATGGAGTCCACGTACTCGAACAGCCGGCATACCGACAGGTAGCGGTAAGTCGGCTGCTCCCTCTCCGACCAGAATTGCACCGAGACGAACATACTGCCCTTTATCGCGGGCGTATGTGGCTGGTGCGCTTCCGTCTGCACTCTCACGTCGCCGGCATTGCCCACGCCGTGTATCAACGCACGCCACCTCTCCGCATCGCGCTTATCATCGGGCGACTCTATCGGATAGCCGGCGTCGTCTAGCGTGTACCCCTTCGCCTTCCGCGTCAACGGACGATGAGATAGGGCGTCCCGCTCCGCTATGTCGAGCATGGCTTTGTCGGATAACTCACTCACGTTGCCGGCTCCTGCTTTGTGCGGTAGCTATACCGGCTCACTTCGTGAGTTGGTGCCCCAGCCGTTCAAGGCTATCCAGTTCCGCCCTTGCTGCCCGCTTCTCCGCTGGTGATGAAGTCGGTGATTGTGACTTGTCGATGGTTGTGCATACCCATGTTGCGGTGGCTGTTTCGCGTTCCGTAGGTGACTTATTCGTGGCGAGGAAGTCACCTACACAGTTCACGACGAACATCGGATGCGGCTGGTATGCGAACGCCGGTGCTGCCAATCCAAGCAACATCGTCAGCACGATCACCGGCTTCATCAGCTTGTGCCACGCCTCTTGAATGTTGGCGTTGCTCAGTTCGCAGTAGTTGGGGAACTTGTTCCACGCGTTGATATCCATCTCCGGCTCGCGCGAGCGGAACAGCGTGTAAGCACGCAGCAGATCGGCGTCGCTGGTGCCGGTGACGATTGGATTGTCCTTGAAGCGACTCCGCAGCGTGTTGACGATGCGTTGTGTTGATGTGACCATGATAACCTCTCATCCTGGACCATCCCAGGCGAAAGCACCGTGACATAAACCACGGTGCTGTCGTACGGGGTGGTGTCAGCCGAACTTGTTGGCGCCCTTGGTGCCGGGTATGAAGAAACAGCTTAGCGAGGCTATGATGGATAGCCAATCGAGTATCAAGCCGATGTCGGCTACGTTTGGGTTGCGTGACTCCGAATACATAAAGCTGCCGATGATGCCGATTAAGACCAGCAGGATAGCGTAGCCACCCGAGAGTCCTATGTCATGCAGGCGTTTGAACCATAAGGCGTAACTCGACCACATCAGACCGATGATGGCGGCAACCAGTATCACCATGCCCGCCATGTATTGCGAACCCGTCCATATCATGTTGAGTCCAATGCCTATAAAGGCACAGGCTATGATCCAGATCAGGATCGAGTAGCCGAGATAAGCCAGACGACCCATCCGACCAGAGAAACCAAACAGTGTGCTCATGATACTCTCCTTAGTTTCCGAACAGCAGGAAGACGATGCTGCGGAGGTTGAAGTAGATCAGGTAAAATCTGATCCGGTTGATCTGATCGGGCGTGATGGTGATGGTGCTCAACACAGGTACCGCGCCGATCAGGATGAACGGTAGGTTGAACCAGAAGGAGAAGAAGTTCACGATCATGGAGTCAGCACCAGGACGTTGCGCCGGTTGTCCACCGACCACGATTTGAAGCGGTCCAGGAAACTCTTGCCCAACAGCAGCGCCGAGTTGGTACCGCCAATGCTACACAGCACATCCTTCACTGTGTAACCGCCAACGGTGACGGAGCGCAGGCGGTAGACCGGCTCACGTGAGATCGAACCATCCGCCAGTGAGAACTTGCGCATCTCGACAAAGTCCGCCTTGGTCAGTGTGCCGCTGACGAACAGCGCCTCCCCCGTCGTTCGGGAGAGTGATATAAGTCCGGCTCCGCTGTCCAACGTCATGCTGACGGTGGTCGCTCCGTTCAACATCACGTTAAGCTGAGCCACGCGACTGCCCGCCTCATTGGTCATCGCTGCTTCAATGACACCTCCTGTCATTAGCGTCGGAGGTAGCTGAATTGGCGATGGCGCTGGAGGTGCCAACTGTATCGGTGCCGGTGATGCAACCGTCTTGCCCGATACAGCTTCACCGCATTGGTACAGTACCGTCATCGCGACGGCTGTCCCCTGCAACGAGAACGGACTTACATGATCGCCCGCTCGCACAGTCGCGGTGTTGCCATTGTAGAGCGCGCGCCAGAACTCGCCGGTCAGGCTGCCCTTGCTCGTAAGCCAGTTCTTGTTATCGTTGATCTCCGTGTTCAGGTTATACAGGTCGCCGTCTATGTTGACGTAGATTTTCCCCGCCGTCCGCCATGTGATATCGGCGCCGGCAGAGAATCCGAATTGCCTGATACCATCGTCTCGGACCACGATGGTCATCTGCGAGAAGCTGCCATCGGTGGCGCGTATGGTGAACACGCATTGCCCGTCCGATTTCTGGCGGACCTCGATCTGTCCAGCCGGCCATACGGCTACGGTGTCAGCGAGCGCAGGCACCACATAGCCAATCGCCACCGCAAGAGCGATGGCGCATGTTCGGAAATACATAGTGTGCTTTATCCTCTTGTTGCTTAATCCCAGGACCATCCCAGGCGAAAGCACCATGCCGAAACATGGTGCTGTCGTACGGGGTGGTGTTACAGCTTCAGTGCGAGGTACTCCAGCCCCGCGCACAGTTGCCGTACCTCGTGCAGCCTCATCCAGTGACCGTCGAACTCGCACAACTCATCATCGTCAGCGCCGTCTTTGATCGCGTTGTGGATCAGAGCGTTGAGATGTTCGATCTTCTTCTCAAGCCACAGGTTCATCGGTGCTCTCCTTCCGCATAAGATAGGCGAGGTGCATTTCCGCCGCGTGTGCGGTGCGCGCCACCTCGATCAGCGCCTCGCCACATTCCGCCGTGCCCAGCGCGTCCTTGATACGCTGGATCAATTCCAGATTGCTCATGGTGCCCATCCGCCTTCCAACGCGTCGGCGCAGGAATCACATTGATACCCGAGTCGGCGATCAGCCGGTGTAAGTCGGTTGGGCTCGCCACAGTTAGGGCACGGCAGGTTCCGCGGATTGCGCTTTGATGCGGCGCGCAATGCGGACTTACCACCGGGATCGGCGAACGTGCGGCGTACCTCAGCTTGCTCTTCTTCGTATGTCATTTGTCACCTCCGATCTTATACACAACACAGTAGACGATGGTGACAACCACCACCATCGTCAGGACGATCCACAGTGCCGTCATACTCCTGTTTCAATCGCACGCATCATGCGTATGACACGTGCTGTCAGATCGTGACGCGTTGTCACGTCGTCGATCATCTCATACTCGAAGCCTTCCCAATTCAGGTCGACCTCGGTCAGCGTTTGATCGCCGTCGGTGAACACGCCGGCAATCTCAAGGAACAGATACCCGTCCTCTGTCAGCACAGCTCTCATTTCCCTTTCCTCACGGTGCCTAGCTTAGTCAGTTTGTCCTGATACGCCAACGCCGCCTTTAGAAACGGCGCCTTCTGTTCTCCCGTCATCCACCGCCTTATGGTGCTGCCGGGCGATTGCACGTAACCGCACTTGCCGAACTTGTCGTGCGCGGTGTTGATGCTTATGGTCATGTAGTCGTACTCCGTCCACACGTTGTCGCGCATGGACTTGCCTTTCATATGGTAGGGTGTGATCGACTCCACCTTGCCCCAGTATCCGAAACTGTCTCCCATGTTGGTGACACTCTCGCACCGGATCACATCGCCCACCACGATATCAGTCGCGGGTACTTTCAGCGACTCGGCATAGAGACGCGACGCGGCTTCGCCACGCTTCGTCAGCGTGACCTTCTTGCCGCGACACTTGAAGCATGTCGTGCCGTAGCTCTGGCAATAGCTGTAATTGCCGCTGCCTCCACAACGGGAGCATGTCTCGATCTCGAAGCCCAGCGTGCTTACGCGCATTTTGTCGGTCATAGGATACTCCCGTCCGGTTGATGGTTGTGGATCAGCGTCCGGTGAGCCGCTTCAGCTTCGCCGCCTTAGCCTTGCCTTGACTCGATACCACGATCCGCGTCTTCAGCACGGCGGGCGGTGCGCCCACCACCTTATGCTTCGGTGCCTTCGCGGTGACGATGATGCGCGACGGCTTCGCCTCGCGCTTGCGTAGTATGTCGGATGCCGCGTTGCGGTACTTCCACTTGGTGGCTTCGGTCGCGTCGTACCACATGCCGCCTTTGTCGGTGGTGTAAAGCTGTGCCGCCAGCCCCTCGATCATAAGCGAGTCCATGTCCTATTCCTTTCGATGTGTTCCATTCTTTTTTCAGCCGGGGACGCCCAACTATTTGATGAGGCTTCGGTCAACGATAGCTGCAATCCTATCCAATCGCTCCTGCAACTCTTGTGCGGTCATCGCATAATGTGCATGGCGTTGTGTGGCTTGTTTAATCTCTTCCAACGCTTGCCTCATTTCTTCGATCATCTCAGACTGTGCTCGCAGGAGCGGAAGGGAATCACCAGACGAGTCCATGTCCTATTCCTTTCGATGTACGTGAAAAACGCCCCTAAGTCGGGGCGCTCCGTTTCACACGTCGTCGTCGAACACGTCGGAATTGAGCGAGAAGCTGCGATCGTACTTGGCGTTGCTTTCCGCCTCGATCAGCCGATTGGCGAGGAGCCACGCGGTGCCGACGGAAGCGATGAGCAACAGCTTGTCGCACTTCCGCTTCAGTTGGCTTTGATGGATGCCGGGTTTCTCTTTGATGATCGAGAATACCGTGGTGATGCAACGCGCCTCAAATTCGGACAGATGCGAGAAGGATACTCCGTTGATGTGCGAGTCCATGTTAAACCTCCGTTGTTGGCGATCTTGCGGCTAAGTCGGCGAACCGGCTTATGCGCAAAAGCGCGAAGGGCGCCCCCAGCCTTTCAGCCGGGAGCGCCCTGTCGTCGGTACTCATCAGGCGAAGCGGTATGCGGCGACGCCGTCCTTGCGCTCGACCGCAACCACCTTGTACGGCTTGGTGATCTCGCCGTGCTTGATGTTGTAGTTCGACCACGTCACCGAGAAGCGGTCGGCAATCGCCTTGGCGGAAACGGACTTCCAGCCGGTTGCCTCCTTGATTTCAGCGGCGGTCATCCCCTCCTTGCGGATGGCGAGAGCGAAGATGATGCTGGACTTCTCGCCGTGTGCCGCTTTCTGCTGCACCGGCTTCGGTGCCGGCTTTGCCGCCTTCTTCGCGACAACCGGCTTTGCCGCCTTGGCGGTCTTCGCCAGCTTCGCCTTGTCAGCCGCTGCGGTCTTCAACGCCAGCTTGCGGGCGTCGGCGACGGTGGCGGTCTTCGTGATCTTCTTAGCCATGATGTAAACTCCGTTGGAAACCTAAGCCCTAATGCTTAGGTGCAAGCGCCGTAGCGGTGGCGCTTACATCTAAGATAGGAAACCAAATCGAACCGCTATAGGGCTGCGTCGCGGTGGACCGAGTCCGATTTGGTTGGTGTCCCTGTTATCCGATACCGCTATGGGCTGCGTCCGCTAGGACCGAATATCGGATAACCTCAGAAAAGTTCAGATCGCTAATCGGCGCGAACACGCTATCGGCGCGATCTGTTTCGTTTAACGGTTGCCACCCTGGTTATATGGCGGGCGCTTGCTATCGCGTCCGTTTGCCCATACGCACCTTGCGTCACTGAGTCTATTCCCGTCCGATATCAGACGAGGCTCTGAGGGGGTGGAGTCCGTGCCGAATTTTGTTTCGTCGGGGTTCGGCGCCCGCCGGCTTATCTGCCGAGTTTTCCGTTGGGGTTGGTTCCCGTCCGGTGAAAGGAAATATAGGGGTGTCGTCCGCCGCCGTCAACTTTATTTTTCGGACCTAAGTCGTTGAAAACGTTAGATTTCCCCTACGGGACGCATTTTTTATGACGGGAATCGGCGGTTTTTTTCAGGTCGAGCCGGAGCGCCGACGACAAGTCGGGCGGGGCGGGGCTGACGGCGGGGAGATTCAGTCTCAGTATATGAGACGGGAGCCGGGAGGGGAGGGGCGCCGGGAGTGGCTTTACGACACCACCCTAACGCGGGGCGCCCGGATGCGCTAGGCGGCGCCGGGGCGCGGGGCGCGGGATAGGTAGCGGCGGGGAGCTAGGATGCGTGGCGGGCGTCCGGAATCGCCGGCGTTCGCTTGTCAGGCTTCGGAGGATATCGCGCCCCTCCTTCAGAAAGTCTAGGATGCGCCTATCCACCGGGGAGGCGGTCAAATCATCGATCATCAGTGGACGTGTGCCGCGCGCCATCGGACGTGCCTGCGCTTGCTGACGTGTGATAGGCGACACGGGCGATTCATAGAAGATAAGATAATCGGCTTGCGGAAGATCGATTGACAGCCCGCCTTTCACGCTGTTCGCCACGAGATACTGCGTGCGCCCCTGCTGAAAGTCTGAGACGATGGCATTGGACTTGGCGAGCGTGGTCACACCACCATAGAGCCAGCCGAACGTCGCCTTGCGCTTGGTCAGCATGTCGGTGATAAGCTTGCCGGTGTGTGTGTATTCGTGAAAGATGACGATCTGCACATCGGGTTTGGCTTCCACCAACTCGGTCAGCCATTCCAGCTTGGGGTTCGCCTTGAAGTGGATTATATGTCGCTCATCTTCATCATCGTCGAATGGCAGGTACCCAGCCGAGACTTGGCGCAGCCGGTGAAAGGTGCTGAGTATGGCAGCGTTCTCACCAGACGGCAGCTTTATCAGCTTGTTGATAACATCATGGTAAGCCTCTAGCTGGTCGCCGTACATGTGCAACTCGACCACATCCTCCCACACCGTCTGATCTGCCACCTCCTCGCGTCGATAGCTCATGGCAAGTGATGATAGCTTGTATTCCAGCTTCGGCAGCTTTCGCTTGTCGAAGATGTACTCCGTCCGCCCGCTGAAGTAGTTCTTCTTCTTGTTGCCGAATGCAATCTCGAAAAAATAGTAGTTGTGCCCTAGCGTTTTGCCACGGTCGATGAGGAAGCACTGAGCCCACAGCGCATATGGGTCGCGCCCGAACGGTGTGCCGGTCAGCCCCAGCCGGAACTGGCAGTGCTCTGTCAAAGCCGCTGCAATCTGAAACCTGAGAGACTGATGATCCTTGAACATATGTATCTCATCGAAGATCGCCAACTCAAAATCTTCGGCAATGTCGGCGATGAGCGGTAGGTTCGGATACAGCTTGCGCTTCGCCTTGTCACGCTTGTTGGTGCCCCACACGGTGAACAACTCTTGCGCGCCCGACACCGGCAGCACGATCAGGTCGACAGATGGATCGGTGATGCCTTTCACGAAGTCGGCAGGATCGGTGTGCACGATCTGGATGTTGAACGTGCTGTGTTTGCGTGCCTCGGTCGCCCATACTTGCAAACCGAGTGGCGAGTGCGCAAACACGATGCCTTTGCCTTTCCGCCATAGATTGGTGCGCTTGAGATGCTGTGCCCAAGCCAGCGCCATCATGCTCTTACCCAGCCGCATGTCGTACAGCAGCAGCGAGCGGCGCATATAGAGCGCGAATGCCAGTCCTTCCAACTGATACTGGCGAGGTTCCGTCACCGGCTCTAGGAATTGCCCGGTGCTGTCATAGATGGTGCGATTGAGTGCTTTCGTCTCCGCGTGCTTGAACTCCGGCATCGCCGGCATAGGCTTGTCGAGGAAATGCTCAATCGCGAGTGATGACAGAGCCATCAGTCTTCCTCCTGATCCTCGGTGTCCTGCTTTCGATCATCTATGATGCTATCGGACTCCTGCGTGACAGCCGAGTTCATAAATATGCTATCCACGCAAAACTGCCCGGTGGCGTATGACTGAGTTATCATCACACGGAATCCGTCTTCCTCGTCGCGTGCGGCGTCGACCAGCAATCGTGCAAGCTGTCGTTTCTTCTCCTGTTCGGTGCGCGAGAATGTGACCACGATATCTGCAATGCCGGCTTTGCTCCAATCCTCCGACACATTCTTGGATGTAACCCAGCGCGAATCCTGCGATGCACGGTTGCCTTGCGTTGGACAGATGAGAGCATGGTTGCGATCGACTGCCACGCCGCGCAGACCGGAGAACATACGCCCGGTGGAGACACGCAGTGTTTTCTCATCTATGTTCATCAAATCAGGATAGTCCATGATCACCAGGTCCGGCACGAATTTGTAGCGGCGTTCCAGGTTGTCGAGGTATGCGTTGTAGCGAGGCAGCGTGAGCGTGTTCGTGGCGAACTGCTTAATCAGCAGCGGCGTGCGATGCTCCATCTCACGCAGCCGTGCCAACACATATTCCTCATTGTCCACCGTCAGAGCCAACGGCATCACCATGTAATCTTTGGTGTCGGTCCATTCACCACCGCTGTCGCGCTCGAAGTATGGCATGTTGAGTTTCTCAAGTGCCTGCTTCTTCGTCATGCTCCAGAAAGCCTGGATGTAGCGCCGCTTGGTCAACTCCGCTGAGTTTTCCAGCGAAATGTGCAAGGTCTTGCGTCTGAAGCGTACACCGGCTTTGCCCACACCGATGCAGAACCATGATTTGCCAGCCTTCTTCGGTGCGATGAACATCATCATGGTTCCACGTGCTGGCACTATGCCGCGCTCGTCCAACACCTCGATGCCAGATGAAAAGAAGTCGGTTTCGGTCTTGCGTAGGAAGGACAGATCGGTGTCGTGAAGCCACGTGCCGGCGGTCATGTCATTGTCAAACGAGTGCCCGGTGCGACTCCACAGCACCTCATCAGCCTTCTCTTCGTCGCCCTGGTTGAGATAGCGCAAGGCTTCGTCAATCGCCATTTTGCGCTGCCGGATGCGTATGAAGCGATCCAGGTCAGACATAACATAGTCGGGGTCGAGTTCCGGTGCGAGCCGTTCGGTGGCGTCTATCGTCAAGCCCATCAGTGAGCCAGGACGTTTCAGGTCATCTTCTAGCAGATCGCGGATGTGTCCCATCGCTGGTCGACGGTACACCTCTATGAATCGTATGGCGGCTTCTGCCAGCTTTTCCTGGTTCTTGTCACCGAACAACTCGGGGCGCAGCACCGATGCCAGTTGCGGTGCATATTGCTCATTCCAAATCAGCATGGTCAACACGTTTTCCTGCGATGCCCCGTGAAGGACACCGAAGTCGTGTGAATAGTCAGACATTGTAATCCCCTTCAGGCGATTTTCTCGATGGACGTTCCGTGTTGATCTTTGGTTACTTGCCACGTTTCAGCAAACGGATAACTCAGTGTGTGATGATCGCTCAGCCAGATCGTCTTGCCGGTGCTTTCGGCGCGGTCATCCAGGCATGACATGAGGTGTTCGACGCCTTGCGGTGATAGCCATTGTGTCGGCTCGTCGAAGACTTCTATGGAGTGATATACTCCGCTCATGCTTTGAACGAGTGCCGATAGTCCAAGCGAGACAGCTAACTTGATACGCTGCGCTTCGCCATAGGAGTATGAGCGATAGTCGCCCTGCTTGCGTGGATTGGTCACGTGTGCGTACACGCCGAACCGCGACGATGTGTTGCCGGACTTGGTTTCCACCTCGGTGCTGAATGTGATGTGCCAGTCACCAACGCCCAGCGATCCGGCTGCCGCCGCCGTCTCGATCTCGAGTACCTTCAGCAGACGGCGGATGATGAACAATCGGATGTTGAGGAAATGCTTGCGCCAGTATGTGGCTTCCATGAACTCGGTTTCAACAGCGATGCGGGCCTCTTTGCGTGCTGCTATGTCGGCTTGCAGATTGTGTACTTGTGTCACCGCCTGTGCAATGGCGCGGGTGAATGGGTTGGTCTGCTCCAGCACAGCCACGAGTGTCTTGTGTGCCATGTCATGGTTGTTCTTGGCGAGCCGAACATCCGCCTGTGCGAATGCGACGGCTTGACGTATCTCATTCTGTGTTTGCTCGTATGCACGATTGATAGCCTGCGCCTTGGCATATCTGTCTTCCACGTCGGCAGATTCTTGCTTGCTGGAGTCTAGGTTTGCGATGTGGACAGCCACATCTTCGGACAACTCGGTTAGCTTGGCAACGCGGAAGTGCTCGGCGATGTTTTGTCCGCACGTGGGGCACCGATGGTTATCGCGATAGAAGAAGCTTTGCTGTAGCGTCGCCTGGTGCTGCTGCTTGATGTGCTCTTGTTCGGATCGGAGGTGCGCCCGGCGACTGATGAGGTGTTCTATGGGCAAAGACTGTGGTATCTCGGCTGCCCAGGCTTCGGCATATGCCAGCAATTCCGTGCATTGATTGAGTGTGGCTTCGGCAGCATCGTAGTTGGCTTCCCACTGTGCCACTTGTTCGTCGCGTCCATCCATCCACACGCGTTCGGCTTCGTAGGTCTGTGTGAGGTGCGACTGCGACGATGTAAGCTGACCCTCCCTGTGTGATATTTGTCGGGTGGCTTCCTCCATCTGAAACGACAGCTTCTTGGCTTTGTTGCCGGCGAAGTCGGACATTGATTCCCAATAGTCCAGCATCATCAGTTCCGCCAGCATCTCGCCGCGCTGTGGCACCGTTAAATCCATGAACAACGGCGCTGCCTGCCCGAACACCACCGAATGCACGAAGCGTGCACGTGGCAACCCCATCAGTTCATCAACGGCTGCCTGTGGTACCTCGCTGCCGTTTATGGTAAGCCGCTCCGGTGAGCCGATGCGCTCGATTGCATACTGCACGCCGTCGATGGTGTAGCAGGCTATCACTTGTGGTCGGTGCTTGGTGCCCCACGGCATGAGTTCCGATGCACGCTGCCCGCGAATGGACATGCCGTACAGGCACCACGTCAGCGCGTCCCACCACGTTGATTTGCCAGCACCATTGGAACCCAGCGATGGGTCGAGTTCGTTGACGCCGGTCAGGTAGATCAAACCTCCTGCTGGAAACTCAAGTGTTGCGGTGTCGGTGATGGCGCGGAAGTGGCTGGCAGTTATGGTTTCAAGGACGATCAATCTCATGGTTCGATCTTCCAGAACGTCATACCACCGAGGTAGTTCATACAGTCGGATATGCCCATGTACCAGCTACCACGACTGCTCTCCCGCATCACCACATCATGGTCCCTGGTGCGGTGTTGCCGCACTCCGTTCTCGATCCATGATTCCCACTTCACCTTAACCCTGTCACCAACAGATACCGTTTTCCCGTCGGCATCCTTCAGTGTCCCGAACTCATTCATCATACTTCCCCCTTGGCTTGCTCCATCAGTTCAAAGCCGGCAAGCTGCATTGTTTCGTCTATGCCTTCGGCGGCACAGTAGTCATCCAGCACTTTGAACGGATCGGCAGTCTCGGCAATCATCGCATCGCGTGTGCGCTGGTCGGTTTCAATGGTAGGCTCGATGCCAGCCAGCGACACGTCATTTTGCTTCGCCCACCGTTCTATCGCATCGCGCTGCTCGACCCAGGTGTCCATCTGTGACATTGGTAGCACGAGGCGAATCTTGGCAGCGTCACCACGGTTCACCACCGCCGTCTTCAATTCCTCCGCATTGTTCACAACGATGGTGTGTTTGCTGGGTGGATGTAGTGTGACATCTTCGGTGATCTGGTACTTGTCATCCAGAGCCAGCACACGGCACCGATAGCTGTCACCAAACTTGATATGATGCGGCGAGCCGATGTAGACCAGTCGCCCCATCTCCTGTGGCACGTGAACATCGCCGGAATACACACGCATTTTCGGATGGAACAGCTTGTCTACGATCAGCTTGCCCTCGAAGATGCGGTTGCCCGCCATCCTCGCGCCGTCGAACGTTTGGTGACAGAAAACCGTGGTGTACAGCTCCATCGTGATATCGCCCCAGTCTTTGTATGGATCGGCAGACCACGGCAGCATAAGCAGCCGCCCGGCAGCGAGCGGCTTGCGGACAAATTCAACACCGGGCAGCAGTGACAAGAAAGACCAGTACGGCTTGTTGGAGAACAGTGGTCGGTCGTGGTTGCCGCATAGCACGGTTATGGTAACACCTTCGTTCGCCAGCACGGTGAAGGAGTCCACGAGACGGTTCACCAGATCAGATGGATGCCGGTCCCTCCTGTCAGTCAGATCGCCTAAGATGTAGAGGTGCTTGTCACGATCGCGCTTCAGCAACCGTGACAAGTCCTGAAAAAGTTCCCATCGGTATTCATCTTCCGCATTGGACGTGAAGTGCGTATCACTGGTAACGATCATCCACGCAACTCACGTCGTGGCATTGGCTGACGTGTTGGCATCACAGCAATCGGACGGCGCACAAGCACCGGCTTTGGTGCGGGCTTTGGCTCACGAATATTCCTGATGGCTTCAATGAACTCTTCCGGTGATAGCTCGTCCAGCGTTTCCTCGAAGTTGGTCAGCAGTGTGGTGCCGTTGAACAGCCAGTGTGCCGATAGATGTGGCGCCAAGCCAACGATGACTTCCCCGGCTTCCCGATTGGTGATGAGGAAGGTGGGGCGGCGGTTCTGCTTGCCGATGAACATCCACCACAAGCCGGCGCGCACCGCCTGCTCTGCCGTCTTCATAATGGACTGTGTGAGGTAGCCTTTGCCGGCGCCCAGCAGGTACTCGCTCAGAACCAGCATCTCGTTGTGCTTGACTTCGATTGAGAAGTGCATGAGGAAGCCATATGCCAACGGTGAAGCGGCAGCAATATCACCGGGCAGGTTCGTGTCAGCACCTCGTCGATCAGCGGAAGTCCATGTGCCACCACTCATCGGACTCCTGCCGAACACGTTGTTCTTCTCGCCGTTGGTCAGCCACAGCGAGAGCGCCTTGGCAACACGTCTCTCCATCGAATTGCCCTTGGCTTTGGCTGTGTTGCGTTTCTTGCGTGCTGGCTTCTCAACCTCCACTGATTCCACTTCCTGTGCGGGTTCTGGCACTGGCGTCACTTCAACGATATCCTCTGTCTTCTGTGTGTCGTCGTCCATGTTGCTCACTCCATGTTCCAGGGCTTGAACTTTAACAGTGCGGCTGGGTCGAGCCAACTCACACTCCAGTCACCACGAAACTGCACGGCACGGTCATCGATGGTGATGAACGCTGGCGGCTTCTCATGCGCGAACTCGATGTTGTCGATGATTTGACGCATCTCATCTATGTCAATGCCGATATGCGACGATGCTGTGATGAATGCACCGGCTTGGTAGTACAACCAGGACTTCATACGTTCGGTACCCATCGGTTCCCGGCTGCGGCTGCTGTAGACGACAAGCCGGAACTTGTGCCGTGCATCCAGCATCCATTCAAAGAAGCCGTCGGTTACATCGTCGTAGATCAAGCCATCCTGCCAGCCTCTCCGGTATGCATGTATCACTCCATCGAAGTCGAGGCACAGGATCGGCTTGCGTGTTTCGCTCATCGTCTGTCTCCTTATGCGTATTTGCGAAGTGGCGGTGCCAGTTCTTCCTCAAGGTCGAGCCAGAATGCTTGCACCATCTCGCGCAGAAGGTTGTTGATGGCGTCCAGCCATTCACGATCCTGGTGCTTGCGTGCTTCCTTCAGTTCGTCATAGATGCTGTCTAGCTCGGATGGTGTACCAGCTTTGTTTGCAGCAAGGAAATCCAGCATGGAGCCTTCATCGTCCACGCCATAGTTAAACCAGATGGTGACTTCGGCTCTGCGGTATGGTGTCCCCACCTTGCACTTTCGGTTGCGCACCTGCACCGTGGTTCCAATGACGTGCTTGGAGCCACGCACAGTCTTCTCAACCTTCTTCAGTTCGGTTAGCCATATCGTCTGTGATGAATAGAAGCTGAGTGCTCGCCCGCCGGATCGCCCCTGCTTCTCACCGAACATCACACCCAGCTTGTCGCGTAGCTGTGATATGATAATAAGCGTGCAGTTGGCTTCGGCTATCTCGGCAATGGTGCGGCGGAACATCTCTGACATGCGCTTGGCTTTGGCGGCACCGAATGACGCTTCGTCCATATCGCGCCCCATCTCCGCATCGTCCGACAGAGCATCCAGCGAATCCACCACATAGAGCGATGGTGTCCGCCTGCCCTTGCGAGCCACACAGAAGGCGTGTAGATCGGCAAACAACTGTTCGACGGTGCCGATGTTGTCTACTGGATGTATCTCCTTTGGCATTCCGATGGTGCGCCCATAAGCCTCATCGTACGCCATCTCTGCTTCGATGTAGCGAATGTCATCCGGCGACGACACGACACGCATGAAGTTGGCACAGGCTTCGACCGCGAGCAGCGTCTTGCCGGACGACTCGTTCCCGACAACGTTTGCCACGCGCCCGATTGCCCAGCCTCTGCCACCCAACACCATGTCGAGCAACATAGAGCCGGAATCCACGAACGCCACTGGCGCCCGCGCAACTGTGCGCGCGGGCGTCGGTGACAGCTTGCGTGTGGCTTTCCTAGCCATTGCGTCCGGCAAAGCGGCTGCCCAACTCGGCGGCGCGATCACGTGCCGACGGTGCCGGTTCTGCAATCTGACGACGCTGTGGTGCTGCTGGCGGTGCGCCACGTGGAGCCGGACGATTCATCGGAGGTGCAGCACCTCGCGGCGGCGGTGCTGCCTGTCTGCGAACTGGCGGCTGTACCACCTCCGGTTCTTCATAGTACTCGCCATTGTCAAATGGTGGCTCAGTACCATAGCGGGGATCAGGATCATACTCCTCTTCCTGCGGCGGCGGTGCAGAGCGGACGGGTGGGCGCCCAGCAAGTCTAGCGCCGGGCTGCGGTTGCGGTGCAGGCATCTCACGCCGCCCCGGCGCAGGCGAAGGCGCCGCACCCCGCGAAGGCGTGGCGGATGCTCCTGGACGCTGCGACGGCTGTGCTGTCCCGTTGCCACGCGGAGTCGGACGACCCGCACCGGCAGCGGCGCGCGATGGTACCTCAACACCGCCTGAGAACATCATGGCAATCTCGTCGTAGTCGCGCCAGTTGAGTGTGTCCGGCACAGGCGTTTCGGCGATGGCGTCGAGGTACGATTGATCCACCGACGTTGGCTGGTTGGCGCGCTCAACTCCGGTGTAGCGAGTTTGCAGGCGATCACCTGTCTTGTCGAAGTAGATGTCGAATCCATCGTATGGATTGTCGATGACAAAGTAGCTGCCGGTCTGCCGATCCTGGCTGTGCTTCTGAATGTCACGATCCAGCGACGGCGGGATGTTGTACAACATCAACGCCTCCTCGCCGGCAGCTTCCGCCTTGCGGTCGACGATCCAAGTCAGAATGCCAAGACGCGGTGACAGTTCCTTGGCGGCTTCAGGATCGCCGGACTTGTCCAGACGGTTCACCTCTTCGCACACCGGACATGGCTGGTTTGCCATACGGCGCAGACATAGGATGGTTGCCTTGTCTGGTCCGATGTTCCAATGGCTGTAAATGTCCATCCCGTAGTGCTCACTCTCCCACGTCGGTGGCAAGATGCGTATGCAGTTTTCACCTGGACGCACCTTGTAGACACGAAACTCATCCCTGACGTACCCCTGAAAGTCTCCGCCCTGTTTGGTTGCGCGATTGTGAATCGCTGCCTGTGAACGTTCCCGATAGACGAACTGTGCCATCATCCTCTCCTTTGGTAAACTCAGCCTTCGTGGTAAACCACGCCAACGCGGTCAGCCGAGCTGCCACGTAGACAAACATAAGCGTAAGCAGCACGGCTATTGGTACACCAATATAGTACATCATCCATCTCCTGACAATCGCCTGCGCTCCCTGTTGACAGCCGTGCGGCGTTCAACGTAGATCGTATCCGGCGTGATGTATCCAGCCTTAATCAAGTCAGCTATGGTGCCAATTGCATAGCTCTTGGATCGCATCCCATCCGCCAAACCTTGCCAGAGTTTTAGATTATACTCCGCTGTGCGAAGCACCTCGGTTGCCTCGATCACAGCTTCATCAACTGCCGCTTCCGCCTTGATCTGTGTTTCGTTGACCTTCTCCCCTGTGTGATATTCACGCACCCGGAAATCCGCTTCAGCTATGGCGATGGACAATGCGTCCTTGGCGGCATCACGATCACGTTGACATTCTGCCACGGACTCGGCTGCCTCCTGCATAACTGATGGCAGGTTCTCCAGTTCCTCAGTGAGCCGCATCCGGTCTATCAGGAGCAGGCTCTTCATTTGATCGTACCGTGTTTGATCCATCATTTGTTCCCCCAGATAAGCTTTCCTATGGTTGCATAGAGCAGCACCTTGCGGTCGAAGCTGTTGGCTGGAAATGTCAGAGCCTCTAGCAGTGTCCAGGCGCGCTCCGCTTCCAACTCGTTGTCCGCTCTAAGCATCGCTCCGCAGATATACCGTCCTGCCTGTACGATGGCTTGGTCATAGGCATCGTCTTCGATCATGGATAAATGCTGCTTGGCAACCTTCCATGTGCACTTGCCGCGCAGCAACAACTGGATCAAAGCCACCAGCGCGGAGTCGGCGTCGATCAGCGACATGATGCGACGCACTTCGGAGCGATCCGTCGAACTGTGTACCGACTGCAATAGTGTGATGCCCATACGTGGCGAGCCTTCCGCTGCCTCGATCACGGCAGCCATCACGTCGCCGATCACCTTCCACCCTTCAGCGTGTGCGATGGCGTCGAGCAGTACGTTCATATCGGCACGCTTGACCGGACGAAGGTGCATCTGGTAGCAACGTGATAGGATCGTCTCAGGTATCTTGCGTGCGTCGGTGGTGCATAGCGTGATGTATAGGTGTGCTGGCGGTTCCTCCAATGTCTTGAGCATGGCGTCGAAGGCGTTGACGGAGAGGCGATGACATTCGTCGATCAGGTACATCTTGCGTCCGTCGCCGATCAGCGACATGTGCATACCTTCCTCGACCAGTTGCCTCATCTCCTCAACCTTGCTGTGTGTGGCAGCGTCTATCTCGATGAGTTGCGTGCTGAAGTGTCTGCTGATGAGCCGTGCGATAGTCGTCTTGCCGGTACCCTTGGGTCCGGTCAGTAGGTAGGCGTGCGGGTGGCTCGGTGAAGCCATTGCACGCTGTAGTCCAGACAGTATATCCTCGTGTCCGATGAGTTCGTTGAACTCCAGCGGTCGGTACTTGACGATAAGCGGTTCATCAACCATTGTTCTACCTTACGATTACAGGAACGCTCTCACGAGATATACGCTTCTGTGCGATCTTGACGTAAACTGGATTCAGTTCGATGAGAGTTGAATGCCTCGCCAGCAATCCAGCCATCAACCCGGTCGTGCCGCTGCCACCAAATGGATCGAGTACGTGATCGGCTGTCTTGCTGCTGGCTTTTATGCACCGTTCTGCCAACTCGGTTGGCATCGTGGCGAAATGCGCTTCATCGTAAGGCTTGGTATTGATGGTCCATACATCGCGGATATTGCGGAAGCCATCATACTCCTTGTACTCGGGCGGGCGCGCATTAACACCAAACACTGATTGACGTTCGACGCTGCCCTTGGCTGCCATAGTGCCGGCTGGTATGCTGCCCTTCTCCTTCACCGCGTCCTGATCGAAAAAATACTGTGCCTGCTTGGTAAGCATAAACACATATTCGTGCGATGTGGTCGGTCTGTCATCCACGCTTTCTGGCATGGGGTTCGGCTTGTGCCAGATCACAGCGGAACGCAGATACCATCCGTCCGCCTGCAATGCAAGTGCGGTGCGCCACGGTATGCCTATAAGGTCTTTTGGCTTCATGCCAATTTTGGTCTTGTTGATTTGTGCTTGAGCATGTCGACGCATTTCCTGGTTTGCGATGCTATTGGGCAGTCCAGATGATAAAGCGGTAGTATTGACTTTATTGCCTGGTGGACTGGTTGCGTAACTGTCACCTATGTTCAGCCAAAACGTGCCGTCGTCTCGAAGCACTCGCCAGACGCCACGAAACACGTTCACGAGGTTGTTGATGTAGTCCTCTGGCGAATCCTCCATCCCGATTTGATCGTCTACCTTGATCGCTCCACAGTGTCCGCATACTGTGTCGTAGTAGAAGCCGCGTGTCTTGGTGGCTTCCCTGCTTGGTCGGTTCTCATTGAATACCGGGTTTCCAAACACTTTGGTCTTGCTTGCGTTGGCGATGTGTTCGCAGGTAGGATCACCACCAGACCATTCAGCGGTTCCGTAGTCGCGCAAACCCCAGTACGGGGGCGAGGTGACGCAACACTGAAACTTGTTGTCTGGCAGTGAGGCTAGAACATCGGTGACGTTCCCTGTGTGTATGGTGACGGTGCCGGACTTGAGGAAGAAGCCACGCGGCACCAACTGTGGTTCTATCTGTCTTCGTTCCATATTAGAGGTTCCAGAAGCCGTTACGTTGAATCCCAGCACGCTCAATAACCGTATCAATAATATCTTTGTTTTTCTTTAGTACCCGATCTGTTACAACTGGATATTTGCTGGCGTATTCAATTAGTTTTCGTGTGGCTACCCAATGGCCTCGTTTGATATGCACAGTAAGCATACCCTCTTCAGTTAGCTGTTTCCTAACCCAATGAATATGTTTGGAAGCGCGTGTCTCCCTCGAACCGTCAGTATCGACCCACTCTAAATCATAGTCTGTTAGGTCCATATCGTTGATAATACGGTCTACCAGGGCAGAACATGGAATAGTACTGGTATTCCCCATGACGCTACAATGCATTAAAATCTCTCGTATGAGCGGCATCCGATATGCTGTACGGGGTGTGGCTTCTGGAATAACGACATGATATTTGTAATGGGCTCGCTCAATTATGTTTATGCCCTCAAGGTTACACAACAGGGTTATACCCTTACCACTCAACCAAAACTGTTCCGTCCTAGAACGCTGCCATAACCCAAACTTTTGCTTGTAGTGTGTTTCTAGGTCTACTGACGATAGACGATCAACTGGTGGTGCGTACCCGATGAAATCCCATTTGCCAACGTTACTTCCGCCGTTATGTTGTCTTATACGACGTTCGAGGTTTGTGGTTCTTCCAATATTTATGACGACTTGTCCGTCTTTCCCCAAGCCAGATACATCCTGAAGGATGTAAACCACTTCTGGATATAACGTCATATTGCTTATCCTCTCATTTGCCGGCGTTGTGGAATGAATGGATCGCGCCGGTCGAACCATCCACAGAAGGTTGTCATACGTCGCTCGATGTCCTTGACGTATTGTGCCATCAATTCACAGCCCACCGCGTTGAAGCCATGCTCGACCGCTGCCTGCAACGTGGTTCCGCTGCCGGCAAACGGATCGAGCACGGTTCCTCCTGGTGGTGTCACCAGCTTTATCAGCCAGTGTATCAAGTCGAGCGGCTTCACTGTCGGATGGTTGCTCCAAGCCCGATCAGTGGAGTCCGCCTTGGCAGTATAGTAATACCTGTCGATAGAGCCGGTGTCACCGTAACCTGTTGGTGCCCCGAGTGGTCCTTGTGCCCATCCTCCATTGTATGTCTTGCGTCCGGCAGCAGAGCCGATGGTGCCGGTGCTGGTGCGATCACCATACTTGGCGAAGGACTTCAACACCTCCTCGCTGCCGTCGTGCACCAGGTTCGCCGGGTGCCTGCCAAAGCTGACAGGACTTTGGTGGGTGGCGCCCTGGATGAGAGTGTTGCTGCGGTATGCCGGCGTGTTGCGATAAGCTGGATTGGTGGACACGGTGCCGGCTATCGCGCATTCCTTCACATTCATGGCACCGGTGCCGTACTTCAGCACGTTTTGCACCACGGTTCCGATGAGCGGCTTGCGCGCCAACACAGCGGGTTCTATGGCAGGCTTCAGTGAGGTTTCCCATCCCTCCCACTGTTCGGCTTCTGCCAGCTTCGCCTTCTTCATCTGCTGACCAACGTCTTCGGACTTGGCGAATCCCTGCCCATACATCCAATACACGGTATCGCGTATCTCGAAGCCAGCATCCTCGATGGCACATGCCACGCGGTGCGATGTGCGAGTGCCGCCGAATGCCACGAGATAGGCACCCGGCTTCAGCACGTCATACACTGCCTTCCATGTCTCTGGCAGGAAAGCCACGTTGCCGCCGTCCCATTCCATACCCATAAAGCCACGCGAGAGTCGGCTGTATGGAGTCGACCGATTGCGGGCACTCTTGCCGGTGCTGTTGTTGTCATCCACCGAAGTCTTGGCAAATCGCTTGGCGATGGTGAGATGGTAAGGAGGATCGGTGACAGCAGAGTCGAACATCACGCCACGCTTCTTCATCTCCGCCAGCAGCAAACGGCAGTCGCCTTCCATGATGTTCCACACTGCCATTTGTCTATCTCCTTAGTGGTCGACGAACTGGTGACGTCACTGGTTTTTCCTTATCAGGTTCCCACACCACCAAGCCGGATTTGGTGGCGAGGTGAATCATGTTTGCCGTTCCAGAGCCACCGGGGAACGCCACCACGTTTGTCGGTCGGAAGCGTGTCAGCATCTCAGCGTTGCGATGTGGTCCAGCACGGTCGCCGTGCAAGCCCCACTGTGCTGGCATTCCAAGGTAGGCGTACTCGCGTTCCTGTGCCCATTCCTGCGCCCAGCGATCCGCACCGCGCAGATTGGTAGGCTCGCCCTTCACACAGCAGGCGCCGTGGATCACAGTGATTAGCTCGTTGCCTGTGCCGTACCTATGGTTCTTCGCCAGTTTGTCTAGAGCACGGAACACAGCATCGCGGTCCAGATAGTTGCGTCCGCCGGTCACGAGCACGCGCATCTCGTTGTCACTTCGATCATCCAGCCAGTCCACTACACGTAACTCCCCTCAAATGTATGTACGTCGTACGTGTCACACCAATTATCGCCAATCTTACACTCCACGGTGAGGGGCACACATTGGAACTGGTATCGAGTCCTCACCATCACCTTTTGAATTTCCTCAATGTATGGCTCGGGGTTTGCGTTGGGAAGGAAGAACGATAAGTCATCGTGAATCTGCATACGCGGATGAAAGTAGAAGTCATCATACTCCATCGCAAGCTGTGACAGTTCATCCATAGCCTCCATCACGATATCAGCCTCCATCCCCTGTATCGGATAGTTGACAGGCTCGGTGCCCTTGGCGATGCCACGCCATTCGCGTCCGGTCATAAATCGGATCACACCGTAGTCACGGTATATCTTGTACTGATCGCGTTGCCACACCTGTACGTCTTTGTATGTCTCCCAGAAGAAGCCCAACACCTCCTGCACCTGACGAAGCGGTATGCCGGTGCGCTCGCATGTGGTTTCCGCGTTGGAGCCGAACAGCGATGAGAACACGAAGTCGGACTTGATGACGTTGCGTCCAGCCTTCCGCACCTTCGCTTCATCCTTCTCGCCGGTCTGCGATGCGAGACGTTCCAGGTAGATCGGATAGACATGCAGAACTTGATCCAGCCAGTAGGTGTGCATATCCACGTGTTCAATGATGGACTTGCATAGCGCACGGTCACGCGATGCCCATCCCTGTATCCTCATCTGTAGCTGTCCATAGTCGAACTTGCAAAACAGATTGCCCTTCGGTGCCACGATCTGCCGGCGTATCTCTGGATGCTTCCGCACCGGGTAATTCTGGATATTCGGTTCGCGTGACGACAGCCGCAATGTTGACGTGAACATAGTGGTGTAGGTCGGATGTAGCATACCATCTGGATACAGCTTCGGCGCTTCGATGGTGGCGTCTACATACGTGACGACCTTGGCTATCTCCCGATCATCCAGCACCGCACGTGCGAGGGGGTTTTCATCGGCGAACTTGGACAGTGTATCTTCATCGGTGGCATACTGCTTGCCCTTATCAGTCTTGGGCAGTGGTAGCTTTCCATACGCCACCAGTGCGGCACCCACTTGCTCAGCGGATGTGATCTTGAACTCAATGCCACGATCCGCCTCATACTGCTTTACTTCATAGAGATTGCGAGCGTCGGCGCGTATCCGCTCCTGATCGGACAGCAGCTTTGCCTGCATCGTCTCGGCTTCGTTCAAGTCGTACGGTATGCCCATCAGTTCCATGTTGACGGTGGCAGAGATGGCACCGAGTATCCTGGTATAGTCCTCACGCGCCACCTGTCCGCCAATGCGGCGATGGATGCGTGCCGATGCCCACGAGTCCAAGCCGTTGTATGGGATGATATCCTCCAGCTTATACGACATGATCTGAGCGGCATCAATGTTGCTGAGTGATTTGATGTTGACGCCGAGTACAAGCTGTGAAGTGTCATCCAAGCCAAGCAAGCCCTGCCGCTCGAAAATCAGACGGGAGTACGCCATCGTATCATCGAACGGCATGAGAGGTTCGGATGTGAGGTAGCGGAACCACGACAGTTCGTGCGCTGCGTTGTGTGCGATCCAGCGACGGGTGCGCACCACCTTAATAATCAAGTTGGTACCCCACGTCGTTGGCATTGACGGATGATTGCACGACCACGCTACCGTCAGCTTGCCATCCGACACTGATGCTGTCAGCAACTCAGACCGCACCTCATATGGACGCAATCGCGACGACTCAAGGTCGACGGCAACCGGATCGCTCATACGGTCGATGATTGCCTGTGCCTCGGACTCGGATTTTGCCCAGACCACATCAGACAATTTGACGTGTTCGATACGTGGCGGGTTCCACTGATCGACGCCGTTGAAGAAGCGCCGCAGATCGGATTGAAACAGCACGCCTGCCGACGACTCACGTCTGCCGCGCCGCTCAGCTTCACGGTTCTCGCGGATGACGAATGCCGGATGAAACACTGGATAGTACCACAGCACACGTCCGCCGACAGACACCGGCATCTTGATACCGTGAGCCTTCATAATAGAGCCGTCTGGATAGAACTTGCGAAGCGGTGTGCCACCCAGACCGAGGATGGCTGTGAGGTTCGGCATGTTGGCAACGTCTTCCTCAAGATATGGCGAGCACGCGTGCATCTCATGTGGTGTCGGTGTTCGGTTCTCCGGTGGTCGGCAGCGACACACATTCTGGAACGCAACGCGCTTGTTGTGCTTGTGCGGGATGTTGTCGCGTAACAGCTTGCCGGATGGTCCCACCAGTGCGGCGCCGTCGCGATCCTCCTGCTCGCCTGGTGCCTCCGCCAGTGCGAGTATCTCGCCAGTATTCCAGTTGCCGCTGATCTTCATTTGTGGGCTGGCGATGGTGCCCCATACGCTGCGGAGCGTACACGCGTCGCAGCCCACAGCGTTGGGGTCGATTATGACTTGTTGCTTGGCGGCTCGGGCGGTGGTTTGCTTGATTTTGTGCAAGTTGTCGGTGACGTGGTCGAGGTGTTTCCAGAATCCCATTCGTCTATCTCCGTGAGTCTGGCGGCGCGCAACCGCTGGCGTTGTCGGGCGTTGAGATGAGTAACCTTGCGTGAGAATGGTCCGCGTGTGCCGTAGCGTTGAATCGAAACATCGGCTTCGACGTGCGGATAAGGCAAGCTATACGCTCTGTGATATTCGCGAGCGAAACGCATTATGTCGGCTCGTTCGGTGTATTCGATGGCGTACAGGCTGTAGTCGACTCCCTTGCGACGGTTCACATCGAACGCCGCAAGGGATGAGAAGTTTTGATTAAACTCCTGCAATACGTGTTGAAGGACTTTCGGCAACAGATCAAACCACATGAAGTCGTCACCGGCTGTACTTTTGATGCTATCGGTGCCGTGGGATATAACACGATTGGACTGAGCGTAACGCTTTGCCATTGCCGAAAGCCCTGTTGTTTAGCAGCGTGTGTAATCGCAAGCCAGACAGCGGACACAGCCCAACTCGTGTACGAGTGGTGTCGCATGACAGTTGGGACACGAGTCTGGACCGTCACCGCGTGTGACTGATACTGGTACTACCTTGGTGCCGTCAAAATGCTCTTGAGCCGCCGCGCTTGCTGGTAGCAGACCAAGTACGCGGAACTCCTCTTCCAGTACACCGCCGATGGCTGCCACGATGGATGGACGGTACTTGTGTTGCTCTGCGATGAAGGCTCCACCCTTGGCAGAGTGTACGGCACCCAATTCTTGAATGAGGAACTTGACGTCACCACCACGCCGTAGCACGGCGGTGAGCAACCGGCTGAGCGTCTGTACCCATTCGGCATTATCGGCACCGCTCGTGGTGATGAACACCTCGAATGGCACATTGCCTATGCGCGTGATTGTGATGTACCAGTTCGACCCGTCCAATCCCCATTTCAGCTTGTAGCGTCTGCCCTCGACCACACGCTGCGCCGGCATAATACTATGTTGTATCTCCTCAATGGCTTCAGTCATCACCGCCGCACGCTGGTCGACCACAGCCCCCTTCTTCTCGGACAGGATGGAGCCACGTCCTGATGCCGGATCGTAGCGGTAGGTGGTGCAGCCCTTGCAGCCAAGATCGTATGCCTGTTTGTAGACATTCTTGAATGTCTCGTAATCCATGTCGTCTGGGCAGTTGATGGTCTTGCTGATGGACGAGTCGATGTGTGTCTGCCACGCCGCGTGCACAGCCACATGCTCTTCGACCGTGATATCCATAGCGCCGACGAAGATGTCCTTGGGCGGTATCTCGCCTGGATGTATCTCGTTGAACAGCCTGAGCGAGTAAGGCATAGACACATAGTCTGCCCATTGTCCGTCTGGTTGCCGCACCTTGCGTTCCGTCGGACTGAATGAGAACACCGGCTCGTGCCCGGATGAGAGGTTGCCGGTGTAGATGCTGATGGTGCCGTTCGGTGCAATGGTGTTGAGTATGCCGTTGCGTATGCCGTCCTTGTTGATCTTGTCGATGGTGTCTTTGGTCAAGCGGTTGACGTTGTAGCCAGCCAGGAACATGCCCCGATCAAACAATGGGAATGAGCCACGCTCAACAGCAAGATCGGATGATGCGTGATACGACGTGTTCGCCAGAAGGTAGGACAATTCCTCAGCTATATTTGCTGACTCCACGCTGCCGTAACGGATGCCCAACTGCACCAGCATATCAGCGAAGCCGGTGATGCCTAGTCCGATGCGCCGCTTGTTCATACTCTCTTCGCGCTGTCCCGGCAGAGGATAGTTGGTCACATCCAACACGTTGTCAAGAAACCGAACACCGATCCGAGTCACTGTCTTAAACAGTTCCCAATCAAACTTGGCATTCGGTGTGAATGGGTCGAGGACCATGAATGCGAGGTTGACGGAACTCAGGCAGCAGCAACCGTTCGGCGGCAATGGCTGTTCGGCGCATGGATTGGTGGCGCGGATATCCTCACAGTAATAGAGGTTGTTGCGCTGATTCACACGGTCGATGTAGATCACACCCGGCTCGGCGTATGTGTAGGTTGACCGCATGATGTCTTCCCAGATCGTGCGAGCCTTCACACGCTGATAGACGTACCACGGAAGCATAGTACCGCGGCGCCACTTGAGATGCTCATCCTTCGGCTGCTGTTGCTCAAACTCGTTGCTATATGAATAGTAGTCGTATGGGAACGGCTTGTCGTACACGTCCACGTGGTTGCCGTCAGCACGTGGCACATGGAAACCCAAGTCCCAATATTCGTCAGCTTCGACGGCGGCAAGGAATGCATCGGATATCAGTACCGATACATTGAAGCCCGTCAACTGCCCTTTCTGTCGCTTCGCACTGATGAATGATGGATTGGTGATAATGGTGTCGCCGGTCTGGCTGTCAATGTGTGTCTCGTACTGCCGTGGATTCCACAGATCGGGATGTGTGTCGCACAACACACCCATCATTGCACCACGCCGCGTGCCAGCCGACATTATCGTTTGGCACATGCCATCCTGCTGTCGCATGAATGAGATGGCGCCAGACGCCACCGATCCAACACCACCGACGATGGCGTCCTTTGGACGGATGGGAGAGAAGTCCGATCCAATGCCACCGCCCTGCTGTAATGTGAATGCACCTTGTGCGATGGACATCTGGATGCCTGCCATCGAGTCCATGATGGTTGGCAACACATAGCAGTTGATGAGCGTAACATTGCGTCCGGTGCCGGCGCCCGCATTCACGCGTCCTGCTGGGATGAGGTAGCCATTGGTGACTGCCCACATACCATCGGCTTTGCCAGCAGCATCCTTCGCATACACCGCGTCAACCACACGCTTGCGTGTGTCTCGCACGCTGTGCTCGTGCGACGTGCCATCTGGATGTAGCCAACGATACTTGTCATTCCAAATGTCCCGCACCAGAGGATCGGTCTCGAGTACCTTCATGCGGAATAGGTCCATATCAAATGGCATAGTTGTCTCCTAGTGAGTTGATGATATAACACCGAAGTTGGCAATATGGCTGCCGCACTTCGCACACTCGCATTCGATCACACCCGCTGACCGGGTGTAGCGTAGCACCAGTCCAGACTTCGAGTGGCACTTGCTGGTGAGCACCATGCTATTGGAATCTATGTCTGCGGGTGCGTCGTCAAACGCCCTGTCTAATTCCTGCCTAGTCAGTATCATCGACTGTCTCCGGATGATGAAGGTTGTAGATAAGTGCATACACACCGCATAGCAACACCCACAACACAAATATGAACATGAGTATCCACGTGTAGAAAGCCAAGCTGCTGTCGGCGTGCGTGGTGATGTAGGTCAGACATATCATAATGGTTCCGATGACCGTGGCTATCATCAACTCTGTCATTGGGTTGTTGCCTCCAGTTTCAGAGCATAGTCGTATATTGACTGCCTGATCTGAGTACCACGCTCACGGTGTGCTCGCAGGAGGAATAGCGTGGCATCGGTTGTCGCCGATAGATGTTGTGGACGTTCCATCAGCAGAAGCGCAGTCACTTTGTTTAGATGTTCCACTGCATCCAAGAAGGTGAGCGGTGCTATGCTCATTGCCTCTCCTCCGCAGCCAGCGCCTGCATATTCACGTGATGCATCACCAACTCGGCGAAGCGGATCACGTCGCTGCTGCTGTACACCAGCGGACGAAGATGAAGCAACTGCTCACACGTACAAATCACCTTGTAGATGGTGTAGGTGGAATCAAGCAGTTCGCTTTCGCCTGCCATGTAGGTTTCAAGCAGATCGCTTATGCGGTCAAGGTCTGGTACTGGCATTGCTCTATCCTCTCAGTTGCCGGCGTGGAATCACCGCCGGTTTTGGTGCTATGGGAAAGTGCACGGATGCGGAGGCTGCGGGCGGTGCTAGGCTGCGCCGCGCTATCGGGGCGACCGGAGGGAGCGCCCGCCGCCCGACCGGCTGTGGCGCATCCGGAGCCTTGCCGTTTGCCGCATTCTCCAATGCCGCCGCCGCGCGAGCCGGCGACGGTATCTCATTCACGATATTGGACGCCAGAGCGAGGATCACTTGTGCTGCCTCGCTCAACTCGTATGACCACGAATGGTTGGGGTGCGCATCTGCCAGCGCCTTGTACTTGCGTACGAGATCGAATGGGTTGGCTGGTGACATACTTTGGTTCCTCGAAAACATCACCTGATAGGCGACGATTTCACGCTTGGGGTTGCGTCCGATGATGATATCACCTTCGCGGCTTGCTGCTGCTCTCACAGCACTCCAGTCGGTGAACGGTCCATGTTGTAGTTTGCCTCTCGACCATACGGTCCAGTTGGTGACTAGGTTTGTCATATTCTCATACGGCAGCGAGCCGATGCCCCATGTTAGGTGCTTGGCGAAGTTGTCCCACGGCAAGCCGTTGAGATGTAGCGGACGCACACCGTTGACACGACGCCCGGTGAACGACGATGCGATCAGCGAGTCGAGATAGAACTCAGCCTTGCGTGGTCCCGACTGCAAGATCACAGTACCATAGCCGTCCTTGTCCCACCATGGATTTATCAGTTGCTTGCTGCGCTTGCGCCGGATGTGACCGTACGAGCTGACTTCATATGGCCAGCCCTGTACTGTCAGCCACACCTCGGTCTTGACGAGGCGCCTCTGCATTTGCTATCTCGATGTGCCAGAGATGAGATACCGAAAGCCGCTGTTGGAGCCTGTCAAGATCATAACGTTGCGGTCCACATAGTCCAGCACGATGCTGTCGATGTAGCTCAGTGCGCGTGCCACCTTGGATGCTGACAACGGAACCGGCTCGATGTCTGGCACGCCGGTCAGTTCCTCCGACAATATAAACTCCTCTGACTCCGACGTGCCTTCCTGGAATGAGAGGTTGAGGCAACCATCCGATGCAGCCACCAACACGCGAGCGTGGCGCTTGTTCTCAGTCAGCGCATTGGCACGCCGGACGAATGCTGCGATGCGATCCTGTGGTATGCGTGCCACGATATCGCTGCCGCTGTATTCCTCGACAATATCCTTGATCGGCGTGTCCAACGTGAGCGCCGGAACCTGTCGCACGTAGCACGCCAACTGCTCCGACTGGTAGATCACGCCGTTGTTGCCGAACTCCAGCGTGCCATCGTCATCAATGATCGCACCAAGCAGTTCCGATCCGGGTGGTGGCAGAGTCACCAGTTCGGGTACTCCAGCGATGCGGCGGTTCGATGTGGCTGACGATACGGTGGTGTTGTCGGTGGAGCAGACCAACACGCCTTTCTTGTCATTGTAGATCGTGACGCCATAGACACCGGCAGCACCGAGCGCCGCGCTGTCGCACGACAACGCGCCGAAGTCCAGCATATGCCCTAGCAGCTTGTTCGCCTTGACGGGTGTGCCGATCTGCTCCGGTGGTATGCCGGGCACTTCCTTGATTTCCATGATGGCGAGTTTGCCGCTGGCTGGTCCGCACGTCCACATCACTGAGCCGTCCTTCTGTGACAGCTTCAGTTCCTCATTCGGTGGCAGCGAGGATACGATGGAGAGAAATGACAGTGCGTCGATGTAGACAGGATGATCGACCCCTATCTCCATGTATGCTTCGAGCACGGCAAACGATGAACAGCCTTTCACCTTATCAGGTGATAGTTCGATGGCGCGATACATAGGTGCTGCTGCGGTGCGCGAGACGATGTGCTTGAACGGCGTGAGACGAGCAGCGAGTTTGTTGCTCAACATAAGACTTCCCCTCTTGGTTGGAACGGAAGCCTATATACGAAAACGCCGGAGCGATGACGCCCCGGCGTTCCGTGTCAAGCCGAATTGTGTTGAAAGATGACTACTTCCAGTGTCCTAGATTCTTGACAGTCT
>Ga0105242_10000478_pt1 | contig 31824 bp, 30 predicted proteins | sample KBSM24metaG_FD_81521 | JGI IMG/M metagenome (GOLD analysis project Ga0105242, IMG submission 81521) | Miscanthus rhizosphere microbial communities from Kellogg Biological Station, Michigan, USA - KBS M2-4 metaG | ecosystem: Host-associated > Plants > Roots > Rhizosphere > Soil | place...
CGCCGATGCGTCCCACGCGTGGGTTTCGGTGTATTGCCCGGTTTCGGGCTGGGTGGATTTTGACCCGACCAACAATGTGCAGCCGGCACTGGAGCACATCACCCTGGCCTGGGGCCGGGATTTCTCCGATGTGTCGCCGTTGCGGGGAGTGATTCTGGGGGGAGGGAGCCATGACCCGGAAGTGCGGGTGACGGTGATGCCGCTGGAGTAACAGTGGAGTGTGGTGAGACAGGGGGGCCTGCTCACCACAACAGAATTTATTCAGCCGGGTCTTTCGGCGTTTCAGTCTCGTCTGCTGCCACTTCGCTTTCCGCGTCCGGGTTCAGTGCGCCCGCTTCTTCATCGACAGCGGCTTTCTTGCGTTGCAGCTTTTCCTCTTTCTTCTGTTCCTTGGCCAAGTCTCTCTGACGTTTGGCGAAGGAGTAATTAGGTTTGGCCATGGGCGATCCTCTAAGGTCGAAGGTGAGGGTGGGCGGCGCGCAGCTGCCTTGGGTCGCTATGGTAGCAGCTTAGCGGCGCGCTTGGCCCTCACTTACCGCAGGCGTACGCGGCCAACAGGCCATTGAACAGTTGATTGAGATGCATGGCTGGCGCTCCATAAGGGGGATGGGGCGATCATAGGGCGCGTGTGACACTTTGGCTGGTTGATTGTGTCGATAGGTCTGATAGCCTAAAGTTGTATACAATTTGTTGATTCAGGTCATAAGCCTTTATGCCTGGTTCAGGCACCCTTGTCGCACTACGCGTTTTTTAAACCCTGCCTTGGAGATCCACATGTTTGCCAAACTCGTTGCTGTTTCCCTGCTGACTCTGGCCAGTGGCCAGTTGCTTGCTGCAGAGTGCAAGGTCACCGTCGACTCCACCGATCAGATGTCCTACGACACCAAGGAAATCACGATCGACAAGAGCTGCAAGACGTTCACCGTAGAGTTGACTCACTCCGGCAGCTTGCCGAAAAACGTCATGGGCCATAACTGGGTGCTGACCAGCGCCGCCGACACGCAGCCGGTCGCGACCGATGGCATGGCCGCCGGCCTCGACAAAAACTACCTGAAAGAAGGCGACGAGCGCGTCATCGCCCACACCAAAGTCATTGGTGCTGGCGAGAAAGATTCGGTGAGCTTCGATGTGTCCAAGCTGAAAGCGGGCACTGACTATGCGTTCTTCTGCTCGTTCCCAGGCCACATCTCGATGATGAAAGGCACGGTGGTCGTCAAGTAAGACCGCGTTATCGTTCATCGGGGGCAAGCCCCTCCCACATTTGAATGTGTTCACAAATCAAGTGTGGGAGGGGGCTTGCCCCCGATGGCTGCCTGACCCTCAATACAACGCTCTCTGGCTCACCTCACGGCGCAAACGGCATCACCCGCTTGTGCTCAGTCTTGCGGTACGTATCGCAGATAATCCTGAACGCCTCTTCCCGCACCGGCTCCCCGTGCAGGAACGCATCGATCTCGGCGTAAGTCACGCCATGTGACGCTTCGTCTGGCTTGCCTGGCGACAGGTCTTCCAGGTCCGCCGTCGGCACCTTCTCCACCAACGACTCCGGCGCCCCAAAGTGCCGTGCGATCGCGCGTACCTGGTTTTTCACCAGCCCGCTCAACGGTGCCAGGTCGCAGGCGCCATCGCCGAACTTGGTGAAAAAGCCCATCACCGCTTCCGCCGCATGGTCGGTGCCGATCACCAGGCCACCGGCCGCGCCGGCGATGGTGTACTGCGCCACCATGCGCATGCGCGCCTTGGTGTTGCCGAGCACGAAATCGCGGGACACCGCCGCCTTGCCTTCAAACGCCGCCACTTCATTGGCCAGGGATTTCACCGCCGGGCCGATGTTCACGGTATGGCGTTCGTCCGGTTCGATAAAGTCCACCGCCGCCTGGGCGTCGATTTCATCGAACTGGGTTTCGTAGGGCAGGCGCACGGCGATAAAACGGTAGGCCTCGTCACCCGTGCTGGAACGCAGTTCCTGCATCGCACGCTGGGCCAACAGGCCAGCGGTCAGGGAGTCGACGCCACCGCTGATGCCCAGCACCAATGTCTTGAGCCCGGCATTGCGCAGGCAGTCCTGGATAAAGGCCACGCGTCGGGCGACCTCGGCCTCAAGGGCGGCCTGGTCTTTGAACGGCGCTTGGACCTTGAGCTGCTGTGCAATCTCACGCTGTACGGCTTGCATGATTCACTCCTTGCTGGAAAGGGCAGGTACTTTGAAAACGTGACGCAAATAGGCGACGAAATTCGGGTCGGTGCAGTGGGTCTTGCCCGCTTCATCGGAGATCTTCGCGACGGGCTGGCCATTGCACGCGGTCATTTTAAGCACGATGCTCATCGGTTCCACACCTGGAATATCGCAGGTCAGGTTGGTACCGATACCGAAGCTGACATTAATGCGCCCCCGCAGCGCACGGAATATCTCCAAGGCCTTGGGCAGCGACAGGCTGTCGGAAAACACCAGGGTCTTGCTCATCGGCTCGATGCCCAGCTTGTGGTAGTGGGCGATGGCTTTCTCTGCCCATTGCACCGGGTCGCCGGAGTCGTGGCGCAGGCCGTCGAACAGCTTGGCGAAGTACAAGTCGAAATCGCTGAGAAAAGCGTCAGTGGTGATGCAGTCGGTCAGCGCGATACCCAGCAGGCCACGGTATTCGCGGACCCAGCAGTCGAGGGCGGCAATCTGGCTGTCGATCAGGCGCGGGCCGAGTTGCTGGTGGGCCATGATCCATTCGTGGGCCATGGTGCCCAGCGGCTTCATATCGAACTCGCGCGCCAGGTGCACGTTGCTGGTGCCGACAAAACGGCCGGGGAAGTCATGCTTGAGCACGCTGACCACTTCTTCCTGCACGCGGTACGAGAAACGTCGGCGCGTGCCGAAGTCGGCCACTTGCAGCTCGGACAGTTCATCGCTGCTGGCGTTGGCGGTCAACCAGTCGAACTTGCGGTACAGCTGCTCGCGGGCCTGTTCGAGGATCACGGTCTGGTAACGGTAGCGGTTGCGCACTTCGCTGACGATGGCCAGCATCGGCACTTCAAACAGGATCACATGCAGCCACGGCCCGCGCAGGCGGATAAACAGCTCGCCGTTCTCGATACCGGTCTGCACATAACGCAGGTTGAAACGAAACAGCCCGAGGAAGCGCAAAAAATCCGGCTTCATAAAGCTGATGCGCTCCAGGAAACCCAGTTGGTCCGGGCTCAGGCTCAGCTCGGCGAGGCGCTCGATCTGGTAGCGGATCTCCGCCAGGTACGGGCGCAGGTCTTCGCTGTTACGGCAACGAAACTCCCATTCAACTTCCACATTGGGGTAGTTGTGCAGCACCGCCTGCATCATGGTCAGCTTGTAGAAGTCGGTGTCGAGCAAGTTCTGCACGATGCGATCGGCAAACACACTCTCGCTCATAACGGGAATCTCCAGACAGGTCGGCGATGGGCGACGACCTTTACGCACAATTAAGGAAGGGGGCTAGTGGCGCATAGACCTGTGGGGTTTTGCCAGTGATTTTTTCGGCCAGGCCACTGGCCTCATCGGGGGCAAGCCCCCTCCCACATCAGGAACGCACTCCAAGTGTGGGAGGGGGCTTGCCCCCGATAGCGCGATTTCAGGCACTAAATAACCTGCTCCATCATCCACTTTACAAACTCGCGCACCTTGGGCACTTCTGCCGAATGCTCGGGGTAGGCCAGGTAATACGCATCCTGGCTTGGCATCGCGTGCTGCCAAGGGATCACCAGCTTGCCCTCGGCCAGTTCCTCCTCCACCAGGAACCGCGGCAGCAGCGCCACGCCGCACCCCACCTGCGCCGCACGAATGCACATATAAAAGGTATCGAAGCGCGGCCCATGGTAGCTGTGCTCGGTGTGGAAACCCTGGTCGGCAAACCAGTCATGCCAGCCTTGGGGCCGCGAGGCGTTTTGCAGCAGCACCAGGTTGCTCAGTTGCGTGGGGTCGGTGAACGGCTGCGCGGGCAGGCTCTCCGGGGCGCATACCGGGATCAGTTCTTCGCTGAACAGCTTCAGGCTCTCCGTGCCGGGGCGCGCGCCCTGGCCGAAGTAGAACGCCATGTCGGCCTTGCCTTGCAGCAGTTCATCCGGCGCCTGTTCGTTGCACAGGTCCAGGTGAATCTGTGGGTGACGCAGGCGCCAGCCCTTGAGGCGCGGTACCAGCCAGCGCGCGCCAAACGTGTAGGGCGTGGACACGCGCAACACTTCGGTCTCGCCGCCATAGGAGCGCAGGTAATGGGTGGACATCTCCACCTGGGTGAGGATCTTGCGCACTTCCACCAGATACAGGTCGCCCGCCGGGGTCATCTGCAGGCGACGGCGCACCCGGCGAAACAACAGGTGTTGCAGTAATTCTTCCAGCTGCGCGACCTGTTTGCTCACCGCGCTTTGCGTGAGGTTCAACTCCTCGGCGGCGCGAGTGAAGCTCAGGTGGCGGGTGGCGGCTTCGAAGCACTGCAGGGCAGTGATCGAGGGCAAATGTCTTTTGTTCAGCACGGCACGCCTCTTTTTATTCTTTGCATGAATAAACGGAATGATATCTCGCCTAATCGTCGTTTGTTGGCAAGTCTTGGGCCAGCTACAAATAAGGTCCGGATCGCCGTGTGGGCCGCGGCGCAATTTTTTTGTTGGTAGATTGAAGGAGTGACCCATGGTTGCCGCATTGCTTGATCGTCTCGGGGTAAACCCGGCGCTGTACCAGTCGGGTAAACAGCCCGTGCATTCGCCGATTGATGGCAGCCGTATCGGCAGCGTGCACTGGGAAGGTGCCGCCGAGGTGGAGCAACAGGTCAGTCGCGCCGAGCATGCATTCGAGGCCTGGCGCAAAGTGCCAGCGCCACGCCGTGGTGAGCTGGTACGCCAATTCGGCGACGTGTTGCGTGAATACAAGGCCGATCTGGGCGAGCTGGTGTCCTGGGAAGCCGGCAAGATCACCCAGGAAGGCTTGGGTGAAGTGCAGGAAATGATCGATATCTGCGACTTCGCCGTCGGCCTGTCGCGCCAGCTGTACGGTTTGACCATCGCCTCTGAGCGCCCCGGCCACCATATGCGTGAAACCTGGCACCCGTTGGGCGTGGTCGGCGTGATCAGTGCTTTCAACTTCCCGGTGGCCGTATGGGCGTGGAACACCACCCTGGCCCTGGTGTGCGGCAACGCCGTCATCTGGAAGCCTTCGGAAAAGACCCCGCTCACTGCCCTGGCCTGCCAGGCGCTGTTCGAGCGCGTACTGAAGAACTTCAAGGATGCCCCGCAGTACCTGAGCCAAGTGATCATCGGTGGTCGTGACGCCGGTGCCGCACTGGTGGATGACCCGCGTGTCGCCCTGATCAGCGCCACCGGCAGCACGCGTATGGGCCGCGAAGTCGCGCCGAAAGTCGCCGCGCGTTTCGCCCGCAGCATCCTTGAACTGGGCGGTAACAACGCAATGATCCTCGGCCCGAGCGCCGACCTGGACATGGCCGTGCGCGCGATCCTGTTCAGCGCCGTCGGCACCGCCGGCCAGCGTTGCACCACCCTGCGCCGCCTGATTGCCCACGAGTCGGTCAAGGAAGAAATTGTCACCCGCCTCAAGGCGGCCTATTCCAAGGTGCGCATCGGCCACCCGCTGGAAGGCAACCTGATTGGCCCGCTGATCGACAAGCACGGCTTCGACAATATGCAGGACGCCTTGGAGCAAGCCCTGAGTGAAGGCGGCAAGGTGTTTGGCGGTAAGCGTCAGTTGGAAGACAAGTTCCCGAATGCCTACTACGTGTCGCCAGCGATCGTGGAAATGCCCGAGCAGAGCGACGTGGTGTGCACCGAGACCTTCGCACCGATTCTCTACGTGGTCGGCTACACCGACTTTGCCGAAGCCCTGCGCCTGAACAACGCGGTGCCGCAAGGCTTGTCGTCGTGCATCTTCACCACCGATGTGCGCGAAGCCGAGCAGTTCATGTCGGCAGTGGGCAGTGACTGCGGTATTGCCAACGTCAACATCGGCCCGAGCGGCGCCGAAATCGGCGGCGCGTTTGGCGGTGAGAAAGAGACCGGCGGCGGTCGTGAGTCGGGTTCGGATGCATGGCGCGGTTACATGCGTCGCCAGACCAACACCGTGAACTACTCGCTGGAGTTGCCATTGGCCCAGGGCATTACCTTCGACTGATTTCTGTAGGAGCGAGCTTGCTCGCGAAGATCGTCAACGATCAGGCGGGCAACCTGAATGACCGCGATGTCCTTGCGTTTTTCGCGAGCAAGCTCGCTCCTACAGTGATGGTGTTGAACAAGAAAAATTGTTTGTTAGGTCTCATCGGAGTCTGGCAATGGCACTGCGCGAAACATGTTTGTGGGAACACCTCACCCCCGGCCGGCCGGATCGCGCCGCGCTCAAGGGCGAGGTCAAGGTGGATGTGTGCGTGATCGGTGCCGGGATCACCGGTTTGTCCGCGGCCATTCACTTGTTGGAACAGGGTAAAAGCGTCGCCGTGCTGGAAGCCCATCGCACCGGTCATGGCGGTTCGGGGCGCAACGTCGGGTTGGTCAATGCCGGCCTGTGGATTCCCCCGGACGAGATCGAAGCCGGTTTCGGCGAGGCGGTGGGCAGCCAGCTCAACCGCATGCTGGGTGCGGCACCGTCCCTGGTGTTCAGCCTGGTCGACAAATACAACATCGATTGCCAATTACGCCGCGAAGGCACCTTGCACATGGCGCACAACGCCCGTGGCGAAGCGGATCTGCGCAGTCGTGAAGAACAATGGAAGCGCCGTGGCGCGCCGGTCGAGCTGCTCACCGGCCAGGCCTGCGAGCAGGCCACCGGCACCCAAAAAATCGCCGCAGCCTTGCTGGACCGGCGCGCGGGCACCTTGAACCCGATGGCTTACACCAGTGGTTTGGCGAATGCGGCGGTCGGGCTGGGCGGGCAATTGTTCGACCATTCCCCGGTGACCCAGCTGGAACGCCAGGGTTCGCACTGGTCGGTGCAGACGGCCAGCGGTGCGGTGCAGGCTGCACAAGTCGTGATCGCCTCCAATGCCTACACCGAAGGCGAATGGACCGAGTTACGGCGCAATTTCTTCCCCGGTTACTACTATCAGGTGGCTTCCGCCCCATTGACCGACGCCGCGGCCCAGCAAATCCTCCCCGGTGGCCAAGGTTCGTGGGACACACGCCAGGTCTTGAGCAGCATTCGCCGCGATGCCGATGGCCGCCTGTTGCTCGGCAGCCTGGGCAACGGCAACCAGAAACCGACGTGGTTCCTCAAGGCGTGGGCCGATCGGGTGCAGCAGCATTACTTCCCGTACCTCAAATCGGTGCAATGGGAATACACCTGGACCGGTTGCATCGCGTTCACGCCCGATCACCTGATGCGCCTGTTCGAACCTGCCCCCGGCCTGGTCGCGGTAACGGGCTACAACGGGCGTGGCGTGACCACCGGCAGCGTGGTGGGCAAGGCATTCGCCGACTATTTGTGTCACCAGAATCCCCAGGCCCTGCCGATTCCGTTTACGCCAATGCAACCACTGGCCGCGGTGGGCCTGCGCAGCTGCCTTTATGAGGCCGGATTCTCGCTGTATCACGCAGGGCAATGCTTGAGGATCGTGATCTGATCAGCGATACCGCTCAGAAGCCTGCGTTTTCTGAGTAGGCTACTAATCTGTATTGGTGCAAGTCGTAGCAGTCGCGCACTGTAAATGTGCAGTTCCGTTACGCAGTCGGTTACAGCTGTAGGAACTGTCGTTTATCGCTTTGGTTGCAGGTGCGACCCGCCAGGGTTGTACTTTTTTGGCTGTCGGGTTGCACCTCTTGATACTAGAGGGTTGCACGTCCTGGCGAGCGGAGTCGAAACATCTGAAATAACAATGACACCGTGTCTTTTTGAAGAATAAAAACGTAATGGCACGAGGCTTGCTCAGGGCTTTCAGTGAAAGGTTTGAACGCAAGTTGTCGTGCCAAAAATCAAAAATATCGGAGCACCACTCATGTCCCAGACGTTTTACAAGAAAGGTTTTCTGGCCCTCGCCGTTGCAGCGGCACTGGGTGTTTCTACGTTTGTTCAAGCTGATGTGAAGATCGGCGTAGCGGGGCCCATGACCGGCGCCAACGCGTCGTTCGGTGAGCAGTACATGAAAGGTGCCCAGGCGGCAGCCGAGGTGATCAACAAGGCCGGCGGTATCAACGGCGAGAAGGTCGTGCTGGTTGCCGGTGACGATGCGTGTGAGCCGAAGCAGGCTGTGGCCGTGGCCAACCGCCTGGCGGACCAGGACAAAGTGATTGGCGTGGTCGGGCACTTCTGCTCGTCGAACACCATCCCGGCCTCCGAGGTTTACGACGAAGCGGGCATCATCGCGATCACCCCTGGCTCTACCAACCCACAAGTGACCGAACGCGGCCTGGGCGCCATGTTCCGTATGTGCGGCCGTGACGACCAGCAAGGCATCGTCGCTGGCGATTACATCGTCGACGTGCTCAAGGGCAAGAAAGTCGCGGTCATCAACGACAAGGACACCTACGGCAAAGGCCTGGCCGACGCCACCTCCGCCCAGTTGACCAAGCGCGGCGTCAAGCCGGTGCTGGAAGAGGGCCTGACCCGTGGCGAGAAAGACTTCAGCGCCCTGGTCACCAAAATCCGCTCCCTGGGCGCCGACGTCGTGTACTTCGGTGGCCTGCACCCGGAAGCCGGTCCGCTGGTCCGCCAGATTCGTGAAGCGGGCCTCAAAGACGTCAAGTTCATGTCCGATGACGGCGTGGTGACCGATGAACTGGTGGCCACCGCTGGCGGCGCGCAATACGTCGATGGCGTGTACATGACCTTTGGTGCCGACCCGCGCCTGCTGCCAGACAGCAAGGCCGTCGTGGAAGAGTTCCGCAAGGCCGGTTATGAGCCAGAAGGCTACACCCTGTACGCCTACGCCTCGCTGCAGGCCCTGGCCGCCGGTTTCAACGGCGCCAAGTCCAACAAGGGCGAAGACGCCGCCAAATGGCTGAAAGCGCACCCGGTCAAAACCGTGATGGGCGAGAAGACCTGGGACGCGAAGGGCGACTTGAAAGTCTCCGACTACGTGGTTTACCAGTGGGATAAAGACGGCAAATACCACCAGCTGGAAAAGCAGAAGTAAGGCATAGCTCCGACGTCCGAATGTGGGAGGGGGCTTGCCCCCGATGACGGTGTGTCAGCCCCCCGATGTACAGCTGACGCTCCGCAATCGGGGGCAAGCCCCCTCCCACAGGGGGACCGTGTTCTGATCGAGATCTGTCTTTTCCTCCAGAAGCGCCGCACACCTACTGGTGTGCAGGTGCTCACCGCGTGAGATTGCGTTATGGATGGTATTTTCCTGCAGCAACTGGTCAACGGCCTGACCCTCGGGTCGGTCTATGGCCTGATCGCCATCGGCTACACAATGGTCTATGGCATCATTGGCATGATCAACTTCGCCCATGGCGAGGTTTATATGATTTCCGCTTACCTCGCGGCGATCAGTCTGGCACTGCTGGCTTACTTCGGCATCGAATCCTTCCCACTGCTCATTCTCGGCACCCTGATCTTCACCGTGGTCGTCACTGGCGTTTACGGTTGGGTCATTGAACGTGTCGCCTACAAACCGCTGCGCAACTCCACCCGACTGGCACCGCTGATCAGCGCCATCGGGATCTCCCTGATCCTGCAGAACTACGCGCAGATCGCCCAGGGTGCGAAACAACAAGGCATTCCAACCCTGCTGGCCGGCGCCTGGCGCGTCGACATCGGCAGTGGGTTCGTCCAGCTCACGTACACCAAGATCTTCATCCTCGTGGCGGCGTTTGCCGGCATGGCGTTGCTCACCTACATCATCAAGTACACCAAGCTCGGCCGCATGTGCCGCGCCACCCAGCAAGACCGCAAGATGGCCTCGATCCTGGGGATCAACACCGACCGCGTGATCTCCTACGTGTTTATCATCGGTGCCGCCATGGCGGCCCTGGCCGGCGTGCTGATCACCCTCAACTACGGCACGTTCGACTTCTACGCCGGCTTCATCATCGGCATCAAGGCGTTTACCGCAGCGGTACTCGGCGGCATCGGTTCCCTGCCTGGGGCCATGCTCGGCGGGATCATCCTGGGTATTTCCGAGTCGTTGTTCTCGGGGTTGATCAACTCTGACTACAAAGACGTGTTCAGTTTCTCCCTGTTGGTGGTGATTCTGATTTTCCGTCCTCAGGGCCTGCTTGGTCGCCCACTCGTGGCGAAGGTGTAAACATGTCTGCTGCCAAACCTATCGATATCAAGAAAAGTGTGGTCGATACGATCCTTGCCGGGCTTATTTCGCTGATCGTATTCGGTCCGATCGTCGGCGTGGTCCTCGACGGCTACAGCTTCAACCTGGAACCTGCGCGCGTGGCCACCTTGGTCGCCATCGTGATGGCCGGCCGCTTTGCCCTCAGCCTGTTCCTGCAAACCCCCAAGGGCCTGAAGATTCTGCAAGGCTTCGAAAGCAGTGGCTCCGGCGTGCACGTACTGCCACCGGACTACAAGTCGCGGCTGCGCTGGATCATCCCGGTGTTGATCGTGATCGCCATCGTGTTCCCGATCTTCGCCAACAAATACCTGCTGACTGTGGTGATCCTCGGGTTGATCTACGTGTTGCTGGGCCTGGGCCTGAACATCGTGGTCGGCCTGGCCGGCTTGCTCGACCTGGGTTACGTGGCGTTCTACGCCATCGGTGCCTACGGCCTGGCGCTGGGCTACCAGTACCTCGGCCTGGGCTTCTGGACGGTGCTGCCCCTGGCAGCCATCTGTGCGGCGCTGGCGGGGTGCATACTCGGATTCCCGGTGTTGCGAATGCACGGTGACTACCTGGCCATCGTGACCCTGGGCTTTGGTGAAATCATTCGGTTGGTGCTGAACAACTGGCTGTCATTTACCGGCGGCCCGAACGGTATGCCGGTGCCTTCGCCAACCTTCCTCGGCCTGGAGTTCGGGCGCAAGGCGAAGGATGGCGGGATTCCGTTCCATGAGTTCTTCGGCATCGATTACAACCCCAACATCAAGTTCATGTTCATCTACATCGTGCTGTTCCTGGTGGTGCTGGCTGTGCTGTACATCAAGCACCGTCTGACCCGCATGCCTGTAGGCCGTGCCTGGGAGGCCTTGCGCGAAGATGAGATCGCCTGCCGTTCCATGGGCCTGAACCATGTATTGGTCAAGCTCTCGGCGTTCACCATTGGCGCTTCCACTGCCGGCCTGGCCGGGGTGTTCTTTGCCAGCTACCAGGGCTTCGTCAACCCGTCGTCGTTCACCTTCTTCGAGTCGGCGCTGATCCTGGCCATCGTCGTACTGGGCGGCATGGGCTCGACGGTTGGCGTGGTGATTGCGGCATTTGTATTGACCGTCGCCCCGGAACTGCTGCGCAGCTTCTCCGAATACCGCGTGCTGCTGTTTGGCGTGTTGATGGTGGTGATGATGATCTGGCGACCGCGTGGGCTGATCCGCATCAGCCGTACCGGCGTGACCCCACGTAAAGGAGTGGCGCCATGAGCAAGGAAATCGTCCTCAGCGTGGAACACCTGATGATGCACTTCGGTGGCATCAAGGCCTTGAGCGATGTGAGCCTCAAGGTCGAACGCAACTCGATCTTCGCCCTGATCGGCCCCAACGGCGCGGGCAAGACCACCGTGTTCAACTGCCTCACCGGCTTCTACAAAGCCAGCGGTGGCAAGATCGAGCTCAACGTACGCGGCAAGCAGACCAACGTGATCCAGTTGCTCGGCGAGCGCTTCAAGGCCGTCGACTTCGTCTCGCCGAAAAGCTTCTTCAGCCGGGTGTTCTACAAGATGTTCGGCGGTACTCACCTGGTCAACCGTGCCGGCCTGGCCCGCACGTTCCAGAACATCCGCCTGTTCAAGGAAATGTCGGTGCTGGAAAACCTGCTGGTGGCCCAGCACATGTGGGTCAACCGCAACATGCTGGCGGGCATCCTCAACACCAAGGGCTACCGCAAGGCCGAAAGCGATGCACTCGACCACGCGTTCTACTGGCTCGAAGTAGTCGACCTGGTGGACTGCGCCAACCGCCTCGCCGGCGAACTTTCCTATGGCCAGCAACGCCGTCTGGAAATCGCCCGCGCCATGTGCACGCGCCCGCAGATCATCTGCCTCGACGAGCCCGCGGCGGGCCTCAACCCCCAGGAAACCGAGGCCCTCAGCGCGATGATTCGCCTGCTGCGCGACGAACACGACCTCACGGTGGTGCTGATCGAACACGACATGGGCATGGTGATGAGTATTTCCGACCACATCGTGGTGCTCGACCACGGCAACGTGATCGCCGAAGGTGGGCCGGAAGCGATCCGCAACGACCCGAAAGTGATTGCCGCCTACCTGGGTGCTGACGAAGAGGAGCTGGTATGAGTGCGCCTATCCTCGAAATGAAGGACCTGGATGTGTTCTACGGCCCGATCCAGGCCCTGAAGAAAGTCTCGCTGCACATCAACGAAGGCGAGACCGTCAGCCTGATCGGCTCCAACGGCGCGGGTAAATCCACGCTGCTGATGTCGATCTTCGGCCAGCCACGGGCGGAGTCGGGGCAGATTCTCTATAACGGTGTCGACATTACCCACAAGTCGTCCCACTACATCGCCTCCAACGGTATTGCGCAGTCGCCGGAAGGGCGGCGGGTGTTCCCCGACATGACCGTCGAGGAAAACCTGCTGATGGGCACCATCCCTATCGGTGACAAGTTCGCCCAGGAAGACATGCAGCGCATGTTCGAGCTGTTCCCGCGGCTCAAGGAGCGGCGTAACCAGAGGGCCATGACCATGTCCGGTGGCGAGCAGCAAATGCTCGCCATTGCCCGCGCGCTGATGAGCCGTCCCAAGTTGCTGTTGCTGGATGAACCGAGCCTGGGCCTGGCGCCGATTGTGGTGAAGCAGATCTTTTCCACCCTGCGCGAACTGGCCTCCACCGGGATGACCATCTTCCTGGTGGAGCAGAACGCCAACCATGCACTGCGTTTGTCGGACCGGGCGTACGTGATGGTGAACGGCGAGATTCGCCTCACAGGCACCGGCAAGGAGCTGCTGGTGAACGAGGAAGTGCGCAACGCCTACCTCGGCGGCCACTGATCCAAATAACAATGCAGTCCCCCTGTGGGAGGGGCGGTGCGACGATTCGACTTGCCCCCGATGGCGGTGTATCAGTCGGCACATCTGATACTGACCCACCGCTATCGGGGGCAAGTCGAATCGTCGCACCGCCCCTCCCACATTTGGTTTTATGGTACCCACAAGGGCGATCCCAAATTGTGGAAAACAAATCCAGCCTCCCTCCAAAGCGCGACATATAGCCGCCGCAAATCCCTGTTTTGTCACAGTTTTGACTTGTCCCCATCCACTGTGGAACCGGCTGTGGGTAACGTGGGAGTAGCTGGCTGAACGCCTTTAAAACCGTGGCTTCCAGCTGTGTGGTTGTTTTTTGATCAGTGGCTTTTTTGCGGCCGATCGCGGGGTTTGTCAACCTGTTTAAAGACACAGGTATATGACTGAAATATGTCCCGCCAGCCTGTGGATAAGTCTGTGATTAAACTCTGGAAAGACTGCCGCAGAGGCCGAAATGACTGGCCTGGAGCCATCGTTCGATTTTCCCCGCTGCCTATGGGGCTACATACGCCTGTGCTCAGGTCAAGCAAAAAACTTTCTAAAATCGCCTGAAAGCCTTGTACACAGCGGCCTGAAGCGTTTTGCACTTGCCCCCAAAGACTGTGGGCGCAGCTGTGGATAACCTGCGTGCATATGGCTGCAAGCCACGGCTCATAAGGCTTTGATCGTTATGGTTAAAAAATGACCAGGCGTGAGTGAGGTGATGTGCATAGCGGTTGCCGCAACCGCGGCGTAAAGGCATTCTGCTGGCTGATTTTTTTCCCCGATGCCCGCAAGGAGAACACCATGTCCAACACGCTGTTTATTACTGGCGCCACCTCAGGTTTCGGCGAAGCCTGCGCCCGTCGGTTTGCCGAAGCCGGCTGGAAACTGGTGCTCACCGGTCGTCGTGCCGAGCGTTTGAACGCGTTGGTCGAAGAGCTTTCCAAGCAGACCGAAGTGCATGGCCTGGTGGTGGACGTCCGTGACCGCAAGGGCATGGAGGATGCCATCGCCAACCTGCCACCATCGTTCGCCACGCTGCGCGGCTTGATCAACAACGCCGGGCTGGCCGTGGGCACTGACCCTGCACCCAAGTGCAACCTCGACGACTGGGAAACCATGGTCGACACCAATATCAAGGGCCTGCTGACCACCACCAGCCTGCTGCTGCCGCGCCTGATCGCCCATGGTCGTGGTGCCGGGATCATCAACCTGGGCTCCATTGCCGGCAGCTACCCGTATCCAGGCAGCCACGTGTATGGCGGCTCCAAGGCGTTCGTGAAGCAGTTCTCGCTGAACCTGCGTTGCGACCTGCAAGGCACAGGCGTGCGCGTGACCAATATCGAGCCGGGCTTGTGCGAGAGTGAGTTCTCCCTGGTGCGCTTCGGTGGTGACCAGGCGCGCTACGACGCCACCTACGCCGGCGCCGAGCCCATCCAGCCGCAGGACATTGCCGACACCATCTTCTGGGTGCTGAACACCCCTGCGCACGTCAACATCAACCGGTTGGAGCTGATGCCGGTGAGCCAGACCTGGGCTGGGTTTGCGATTGAGCGTGGGGCTAAGGCCTAAGCCGCTTACGCCATACACTGTAGGAGCGAGCTTGCTCGCGAAAAACGTCAACGATGACGCGTGCATTCTGACTGCACGTGGCGCCCTCGGGTTTTTCGCGAGCAAGCTCGCTCCTACAATAAATGGCGGCAAATCGGTCAAAACAGGCCATAAGGTACACTCCACTCCTGAAAACCCCACCGCATCCAGCGGTTCAAAGGTTTTGACGGGAGGAATTGTGAGTAACCGAGGTGAGCAGTCGCTGCTCAAACAATCGACGATCCTGATGTTCGCTGTCGCGATCGCCGGGATTGTCACGGGTGTGGTTTCTGGCGCCCAATCCATTTTATTCGACGGCTTTTTCTCGCTGATCGCCACCGCCATCAAGGTGTTGATGCTGATCACGGCCAAGCTGATCGCCAAGAAAAGCAATGAGCGTTTCCAGTTCGGCTACTGGCACTTGGAGCCGATGGTATTGCTGATCGAAGGCAGCTTCCTGCTGCTGATCGCCATCTATGCGTTCCTTAACGGTGTGTTCGGCATTATCAATGGCGGGCGCGAGATCGAGTTGGGCCTGGTGATTATCTATGCCGCGGTATTTACCGTCGTCGAGTTCGCCTATTTCTTCTATGTGCGCTACCGCAACCGCAGGCTCAAGTCATCGCTGATCCAGTTCGACAACATCAGTTGGCTGGTGGACGCGATGCTTTCGGTGGGCTTGCTGGTCAGCTTTCTCGCCGCGCTGTTGCTTAAGTCCCAGGGCTATGGCGAGTGGGCGGTGTATGTCGACCCGTTGATCCTGATCCTGCTGGCCCTGAGCATGCTGGCGCCGGCCTTCAAGATCTTGCGCCCGGCCTTGCGCGAGGTGTTGGGGATTGCCCCGGACCACTTGGACGACAAGGTGCGTGAAGTGGTGGACGCCGCCCAGGCCAGACATGGTTTCGAAGACTACGTGTCCTACGTGCAAAAGCACGGACGGGCGCGGTTTATCGAGATTCATGTGGTGTTGCCGGCGGACTACCCGGTGGATAGCGTCGCGACCCTCGACGGGCTGCGCGAAGAGATATCCACAGGGCTGGGCACACCGGATGCGGCGCGCTGGTTGACGATCAGCTTTACCGGGGATCGCAAGTGGATTGCTTGATGGTCAGTTAGACCGAGTCGTCTGCATCGGGGGCTTGCCCCCGATGAGGCCCTGAAGGTCACCCGAGATGCTGGATCAAACCCTGATAACAGGTCGCCAAATGATAAGGCGTGGTCGACGGCATATCCCGCCGGCTCACGTCGCCTTTGGCATCCAGGCATTCATGCCAGCCTTTTTCATGCAGGAAATGCTGTTGCAGCGCGAGCAATTGGCGCTGCAGCACGGCCTCACTGCCAGGCCGCAAGGTCAGTGCCCGCAGGTATTCCGCCTGGGCCCAGATACGCTGGGTGCCGTCGCGCACCGTACCGTCGAGTGCCAGCATGCCGCTGACCGCCCCGGTCGCGCTATCCACACCCTTGTGCTCTGCGTAGGCAAACGCCCGCGTCAGTGACCCATGCAGTGGAGTGCCGCGCAGCACGGGCGACGATTCCAGCAAAAAGAACCACTCGAACTGGTGCCCCGGCTCAAACCAGTTATCCACAGCGCCCAGCGGTTTTTCCATCATCACGCCATGCTGGCGTTCGATAAAGCGCTGCTGCATGGCCGTCGCCAGGCTCAGCAGGGCCGCTTGCACGCCGGTATCCTCACGCACCGCCAGGGTGGCGAGGAAGCCTTCGGCCAGGTGCATCAGCGGGTTTTGCAGCGGGCCGGACTTGAGTGATGACCAGTTGCGCTCCAGCACCGCCTCGTACAGGCCATCGCCGTTGGCGAAGCGCTCGGCCACCACTTCCAGGGCGGCATTCAATACCGACTCCACCAGCGGCTCACGCACCTTGGCCCAGTAATGGGCGCAGGCAAAGATGATGAAGGCGTGGGTGTAGAGGTCCTTGCGTTTGTCCAGTGGCTGGCCGGCAGGGTCGATGCTGTAGAACCAGCCGCCATGTTCGGCATCGTGGAAATGCCGTTGCAGGGAGCGAAACAGCGCCGCTGCGCGTTCTTCGGCAAAGGCTGCACCGGGTACGCCGATCAGGCTGGCGAACAGATACAACTGCCGTGCGCAAGCCATGGCGCGGTAGCGTTGCGGGGGCAAGGGCCGGTGATCGGCGTCCAGCGCCTCATAGGGTAACGTCAGCTCGGCATTCCAGCCCGGGCCCTGCCAGAGCGGCACGATCACGTCATGGAAGTGCGAGAGCACGGCATTCAAGGAAGACTGGGGGGTGGAGCTTGGAACGGTGGGCATCGGCTGGCGTCGTCACGGCAGGGGTGTAGGCGCGCATGGTAGCAGGCTTGGGATCAGTGGTGTCTGCGCCACCGCTATCGGGAGCAAGCTCCCTCCCACATTTGGATTTGTGAACACAGTCAAATGTGGGAGGGGGCTTGCCCCCGATGAGGCCCTTACAAACGGCGCAAATCAGCCCGCCAGCAACCACACCCCAGTCGCCGCCGAAGCCGCCCCGGCAACCCGCACCAACGGCGCCGCCGCAGCCGGCAGCCAGCGCACCAGCGCATACCCGGCGGCGTGCAGTGCAGCGGTCGCGCCGACAAACCCTGCGGCATACGCCCAAGGGCTCGACATGTCTGGCAGCTCAAGGCCATGGGCAACCCCGTGGAACAAGGCAAACACCGCCGTCGCCGCCACCGCCACGAACAACGGCGGACGCACTGCCAGCGCCACCGCCAGGCCCAGTGCCAGCACCGACGCGGCAATCCCGCTTTCCAGTGCCGGCAACCCCAGGCCCTCAAAACCCAGCACGCCGCCTATCAGCATGGTGCCCACAAACGTGCAAGGCAGGGCCCAACGCGCCGCGCCTTTTTGCTGCGCGGCCCACAGGCCTACCGCCACCATGGCCAGCAGGTGGTCGATACCGCCCAATGGATGGCTGATACCGGCCACCAGGCCGTTGTCGCCATGGCCGGGGTGAGCGAAGGCCAGGGCAGGGGTGAGCAGCAGGGCGGCGGCGCCGAAGAGTTTTTTCAGGCTCATGGACAGGTTCCTTAGGGTTGATCAGGCCGCGGTCAACAGACCTTGGCGTTCGATAAAGGCGACGATTTCTTCCAGGCCGACACCGGTTTTCTGATTGCTGAACACGAAGGGTTTGCCGTTGCGCATGCGCTGGGTGTCGCTGTTCATCAGTTCCAGCGAGGCGCCGACCAGCGGTGCCAGGTCGATCTTGTTGATCACCAGCAGGTCGGATTTGCAAATACCGGGCCCACCCTTGCGGGGCAGCTTGTCGCCGGCCGACACATCGATCACGTAGATGGTCAGGTCCGACAGCTCCGGGCTGAAGGTGGCCGACAGGTTGTCGCCGCCGGACTCCACCAGGATCAGGTCCAGGCCAGGGAAGCGGCGGTTGAGCTGGTCCACCGCTTCCAGGTTGATCGAGGCGTCTTCGCGGATCGCCGTGTGCGGGCAGCCACCGGTTTCCACGCCGATGATGCGCTCGGGCGCCAGGGCCTGGTTGCGCACCAGGAAGTCGGCGTCTTCGCGGGTATAGATGTCATTGGTGACCACCGCCAGGTTGTAGCGATCACGCAGCGCCAGGCACAGGGCCAGGGTCAGGGCGGTCTTGCCGGAGCCCACCGGACCGCCGATGCCGACGCGCAGAGGTTGTGTGTTCATGTGCTTCTCCAAAATAAAAGGCCTCCGACGTAAAAGGACCTATGAACGGAACAGGCGGCTGTACTGGCGCTCATGGGCCATGCATGCCAAGGACAGGCCGAAGGCGGCACTGCCAAAATGGTTGGGGTCGATGCGACCGGCGTCCTGTTGGGCCTGTTGCAGCAGCGGCAGCAGTTCGCTGGTCAGGCGCTGGGCGGCTTGCTGGCCGAGGGGCAGGGTTTTCATCAACACCGCCAATTGGTTTTCCAGCCAGCTCCACAGCCAGGCAGCCAGGGCATCGTCGGGGCTGATGCGCCAGGCGCGGGCGGCCAGTGCCCAACCGAGGGCCAGGTGGGGTTCGGTGTGTTGATCGAGCACTTCGCGAGCGTCAGCGTCGAGCTCGGGCAAGCCGTTGAGCAGTTGTTGCAGGGAGTAGCCCATCTGCCGGCTTTCCTGATACAGCTCGCGCGTCTCACGACTGGCGCGGTGTTCTGCGCACAACTGCGCCAACTGCGGCCAATCCTCGTCCGCGGCAGCACGGCAATGGGCAAGCAGCAGCGGGGCTTCGAAGCGTGCAAGGTTGAGCAGCAACTGGTCGCTGATCCAGCGTCGGGCGCTGTCGGCATCACTCACGCGGCCATTTTCCACGGCCATTTCCAGCCCCTGTGAATAGCTGTAGCCGCCAATCGGCAGTTGCGGACTGGCCAGACGCAACAGCGCCCAGGCTGGGTTCATAACCGTACGCCGAACTGGTGCAGCTTGGGCGGGTAGTTGAAATCTTCGTCGCCATGGCGCGAATGATGGTGGCCGCCGCCATAGGCGCCATGTTCCGGCTGGAAGGGCGCTTCGATGGTTTGCGTGGTGGCGCCCAGTTGATCGAGCATCGCCTTGAGCACGTAGTCGTCCAACAAGCGCAACCAGCCATCGCCGACCTGCAGGGCGACATGGCGATTGCCCAGGTGATAGGCGGCACGGGTCAGTTCAAACGCGCTGCTACAGGTGACATGCAGCAGTTGTTCAGGACGCGCGCAGACGCGTACGACACGTCCGTCTTCAGCTTGTAGGAATTCGCCATCGTGCAGCGGCGGTTGGCCACGCTCCAGAAACAGGCCGACATCTTCGCCGTCGGCACTGAAACAGCGCAGGCGGCTTTTGCTGCGCGCTTCGAAATTCAGCAGCAATTCAGCGGCCCAGAGGGCCTGCGGGGCGATTCGGCGGTGGATCACCAGCATCAGGAAACTTCCAGCTATGAGCGATGCAAGAGCTAGAGCAAGGGCCTTGCCAATCATGCCGTGGAGTAGGAATTGCCTGTAGGTGCGTGGCAGTGCTGCCGAATAGGGCGTCAGAAAACTTCGCCAATGTTTCAAATTGGTGCGTCGCTATGTTTATGGCACCAAATATGTGCGCTTCTCCTTGGGGCGGACGGGGGCTGCAGGAAATCTCTTTCATCTTTTTTATCGCTGAATTTTTTCGGATTTGTCCTACGTGCTCACAGGAATAGGAGTTCATCGGATTACCTGATCGTTGATTAGGATTTGCGCCGTGCTCAATCCACGACGGGTTCCACCATGTTCAAATCAATTGTGTGTGTATTCATTTTCGGCCTTTTCCTGGTCACCACGTCTTCATCGGCCAATATCCAGAAGCGCGCTGTCGCCCCTCTCAAGGTCGACACTGCCCTGCCAGCCCTGTCACGCAAACCGTCCATCGACGATGTGATCGATCGCGCTCATGAGTTACTCGGTACACCCTATAAATGGGGTGGGAATTCAGTCGAGCAGGGCTTCGATTGCAGCAGCTTCCTGGTGTACCTGTTCAAGACCCAGGCCAATATCCACCTGCCGCGTACCACGGCGGCGATGCATGGTTCGAAGGCCGCCACGATCAAGCGCAACGCCTTGAAGCCTGGCGACGCGGTATTTTTCAAAGGTAACGGGCGCGGGCGGGTGAGCCATGTCGGCCTCTACATAGGCGAGGGCAAATTTATCCATTCGCCACGGGCGGGCAAAACCGTGCGTATCGATTCGCTGAGCAATCGTTACTGGGACCGTAATTTCACCACCGCCAAGCGTTTCCACGCCGCGGGCTGAGGGACTTACTCCGTGCTGCCCAGGCCCTGCCAATGCTTGAGGCCGATAAAGATAAAGCGCAGTTGCTGGGTGATTTTCGCCTGGGGCGTGAGGTGGGCCGGGAGGGCCTGGGCGGGAGGGTCGATGATGTCGGGCAGGGTGGCGAACACGCTCTTGACGATCAGGTCGGCCATCACGTGCAAACCGTCGGCATCCAGGTGCTGGAGCTTGGGCATGTGGGTGAGGTCCGCCGCGAGGTCGCGGGTGATGTCTTCACGCAGGGCGCCGATGGCCTGGCGCACCGCCAGGCAGCCGCCATATTGTTCGCGGGCGAGGAACAAAAACTGCGAACGGTTGGCCGAGACCACATCGAGGAAGATCCGCACGGACGCATCGATGATGCCGCCCATCACGAATTCGTTATGGCGCACCAGGCGAATGGTGGCGCGGAAGGTCTGGCCGACTTCGCTGACCAGCACCAGGCCCAGCTGATCCATATCGGCAAAATGTCGATAGAACCCGGTCGGTACAATTCCGGCCGTCTTGGCCACTTCGCGCAGGCTCAGGCTGCCAAACCCACGGCCACACTCCATCAGATGGCGGGCTGCGTCCATCAAGGCGAGGCGGGTCTGTTGCTTCTGTTCGGCGCGGGGCAGCATGTGGGGGCGGGCTTTGTCGGCAAGTACAGCGACGCACTCTAGCAAAACAACTTCGTTGACGTCGAACTTGACGGCGAGGTGTGCAGGGGGAGATGTGACGCAGGCTACATAAAGTCAAAAGCCCGATCGGCTGATCGGGCTTTTTTCTGGGCCATCACAGGCTTAGCTCTGTGCTTGATGCAGTTCTTGCAGACGGTCAGCACCGCCTTCGGCAACGGTGTTGCGTTCTTGCAGACGGTCAGCGCCGCCTTCGGCTACGGTGTTGCGTTCCTGCAGACGGTCAGCACCACCTTCAACCAGGCCTTTCTCTTCCAGGCGATTACGGCCATTTTCAGCGACGCCTTGGGTGTAGGCACGGTCGTTGGCTTGTTCAGCGCCGCCCTCTACCAGGCCTTTCTCTTCCAGGCGATTACGGCCATTCTCAGCAACGGCGCCTTTGGCGTAGTCACGGTTTTCATCTTCTTGCGAACCGCTGCGAGCCAGGGTTTGGCTGGATTGAACGGCTTGGGCTTTATTCTGTGGGGTGGCCTGTTCCGCAGCTGGCAGGGCAAAGGCACTGGAAGCCAGGACAGACATCAGGACGGTAGCAAGGACTTGGCGTTTCATGATGGGTTGCTCCTTGGGAGGGCGATAAAGTGGGTACGGAGCTAATGCTACTCTCGATAAGTCGATATAAAAGTTCATAAACACAATGGTAATAATCAACAGAATTGATTGTTCTCGGCGGAGGCTCTAGAACGAGCCTCTCAAGCCCGCGGTTTTGCACCGGTGTGGGTATTTTCGACACGAACCTGGGTAACAATGGTGCGCCGTTGATGATCAAATTTGCCTGGTCGGTCAGGAAAGCCGGTATCCGCGGGTTAAATCGTGCATCGGGTTAAACCCCCGTGTGGTTTACCAGTCGTAGTTTTATAGGCTGCTCTATAGGGGTAGCTCAGCCAGTCGTATTCAGGAGTCCTGTGCAATGACGCGCACTCGTAAAATCGTCGCTTGGAGCTGCGCCAGCTTCGTTCTATTAATTGCCATCGTGGCTCTGGTCCTGGTGTTCTTTGACTGGAATCGCATCAAACCCCCGCTCAATGCCAAGGTCTCCGAAGAGCTGCATCGTCCGTTCGCCATCAATGGCAACCTCGCGGTGGTGTGGCAGCGTGAGCCAGACGAAGGCGGTTGGCGTGCCTGGGTGCCGTGGCCCCATGTGATTGCCGAAGACCTGACCCTGGGTAACCCTGACTGGTCGAAAAAACCGCAGATGGTCACGCTCAAGCGCGTTGAACTGCGTATCTCTCTCCTGGCCTTGCTGGCCCAGCGTGTGGTGATCCCGCGCATCGACCTCACTGAGCCGAGCGCCGAGTTGCAGCGCCTCGCCGATGGCCGCGCCAACTGGACCTTCACGTTCGACCCCAAGGACCCCAGCGCCGAACCTTCCAGCTGGGTGGTGGACATCGGCACCATCGGCTTCGACAAAGGCCATGTGACCCTTGACGATCAAACCCTCAGGACCCAGCTCGATGTGATCATCGACCCGCTGGGCCAGCCCATTCCGTTTGCTGAAATCGTCGGTGACGCCGATGCCAGGAAGGCCTTGGAAAAAGGCGCGGCCCCCCAGGACTACGCGTTTGGCCTCAAGGTCAAAGGCCAGTACCACGGCCAGAAACTCGACGGCACCGGCAAGATCGGCGGCCTGCTTGCCTTGCAGGACGCGGCCAAGCCGTTCCCGCTACAGGCCCAGGTGGACATCGCCGACACCCGTATCGCCCTGGCCGGCACCCTGACCGACCCACTCAACCTGGGCGCCCTCGACCTGCGCCTGAAACTTGCCGGCAGCAGCCTGGGCAACCTGTACCCATTGACCGGCGTCACCTTGCCGGATTCACCGGCCTACTCCACAGACGGACATCTGATCGCCAAGCTGCACGAGGCCAATGGCGCGTCGTTCCGCTACGAAAACTTCAACGGCAAGATCGGCAACAGTGACATCCACGGCGACCTGGCCTATGTCGCCAGCCAGCCACGCCCCAAGCTCAGCGGCACGTTGGTCTCCAACCAACTGCTGATGACGGACCTCGCGCCCTTGATCGGCGCCGACTCCAACGCCAAGCAAAAGGCCCGTGGTGGGATGAGCAAGCAACCGGCGAACAAAGTGCTGCCGGTGGAAGAGTTCCGCACCGAGCGCTGGCGTGTGATGGATGCCGATGTCGAATTCACCGGCAAACGCATTGTGCACAGCGCCGACTTGCCGTTCACCGACCTCTATACCCACCTGGTCCTCAACGACGGCGAGCTGAGCATGGAACCCCTGCGCTTCGGGGTGGCCGGTGGCAAGCTGGATGCGCAGATCCGCTTGAACGGCCGCACGGTGCCCATGGAAGGCCGGGCCAAACTGACCGCGCGTAACTTCAAGCTCAAGCAACTGTTCCCGACTTTCGAACCGATGAAAACCAGCTTCGGCGAACTCAACGGTGATGCGGATATTTCCGGGCGCGGCAACTCCGTGGCGGCGCTGTTGGGCACTTCCAACGGCGACCTGAAAATGTTGATCAACGATGGCGCCATCAGCCGTGGCCTGATGGAAATCGCCGGGCTCAACGTCGGTAACTACGTGGTGGGCCGCCTGTTCGGCGACAAGGAAGTCAAGATCAACTGCGCGGCGGCGGACTTTGGCATCAAGACCGGCCTGGCGACGACCCGGTTGTTTGTGTTCGATACCGAGAACGCCATCATCTACGTCGATGGCACTGCGAACATGGCCACCGAGCAGTTGGACCTCACCATCACGCCGGAGTCCAAAGGGTTCCGCCTGTTCTCGTTGCGTTCCCCGCTGTACGTCAATGGCCCGTTCATCAAGCCGAATGCCGGCGTCAAAGCCATCCCCCTGGCCCTGCGTGGCGCAGGCATGGTCGCACTGGGCGTGATCGCCGGCCCGGCCGCCGGCTTGCTGGCGCTGGTGGCGCCGAGTGGCGATGCGCCGAACCAGTGTGCGCCGTTGCTGCAACAGATGCGGGAAGGCAAGGCACCAAAGACGGTGAAAGGCTGACAGACCAAACCGCGAACAAAAATGGGGGAGGGGGGCCCCTGATGCCGTTCAGTTAAGCGTATATCGCCTTCTGTAGGAGCGAGGGGGACGCCTAGTTCTTGCTCGCGAAGAACGTCAACGATAACGCGTGTCTCCTGAATGAACGCGGCGCCTGAGAGTTCTTCGCGAGCAAGCTCGCTCCTACAAAAAAGCCATTAACTAAATGGCATTAGGGCTTGCCACAGGGGTTACAGGCTTTCCAGGATGTCGGCCATGTCATCGGCATGCTCTTCTTCCTGAGCCAGGATCTCTTCGAACAGGCGGCGCGTGGTCGGGTCTTTATCACCGATGTACTGGATGATCTCGCGGTAGCTGTCCACCGCAATCCGCTCGGCGACCAGGTCTTCGTAGACCATTTCCTTCAGCGTATTGCCGGCCACGTACTGCGCGTGGGAGTTTTTCGACAGCAGGTCCGGGTTGAACTCCGGTTCGCCGCCCAACTGCACGATGCGCTCGGCGAGTTTGTCGGCGTGTTCGGCTTCCTGGGTGGCGTGTTCGAGGAACTCCTCGGCGGCGATCTGGGCCTTGACGCCGCTGGCCATGAAGTAGTGGCGCTTGTAGCGCAGCACGCAGACCAGTTCAGTGGCCAGCGAGGCATTGAGCAGGCGAATGATCTCTTCGCGGTCGGCGTCGTAGCCCTCGGTCACGGCGCCGTTTTCGACGTTCTGGCGGGCGCGGCTGCGCAGGGTCGCAACGTCAGTCAGGTTTGCTTCAGTCATCTCAATCTCCTGGTGCTAATCCGGTTTTGCGCCACGCTCTACCGGCGTGATCGCTCCCAGTTGTGAGTGCCGCGCAACGCAAAAAGTTTTATTGGATTTGCGGGGAGGTGTCATCTGCTCGTCGCCGGATTGGGCTAGCCTGCGCCTATCCTGTATCGATCAAGGACGTTCGCCCCATGCCGCAGTCGTTAGCCACGCGTTACCCCTTGGTGTTGGTGCCCGGCATGCTCGGGTTCGTGCGCCTGGGGTGGTTTCCCTACTGGTATGGCATCGTCCCGGCGCTGCGGGCGGGTGGGGCGCAGGTGTTTGCGGTGCAGGTCGCGCCGCTGGATTCCAGCGAGGTGCGGGGTGAGCAGTTGCTGGCGCACATCGAGCGGATTCGCCGCGAGACCGGGGCCGATAAGGTCAACCTGATCGGCCACAGCCAGGGGGCGCTGACCGCGCGCTACGCGGCGGCGAGGGTGCCGGAGTGGGTGGCGTCGGTCACGTCGGTGGCCGGGCCCAACCACGGTTCGGAACTGGCGGATCATATCCACACCCATTACCCGGCGGAGAGCGTCAGGGGTCGGATCATGAGTGCCCTGTTCCATTGGGTCGCCTGGGTGATGGGTGTGCTGGAAACCGGCTATCGCGGGCCGCGCTTCAAGGCTGACTTGCACGCCTCGCACCATTCGCTCACCAGCGTCGGCGTGGCCGCGTTCAACCGTGCGTACCCCCAGGGCTTGCCAGCAACGTGGGGCGGGCAGGGGGCTGCCGAGGTCAATGGCGTGCGCTATTACTCGTGGTCCGGCACCTTGCAGCCGGGCAAGACCGACCGCGGGCGAAACCTGCTGGACGGGACGAATCGCAGCTGCCGCCTGTTCGCCCGCAGCTTCGTGCGCGAAAAGGGCCAGTGCGACGGCATGGTCGGGCGCTACAGCTCACACCTGGGCGTGGTGATCGGCGATGACTACGCGTTGGATCATTTCGATATCGTCAACCAGTCCCTGGGGCTGGTGGGCAAGGGGGCGGAGCCGATCCGGCTGTTCGTCGAGCATGCGCAGAGGCTCAAGGCGGCCGGGGTGTAGCAGGTGCGCCGCGAGAACCATCGCTCAGGCAGCGGCGCGTTGACGCCCGACCGGCGTGGTCCAGCGCTCCGACAAAATCACCCCGCCCAGGGTCAGCAAACCGCCCACCAGGTGATACAGCGCCAGCGCTTCTTTCAACACCAGCGCTGCGATCAGCGCGGTGATCAACGGCAGCAGGTTGAAAAACAGCGTCGTGCGGCTCGGCCCCAGGGTCTTCACCGAATGCATCCATGCCAGCGGCGCGAGCATCGAAGCCAGCAAGCACGCATACAGCACCAGCGGAATATTCGCCCAGCCCAGGCCGGCTTTGGCCGAGAACAGGAACAGCGGAAACAGCACCAGCACCGCCACCAGTACCTGCAAGTACAGCAACACCAACGGCGGCAGGCGCAGTTGCCACTTTTTCAGCAAGGTGCTGTAGACCGCGTAGGCCAGGGTCGCCACCAGCATCATGCCGTCGCCCAGGTTGACCCCGTGTTGCAGCAGCGCCCCCAGGCTGCCGGCCGATACCACCACCACTACGCCGGCGAACGACAGCAGCGCACCGGTGAGTGCGCCGAAGGTCAGGCGCTGGCCCAGGCTGATGATCGCGGCGGTCAGCGCCATCAACGGCATCAGGGACAGGATGATGCCCATGTTGGTGGCCGAGGTCAGGGTGGCGGCGTAATAGGCCAGGCTTTGGTACACGGCCATGCCCAGCACACCGAGGATGAAGACCTTGCCCAGGTTGCGGCGGATGATCGGCCACTGGGCAAGCACCGGCTTGAGCATGAACGGCGTGAAGAGCACGGCCGCCAGCAACCAGCGGTAAAAGCCGATTTCAGCCGGGAAGATCGAACCCACGGCCAATTTGTTGACCACGGTGTTGCCGGCCCAGATAAAAATGGCCAGCAGGGGATACGCGTATTGCATCGAAAGAAACCAGGTGGGTTGATGAGGCAGGATTATCCCCTGTCTGGATCGAAGCCTATACTGCGATCCAGACAACCGACCTTTGTATCCAGACAATATGCCCAGACATACCGTACGCCTTGCGGATTTCCCCCGGCTGCCGAGCCCGGTGTACTTCCGCTACTCCGATTTCGCCCCCGATACTGAATGCACGCCGCACCGGCATTCCTGGGGCTCGCTGGATTACTCGGCCAGCGGGGTGATGCGTATGGAGGTGGCCGGCAACCGCTTTATGTCGCCGCCGCAATACGCCGTGTGGATACCGCCGAATACCGAACACAGCTCCTACAATGCCCAGGCGATTGTCTATCGCTCGGTGGGCCTGGCCCCACAACTCTGCGAGCAACTGCCCAAGCAGCCTTGCACCCTGGCGATCAGCGAGATACTCAAGGCCATCCTCAGTGACTTCGCCCTGCGAGACGTCAACATCCCCCGCAGCGAGGCGGATATCCGCCTGGCCCAGGTGCTGGTCGACCAGCTCAAGCAGGCGCCGATCCACGATTGCTTCCTGCCCTACGCGCGCCACCCCGGGCTGCTTGGCGTGCTCGAAGGCATGCAGGCGGAACCCGGCGACAATCGCCCCCTGGCGCAATGGGCCGAGCAGGTGCACGTGAGCGAACGCACCCTGGCGCGCCAGTTCGTGCGCGAGTTGGGCATGAGCTTTGGCGAATGGCGCCAGCGCCTGCGTTACCTCGCCGCCATCGAAGCCCTCGACAGCCAGCGCAGCGTGCAACACGTGGCGTTTGACCTGGGCTACAGCAGCGCCTCGGCGTTTATCGCGATGTTCCAACGCCAGGCCGGCTGCACGCCAGAGCAGTACCGGCGGACGAATATCCGCAGCCGATGAAGATGTAACAAGGTTTGGCTACACTGCTGGGTAGGCCGTGCCTCCCGGCACGGTAACAGGGAGAAAACTCCATGAAGATGCTGCGTATTCCGTTGTTGATGATGGGCCTGCTGCTGTGTTCCCAGGGCTTCGCTGCTACTGCCCAGCAAAACAAGATGACCACCTGCAATGCCGAAGCCACCACCAAGACGCTCAAGGGCGACGAGCGCAAGGCGTTCATGAAAACCTGCCTGTCGGCGCCGGCGGCCAATGACGCGAAGACGCTCACGCCGCAGCAGCAGAAGATGAAGGATTGCAATGCGGACGCCAAGACCAAAGCCTTGACCGGTGATGCGCGCAAAACCTTTATGAGCACCTGCCTGAAGAAATAATAGCCCCAGGCCATAGAAGGCTGCGACACTCGCACACAGCCCCCTGTAGGAGCGAGCTTGCTCGCGAAGAACGCAATGGCCCCGCGTTTATTCAGAGTAAACGCGTTATCGTTGGCGACCTTCGCGAGCAAGCTCGCTCCTACAACATCCTTTAACGCAGTTCGTTTTGAGGCTGTATGCCAACGTTTTCTCAGCGTCACGTGTTATTGCTGGCCAGCTACATCATCATTTTCGGCGGGTTGTTGCTGGTATTGCCGCTGAAGTTGTTGCCCAGCCTGCTGGCCGGCCTGTTGGTCTTTGAACTGGTCAATATGCTCACCCCCCAACTGCAACGGCTGATCGAAGGCCGGCGCGCGCGCTGGCTGGCGGTGGCGTTGCTCGGCACCCTGATTGTCAGCGTGCTGGCCCTGATCTTCGCCGGCGCTATCAGCTTCCTGCTCCACGAGGCGGAAAACCCTGGGGCCTCCCTCGATAAATTCATGGGTGTGGTCGATCGCGCGCGCGGCCAGTTGCCGCCGTTTCTCGATGCCTACCTGCCCGCCAGCGCGGCTGAATTCCGCGTGGCGATTGGCGATTGGTTGAGCAAGCACCTGAGCGAACTGCAACTGGTCGGCAAAGACGCCGCCCACATGTTCGTCACCCTGTTGATCGGCATGGTGCTCGGCGCGATCATCGCGCTGCAGCGCGTGCCCGACGTGACCAAACGCAAACCCCTGGCCGCCGTGCTGTTCGACCGTCTGCACCTGTTGGTCCAGGCGTTTCGCAATATCGTCTTCGCGCAGATCAAGATCGCCGCGCTGAACACCGTGTTCACCGCGGTGTTCCTGGCCGTGGTGCTGCCCCTGTGTGGCATCCACCTGCCGCTGACCAAGACCCTGATCGTGCTGACCTTCCTGCTCGGCCTGCTGCCGGTGATCGGCAACCTGATGTCCAACACCCTGATCACCATCGTCGCGCTGTCGCTGTCGATCTGGGTGGCGGTAGCGGCGCTGGGGTATTTGATCGTGATCCACAAGGTCGAGTACTTCCTCAACGCGCGTATCGTCGGCGGGCAGATCAGTGCCAAGTCGTGGGAGTTGTTGTTGGCGATGCTGGTGTTTGAAGCCGCGTTCGGTTTGCCGGGCGTGGTGGCAGGACCGATTTACTACGCGTATTTGAAGAGCGAATTGAAGCTCGGCGGGATGGTTTGAAGGTGGGAGGGGAAGGGGCAACACTGTAATTGTGGTGAGCAGGCTGGCCTGTGGCGCGCGGGCTTGTTGTGGCGAGCGGGCTTGCCCCGCGTTGGGGCGCGAAGCGGCCCCATTACAGGCGATGTGTTTTTAACTGACACACCGCGCTGCCTGGTTTTGGGGCCGCTTCGCAGCCCAACGCGGGGCAAGCCCGCTCGCCACAACAAGCCCGCTCGCCACAACGCTGCGTCGAAGAGGGAGTGGGTGAGATCGGCGCCGGTCAGCAGCCGTAACGCTTGCTGGCCTCGATCGCCAAGCCACTGCCGATGCTGCCAAAGATATTCCCTTCCACATGCCGCGCATTCGGCAACATCGCCGAGATGCTGTGGCGCAGCGCCGGAATGCCGCTGGAGCCGCCGGTAAAGAACACCGTGTCCACCTGGGCCACGTCCACCGAAGCGTCATTGAGCAATTGGGTGACGCTGTTACGCACGCGCTCCAGCAAGCCATCGATGGCCGATTCGAACAAGCTGCGGCTCAGGTCCACGCTCAGTCCTGGCTCAACCCGGTCGAGCAGCACATGGCGGCTGTCTTCGTGGGTCAGCTGGATCTTGGTTTCTTCCACTTCCATCGCCAGCCAATGCCCGGCGCGCTGTTCGATCAGCTTGAACAGGCGGTCGATGCCGCCGGTGTCTTCGATGTCGTAGCGCATGCTGCCCAGGGCCAGCTGGGATTTTTGCGAGTACACCGAGTTGATGGTGTGCCAGGTGGCCAGGTTCATGTGGTGGCTGGTGGGCATGTAGGCCCCGCTCTTCATCCGGCTGCCATAGCCGAACAACGGCATCATGCCGGCGAGCGAGAGTTGCTTGTCGAAGTCGGTACCGCCTATGTGTACGCCGCCGGTGGCGAGGATGTCATCGTGGCGGTTGTCATTGTGACGGCGATCGGGCGACAGGCGCACCAGCGAGAAGTCAGAGGTACCCCCGCCGATGTCGACAATCAGCACCAGCTCTTCTTTTTCAATGGTGGACTCGTAGTCGAAGGCCGCCGCGATCGGTTCGTACTGGAACGAGATGTCCTTGAAGCCGATCTTGCGTGCCACGTCCACCAGGGTGTTTTCCGCTTCCTGGTCGGCCATCGGGTCGTCATCGACGAAGAACACCGGGCGCCCCAGCACCACCTCTTCGAACTCACGGCCGGCGGTAGCTTCCGCGCGGCTCTTGAGCTGGCCGATAAACAGCGCCAGCAGGTCGGTGAACGGCATGGCCGTGCCGAGCACGCTGGTGTCGTGCTTGATCAGCTTGGAACCCAGCAGGCTCTTGAGCGAGCGCATCAGCCGGCCTTCGTAGTTTTCCAGGTATTCATGCAGGGCCAGGCGCCCGTAGACCGGGCGGCGCTCCTCGAAGTTGAAGAACACCACCGACGGCAAGGTGATCTTGTCGTCCTCCAGCGCGATAAGCGTCTCCTCGCCGGGGCGGATCCAGCCGACGGTGGAGTTGGACGTGCCAAAGTCGATGCCGCAGGCACGGGCTGGGGATGGGTTTTCCATGTCTATCGGGTTCCGGTTGAAAAACGGCCGCGCAGTGTATGCCACCCGCGTGCAGATGCGTAGGCCGACTATCTGTTAAATAGCGGGCACTGCGCCTTGAAAGACCAGGGTTCGTCCCCAACTTGTCCAGCATACGGTCGGTGGGTGCAAGGATATTCGTGCACTGCCGATAAACTTCTACGCACCCATCGGCTTGGGATTGAGATCAGTCAATTCAAACGCTGCAATCCGGCGCATGCTGTGCCGCTGGCTGTGCGAAATCGATCACGGAGGGTGACCCCCCAGATGGACTTTAAAGACTATTACAAGATTCTTGGCGTAGAGCCGACGGCGGACGACAAGGCGATCAAGGCGGCCTATCGCAAGCTGGCGCGCAAATATCACCCGGACGTGAGCAAGGAAAAGGACGCTGAAGCCAAGTTCAAGGATGCGTCCGAGGCCTATGAAGCGCTGAAAAGTGCCGACAAACGCGCCGAATACGACGAGTTGCGCAAATACGGCCAGCATGGCCAGCCGTTCCAGGGCCCGCCAGGCTGGCAGAGCCGTGGCGGTTTTGGCGGTGGCCAGGGCACCGAGGACTTCTCCGACTTCTTCAGCTCGATCTTTGGCGGCCGTGGCGATGCCTTCGGCGGTGGCCAGCGCCGCAGTGCCGGGCGCAAGGGCCAGGACGTGGAGATGCAATTGTCGGTGTTTCTTGAGGAAACGCTGTCCACCGAGTCCAAGCAGATCAGCTTCCAGGTACCGCAATACGACGCCTCGGGGCGGCACGTCAGCAACACCACCAAGAGCCTGAACGTGAAGATCCCCGCCGGCGTGGCCGACGGTGAGCGCATCCGCCTCAAGGGCCAGGGCGCGCCGGGTGTTGGCGGTGGCGCCAACGGTGACCTGTACCTGATCATCAAGTTTGCACCGCACCCCAAATTTGAGGTGGAAGGCGAAAACCTGGTGATCACCGTGCCGGTAGCGCCTTGGGAGCTGGCGCTGGGTACCGAGGTGGCCGTGCCAACCCTGACCGGCAAGATCAACCTCAAGGTGCC